>Ga0105248_10006106_pt1 | contig 13216 bp, 11 predicted proteins | sample KBSS34metaG_FD_81524 | JGI IMG/M metagenome (GOLD analysis project Ga0105248, IMG submission 81524) | Switchgrass rhizosphere microbial communities from Kellogg Biological Station, Michigan, USA - KBS S3-4 metaG | ecosystem: Host-associated > Plants > Roots > Rhizosphere > Soil | place... | reverse complement strand
GAGGACTACGACCTCAACTTCGTCGAGGTGCACGCTACGCAGGAGCATCGGTTCCAGTACCCGGAAGAAGAGTTGAAGAAGCTCCTCGACCCGAAGGTCAAGGCGTTCTTCGTCGTCAATCCGAGCAACCCGCCCGCCATGGCGCTGTCACCCGAAACGATCAAGAAGATCGGGGATGTGCTGAAGAAGCGGCCGGATCTCATCCTCCTGACCGACGATGTCTATGGCACCTTCGTGCCCGGCTTTCGTTCGCTGCTGGGGGCGTACCCGAAGAACACCATCGGCGTCTACTCGTACAGCAAATACTTCGGCTGCACCGGCTGGCGCCTGGGCACCGTCGTGGTCCACGAGGACAATATCTTCGACGAGATGATCGCGAAGCATCCCGAGCCAATCAAGAAGCTCCTCGACAAGCGCTACGGCGGCCTCACGCTGGAACCGCGCAAGTTTGCGTTCATCGACCGCATCGTGGCGGACAGCCGCGACGTCGCGCTGAATCACACCGCAGGTCTGTCGCTTCCGCAGCAGGTGATGATGAGCCTGTTCTCGCTCTCCGAGCTGATGGACGAGAAGAAGGAGTATCAGAAGGCGTGCATCGGCATCGTGAAGAAGCGGGTTGCCGCCACGCTCGAGGGGCTGGACCTCGAGGTCCCTGCGAACGAGTTCTTCGACTACTACTACGGCCTCATCGACTTCGAGTTCTTCGCCCGCAAGCATCTCGGCGAGGACATCGTGAAGTGGATGAAGAAGAACGTGCACCCGCTCGACATCGTGTTCCGGCTGGCCGCGGACCACGGCATCGTGCTGCTGAACGGCAGCGGCTTTGCGGCTCCGGATTGGTCGGTGCGCATTTCGTTCGCGAATCTCGACGATCATGTCTACGACGACATCGGTCGGGCGGTGCGCGCGATCGCGCGCGGCTACCGGCAAGCGTACGAGGCCTCGAAGGGGGGCTCGCGCAAATAGGTCGAATCAGCTACTGCCGCCTGTCTTGCCCGTTGTCGCGCCGCAATCCGCTTGCGGCCGGCACGGGCATTGAGGTGAGCACGTCGGCTGCGACGCAGCGCATGGAATCAGGTGTATGACGGTAGTTGACTAGGACATCCGATGGACTGGATCGGCGCCACGTTCGGCAAGTACCCCGAGCTTGCTGTCTTTCTGGTCGTCGGCGTCGGTTGTTGGGTGGGCGGGTTCAAGTTCCGCGGCTTTGGCCTCGGACCCGTGACCGGATCGCTCCTGGTCGGGCTGCTGGTGGGGTCGGTCTTCACGGTGCCCGTGTCGACGACCGCCAAGTCCATCCTGTTCCTGCTGTTTCTTTTCAGCATCGGCTATTCCGTCGGACCGAAGTTCTTCCAGGCGATGAAGGGTGACGGCTGGCGCTGGGCGCTGCTCGCGGTCGTCATCACGTTCAGCGGGCTCTTCGCGGCGTTCGGCGTCGCTCGCTTTCTCGGGCTCGACGCGGGCTACGCCGCCGGCCTCGTGTCCGGCGCGCTCACCGAATCGCCGGCGATCGGCACCGCGACGGAAGCCATCAACGCGCTGCCACTTCCGGAGGCCGAGCGCAATCGATTGATCGGACACGTCGCGGTGGGCGACGCCATCTGCTACGTGTTCGGCGCGTTCGGCGTGATCGTGTTCTGCAGCGTGATCGGGCCGAAGCTGCTCGGCATCGATCTCAAGGATGCCGCCGAAAGCGTCGAGAAGCGTCTCGGCATCGATCGCACCAAAGCCGGTGTGGAATCGGCGTGGCGGCCCTTCGAGCTTCGGGCCTATCGTGTCGCGGAGAACGGTCGCATTGCGGGCCGATCCGTTTCGGAGATCGAGAAGATGCTGCCCGACACGCGCATCTTCATGGAACGGATACGGCGCGGCGAGCACATGCTGGAGCCGACCGCCGACACGCGCATCGAAGTCGGCGACGTGGTCGCACTCGCCGCACGGCGCGAGGTGCTGACCGAGATCATCGGCCCGGGCGGCGCCTTCGAGGTGGACGATCGGGTCACGCTCGACGTGCCGATGGCGACGTACGACGTGTTCGTCACGAGCAAGGCGGTCGTCGGCAAGACGATCGCCGGGATCGCGGCGTCGGACTTGTCACTGCGTAGTGTCTTCCTCCGAGCCATCATGCGAACGGGCCAGGACATTCCCGTCGCGCCCGGCACGACAGTCGAGCGCGGGGACGTCGTTCGCCTCACCGGACCCGAGCATGCGGTCGTACGCGCCGCGAACGAGATCGGGAAGACCGTGCTTCCGTCGGACACGACGGACTTCGTAGCGCTCGCGCTCGGGATCGTCGCCGGCGCAGTTCTCGGCATCCTGTTCGTGATCCCGCTGGGGGCGCTGCGGATCCCGCTCGGCACCAGCGTCGGCACGCTTCTCGTCGGCCTTCTCGTCGGCTACGCGCATTCCGTGCGCCCGACGTTCGCGAGGTTCCCCGACGGTGCGGTATCGCTGATGATCTCGCTCGGGCTTGCGGCTTTCGTGGCGATGATCGGATTGGGCGCAGGGCCGCATTTCATCGAGGCGCTGCATGATGCCGGGGCAGGCTTGTTTTTCGGCGGCATCATCGTGACGTCAGTGCCGCTCGTCGTCGGCCTCTATTTCGGGCGCTACGTGCTGAAGCTCGACCCCGTGCTCCTGCTCGGCGGCATCGCGGGCGCGCTGACCATGACTGCCGGGATGGCCGGCGTACAGGAGAGGTCCGGAAGTCCGGTCGCGGTGCTGGGCTATTCGGGCACGGTGGCGATCGGGCACATCCTGCTCACCACCTGGGGTACCGTGATCGTGCACCTGATGACGTAAGCGGGTGCGACGCCGCGTCGTGTCGGAGAGGTCTACACCCGTTCGACGTAAGCGGGAGCGAAGCCGCGTCGATCGGGCGATCTACACCGGTTCGACGCGAGCGAGGGGGCGTGAAGCCGCGTCGGATCGAGCAATCTAAACCCGTTCGACGCCAGCGGTCGGAACGGCTGAACGCCCACCCAACCGACGCGTGTCCAGATTGTCAGGTCGCGGGCTCCGCGGAGCCACGACGATTCGGCATCGAATCGTTCGACCCTCCAAGAGCCTTCTCCATGAACGCCGTCGTCGTCATGCACTGGCCGCGCCGCAGCGATCCTCGTCGCGGCCATCGTACCCGGCATGGCGCAAGCACAATCACAAAGTCCTTGGCAGTTCCGCGTCGCGCTGTACGGTTACCTCCCCGATGTCGCGAGCAAGAGCTCGTTTCCGACCGGAAGGTTTACTCCGAACATCGAGGTCGACGCGAGCGACATTCTCAAGCTGCAGGGCGCCTTCATGGGAACCTTCGAGGCCCAGTACCTGCAGTGGGGCCTGTGGACCGACTACATGTACGTCAATATCGGCGCCGACAAATCCGGTACGAGGAGCCTTTCGATCGGCAACGCGGGCCTGCCGGCAGGCGTGTCCGCGGACTTGCACTACAACGTGAAGGGCAAGCGTCTGGACCATCGCGGGCACGTATCGCCTGCTCTCCAATGCAGGCTCGACCTTCGATGTGCTCGCAGGTGCACGGATGGTCGACCTCCGGGAGACGTTGGACTGGAACTTCAGCGCCGACCTCGGTCCGTCGCAGCCCGCCCGCTCGGGGAACTCGAGCGACAAGGCGAAGAACTGGGACGGCATCGTCGGCGTCAAAGGACGGGTCGCGCTCGGCCCCGAACGTTCATGGTACGTCCCTTATTATCTCGACGCCGGCGCGGCGATTCCGATTTCACGCGGCAGCGCCTGGCCGGCGTCGGTTACGCCTTTTCATGGGGCGACGTGGCGGTCGCGTGGCGCTACCTCGACTATCACTTCGGCAGCGGCTCATCCATCGAGAACGCGAAGTTCAGCGGGCCGCTCGTCGGCGTCGCTTTCCGCGGGTAGCGGCACGACGCGCTCGCCCGCCGGGCGCGCGTGGATCGCGCGGGCGGTCTGTACCGGCCTGCGCCGAAGCGAATTGCACGCGCTGCGACACGCTTGCTTGACCTGCGCCAAGCAGGTAGCCGCCTGCGGGGTCAGTCGACGATCTTCCAGCCGTCGCCGAACTGGCAGAGCTTCCAGGTGCTTGCGTTCTTGCGCCCGCCGGCGGTTGTCGAGAAATCGGCGCTGCGGCAACGGTTGCCGTCCCGCTTGAACTGCGCCTTGGGTATGACGGAGCCCGATGCGCCGGTCGCGGGGTTTTCCCAGCGGTAGGTCTCGCCGTCCCTGCCGCTGTCGAGTGCGCTGTTGATCCGCTCGATCGCGATCTTCTTATCCTGTTCGTTCATGTAACTGATAGGCAGCTCGGTCCAGAACGCGCGCGCCGCGGCCTGCGTGGTCGACGGCGCGACTATCAGTACCAGTGCCGCCAGCGCGGCTCGTTCGATCCAATGCGGGCGGCGGGGCACGCTACGAGACCCCGCGTGGCGGCGGCGTATCGGGTGGTGGAGTGGCCGGACTTGGGGTCGGCACATAGTCGGGCGGAACGTCCGACGACGGCGCGGGTGTGCTGTAGCTCGGTTCCGAATAGGCGCGGCTGTACACGCGAGCCGGAACGCGATTGCCGTTCGAATACATGCACTGGATGTACGCGCTGTCGTATTGACGTTGCAACTCGTAATACGAGTACCCGTATACGGCCGCGTTGGCCGTGGACTGAGAAGGACCCGCCACGGTCGAATACGCGTAGTTTCGGCAGCTCGCGTCGTCCGCATGGAACTGGTCGAACGCCTTGCCGGTTCCCGGAAGAACCGTGACCATCGGCGCGGTTGGCAAATAGACGCAGCCTGCGAGCAGCAACGCGCTGCCTACCGATAACCCAATCGAATGGCGTTTCATGATCACCTCTGGTTGCCGGGCGACGGTACAGCCCTGGGCGCGCCCTTACCGTCGTTCGGCAGCACCTTCATCCACGAGTTCGAGCAATTCGTCACGTAGGGGTAATACCCGGACGGTGACGTGCAGTAATACCAATAGGCGGGCCGCGCCGTGTTCACTGGGCGTTCGACATAAGACGTGCTCGCCGCAGGCGCATACGCGGCGTACGACGCGTAGTACGGGTAGCCTGCGTAATACGGGTACCCCGCGTAATAGGGATAGCCTCCGTAATAGGGGTATCCCCAGTAGTAAGGGTATCCGTACCAACCCCAACCCCAGTACGGCCCGACGTAGATGCCCACGCTACCGTGGACGTGACCTCCGCCATGCCAGCCGCCTCCGCCGTGCCACCCGCTCCCGCCGTGCCAGCCGCCCCCGCCATGCCACCCGCCGCCACCGTGCCACCCGCCGCCGCCATGTCCGCCGCCTCCGCCATGTCCACCACCCGCATGGGCGTAACCCGCACCGGCGGCCGCGATGCAGAGCGCCATCGCCACGAAAACGAACTTTCGGAAGGTCCACGCGATCATGGTTATCTCCTGCAGGACGTCGGCACGCGGGCGCCGCATGCAGCGGCATGGCGCGGCGATGACAGTGTAGAAGAGGAAGCTTGGTCTTTCAATTTGAGCCGGACTCGCTTCTACTGGGGAAAGGTTGGTCCTTCAATCCGCCGCTCGCTTCTACTTCCGGCAAAGTTCGTCATTCAATCCGCCGCGCGCCCGGCTCTACTCGGGAATCGAGTTCAGCAGATACATCGTTGCGAGCACCGCGCTCGGCCGTCCGAGCTTACCCATATGTTGCGTGAAGATCATTTCGATATCGGGGCTCGTATAGACCTGGGTGAGCGCCTTGTTGACTTCGAGCCGCAACGCGGAATCGCCCCGTGGCAGCGCGAGCGCGTAAGGTTCGAACGTAAGGTCTTCGGCGAGCAGCGCGAATGCCGTCGGATCCTTGGCGGTCGCCATCAGGCCCACGAGCTTGACCTTGTCGCCCGCATAGGCGTCGGCGTCGCCGGACGTCAGCAGCGCAATGCCGTCCACGGCGTTCGGGATGGGAACGAGCTTCACGTCGATGAGCCGGCGGCGCATCGATTCGTTCAGTCGCGTTTCCATTGTCGTGCCCTTGAGCACGGCAACGCGCTTGCCGGACAGGTCGCTCGTCGAACGGATCGGGGAGCCGACCTTGACGAGAAGGCCGCCGGAGTCGACGAAGATGAGATTCGAGAAGTCGACCTTGGCGAGGCGCGATTGCGTCGGCGTCGTGTTCGCGCATTCGAGCTGCGCTCGGCCGGACGCGATCATGTCGAGGCGCTCGCCGACCGAACCGGCGATCCAGTTCACCTTGAGCCCCGGACTGCCGACCGCACGCCCGATCTGCGCGATCGCGCGCTTGCATAACTCGATCGTGTAACCGGACGGCTCGCCGTTGGCTCCCGCGAGCGAGAAGGGAAGCGAGTCGGGCGAATAGGCAACGTCGATCACGTTCGTCGTCTTGATCTTCGCCAAGGTGTCGACGCTGGATTGGGCGAGCGCGTCGTGCGTGAAGAAGGCAACGATGGCGAGCGCGAGCGGCATGCTTTTCATTGAACGGCCCTCATGAGGTGGGTTCATTGCGCGAATTCGACGGCCCGCGCCTCCTGCGGTGCCGTTTGCCGCATGTGAACGTAAGCTTCCGGCACCGGATATCCCGCTGCGCCGAACGTATCGCTGATTGCGCGATTGGTGTCGAAGTACACCTGCCAATAGTGGTCGGTGTGCGTGTACGGGCGTACGGCGAACACGGCCCCGCGCTCGTTGAAGTCGATGATCTCGACGTCCGGCGCCGGCTCCCGCGCGGTGTTGGGAATCGCGGCGCGCGCGTGCTTCAAACGCCGGATCGCATCCTGCACGTCGACGCCGTGCGCGAGCTGCGCCAGGCGATCGACGCGACGATAGGGACTCAACGAGAAATTCTGGATCGTATCCGAGAAGATCTTGTTGTTGCCGACGACCGTCGTGACGTTGTCCCCGGTCAGGATCGTCGAGGCGAAGAGCCCGATGTCCTTGACGGTTCCCTCGCACCCGCCGGCCTTGACGTAGTCGCCGACCTTGAACGGCCGCAGCACGATCAGGAACGCGCCGGCCGCGAAGTTGGCGAGAAGACCGCCCCACGCGGCGCCGATGGCGATGCCCATTGCGGCGACGAGCGCGGCGAACGAAGTCGTCTCCACGCCGAAATAACCGAGGATCGCGACGACGAGCACGATGTTGAGCGCGACGCCTACGACGTTGGCGCTGTAACGCTGAAGCGTCGGATCGATGCGCTGGCGTTCGAGCGTCGCGGTCATGAGGCTCACCGCGAAACGAATCAGCCAGCGGCCCACGATGAACAGGGCCAATGCGCCCGCGATCTTGAGCCCGACCGTCGTAAGCTCGGTCCCCGCGGTGTCCACCACTCGCTGCCAATCCATCATCGTGCCTTGCTGTGCAAGGTGGGAAGAAAGCTCGAAGCGTCAGCCCGGCGCATCAATGCCGTCGATTCATACATCGCCGATCATCGGCTTCGCACGCGCGGCCGTCTTCACAGTTCTCGCCACGCAGCGCTGACCGGCGTTCGCCCGGGCGCCGCCCGCGATAGACATCCGAGCGCTGCGCCCGCATGTCGCGAAATGCAAGGACGACGATCGTCGCGAAACCCGATCATGAGGTGAAGGATGCGGGCGTCGCGTATGCGCGCGTTCGCCTTTCGCGTCCCGCTTCCAGCTAAGGGCACGACCATGGACATAGGCAGTCAGCTCGCGCGCGGACAGGACAGTTCGAACAAGATCGCGGTGGTCTATCAGAAGCGCCTGCGGATCGCCCAGGAGCGTTATACCGAAGCGGTCAAGGCCGCCTACGCCGAGGACATCCAGCCGATGCTCGGCAATGGCGCCGCCTCGCGCAACCTGTTGTCGGATTGGCAGGAGTACCTCACGGACAGCGCGCAACGGTCGATCCTGTTCTGGGATACGCTGCGCGAGCGGGGCAACGCATTCATCGAGCGAAGCGCGCAGGGACTTCCCCCGGTCCTGCACTTCGCCTACGAGACCGTCGTCGACGGCCGGACGCTGCCACGGCCGGTCAACTATGCGCTCGTGAAGATCGTTCCGCCCGAAGGCGTCGCCATCGACGCCGCGCGGCGTCCCTACGTGATCATCGATCCGCGCGCGGGACACGGGCCGGGCATCGGCGGCATGAAGGACGATTCGCAGGTCGGCGTCGCGTTGCGCGAAGGCCACCCGGTCTATTTCGTCATCTTCTTCCCCGATCCCGTGCCCGGCCAGACGCTGCTCGACGTCTGCGAGGCCGAGCGACACTTCGTACGGCGCGTGCGCGAGCTGCATCCGCAGAGCGCGAAGCCGGCGATCATCGGCAACTGCCAGGGCGGGTGGGCATCGATGATGCTCGCCGCCTCGAGTCCCGACGACGCGGGACCGATCGTCATCAACGGCGCACCGATGTCCTACTGGGGCGGCGCCTGGCAGGAGGACGAAGGCGACAACCCGATGCGCTACGCGGGCGGCATGCTCGGTGGCAGCTGGCTCGCCTCGTTCGCCTCGGACCTTGGCAACGGCGTGTTCGACGGAGCGCACCTCGTCCAGAACTTCGAGAACCTGAACCCCGCGAACACGTTCTGGGACAAGTACTACAACCTGTACGCGAACGTCGACACCGAGTCGCCGCGCTTCCTCGACTTCGAGCGTTGGTGGGGCGGCTTCTACCTGATGAACCGCGAGGAGATCGAGTGGATCACCCGCAACCTCTTCGTCGGCAACAAGCTGTGGAGCGGCGACACGAAGGGCCAGGCGGGCAAGCCTTTCGATCTGCGGGACATCCGCTCGCCGATCATCCTGTTCGCATCGATGGGCGACAACATCACGCCGCCGCAGCAGGCGTTCAACTGGGTCGCCGACATTTATCGGTCGACGGACGAGATCAAGGCTCGCGGGCAAGTGATCGTCGGCCTGCTGCATGAGAACGTCGGCCACCTAGGCATCTTTGTCTCAGGGAAGGTTGCGCGCAAGGAATACACGCAGATCGTCTCGGTGCTGAAATCGATCGAGACACTGCGGCCAGGTCTCTACGCAATGGCGATCCACGAACGGAAGGATGCCGACGGCAAGGTCACGTACGAGGTCGACTTCACGGAGCGGCAGCTCGAGGAGATCACCGCGCGCCTGAACCGCTTCGAGCGCAAGGACGAGAAGCCGTTCGAGGCGGTGAACGTGCTCTCCGAGTTCAACCAGCGCGCGTACGAGCTCTTCGCGCAGCCCCTCGTGCAGGCGATGTCGAACGAGTACGGCGCCAAGCTTGGCCGGCAATTCCATCCGCTGCGCTTCCAGCGCTGGGCGTTTTCGGACCTCAATCCGTGGCTCGCCTGGCTGAAGCCCGCCGCGGAAACGGTGCGCGCGCAGCGCAAGACGGCAAGCAAGAGCAACGTCCTCGTGAAAACGGAGAAGGCCGCGTCGAAGGCGTTCAGCGCTTCGCTCGAGCATTACCGCGCGCTGCGTGACGCGGCGAGCGAGGCGATGTTCTTTCAGACCTACGGCAACGTGTTCTCGCTCTACCTCGCCGACAAGCGCGAGGCCGAGAAGGCCGAAGTCGTGCCGATGGTCGAGGGTCGCGAGTTGCCGTTCGTCGCCGAGGCGCTCGCCTCGATCGATCAGGGCGGCTACCCCGAGGCGCTCGCGCGTGTTGCGGCGATGCTCGCGCGAAGCGGCGAGCCGCTTCCGCTTTCGTCGCTGCAGCTCAAGCAGGAGTTGATGGCCGACTACGGCGATCTGTTGCCGTCGGTGCCGCCGGACCAATGGCGCCGCACCCGGGGCGAGCAGGAGATCATCGTGCGCTACGAACCCGAGAAGGCGCTCGCGACGCTACCGAAGCTGCTCGCCAATCCGGCGGACCGGCAGCGGCTCGTCACGCTCGTGCGCGCGCTCCTCGCGGACGAGCGCATTCAGCGCGCAAAGCCGTCGATACAGCAGCTGTCGATGATCGAGCACGTCGGCGAGACCTTGCAGGTGGCGAAAGCTTCGGGCGTTCGCGAACCCAAGGGGAATGGAGCGTCCGCGAAAAAGAGGACGCGTCGTTCAAAGACGAAAGCGAAAGGCTAGAGAGCGATGGCAGAGCGTGTGCACGAGAAATATCAGCGGTTGCTCGAATTCTGCAAGACGCTGCCCCCTACACCCACCGCGGTCGCGCACCCGTGCGACGAGAGCTCGATTCGGGGTGCCGTCGACGCGGCGAAGCTTGGCCTGATCCAGCCGATCCTCGTCGGCCCGCGCGCCCGCATCGAAGCGGCCGCGCAACAGGCGGACATCGACATCAGCCGTTACGAGATCGTCGACGCTCCGTACAGCGAAGCTTCGGCGGCGCGGGCCGTCGAGCTCGTGCGCGAAGGCCGGGCGGAAGCGTTGATGAAAGGGAGCCTGCACACCGACGAACTGATGGGCGCGGTGGTGAAGCGAGACACGGGCCTGCGCACGGCGCGGCGCGTCAGTCACTGCTTCGTGATGGACGTCCCGTCGTACGCCGAGACGCTGATCGTCACCGATGCCGCCGTGAACATCGCGCCGACGATGGAGGACAAGGTCCACATCATCCAGAACGCGATCGACCTCGCCCACGCGTTGCGCTTCAAGGAGGTCCGCGTCGCGATCCTCTCGGCGATGGAGACTGTCAATCCGAAAGTGGCATCGACGATCGAGGCGGCGGCGCTGTGCAAGATGGCGGATCGCGGGCAGATCACTGGCGCGGTCGTCGACGGACCGCTCGCGCTCGATAACGCGATCAGTCTCGAATCGGTGAAGATCAAGAAGATCGAATCGGAGGTTGCGGGACGCGCGAACGTGCTCGTCGTGCCCGATCTCGAGGCGGGGAACATGCTCGCCAAGAGCCTCTCGTTCCTTGCCAACGCAGATGCGGCGGGCATCGTGCTCGGTGCACGCGTGCCGATCATCCTCACGAGCCGTGCCGATTCGGTGATGACGCGCCTCGCGTCGTGCGCCGTCGCGGCACTCGTCGCGCAATCACGCCGCGAAGCGGCCCAGAAGGCCGTGACCTGACATGGGCGACGCAATCGGCGTACTGAACGCCGGCTCATCGAGCATCAAGTTCTCGCTGTTTGCAGAGGAAGCGGGGAAGCCGACCCTCGTCGCACGCGGTCAGGCAGAGGGCATCTATACGTCGCCGCGCTTCGTCGCCAAGAACGCGGATGGCCAGGTGCTCGACGAAAAGACGTGGCCCGCCGACGTTTCGCTCGGCCACGACGGCGCGCTGGAATATCTGGTGGGCTTTCTGCGCGACCGGCTCGCGCAGCACCGGCTGGTGGGCGTCGGCCATCGCGTCGTGCACGGCGGCCGCGAGTACATGAAGCCGGTGCGCGTCGATGCGGGCCTCGTCGCGGCGCTCGAGAAATATGTGCCGCTCGCGCCGCTGCACCAGCCGCACAATCTCGCACCGATCAAGGCGTTGCTTGCGCGGATGCCGAAGCTTCCGCAGATCGCCTGCTTCGACACGTCGTTTCACCGCGCGCAACCGCCGGTCGCTCAGGCGTTTGCGTTGCCCGCGTCAATCACTGAACGGGGCGTTCTGCGCTACGGATTCCACGGCCTTTCGTACGAGTACATCGCGAGCGTGCTGCCCGAGCGAAGCTCGCGCGCCGCGCAGGGCAAGACCATCGTGCTGCATCTCGGCAATGGAGCGAGCATGTGCGCGATGGAGGCGGGACGCAGCGTCGCAAGCACGATGGGCTTCACGGCTGCGGATGGCTTGCCCATGGGCACGCGCTGCGGCAACCTCGACCCCGGCGTCGTGCTGTATCTGATCGATTCGCTCGGCATGGACGCGCGGGCGATCGAGAAGCTCATCTACCAGGAGTCGGGCCTTCTCGGCGTCTCCGGCATCTCGAGCGACATGCGCGCGTTGCTTGCGAGCGACGCTCCGCGCGCCAAGGCCGCCGTGGACCTTTTCATTTACCGCATCGGCCGGGAGCTCGGGTCGCTGGCCGCCGCACTCGGCGGGCTCGACGCAATCGTGTTCACCGCAGGCATCGGGGAGAACAGCGCGGTGCTGCGCGAGCGCGTCTGCAGCGACGCGGCGTGGCTTGGCGTTGCGCTCGACAGCGAGGCCAACGCGCGCGCCGACGCGAGCATAAGTGCGCCCGCAAGCCGCGTCGAGGTCTGGGTGTTACCCACGAACGAGGAGCTGATGATCGCCCGCCATGCGCGCGCCGTCATCGAGGCAGACGGCGCGAGGTGATGCGATGACGCACGAACGACGAAGCCTCGCCGGTCGATCCGCGATCGTCACCGGGTCGACAAGTGGCATCGGGCTCGGGATCGCACGCGCGCTTGCGGCAGCGGGATCGAATGTCATGCTCAACGGATTCGGCGACAAAGGCGAAATCGCATCGCTCTGTGCGGAGATCAGATCCTCGCATGCCGTTGCCGTTACCATCAGCGGCGCCGACATCGCCTCGCCGGCCGAAGTGCGCGAGATGGTTGCGCAGGCAACACGTGAATTCGGCGCCGTCGACATCCTCGTCAACAATGCCGGCATCCAGCACACGGCGCCAGTCGAGGAATTCCCGGAAGACAAGTGGGACGCCATCCTCGCGATCAACCTGTCGTCGAACTTCCATGCGATCAAGGCGGTGCTGCCGCAGATGCGCGCGCGCAACTTCGGGCGGATTGTCAACGTCGCCTCGACGCACGCTCTCGTCGCATCGGTCAACAAGGCGGCGTATGTCGCCGCGAAGCACGGTGTGGTTGGGCTCACGAAAGTCGTCGCGCTCGAGACGGCGACGACGAACGTCACGTGCAATGCTATCTGTCCGGGCTTCGTGCTGACGCCGCTCGTGCAGAAGCAGATCGATGACCGTGCGGCCGCCGCGCGCATTACGACCGCACAGGCGCGGGTCGAGCTGCTCTCGGAGAAGCAGCCGTCCCACGAATTCGCGACGCCCGAGCAGATCGGCGCGCTCGCGATGTTCCTGTGTACAGGGGATGCCGCGCAGATACGTGGCGCGACGCTGACCGTCGACGGAGGTTGGACGGCGCAATAGGGGGCGGGCAGCATGCCAAGAATAAAGGCCGGGAACATCCGGATCAACTATGTGGAGCACGGCAACGGGGACAACGTCCTGCTGGCAATTCACAGCAGTCTGGGTTGCGCGGACTGGCTGAGCCTCGTGCTGCCGTTGGTGCCGTTGGGCATCCGCATCATCGCGGCAGAATGCCGCGGCTGCGGTGACTCCGACAAGCCGGAAGCGACAGACAATTATTCGAACTACTCGATGGCGGCGCACGCCGCCGACATGCTGGCGCTGCTCGACGCACTCG
>Ga0105248_10006104_pt1 | contig 13221 bp, 12 predicted proteins | sample KBSS34metaG_FD_81524 | JGI IMG/M metagenome (GOLD analysis project Ga0105248, IMG submission 81524) | Switchgrass rhizosphere microbial communities from Kellogg Biological Station, Michigan, USA - KBS S3-4 metaG | ecosystem: Host-associated > Plants > Roots > Rhizosphere > Soil | place... | reverse complement strand
GCTCGTGGCGACCGACACCGCCGCGCGGCTGCGCGAGGACAGCGCGCTGCTGGCCACCAGTTACCTGGGCGAGCAGGCGCGCTGAGCCGCACGCCGGACTTGCCCTGGGCTCGATAGGCACCAAGACCCACGGCAGAGCGGTCGACGGGGTGCCGGAGGGTGGCGAACGTAGATGGTTATCGATCAACCCGTGCGGGAAGGCGACCTGCTGTGGACTCCCAGCCCGGAGTGGATCGAGCAAACCAACATCGTCGCGTTCACGCGCTGGCTCAGACACGAGCGGGACCTCGACTTCGACGTCACCGATCATCGCGCCTATGACGAGTTCTGGCGCTGGTCGGTGACCGACCTCGAGGGTTTCTGGGGAGCCATCTGGGACTACTTCGAGATCCAGGCGTCGGCCCAGCCCAGCCGGGTGCTCGGGCGCCGTGAGATGCCGGGTGCCCAATGGTTCCCAGGCGCACGGCTCAACTACGGGGCGCACATCCTCCGGCAGGAGCGGGCTGGTGCTGCCGCACTGCTGTACCTCAGCGAGGACCAGGCGCTCACGGAGCTGTCGTGGGAGGCGTACGCGGGACAGGTGCGTACCGTCGCGACCAGGCTCCGAGAGCTGGGAGTACGGCCGGGGCAGCGGGTCGTCGGCTACCTGCCGAACATCCCCGAGGCCATGGTGGCGATGGTCGCCACGGCCAGTATCGGAGCGGTCTGGGCCTGTTGCGCCCCCGAGTTCGGCTGGCGCGGCGCCAGCGACCGCCTCGGCCAGCTCAAGCCAACGGTGCTTTTCGCGGTCGACGGCTACCGCTACGGCGGGGAGACCTATGACCGCCGCGAGGAGGTGCGCAGGCTGGTGCGCGAGCTCGACACCCTTGAGCACGTCGTGTATCTGCCGCGGACATTCCCTGCCGAGCCCCTGGTGGTCGATGCCGCGGCCACCACGGTGCCCTGGGACAACATGGTCGCCGGTCCATGGGTGCGGGCGGACGAGTTCGAGTGCGAGCAGGTTCCGTTCGACCACCCCCTGTGGGTGTTGTTCAGCTCCGGCACAACGGGCTTGCCGAAGGCGATCACGCACGGCCACGGCGGCATCCTCATCGAGCAGCTCAAGCTCCAACACCTCGTCATGGACCTCAGCCGCGGCGACCGGCTGTTCTTCTTCACCACCACGAGCTGGATGATGTGGAACTTCATCGCCAGTGCACCGCTACTCGGTGTGGCGCCAATCCTCTACGACGGCAACCCCACCTACCCCGAACCGGACGTGCTGTGGCGGATGGCGCAGGACAGCCGGGCGAACCTGTTCGGTGCCAGCCCCGCATACTTTGAGCTCATGTCCCGGCACCGGATCGTTCCGCGGGAGCGCTACCAGTACCCCGAACTGCGCCAGCTGATGCCCGGCGGCGCGCCGGTCTCCGCGAACCACACCGCCTGGCTCTACCGCAACGTCAAGCGGGATGTCTGGGTCTCCACGGGCAGCGGCGGGACGGACTGCTGCACGGGATTCGTCGGCGGAATGCCGACGTTGCCGGTCCGGGCTGGAGAGATGCAGGCTCGCTCACCCGGTGTCTCCGCCCACGCGTACAACGACCAGGGCAAGGCCGTCGTCGACGAGGTCGGTGAGCTCGTCATCACCGCGCCCATGCCGTCCATGCCGGTGTTCTTCTGGGGGGACGACACCGGCGAGCGCTACCACGCGACGTACTTCTCGCACTTCCCGGGTGTCTGGCGGCACGGCGACTTCTTCCGCGTCAACGAGCGCGGCGGCTGCTTCGTGCTCGGCCGCTCCGACGCGGTGCTGAACCGGGCAGGCGTGCGGATCGGGACCGCCGAGATCTACCGGGTTCTCCAAGAGATCGAGGGGATCGCCGACGCCATCGTGATCAACATCGACCAGCCCGGCGGCAGCGGCTTCATTGCGCTGTTCGTTTCCCTCAAGGAGGGGTACCGGCTCGACGAGGAACTCCGGCGGCGGATCCGGACTCAGCTTCGCCGCGAGTACAGCCCACGGCATGTGCCGGACGAGATCGTTGAAGTCCCTGGCATTCCGCTGACAGTCACCGGCAAGAAGATGGAGGTGCCGATCCGCCGGATCCTCACTGGTACGCCGGTCGACATGGCGATGGACCGCGAGTCGATGGCGAACCCCGAGGTGCTGCAGGCGTTCGTCGCGTACGCGGCCTCGCGGTTAGCGCCTAGACCTCGCCGCGGATGACCAGCTTCATGACCTCGTCGGGGTTGGCCATCGCATGTGCGATCGCCTCCACGGCGTCGTCCAGCGGGCGCTCGTGCGTGATCAGGCGAGCCACCGCTTCCCGGTGTGCCCCAACGATACGGATCGCCTCGGCAAAGTCCTCGCGCGTACAGACCGTCGAGCCGAGGATGCTGAGCTCACGCTCGGTGAACGCGTTGACAGGCAGGCTCACCTCCTCGTGGCCGATGCCGACGATGACGACCCGCCCGGCCGAGGACACCATGTCCACGGCCTGTCGGACCGTTCCCGGCACACCCACACACTCGAAGACCGCTGGCGGGCCAGCGTTCCCGGCCCAGCGGCGCGCGGTCGCGACGGCGTCGGCGTTGGCGGCGTTCACGACCTCGACCCCGTTCGCCCGTGCGAGCTCGAGGCGGCTGGCCACGAGGTCGGTCATCAGGACCCGCGCGCCCCGGTCGAGCGCGCAGAGCGCGACCGACTGGCCGATGGGTCCTCCTCCAAGCACGACAACGGGCTCGCCCTCACAGATATCGCCCCGCCCAACGGCATGCACGGCTATGGACATCGGTTCGCAGAAAGCGGCCAGCGGAGCGTCCAGGTCGGCGACCGGGAAGACCTGCTCGGCAGCGATAGTCAGGTAGTCGGCGAGCGCGCCCTCGACGTGCACACCGATAATCCGGAAGTTCGGGCAGGCGTTCTGCCGGCCGTGGGTGCACGCGTAGCACGCGCCGCACCACGACATGGGGAACAGTGCGACTCGCTGGCCGATCCGCAATCCTGGTGGACAGCCGGGCCCCAGCGCCGCGACCCGGGCGGCCACCTCGTGACCCTGGACGCGCGGGAACTGGGGACCGAACTCGGGCGGGGTCACGATCTCGCCGGTCAGGAAGTGGTAGTCCGAACCGCAGATCCCGACCGCCTCCGGGCGGACGAGTACCTGCCCCGGCCCGGGATCGGCGGGCTCAGGTACCTCCGCACACGCCATCGTGCCGGCTCGATGTGTGACAACTGCTCTCATCAGGTCTCCTTGTCGTCCCGGTACGTGGCCCGCGCCACGTGCTCGATCGTCGCCCGGTACGCTCGCCGGGCGAGTTCGGCCGGTCCTACATCGCCGATCCCGGCGGACAACAGCTCGACACCCCACGGCCCCCGGAAGCCGGCGGCGCGGACGGCCGCGACGAACTCGGCGATATCGAAGTCCCCGTCTCCAGGCAATCGCCGGTCACGCAACGAACGTTGCGCGCCGGGCCCGGGACTTCGCTCGCCGTCACTCACCTCAGCGGCGACCACGGTGCCGGCCGGGAGTTCGCGGATCGCGGACATGCTGACGTCGAGATCGACGACGTGCCACAGATCGAGGACGAGCCCGCCGTTGGCGGCGCCGGCGCCCTGCACCACCGACAGGGCAGCATCGAGGCTGCCCGCCGTCACGTCGCGGTACATGAACTCGTAGGCGACGGACGTCCCGTGTTCGGCGGCCTCAGCGCAGAGTTCGGCGAACCGCTCGGTCAGCAGCCCGACGGGTACCTGTCGCCGGGCAAAGTTGCCAACCTTGACGTGCCGGGCACCGAGCACCCCGGCGGCATCCAGGAGCGCCCGCCGGCACCGGTCGGAGCGCCGACGCTCGTCGGTGCCGGGGTCGAGGAACCAGTCCCACAGGAACTCGAGCTCGACGTGCACCATCCCGCCGTCGTCGAGGATCGTGCGCAGTTCACGCAGGCCGCGCGTCTCGAGAATATGGAGCAGGTCGGCATGCCACAGCCCGAGGCCGCGGAAGCCGGCGTTCGCCGCCGCGGTTACCCGGTCCACCACGTCGAAGAGACTCCACTCGCGCCCGGTGTGTAGCTCCACCGGGCCGGCGAGCGTCCAGTACGAGGCGAGCAGCTCGACCGGGTCTGCCCAGTCCGCCTTGCCACTCGTCACGCTCACTGCCCGGTCACCACGGCCGCGGTCGCCTCTCGGCGCTGCAGGAAGCGGGCGAACCACGTCGTGTCCACGCCGCCCGCCACGAACTCCGGCTCCTGGGTCAACGCGAGGTGCATCGGGACGGTCGTGGTGACGCCTTCCACCGTGAAACGCCTCAGGGCGCTGCGGAGCCGCTCGAGCGCTTCGGCACGGTCGCCGCCGGACGCGATGAGCTTGGCGACCAGAGAGTCGTAGTAGGTCGGGATCTCGTCACCGGCCTGCACGTGGGTGTCGACACGCAGGCCAGGCCCGACCGGGAGAGCGATCCTCGTGACCGTCCCGGGAGCGGGCCGGAAGTCATGCAGCCAGTCCTCGCAGTTGATGCGGCACTCGATCGCGTGCCCGCGCAGCGCCACGGCGTCCTGGGTGATCCGCAACGGAAGGCCCTCGGCAATGGCGATCTGCTCGGCGACGAGGTCCACCCCGGTGATCTCCTCGGTTACCGGATGCTCCACCTGGATGCGCGCGTTCATCTCGAGGAAGTAGAACGAGCCTTGCTCGGGACCGACGAGGAACTCCACCGTTCCGGCGCCGCGGTAGCTCAGCCGGCGGGCGTAGGCGATAGCGGCCTGGTGCATGCGCGACCGTAGATCCTCGTCGAGACCGGGAGCAGGAGCCTCCTCGACCAGCTTCTGGTAGCGCCGCTGGATCGAGCAGTCCCGGTCACCGAGATGTACGGCGTCCGTCCCGTCCGCGAGGACCTGCACCTCCACATGGCGGGTGGATGTCACGTACCGCTCGAGATAGAGCCGAGCGTCGCCGAATGCGGCGCCGGCCTCGGCGGCCGCTCGTTCGAGCGCCGCCTCAAGGGCCGCCGGCTCGGTGACCAGGCTCATGCCCCGGCCACCCCCGCCGGCGGCCGCCTTGACGAGCACCGGCCAGCCCAACTGGTCGGCCAGCAACCGGTTCTCGGCCAGCTCGCCGACCTCGCCACCGGGGACGACCGGGAGTCCTGCATCCACGGCATGCCGGCGAGCGGCGAGCTTGTCGCCGACCGCCGCGAGCTGTTCGGCGGTCGGGCCGATGAACACGATCCCGGCCCGCTCGCACGCCTCGGCCAGACGCGCGCTCTCCGATAGGAACCCGTAGCCCGGGTGGACCGCGTCCGCCCCGACGGCTCGGGCGGCGGCCACGACCGCGTCCACGTTGAGGTAGCTCGCAGCCGCCGAAGGCGGCCCAAGGCGGACCACCTGATCGGCGAGCCGCGCCGGCACACCCACGAGATCTGCATCGGACGCGCCCAACACCGCCTCGATGCCCAGCCGCTGGCAGGTGCGAATGATCCGGGCCGCGATCTCGCCCCGGTTGGCGATCAGCAGACGGCGGATCACAGTCGGCGCTCCCAATGTGGGGGAATCCTGCCGTTCACATCAACGCGGGACGAGGATGCCGCGGCCGCGGATGCGTCCCTCGATGAGGTCGGAGAATGCCTCCGGACCGGCTTCCAGGTCGTACATTCGCGAGTGCATCTTCGCTTTGCCCTGCTTGGCCAGAGCCATCAGCTCGGCGAGCTCGTTGTAGCGCCCGATAAAGTTGCCGACGAAGCTGCGCTCGGTGCGGATTATGTCCATTGTGGACACATTGATCATCTCGCCGTATCCGACGACGAAGTAGCTGCCGGCTCGGGCCAGCATCGGGAAGCCGGCGCGCGTCGAGCCGCCGTCACCCACGTAGTCGAGCACGGCTTGGGCACCGCGTCCCTCGGTGATCTCCAGCACGGTATCGACCTGCCTGTCGTTCGCGAGCACGGTGTGGTCCGCGCCGCACTCCTTGGCCAGCTCCAGCGCCTCTTCCACGACGTCGATCGCGATCACCTCGGTGGCGCTGATAGCCTTGAGCACCTGGATGCCGACGTGCCCGAGTCCGCCCACGCCGATCACGACCGTGCGGCTGCCCGGATAGAGCAGGCCCATGGTGTTCGCCTTCTTGGCCGCGTGGTAGGCGGTCAGCCCGCCGTCGGCATGGCCGGCCACCTCCGCGGGCTCCACCCCACCCGGCAGCTTGATCACCGACCGGGCGTACGTCTTGAGCAGTTCGGCGAAACCGCCGTCGTGGTCCAGGCCCGTGGAGCGACGGTCGGTGCAATGCACGTCGTCGCCGTCACGGCACGGACGGCACAGGCCACACGGGATGACCGGGTGGCAGATCACCGCGTCTCCCGGCGCGACATTGGTGACCGCGGAGCCCACCTCCTGGACCCACCCCGCGTTCTCATGCCCGAGAGTCATGGGAAGCAGGTGGGACCGGTCCCCCATATCCATGTGCATGAAGTGCACGTCGGTACGGCACAGCCCGGCGCCGCCGATGCGCACGATCACGTCGAACGGGCCGGTGACTTGCGGCTCAGGAACGTCCTCGACCTTGGGCAGCTCGTTGAAGGCGTGCAGCCGGACGGCTTTCATGTGATGTACTCCTTTGCTGGTTGCCGTTCGCCATCTCATTCGTCCAGTTCGATGTGCCCGATCACTGTGCCGACCGCGTAGACCTGGCCCGCCTCCCCGACGTGGTGCAGGATTCCGGTCGCGGGCACCTCCACCTCCATCTCGACCTTGTCGGTCGCGAGGACGTAGACGCTCTGCCCTTCCTCGACCCGTGATCCGGACGGAACGAGCCATCCGGCCAGCTCACCCTCCTCCATCTCGGATCCGGCCTGAGGGATGCGCAGTTCCACCATCACGTCATGACCTCGCGGACGGACTCGGCGATCGTCGATGCGTCCGGCGCGTGGATCTGCGCCAGCGACTCGGCGAACGGAACTGGAGTGAAAGCGCTGGCCACGCGTCGAACCGGGCGTTCGAGCTGTCCGAACAGCTCCTCGTGGATCATCGCCGATATCTCGGCTCCCGGCCCGGCGAAGCGTGCCGCGGCATGCGTCACCACTGCCCGGCGCGTCTTGGCCACCGACGTCAGCACCGTGTGGTGATCGAGGGGGACGAGGCTACGCAGATCAACCACCTCGGCCGAGATGCCCTCGTTGGCCAGCGTCGCAGCCGCGTCGAGCGCCGCCGGGGTCATCTGGCCGTAGCTGATGATGGACACGTCGGTCCCCGCAACCGGGACCGCCGCCTGCCCGATGGGCACCCGGTAGTCGCCCGCCGGGACCTGGCTACGGCGGCGGCTGCGCACCATCGGCGTGGGTTCGAGAAACAGGCACGGGTCGTCGTCGGCGATGCAGGACAGCAGCAGGCCTTTTGCATCCTGGGCTGTCGCCGGAGCACACACCTTGATCCCAGGCGCGTGCATGAACCACGCCTCATAGCTGCTGCTGTGCTGGGCGCCCCGGCGATGCCCGATCCGGGTACGCACCGTCAGCGGCAGGTGGCTTGTGCCTCCGGACATGTACCTGTGCTTGGCCGCGTGGTTGATGAGCTGATCCATGACCAGGGTCATGAAGTCCATCAGCATGATCTCGGCGACCGGGCGGAGCCCGCCGAGCGCGGCGCCGATGGCCGCCCCGGCGATCGCCTGTTCAGAGATCGGCGTGGCCCGGACCCGATGGGTGCCGTACTTGGTGGACAAACCCTGGGTCAGGCGCACCACGCCGCCGGGCGGGTCCGCGATGTCCTCACCGAGAAGGAACACGGTGGGGTCACTGCCGAGAGCGATGTCGAGGGCATCGTTGATCGCCTCGCCGAACGTCATCTCGCTTTCGGTGTGTGTCGCTGTCATGGTCGGACCTCACTCAACGGGGCGCGTTGACGCCGGATGCGAACACATCGGTGTGCAGCTCGTCGGTGGGCAACATGTCACTGTTGACCGCGACGGCCAGTGCTTGCTCCACTTCGTCGCTGATCTCCTGGTACATCGCCTCGAGTTCGTCCCGGCCAAGATGTCCCTGCGCGACCAGCCACTCGCCAAACTTCGGCACCGGATCGTTCGCGCGCGCCCGCTCGACCGCGGCCTCGTCCATGTAGTCGCCGGTGTCGCCGAAGTTGTGCCCGAGGATCCGGGGGGCCACGACCTCAAGGAACGTGGGACCGTCGCCAACCCGGGCGCGGTCGGCCGCCTGCGCGGCGGCGGCGTGCACCGCGAGCACGTCGGTGCCGTCCACGGTCACCCCGGGGATCCCGAACGGGGTGGCCCGCTCGGCGAGGCGTGCGGTCCTGGTGTACGCGTCGAGCGGAGTGCATTCTCCCCAGAGGTTGTTGTGGCACACGAAGATGACCGGAAGGTTCCACAGCGAGGCCAGGTTCAGCGCCTCATGCAGCGCACCGATACTCGTGGCACCGTCGCCGAAGCTCACGCCCGTGACGCGGTCGTTGCCCTGCAGTTGCGCAGCCAGGCCCAGCCCGTTCGCGATCGGCGTGCCGGACCCGACGATGCCCGTCGTGAGCATCATGCCCCGCTCGGGGTCGGCCATGTGCATCGTGCCCCCCTTGCCCCGCGACATGCCCGTCACGCGGCCGAGCAGCTCTCCGAAGACGGCCTCCAGCGACGCGCCTTTCGCGAGCACGTCAGCGATACCGCGGTAGGTGGTGATGTAGTAGTCATCCCGCCGCAGCGCCGCGATCACCCCGACCGCCGCGGCCTCCATGCCTCGCACCGGGAAATAGAAGCCGGGGAACTCACCTCTGCTCAGTCCGCGCATGAAGCGTTCCTCCGCGAGCCGTACGGTGAGCATCGTCCGGTAGATGCTCAACAGATCGCTCACGGGCAGGCTGCGAGCGCCGGCATCCGCATCAGCGGTACTCATGTGTTGCCTCCGTTGATCGTCCCGGGTCGGATGAGTGCTCGTAGGCGGCGGCCAGCCGCAGCACCAGCGTGTCCCTGCCTGGCGCGGACGCGATCTGTAGCCCGGCGGGCATCCCACCTGTGGTCAGTCCACAAGGGACGGAGATCGCCGGCCCGCCCGAGAGGTTGAATGGAGCCGTGAGCCGGGTGAATACGCCACCGCCCGTCGTCGGCCGCCGTTGCCCGCCGAAATCGACCTGCTTCTGCCCCACCAGCTGCGGGGTCAGCGGTGCGGTGGGCGTCACGATCGCGTCGACCTGTTCCAGCGCGGCCGCGAGCGCCTCGACGATCTGCGCACGCACTCGTTGAGCCTGGACGTAGTCGTCCGCGGACAGGCGCGCCGCCGCCTCCAGCCGGGCCCGTACGTCGGCGCCGTAGTCCTCGGCACGCTCCGGCCACCAGCGCGAGTGGTAGGCCCTCGACTCACCGGAGATGATCGTGTACGCGGTAGTCGTGGACAGCTCGAGTTCGGGCACGTCGACCTCCTCGACGCTCACGCCCAGCGACGAAAGGGCAGCGAGCGCATCCCGGACGCGGTCCCCGATGCCCGGGTCAACCCCGTCGAAGGCATAGGGGTACGGCAGGCCGACCCGCAGGCCCTCGACGCGCGGTGGCCCGGATTCGTCGAGCTGATCGCAACGCTGTCGACGTCGGCCACTCATGGCGTTCAGCAGCAACTCGGCGTCCCGGACGGTCCGCGTGATCGGACCGACATGGTCGAGCGACCAGGCGAGCGGGATCAGCCCCGCCGTAAGGACGCGCCCGTAGCTGGGCTTGAACCCCACCGTGCCGCACTGGCACGCCGGGATGCGTACCGAGCCCGCCGCATCGGTCCCGACGGCTGCGGCGGCCAGCCCGGCCGCCACCGCCGCGGCCGAGCCCCCGCTCGATCCTCCGGCCACGCGACGCGGATCCCACGGGTTGCGTACCGGGCCGAAGTGCTCGTTCTCCGAGGTCCCGCCGTAGGCGAACTCGTGCAGGTTCGCCTTCCCGATGACGACCGCCCCGCACGACCGCAGCCGTTGCACGATGGGCGGATCGGCGTCCGGAACCCAGTCGAGAACCCGGGAGCCCGCAGTCGTGCGCAGGCCGGCTGTGGGGATGGTGTCCTTCAGCGCCACCGGGATGCCGGTCAACGGATGGTGCTGGCCCCCCGCTGCCAGCAAGCGATCCGCCTGGATGGCCTGGGCGAGCGAGTAGTCCGGGTCGATGGTGATGAACGCGTTCAACTCGGCGTTGTACTCGTCGATCCGCTGGAGGTAGTGCTGCGTGAGCTCGACCGCGGAAAGCTCGCGAGCGGCCAACCGCTGGCCCAGCTCCAGGATGCTGAGGTGGGCGACGTCGTCGGTGTGGGTCATGCTGGCTGAAGTCATCGTAGGCTCGCTCCATGCTTCCCCTGCTGCCCAGCGTCCAGAACTGCTTCCACGTCGGGTACGTCGTGGCCGATCTGGGTGAGGCGATGCAACGGTTGACCGCGAGCGCCGGGTTGCACTGGGCCGCCGCCCGGACAATTCCGGTTGCGCTGCGCACCCCAGCCGGCGAGATCTCGACGGAGGTCAGCCTGACCTATTCGGTGCAGGGACCGCCCCATCTCGAGCTGATCGCGGAACAGCCCGGAACCATCTGGGGGAACGAGCACCCTGGATTCCACCACCTGGGGTACTGGAGCGGCCGGTTCGCTGACGACATCGACGCGCTGACCCGCGCCGGGTTCGAGTTCGAGGCGGGCGCGGTGGACGAGCACGGCGTGCTGACCCGGTTCGCGTACCTGCGCGAGCCGCACACCGGCCTGCGGGTGGAGCTGCGAGACGAGGCGCGCAGGCCGGCGATGGAGCAGTGGCTGCGGGGGGAAGGCCCGTAGGCGGGTGGCCGACACCATGTCGCTAACCGGCACTCTGCCCGACGGCCAGCCAGAATCCGTCCCTCTCCACGACCAGTTGAGAGAGCCTCGACCGGGTCTTGAGCTCTCGTAGCAGATCCTTGACCGGCTCGAGGTCCGGGTTGTAGTGGTCCGCGGCGGGCCCTGCGGCCAGCATGGCGTCGACCTGCTGCTCCGGCATCGTCGCGCGCAGCAGGAACTCCTCGTCGGAGATCCCGCGACGGAACTTCTCGCGCTGCTCCTCGGGCGGCGCCGGTCCGGGCTCGCGCTCAATCTCCTTGGCCCGCCGCTGCGCCAGGATGCGGTCCTTTACCTGCGGGTCGATCGGGCCCGCCGGTCGGCCGAAGCTGCCGAGGACGTAGCGGATGAGCTGATCGGACACGGTCTCGTATCGTTCCCCGCCGATGATGTTCGACAGTGCCTGCTGGACGACGATCTGCGGGAATGGAGTGACCATGATCGGGTAGCCGAGCTCGGCCCGAACCCTGGTCACCTCGTCGATCAACTCGTCGTACCGCTCCTCGAGGCCGAGTTCGGTGAGCTGCCTCAAGGTGGTGGTCAGCGTCCCGCCAGCGAGCTGATGCTGTAGGAAAGCGGCGTCGAACTCCTGCGGAGTCCCGAACGGCAGCCGCTCGACGAGCGCGATCCGGGTGAAGTACTCGGCGACCACGCCCAGGAGCCGATCGTCCACATTGACCGTGTGACCCATCGCCCGCAGGTTGGATACGACACGATGGGCGTCCGGCAGCGACGAGCCGTTCGACAGTGGACCGCAGGCCGTCTGTACCACCTCGATACCGAGGTCGGGCACGAGTACATATGTCCGTGGAGACAACCCGACGGTCGTATGCGAGTGCAGCTCGAGGGGCTTGCCATCGAGCGCGGCCAGGAGCGCCGGAACCAGCGTACGAGCGCGTTCCGGGGTCAGCAGGCCGGCGGGGTCCTTGATGTAGACCCGATCGATGGACGGGCAGTTCGCCATCTGCTTGGCGAGGCCGGCGTAGAAGGCGTCGTCGTGTACCTCGCTGAGCGTGTAGATCAGCGCGGCCACCACCTCGCCGCCTGCCTCCTTGATGGCCTTCGCGGAGGAGAGCAGGTTCGTCATCTCGTGCATCGGGTCGAGCAGGGCGAACCGCGAGATCCCGTTCGCGACGAGACGCTCGTAGACGAGCTTCATGAAGTCTGGATGTGCCATCTCCCACGAGATGAATCGGAAACCGGTGATGAACTGCAGCGGTGTGTGCGGCATGGCCGCATGGGTCCGCCGGATTCGTTCCCATGGATTCTCGCGATGGTTGCGAACGGCTATGCCCATGTGGGTGCTGCTGGTGAAGTCGACCGCACGCAGACCAACCCGATCCAGCACCGGTGCTATCTGAAGAATCTGCCGGGTCGGGAACCTCGTCGCACCCCACAGACTCTGGTTGCCGTCCCGGATGGACACGTCCACCAGCTCTATGGTCGCCACGACATTCAGCCCTCCGCCAAGGATTCGGCCTCCGGGCCGCTGGGCGGCCCTCCGGTCGAATCCAAGGCATCCCGGCGCACCAGGATGAGGACAGCATCCTGGTCGGCGGGCTCTGCGTCGTCGATGAGGAACTCGACAACTTCGCCGCGCACATTGGCATGTACGGAGTTGAAGAGCTTCATCGTCTCGAGAAGGCCGACGACCGTGTCCTCCTCCACGTGGCTTCCAACCTCGACGTAGGGATCCGCTCCGGGCTTGGCGGCGCGGTAGAAGGTGCCGGGTAGCGGAGCCCGGATCTCCGTCAATCCGGGTCGCACGGTGTCATCCTGTGCGGTCCGGCGTGGGATCTGAATCGCGGGTTCGGCTCCGACGATTACTCCCCCATCCACCTTCGCGTCCTGCCCGATGTCGGTCGCCACGACGTTCGGCGCGGAAAGCACGCGAGACTCCTGCGTCCACCCCTCGCGGCCGGCGCGGCGCACCGTGAGGTGAAGCTCGCTCGTTCGTAGCTCAAACTCGTCCTGCGAAAGCGAGTCGAGCAGGCTCACGATGTCCTGAACATCCTCTGGGCGTAGGCGCATGAACGTCGACTCCAACCTCACCGGGTACCAACGGCCAGGGCAGGCAGTACCGAGAACAGATGCCCAACATTGGGGATCACGAGGTCCGGACGCCGGTCGCCGTCCAGCCGATCGATCTCCTCCCTGGGTTTCTCGCCCGTGGTCCCCGACAACACGAGTGCGGTCGGAGCACCCGCCGCACGGCCCATAACGATCTCGACGTCGACGTCGTCACCGACCACGAGGACCTCTGGGATGTCGACGCCGGTGCGCGCGGCGATCGCCTCCATGGAGACCACGGAGGGCTTACCGATGACGGTGGGAGATGTTTCGGTAATGTGCGCGACCCCCGCACCGACAGCGCCGGACAGGGACACGCCGCGCTTGCCCTTGCGGAAGTAGTACCGGG
>Ga0105248_10006102_pt1 | contig 13223 bp, 9 predicted proteins | sample KBSS34metaG_FD_81524 | JGI IMG/M metagenome (GOLD analysis project Ga0105248, IMG submission 81524) | Switchgrass rhizosphere microbial communities from Kellogg Biological Station, Michigan, USA - KBS S3-4 metaG | ecosystem: Host-associated > Plants > Roots > Rhizosphere > Soil | place... | reverse complement strand
CTCACGCCCGACGTCGTCGGCGTGAACCTCAAGGGCCAGCTGCGCGAGGGCGTGACGGCCACGGACCTCGTGCTCACCGTGACCGAGATGCTGCGAAAGGCGAAGGTGGTCGGCAAGTTCGTCGAGTTCTTCGGCGAGGGCACGCAGTCCCTGTCCGTGCCCGACCGCGCGACCATCGCCAACATGGCGCCCGAATACGGCGCGACCATGGGCTTCTTCCCGGTGGACGACAAGACCATCGAGTACTTCCGCTATACGGGCCGCGCCGCCGACGAAGTCTCGGCCATCGAGAGCTACTACAAGGCGCAGGAGATGTTCGGCGTCTCCAAGAAGGGCGACATCGATTACACCGAATCGCTCGAGCTCGACCTGGACACCGTGCGCACCTCGCTCGCGGGGCCCAAGCGCCCGCAGGACCGCATCGAGCTGGGCAAGCTCAAGTCGAAAGTGACGGAGCTCTTCTCGGCGCCGGTCGCCAACAACGGCTTCGCCAAGAAGGCCGAGGACCTCACGCGGCGCTTCAAGACCAAGGACGGCGTGGACATCGGCTCGGGCGACGTGCTCATCGCCGCGATCACGTCGTGCACGAACACCTCGAACCCGAGCGTGCTCATCGCGGCCGGCCTGCTCGCGAAGAAAGCCGTGGAAAAAGGCCTGTCGGTGAAGTCGCACGTGAAGACCTCCCTCGCGCCGGGATCGCGCGTGGTGACCGAATACCTGAAGGCCGCGGGACTGCTGCAGTACCTCGAGAAGCTCAACTTCTACGTCTCGGGCTACGGCTGCACGACCTGCATCGGGAACGCGGGCCCGCTCGCCGAGCCGATCGACGCGGCCATCGTCGAGAACGACCTCGTGTGCGCCGCGGTGCTTTCCGGCAACCGCAACTTCGAGGCCCGCATCCACCCGAACCTGCGCGCCAACTTCCTCGCCTCCCCGCCGCTCGTGGTCGCCTACGCGATCGCCGGCACGGTGCTGAAGGACCTGGAGAAGGAACCCGTCGGCCAGGGCAAGGACGGCCCGGTGTTCCTGAAGGACATCTGGCCCACGACCGCGGAGGTGCACTCGCTGCTCAAGTTCGCTCGCGATCCGCAGACCTTCGAACGCCTGTACGGCGACTTCACGAAGGACAACCCGATGTGGGCCGCGGTGCCGGGCACGAGCGGCCAGGTCTACAACTGGCCCAAGTCCACGTACATCGCCGAGCCGCCGTTCTTCAAGGACTTCGGCATGAATGCCGGTCACGCGCACGACGTGCATGGCGCGCGCGTGCTTGGAATCTTCGGCGATTCGGTCACGACGGACCACATCTCGCCCGCCGGCTCCATCAAGGACTCGTCGCCCGCCGGCAAGTACCTCATCGCCAACGGCGTGCAGAAAGCGGACTTCAACAGCTACGGCGCGCGCCGCGGCAACCACGAGGTCATGATGCGCGGCACGTTCGCCAACGTGCGCATCAAGAACCTCATGCTGCCGCTGAAAGCCGACGGGGCGCGCGTGGAGGGCGGCGTCACGCTCTTCCAGCCCTCGGGCGAGCAGATGCCGATCTACGACGCGGCGATGAAGTACATCTCGCAGGGCACTCCCACCGTGGTATTCGGCGGCGAGGAATACGGCTCCGGCTCCTCGCGCGACTGGGCGGCCAAGGGCACGCTGCTCCTGGGAATCAAGGCGGTGTGCGTACGTTCCTACGAGCGCATTCACCGCTCCAACCTCGTCGGCATGGGCGTGCTGCCGCTCCAGTTCAAGGGCACCGACTCGGCCGAATCGCTCGGCCTCAAGGGCGACGAGGTGATCGACGTCGTGGGCCTCGAGAACGGCATCCGCCCGCAGATGGACGTGAAGCTCGTGATCCACCGCAAGGACGGATCGCTCAAGGAGGTGCCGGTGCTGCTGCGCATCGACACGCCCATCGAGGTGGACTACTACCTTCACGGCGGCATCCTGCCCTTCGTGCTCCGCGAGCTGGTGGCCAAAGCGCCCGCCGCGGCCGTCACCGCCTGAAGAAGCTCTTCGCGGTCATCGCCTTCGCCCTCGCCGCCTGTTCGGGCGGCGGTGGCGGAGGTGGCAGCTCCACGCCGCCGCCCACCCAGGGGCCGCAGTTCCTCGACCCGCTCGTCTATTCGTCCGCGGCCGGTGCCTCGCTCACCGCGCCGAACGAGATCACGTCGGTCACGCGCAAGAGCGTCACCGTGGGCGCAACGACGCTGCAATACACCGCAACGGCGGGTCACCTCACCGCGCTGTTTCCCGGCGCCTCGCGACAGCCCGAAGCCTCTTTCTTCTACGTCGCGTACACGCTCGATGGCCAGGCGCCCTCGACGCGGCCCATCACGTTCTTCTACAACGGCGGTCCCGGCTCGGCCTCGGTGTGGCTGCACCTGGGTTCATTCGGGCCGCGCCGCATTGCCACGGGCGCGCCGGATCTCTCGGGTCCCCAGCCCTTCCCCCTCGTGGACAATGCGGAGACGCTTCTCGATGTCACGGACATGGTGTTCGTGGACGCCATCGGGACCGGGTACTCCGAGGCGATCGCGCCGCAGACGAATGGGGCGTTCTGGGGAGTGGACAACGATGCCGCGGTGTTCCGCGACTTCGTGATGCGCTACCTCGATGTGAACAGCCGCAACACGTCGCCGAAATACCTTTACGGCGAATCCTATGGCGGTCCGCGCTCGGCAATCCTCGCCTCGCTGCTCGAATCGGCCGGCGTCCAGCTGGCCGGCGTCGTGTTGCAGTCGCCCGCGATGAACTACCTGAGCAATTGCGACATTCGCGAGAACTCGACGAACTGCTACGGCTTCCTGCCGAGCTACGCGGCCGCGGGCGCGTGGGCCGGGCTCGCGACTCCCAGTCCCGGGCCCGCGCAATTGCCGGACTACATGGTGCAGATGCGCAGCTACGCGAAGACAACCTACCTGCCCGCGGCGGCCACGTTCCTTTCCACGGCGCTCGCCCCCGACGCGCTCCTGGGCCCGCTTCAGGGATTCACCGGCTTGCAGGCGTCGCTCTGGCGCGCGCGCTTCAACATGGGTCCCACGATCTTCCGCAACAACCTCAAGCCCGGCACCCAATACGGCCGCTACGACGCGCGGGTGACCGGGCCTCCCGCAGCGTCCGACAACGATCCGTCGTCCAGCCTCATCACGCCGTCGTTCACCACTCGCATCGGCGAATACCTCGTGAACGAGCTGCGCTACACGACGCAGACGGGCTATGTGATGTCCGCCGACTCGGTCGGGGTCTGGGATTTCCGCCACGGCAACCTGCCGGTGCCGGATTCGATCCCGGACCTGGGCGCCGCGCTCGCCATGAACCCTGGCCTCAAGGTCCTCGTGTTGACGGGCTACCACGACGTCGCGACGCCCTTCCTCACCACCGAGGACGACATGGCGCGCCTGTCGAGCGCGAACATCACCGTGCGCAACTACATCGGCGGCCACATGACCTACCTCACGGACGATTCGCGGGTGCGGCAGAAGGCCGACCTCGCCGCCTGGTACCGGGGCACGCGATGAGGCTACGACTCCTTCTCCTCGCCGCCGCGATGACGAGCGCGAACGCATTCGCGCAGGCGCCCACCGTGCGGTACGGCGAGCTCTGCGATCCGTGCGTGCCGCCCGCGGTGCGCAAGTCGCTCTCCGTCCAGCGCGAACCCTCGCAGGGCGCGGCGCTGCGCGCCGAAGTGGAATCGCGCCTGCGCGGACCCTTCGACACGGCCGCGCGCGATGGCCTGCTCACGCGCGAGCAGGCGCAGGCCGCGGGCCTGGGCTTCATCGCGCGCAACTTCGACGCGATCGACCGCCAGGGCAGCGGCGCGATCCGCTTCGAGGACTACAAGCGCTTCCTCAAGGAGCGCGGCGCGGCCCTCGACTAGTGGCCAGCGGCTTCGTCGAGCGCGGCGGGCTCTGGCTCGTGGGGCAGATCCCCCTGATGGTCGCTGCATTCGGCCTTCCCGCCTGGCTGGACACGCTCGCGGCGGGACCTGAACGATGGATCGGGTTCGCGCTCTTCACGGGCGGCATCGCGCTGGGCGGCTGGGCGCGCCGCGCGCTGGGCACCTCGTTCACGCCCTTTCCGAAACCCGTCGAGGGCGGATCGCAGGTCGCGCGCGGTCCCTATCGCTACGTGCGCCATCCGATCTACTCGGGAATCGTCATCTCGGCCGCGGGCTGGGCGCTCGCCTGGCACTCCATTTCCGGCGCGGCGCTTGCGGCCGCGCTGTTCGTGTTCTTCGACATGAAAGCGCGCCGCGAAGAACGCTGGCTCGAGACGGCGTATCCCGGCTACCAGGAATACCGCCGCCGCACGCGCAAGCTGGTTCCGTTCGTCTACTGAATCCGCATCGCACCCGCGGTGCGTCTATCATGCGTTCTTTCCTCCGCCCTCCCATCCCCATGCAACGAGCCTTCGCACTCACCGCCGCCCTTGTCTTCGCCGCCTGCGCCAGCGCCGCGGACAAGCCGCGCACGCCGAAGCAGTACACGATCGAGCAGTTCATGGCGACCACCGCCATGGGCAACGCTTCGTTCAATGCCGACGAGAGCCGCATCCTCTTCCACAGCAACGAAAGCGGCATCTTCAACGCCTACACGGTGCCCGTGACCGGCGGCAAGCCCACGGCGCTTACGCAGTCGAAGGAGACGACGCAGTCGGTGAGCTATTTCCCGGACGACGACCGCATCCTCTACACGCGCGACCAGGGCGGCAACGAGAACAACCACCTCTACGTGCGCGGGCTCGACGGCTCGGAGCGCGACCTCAGCCCGGGCGACAAGCTGAAGGCGCAGTTCGGCGGGTGGCGCCCCGACGGGAAATTCTTCTACGTGCTCACCAACGAGCGCGATCCCAAGACCTTCGACCTGTATCGCTACGACGCGAAGACATACGCGCGCACGATGATGTACAAGAACGAGAAGATCCTCGACGTGCAGGCGGTGAGCCGCGACGAGAAATGGATCGCGCTCAACAAGACCAACACCACGATCGATTCGGACATCTACCTCTTCGACGTGTCCAGGGGCGAGCTGAAGCACATCACTCCCCACCAGGGCAACGTGCAATACGACGCCCAGACCTTCGATCCGCAATCGAAGCGCCTCTTCCTGCGCTCCGACGAGGGCAGCGAATTCACCAGCATCCGCACGTACGACCTCGCCTCCGGCGCCATGCGCGAGCATGAAAAGGCGAACTGGGATGTGGCCTTCACCTATTTTTCGCGCGACGGCCGCTACCGCGTGACCGGCGTGAACGAGGACGGTCGCACGACGGTACGCGTGGTCGAGGGCGCCGGCGAGAATCCGGTGAAGCTCGAGGGCATTCCCGAAGGCGAGATCCGCACCGTGCGCTTCTCCAACAGCGGGAAGAAGATCGCGTTCTACGTGAACGGCGACCGCTCGCCGAGCGACCTTTACGTCTACGACGTCGCGGCGCGCAAGGCTACGCGGCTGACGAACGCGTTGAATCCCGAGATCGACGCAGAGGATCTCGTCGACACGCAAGTCGTGCGCTTCAAGTCGTTCGACGGCATGGTGATCCCGTCGATCTACTACAAGCCGCAGGTCGCCTCCCCACAGAACAAGGTCCCGGCGGTGCTGCTGGTGCACGGCGGACCGGGCGGCCAAAGCACGCGCGGCTACAGCTCGCTGGCGCAGTTCCTCGCGAACCACGGCTACGCGGTGCTCGCGATCAACAACCGCGGCAGCTCGGGCTACGGCAAGACGTTCTTCGCCGCCGACGACCAGAAGCATGGCCGCGAGCCGCTGTGGGATTGCGTCGAGGCCAAGACCTTCCTCGCAAGCCTGGGGCATGTCGATCCCGAGAAGATCGGAATCATGGGCGGAAGCTACGGCGGCTACATGGTGCTGGCCGCGCTCGCGTTCCGGCCCGAGACCTTCAAGGTCGGCGTGGACATCTTCGGCGTGAGCAACTGGCTGCGCACGCTGGAGAGCATTCCGCCGTACTGGGAATCCTTCCGCCTCGCGCTCTACCAGGAGATCGGCAATCCGGCGACGCAGCGTGACATGCTCATCGCGGCATCACCTCTCTTCCACGCGAAGGAGATCCGCAAGCCGCTCTACGTCGTGCAGGGCGCGAACGACCCGCGCGTGATCAAGCCCGAAAGCGACGAGATCGTGGAGGCGGTGAAAAAGAACGGCGTGCCGGTCGAGTACGTCGTCTTCCCCGACGAGGGCCACGGCTTCTCGAAGAAAGCCAACACCACGAAGGCCTACCAGTCGATCCTCGAGTTCCTCGACAAGTACCTGAAGAACGGCTGACTAGGCGGCTTGCGGCATGCCCGCAAGCCGCTTGTCGAACTCGCGGTGCAGTAGCCAGACGCTGAGCGCCGCCTGCAGCAGCACGGTCACGACCGAGACGTACCAGATGTGGACGAGCTGGAATCCCGGCTGGAGCGAGATCCACACGGCGGGCAGCGCGAAGGTGACCAGACGCATGCCGGAGCTGAGGAGCGACGGCAGCGTGTTGCCCAGGCCCTGGAAAGTGCTCGAGCACGTCCACACGATTCCCTGGCCGAAGAAGTTGAGCGAGATGATGCGCAGGAAATCCGCGCCCACTCCGACCACGGTCGGATCCGGCGAGAAGAAGCGCACCATCGATTCGCCCGCGAGCTGGCACAGCACCGTCATGCTCAACATGATCACGATGCTTGCGGAGACGGATACGCGGAAGGTCTCGCGCACGCGGGCCGCCTTCTTCGCGCCGTAGTTCTGCCCGGCAAGGGGCGCGGCCGAAAACGCGACCGCCATCGCCGGCAGGAAAATCATCTGCATCACGCGCGAGGCCACGCCGAACCCCGCCTGCGCCGCCGCGCCCACGCGCCCGGTGATCCAGTAGAGGACTCCCGTGAACACGCCGAGCAGGAGGAATTCGCCTCCCGCCGGAACCCCCACCACCAGCATTCGCTTCCAGACCTCCATGCGGGGATGCATCAGCGTGGCGTCGAAGTGGACGTACTTCTCGAGGCGCACGAAGTAGATCGCGAGCAGCAGCACGCCGAAAGCGCTTGCCGCCGAGGTCGCGAGCGCCGCGCCCGCGACTCCCATCGGATGGCCCGTCCCCCAGCCGGCGATGAGCACGGGCGCGAGCGCCGCGTTCACCAGCACGGTGACCATCTGCACGACCATGCCCGGCTTCACGATGCCCGTGCCGCGCAGCCACGATCCCCTCACCGCGATGGTGAACTGCAGCGCCATTCCCGGAATGAACCAATGCAGGAAGGTGACGCCCGCGTCGCGCGTGGGCTTGTCGGCCGCGAGCAGGTCCATGTAGGCGCCGGCGAGCGAATACCCGGCCACCAGCGTGACGATCGTGAAGAGTGCGGCCATCGCCACCGATTGGTTGAACGCGAGATTCGCCTCCGCCTGGTCCTTGCGCCCCACCGCCTGGGAGACGAGCGCGACGGTGGCCACGGCCAGCACCTGCGTGAGCGCCATGACGATGAAGAACACGGTTCCGGCCGAGCTCACCGCCGCGATCGCGGCATCCCCCAGCTTCGCCACGAAGTAGAGATCGATGAAGTAATAGAGCGTCTGCACCAGCATCCCGATCGCCATGGGGATCGAGAGCTCGGCGACGTGACGGCCGATCGGGCCTTGCGTGAGGTCTTTCATGTCACCAGAAGTAGATCTGCAGGGATTTTTCGCGCGGCTTGGGCGGGATGCGCTTGAGGATGTCCTTCTGCTCGGGGAAATTCATCGTGCTGCGCTCCAGCATGTTGCCGATCTCCTCCACGTCGTAGCCGCCGCCGTTGGCGGGACGCAGCTTGTCCTTCGCCGGAAAGATGCCCATGCCGGCAAGGATGCAGTACCAGGAGAAGATGGGGTAGCCCTTCCCGATGCGCTGGCGGCCCACGTCCGGCGCGATGCTCTTGCCGGACATCCATATCGCGTAGAGTTCCTTCAACGCGTCGGAGATGTTCGGGTTCGCGTTGTTGGCGCGCCAGTATTCGGTGTCGGTGCGCGTGTTGGTCTTGTAGTGCGTGACGATGTAATCGCGCGTGCCCTCGAAATGCTCGTTCATCTTCGCGTTGAACTTCTCCTGCGCGCGCTCGGAGAGGTCGCCCGCCTCGACGCATTCGAGGAAACCCTGCGCGGTGCGCTGGATGAAGAGCAGCGCCGTGGCCTCCAGCGGCTCGATGAATCCCTGCGACAGGCCCACCGCGAGGCAGTTGCGGTTCCAGTGCTTCGTCACGCGCCCGATCTTCATCTTGAGATGGCGCGCCTGCACCTCGGAGTCCATGAGGCCCAGCATCTGCCGCAACTCCCGCTCGGCCTCGTCCGCCGAGCAGAACGCGGAGCTGTAGACGTAGCCATTGCCGAAACGATTGGTGAGCGGAATCTCCCACGCCCAGCCATGCTTCATCGCCTTGGAGATCGTCTGGCAGGGAATGGAATCGCCCAGCGGCGTGGGCATCGCGACCGCCGCATCGTTGAAGAGGTTGTCCGCGAAGCTCACGAACGGCGTATTCAGCGTCTTCTGGATCAGCATCGCCGCGAAACCGGTGCAGTCCACGAAGAAGTCGGCCTTGATCTCCTCGCCCTCCTTCGTGGTCACGCAGGCGATGTCGCCCTTCTCGTCCAGCTTCGCGCCGGACAGGTGGCACGCGCGATATTTCACGCCGCGCTCGACTGCTTTCCCGTGGAGGAATTCGCCGACCAGCACCGCATCGAAGTGGTAGCCGTACCAGATGTCGAACGGGAAGCTGCGCGCCGGCTTGGGCGCGAGGCGCTTGCGCGCGAGGTACGAGGCGATGAAGAAGCGGTTCGGGTGCGCCTCCACGTCCTCGCCGTTGACTCGCGCCTGGCAGTTGTGGACGAACTGCGTGAGCGTGAGGTTGTCGAGCATCGATGCGAACGGGTGGAAGTAGCTCTCGAAACCGGGCCGCGTGGACCAGCCGTCGAAGGTGATGCCGCATTTGTAGGTGGCGTTGCACGCCGGCATCCATTCGGATTCCTCGATGCCGAGGGAATCGAAGAATCCTCGCAGCCACGGCGTGGAACCCTCGCCCACTCCGATGATGCCTACCACCGGGGATTCGACGAGCTCGATCTCCACGCCGCGTGCGATGAGGGAGTTGGCGAGAATCATCGCCGTCATCCAGCCGGCAGTGCCGCCGCCTACGATCACGACGCGCTTCAACGGCGCAGGCGCAGACGCGCGGGTTTCGCGGCGCTCGAGCGTGTAGTTGAAGACCGTGGCCGTGGGGCCGGCGGTGTGCGTCATGGAATCCCTTTCGGGCGGCAAGGTTATCATGGCGTTACGCGCGCCGACCGAGCCGCGATCTCACGCCAATCCCGGAGGCAGACTTGAACCGATTCGCACATTTCGCCGCCCCCCTCGCCACCGCGCTGGCCGCGGCCACCGCCCACGCGCAGTACCCGACGCACGCCATCAAGTGGGTCGTGCCCTATCCGCCCGCGGGAACGACGGACGTACTCGCGCGAATCATGGCGCCCTGCATTTCCGACAAGCTCGGACAGCAGGTCGTGATCGAGAACAAGCCTGGCGGCGGAAACAACATCGGTGTCGAGTACGTCGTGAATTCCCCGCCCGACGGTTATACGTTGCTGCTCGTGAATCCCGCCAACGGGATCAACACGTCGCTCTACAAGAACCTCAACTTCAATTTCGTGAAGGACATCGCGCCCGTCGCGGGGCTCGTGCGCACGCCGAACGTGATGGAAGTGACGCCTTCGCTGCCGGTGAAGACCGTGAAGGAATTCATCGATTACTGCAAGGCGAACCCGGGAAAGATCAACATGGCTTCCTCGGGCACGGGCACTTCCGTGCACATGTCGGGCGAGCTGTTCAAGTCGATGACCGGCTGCGACATGCTGCACGTGCCGTACAAGGGCGCGGGACCCGCGCTGACGGATCTCATGGGCGGCCAGGTGCATGTGCTCTTCGACAACCTCCCCTCGTCCATCGGCCACATCAAGGGCGGCAAGCTGCGCGCCCTCGGGGTGACCTCCGCCGAGCGCGATCCGTCGCTGCCCGACACGCCGACGGTCGCCGACACCGTGCCCGGTTATGAAGCCACCGCGTGGTTCGGCGTCGGCATGCCGAAAGGCGCTCCGCGCGAGGCGATCCTCAAGGTGAACGGGGCGACCAACCAGTGCCTCGCCGATCCGGCGGTGCGCTCGAGGCTCGCCGACCTGGGCGGCAAGCCCATCGCCGGAACACCCGAGGATTTCGGCAAGGTGATCGTGAGCGAAACCGAGAAGTGGGCGAAGGTCGTGCAGTTCTCCGGCGCCAAGGCGGATTGAGCTTCCACGCCTTTCACTCGCATGGCTTCGTCCGGGTCGCCGGCTGCACGCCGCGCGTGCATGTCGGTGATCCTGGCGCGAACGCGGAGGAAACGCTCGCGCTGATGCGCGAGGGGCATTCGCGCCACCTGGACCTGATGGTGTTCCCGGAGCTCGGGATCTCCGCCTACGCCATCGACGATCTCCACCTGCAGGATGCGCTGCTGGATGCCGTCGAGCAGTCCATCGGCGGCCTCGTCGAAGCCTCGAAAGCGCTGCGGCCCGTGTTCGTAGTGGGAGCGCCGTTGCGGCGCAACAGCCGCCTCTACAACTGCGCGGTGGTGATTTCCCGCGGCGTGCTGCTGGGCGTCGTGCCCAAGTCCTTCCTGCCGAACTATCGGGAGTACTACGAGAACCGCTGGTTCGCGCCCGGCGCGGGCGTGGTGGGGCTGGAGATTTCCGTCGCCGGTCACGCCGCCCCCTTCGGCACCGACCTGATCTTCGCAGCGAAAGACCTCGCGGACTTCGTCTTCCATGTCGAGATCTGCGAGGATTTCTGGACCGCGACGCCGCCTTCGATCCGCGGTGCGCTCGCGGGCGCGTTGATCCTGTGCAACCTGTCGGCCTCGAATGCGGTGATCGGCAAGGCCGACGAACGATCCGTGCTGTGCAAGGCGCAGTCGATGCGCTGCCTCTCGGCATACATCTTCACGGCATCCGGCCCGGGCGAGAGCACGACCGACCTCGCGTGGGATGGACAGGCGACGATCCACGAGCTGGGCACCCTGCTCGCGCAAAACGAGCGCTTCGCGCTGAAGAGCCAGATGGCGGTGGCCGACGTGGACGTGGACCGCCTGCGCCAGGAGCGCATGCGCACGGTGACGTTCAATGCGGCCGCGGCGGCAGCGGGACATCCGGAAACGCAGTTCCGGCGCATCACCTTCGCTCATGAGCCCGCGTACGAAGACGCGGGCCTGGAGCGCAAGATCGACCGGTTCCCGTTCGTGCCCGACGATCCGCTGCGCCTGGACACCGACTGCTACGAGGCATTCAACATCCAGGTGCAGGGACTCATGAAGCGCCTGCAGGTGACCAACGGCGAGCGCGTCGTGATCGGGGTTTCGGGCGGACTGGATTCGACGCACGCCCTGATGGTCGCCGCGCGCACCTTCGACGTGATGGGACTGCCGCGCAAGAACATCCTCGCCTTCACGATGCCGGGCTTCGCGACCTCGGAGAAGACGAAGGGCAACGCGTGGTCCCTCATCGAGGCGGCAGGCGTCACCGGCGAGGAGATCGACATCAAGCCGGCCGCGATGCAGATGCTGAAGGACATGGGCCATCCGTTCGCGAAGGGTGAAAAGGTGTACGACGTCACCTTCGAGAACGTCCAGGCGGGGCTGCGCACGGACTATCTCTTCCGCCTCGCCAACCAGCGCAAGGCGATCGTGCTCGGCACCGGCGACCTGTCGGAGCTCGCGCTGGGCTGGGCCACGTACGGCGTTGGCGACCACATGAGCCACTACAACGTGAACGGCTCGGTGGCGAAGACGCTGATCCAGTACCTCGTGCGCTGGGTGATGAATTCGGGCCACGTGGACCAGCGCGCCGTGACCGCGCTGCACGGCGTGCTCGAGACCGAAATTTCCCCCGAGCTCGTCCCCGCCGATGGCAAGGGTGCGATGCAAAGCACGCAGTCGCGCATCGGTCCTTACGAGCTGCAGGACTTCCATCTCTATTACGTGACGCGCTTCGGGCTGCGGCCCTCGAAGATCGCGTTCCTGGCGTGGCACGCGTGGCGCGACGCGAGCCGAGGCGAATGGCCCCCGCAGTTCCCGCAAGACAACAAGCGCGCGTACACGCTCGAAGAGATCCGCAAGTGGCTCGAGGTTTTCCTCTACCGCTTCTTCGAGATCAGCCAGTTCAAGCGTTCGGCGCTTCCGAACGGGCCGAAGGTGGTTTCCGGAGGCAATCTCTCGCCGCGCGGGGATTGGCGCGCGCCCTCCGACGGCAACGCGCGCGTGTGGCTCGAGGAACTGGAGCGCAACGTTCCCGAGCGGTAAAATAGACGGTTCCGCAAAGAGGAATTTCCCCATGGGCAAAGACGACCTGCGCAACGCCAAGTACGTCATCGAAATCGGTCCCCTTCCCTCGCTCCCCGTCGAGGGCAGCGACATGCGCTTCCCGGTCGGGCGCATCTACTGCGTCGGCCGCAACTACGCCGAGCATGCGAAGGAGATGGGCCACGATCCCAACCGCGAGCCGCCGTTCTTCTTCATGAAGGCCGCGAATTCGATCGTGCAGAACGGCTCGGAGATCGGCTATCCCGTGGGAACCAAGGACGTGCACCACGAGATCGAGATGGTGGTGGCGCTGCACAAGGGCGGAAAGAACATCCCGGTCGACAAAGCCCTCGATCACGTCTGGGGTTACGGCGTGGGGCTCGACATGACGCGCCGCGACATCCAGGGCGAGGCGAAGAAGATGGGCCGCCCCTGGGAGATGGGCAAGAGCTTCGACGAATCGGCGCCGGTCACGGCGCTCAAGCCCGCGTCACAGATCGGCCATCCGTCCAAGGGCGCCATCTGGCTCAAGGTGAACGGCCAGTTGAAGCAGCAAGGCGACCTGTCGCAGCAGATCTGGAGCGTGCCCGAGCAGATCGCGTACCTGTCGAACCTCATCACGCTGCAGCCCGGTGATTTGATCTTCTCCGGCACGCCGGCGGGCGTGGGCCCCGTCGTGGGCGGCGACAAGCTCGAAGGCCACGTCGATGGCGTGGGTGATCTGAAGATCACGTACAAGAAGTAACGCTAGAGGAACTGCCTGCCGGCCCACCAGGCCACGCCGGCGATGAACGCCGAAGCGGGGATCGTGAAGATCCATGCCCACACGATGTTGCCTGCGACTCCCCAACGCACCGCTGAGACGCTCCTCGTCGAACCCACGCCCACGATCGCGCCG
>Ga0105248_10006101_pt1 | contig 13224 bp, 8 predicted proteins | sample KBSS34metaG_FD_81524 | JGI IMG/M metagenome (GOLD analysis project Ga0105248, IMG submission 81524) | Switchgrass rhizosphere microbial communities from Kellogg Biological Station, Michigan, USA - KBS S3-4 metaG | ecosystem: Host-associated > Plants > Roots > Rhizosphere > Soil | place... | reverse complement strand
TTGTAGTAAAGACCCGCAAGGAAGTCGGTTTCCGTGTTGTAGCGAAAGGCATTGTAGAACCACAGCCTGTCCCGGACGATCGGGCCGCCCCAGGCCGGATTGATGTCAAAGAGTTTATCGAGCGAATTGACCGCCGTCAGGCCGCTGGCTTTCAGGCTGTCGGTCAGATTGTCAGCCTGTGTGCTGTGATTGCCGCCCCCCACGAACAGAAACCCCGAGAACTTGTTGCCGCCCGTTTTGGGCACGATGTTGTTGCGGACGCCGCTCTTCTGAAGCTCGGCCGATTCGCCGCTGATCGTGACGCTGGACTCCTGGATGGACGCCATGTTGAGGTAATAGATGAACCCGGCGCCGTTGGCCGCCATGCTGTTGGTCTCGAACCCGTCAACCGCCAGACTGGTGGAACTGATGGCACTACCGTGAACCGTGAAGGTTCCTCCAAATACGCCGACCTGGCCCAGATTGCCGACGACGCCGGGTAGGAGCGGCGTGTAGCTGTTGGGGTTCCGTTGGGCCGGAAGCGCCTCCAAGACGTCCTGCGACAGCACCTTCTGATCCCTGTTGCTTTGCACGTCGACGATGGGCGATGCCCCGGAGACCGTGACTGTCTCTTCGACGGTGCCGACCCGCAATTCGGCATTCAGCGTCGCGGTGAATCCGGGAGGCAGGTCGACGCCCTCGCGCTTGACCGTGTTGAATCCGGTCAGCGTGAAGGTCACCGTATAGAGGCCCGGCCTGAGGTCGACGATCTTGAACTGGCCCTGCCCGTCGGTGACGACGCTGCGCACCTTCTCAATCAGCGCGGGACTGACGGCTTCAACGGTGACACCAGGCATCACGGCCCCCGACGTGTCCTTGACCACCCCGGCAATTCCGCTGACCGCGGCCTGGGCGAATGCCAACGCCGGCAGCAGCGCCAGCGACATGAAACAAACAATCACGCACCTGGCCAGAACCATCCACTGCATAGCTGTTCGCCTCCACTGACGGTGACCTCGTGACGCGTCGCATCGACGCGGAGCGGACCTCATCTTACGCTCATGAAACCCGCGGCAATTATCGCAAAAACGTCGCAGCCTGGCCTCTTGGCGCCGTGGGGGAGATCGCCCGATCAAGGCAGGATGATGGAGCTGCCCATCGTACGCCGCCCCTCCAGATCACGATGCGCGCGCGCGGCGTCGGCCAGCGGGTACCGTTGGTGAATCTGGGCTTGCACGGCGCCGCTCTTCAACACCTCGAACAGGTCATTGGCGCGTTCGAGGAGCTCCGGTCTGGTGCTCATGTAATCGGCGAATCCAGCGCTCGTGACGTACAGCGAACCCAGGCGATTGAGGCGGAACAGGTCGAGCGGCGGCACGGGGCCGGAGGCGGAGCCGAACGACACCGCCATCCCGCGTCGCTGAAGACACGACAGCGAGATCTCGAAGGTGCTCGCGCCAACCGAATCGTAGACAACGGGCACGCCCTTCCCGTCCGTCAACTCTCGCACGCGCGCCACCACGTCCTCTTGAGTGGAGACAATCGGATGATGGCAGCCATGCTCGCGGACCAGTGCGGCTTTTTCGGTCGAGCTCACCGTACCGATCACCGTGGCGCCAAGATGCCGCGCCCACTGGCACATCAACAACCCGACGCCGCCGGCGGCCGCGTGGATCAGAACGGTTTCTCCCGCACGCACGGGATAGGCGCTGCGAAGCAGATACTGTGCGGTGAGGCCCTTGAGAAAGACACCTGCCGCCGTGTCATCGTCCAGCCAATCTGGAAGCTTCACCAACGGCCCGGGACTCATGATGCGCAACTGGCAGTACGCTCCGGGCGCAAGGCTCGGTGAGGCGCCGCCATACGCCACCCGGTCACCCGCCCGGACATCCGTGACATTCGCGCCGACCTGGTCGACGACACCGGCCGCTTCCATGCCGAGGATGAGCGGAAAGCCCGGGCCGGGATAACGTCCGGTCCGGTGATGAACGTCCGTGAAATTGAGCCCGACTGCGCTATGACGCACCCGCACCTGGTCTGGTCCGGGCTCACCCACCTCGATCGTCTCGAAGCGCAATTCTTCGGGACCGCCGTTCTTGTGGATACGTACCGCGCTCGATGGAGTCATTCGCACGCCTGTCCCGTCTGGTATGACAACTTAGAGTGTGTGGCGAATCGATTTCATGAACCACCAGGGTCACAAAGCTCACAAAGAAGACTGGAACTCTTTGTGGCCTTTGTGCTCTTTGTGGTTCGGCTTTTCAATTCTGTCGTTCATTCGGCAGGCGAGCTCGCTGGCCGCAATGGGCCAGGGTGTGCGGAGTACGTTCGTTCCTCCACGACAGGTGTGAGGGAAGTCGTCAAGGCCAAACCAATCATCGCGCTGATCGCGCAGATGGTGAACGCCACCTGGTAGCTGCGAGACGCGTCGAAGAGGTACCCGGCGACGAGCGGACCGATCGCGCACCCGAGCGTCCAGCCGTTGAAGCTGACGCCAAAGATCAGGCCGTGTTGTCTCATCCCGAACAGCCAGGCGACCAGGGGAGAATGCGCGGTGGCCAGGCCGCCATACGCAAACCCGAACACGACCGCGAACAGGTACAAGGCCCACAATTGCCTGGCCGGCACCAGCCAGAACAACGAGACAGACAGCAAGATGAAGCTGATGACATACACCTGCTTGTATCCCGTTCTGTCAGCCAGCCCCCCAAGCAGCACCTTGCCGACGACGCTGGCGCCACCGATGACCGATAAAAGGGCGGCGGCGCTGGCGGCAGAAATCCCCAAATCGGTGGCGTGCGGCGCGAGGTGCAGCAGGATGGCGGACAAGGCAAATCCATAGCAGAAGAACGCGGCGCACATCGTCCAGAACTGCCTGGTGGAGGCGGCCTCCTTCAAGGAACGGCCGCCGGCGACAGCGCTGGCGTGATGGGCCGGTCGTTCTCGCTCGCCGTACGGCCTGGTCCCCATCTGAGCCGGATCGCGCCTCAGAAACTGGGCGGCGATGACCGTGCCCACGAGCACGACGCTTCCGAGGATGATGTACGACGTGCGCCAGCTGTAGATGCCGATCAACCAGTTGGCGATGGGGGGGCCGACAAACGTCCCGATGCCGACTCCGGCGGTCACGAAGCCGGTCATGAGACCGCGCTTCGCGACGAACCACCGGGCGGTGGTGGACGTCAGCGGGACAAATGTGCCGCCGAGGCCAGCACCGACGATCACACCGTAAAACAGATACAGCTGCCAGACGGCACCGATCTGGGAAGTCAGCAGCCATCCCGCGCCGATCAGGCCGCCGCAGACGGTCAACACCAGCCGAGGCCCGAACCGATCGTTCAGCCCGCCCATGACACTCGCGAGCAGACCCTGGGAAATCCACACCAGGGAAAAAGCGCCCGCCGTCATCGCCCGGGTCCAACCGAACTCGTTGGACATCGGCTTGAAAAAGACGCCAAACGCGTAGTGGACGCTGAAGATGAGCACCATGCTCATGGACGCGGCTACAACGATGGTGTAGCCATAGAAACTCTCTGACGGCGCACTGGCAGCTCGCCGAACGTCCTGACCAGACATCGCGAACCTTTCATGTGGTCATCTGGTCATCTGGTTATCTCGTAATCGACGGGTTCGAATTTATCGATCGATGACCAGGTAACAGATAACCGGATGACCAAATTGGACAGCTCGATTATTTGTCGCTCACGGACTGCCGATCGGGCCCGAACGTCGGTCCGTGCACGGTGCGATGCGACAGGTAGATCCAGCGACCGTCACGCTTCGCGTAGACCCTTTCGTACCACACGGAGAACCAGGCGCGGTCCGGCGCGCCGCCGCCCGTCGTGTGCGCGAGGTAGCGTCCGTAGGTAATGGCGACATCCCCATGCATCTCGACCTTGACGGAATCGAAATCGAGGACGTCGTAATACTTGCTGGTCACTCGCCGCAGCATGCTTTGCTTGGTGTCCGTCAGCAGCGGCTTGCCACCCGTGGTCCATCCGTCACCATGAACCATCACGAAGTCGCCCGGCGTGACGCTGTCAACGTAGGCCGTTTCGCCGCGGGTGACAGCGGTCCCGATCTTCTGGTCCAGGGTCAGGACTTCGGCGGCGGCTGCGGACTCTTCGGCCGAGAGCGCCGGGGCGGACGCGGCCTTCTGGGGCGACGCGACAGCCAGCGGGCTGGTGAATCGGCCGGCAAACGCGGCCACGACGAACGCCACGACGAACACCACTCGTCTGCGCATGACCATCCTCCCCCCAAAAAAGTACGCGCTGATCCGACCTGGCAAGCCTAAAGACTTGCGCTACACCAGTCCCAAAACCTGCTCTACACCAGCCCGAAGCCTGCTCGACACGAGCCCCTGAAGGCTCCGCCTATTTATTGCTCACCGACTCCCGGGTTGGCCCGTAGGAGGCGCCGTGCACGGTCCGCTGAGAGAGAAACATCCAGCGATCGTTCCGCTTCTGGTAGACCCGCTCGTACCAGACCGAGAACCAGGCGCGCTCGGGGTTGCTTCCTCGCAACGTCGCGGCGTAGCGCCCGTAGGTGACGGCGACGTCGCCGTGCATCTCGGCCTTGGCCGAGTCGAAATGCCACTCGAGGTACTGCTTGTTCTTGACCCGTTCGGCGAACGCCTGTTTGGTGTCGATCAACTGCGATCGACCGCCTCTCGTCCACACGTCGCCATGCCACATGAGAAAGTCGTCGGACGTGTGGCTGTCGAACAGCGCCAGGTCGCCGGCCGGAACGGCAGCGCCGAGCTTCTGCTCGAGCGCGAGAATCTCGGCGGCTTCCTTCGTCTCGGGTTTGTAGCTTTCAGCCGGCGCGTTCGCCGCGGGCAGGCCGGGCACGTAGCTTGCCGCATGGGCCGCCGAGACCTGCGTCGGATCGACGCCCGCGGGCGAGTCGTGGGGGCCCCACACCGTCCGATGTGACAGCCACTGCCACCGCCCATCGCGTTTCGCCCAGACCCGCTCGTACCAGATCGTGGTCAACCGGCCGGGACTGGCGGGGTTTCTGTTCTTCGGCATGAACAAGCTGACGTAGCGGCCCCAGGTGATGGCGAGGTCGCCGTGCATCTCGATCTTGGTACCGTCCAGATCGTGCACCAGGTACTCTTTATCGGCGATCCGCTTCAGGTAGGCCGCCCGGTCGTCCTCGATGCCCCCGGTCTTTTCCCCTCGCGTCCAACCGTCGCCGTGGCGGAAATGAAAGTCGCTCGAGAGAACCGTCTCGGCAAACGCGGTGTCGCCCTTGACGGTGGCGGCCTCGATTTTCTGTTCGAGCGCGAGCACCTCGGCGGCCGGACCCGTCGCCGTGGCCACCGTGATTTCCGGGGGCGCCGTGGGTCTGACCCTGGCGGCCGGCGGGCCGGCCTGTTGTCCGGAGACCTGCGGCCCGAATGCCGGACCGGCAAGGAAAACGACGAGGAGCCAGCGCGAGTGAGACAGTTGGTCAAGCAAGGCACGCATCGGAGTCCTCCCAGCGTTAACGCCCGTAGGGCACATTATGGCTGATGGCTGACGGCTGACCGCTAACGGCTGATGGCGAATGGCAAGAAGCCCGCGGGCTGAAGTCTATGCCTGATTTCGGCTCGTGGCTATTATCCGTCGGTCCGGACCTGACATCATCGCCCGTCAAAAATCGAACTGCGCGCCGACTTTGAACAACCGGGCGGCCAGCACGCTGCTCGGCGTCCCCCAGGCGTTGCTGGTCGGAGAATACGTGTTGTTCCGGCTCAGGACGGTATTGGCGTTCAACAGGTTGTAGATATCGAAATTCGCCGTCAGCCGCGTCCGGCCGGCCCGCACGATCTTGCTCAGCCGGAGATCGAGCTGCGTGAGGCGATCCTCGAACTCGGTATTGGGCTCGAACAGGTTGTTGATGGTGGCCGATCCGTTGCACGGCACCTGTCCCCGGCACGATCCGAGATTGCGCCCCAACGAGGGAGCAATCTGGGCGTTGCTGACCACGTAGCCGCTCGCCGCAATCGGGAGTCCGGACAGATTCTGATAGACCGCGCTTGCGCGGATGTCCCACGGCAGTGGATAGACGACGTTCACTTTGGCCTGCACCTGGCGCCACGGTACGGTGACCTCACAGTAGCGGAGCTCCTGCGGAGAATTCACCACAAAGCAGTTGTTGGTCACCGTCTGTCCCGCGCTCATCCCCCCGGCCAGCACGCCACCCTTCCCAAACCTGGCGTTCATGTTGACGTCGATGCCGTTGTAGATCTCGGTCGGGTTGCCGAAATTCGACGCCCGGGTCACCAGGCTGTCGGTCAAGCCGAAGAACGCCGGTTGGATGTCATAGAGACCGCAGATTTGATCGCCGCTGTTGGGCAGCCGCGGGTCCGCCGGCAGGTTGATGCAGTACGGATCGTATGCGCTCGGCGACACCGCCAGATTCTGGGTGACCCGCTGATTGACGAACCACGTGCGATAGTAGCCGACCGTGAGGCCGAGCCGCGGCCGGAGCTCGTGCTGGAGCAACGCCGATCCCTGCCAGCTGGCCGGGCGCACGCCGAAGCCTGTCAGCACCTCCGCGGCGTAGTGCGACGTCGGGTTCAACGTGCCGAACACGTTCGACGACAGCGCCCCGCACTCGCCGTTGGCCGCCGTGTTGTGCAGATCGCAGTCTGGGACGAAGTCGCGGTTCGCGTCTCCCCAGTTCCGGGTCGCACTGGTTGAAATCTGGTTCGCGGGATTGTTGGCGGCGGAGAGCGTGGTCGACTCGGCACTCACGTACCGGCCCAGGGACACCTTGAGCGCCGTCTTCCCATCGCCAAACAGGTCGTAGGCCGCCCCCAGCCGCGGACTGACATCCTTCCAGTTCGGCACGTTGTCGACCGCGGCGAATGTGTAGGCGGGCGTGAAATAGCCGGCTGGCCTCGTCTGCGCTGGAACCCAGGCATGAAAGTAGTCGAACCGGACACCCAGGTCGAGCGTGAGATGTTTGAGCGTCCACTGATCCTGGGCGTAGAGTCCGAGCCCCGCGATCTCATCCAGGTGCGCCGTAGGCAGCGCATACTCCGTGATTCGCATCGGGACCGGCGCCGCCGTGGCCGAGGGTTTTTGCAGGGCGTAGGTCACCGGCGGCTCGTTGGTCGCGTCGGCGAATTGGTCCAGGTATCCCCTCTTGAACGTCAACCCGCCCTTGAAGGAGTGCGACCCGGTCACATAGGTCGCGGACGCAAACCCGTTGGCCTGGGGATCGTGGAAGTAATTGAGGGCGGTATCGACTCTGGAGTTGTAGGTCAGGCCGGTCGAGAGCTCCGTCAGCGGGATGTCGCCAGGCTTGACCTCGGGTGCCGGCGCGTAATGTGCGTTCGTATCCACCCACATCACACCCGCTTGCAGCAGGAGCCGATGGCCGACCGGGCGCGTCCAGGTCGTGGCGATATTGACGAGCGGCCTGAAGTACCCCATTTCGCTGGCTTCCGGCGCGACGGGCGGCGAGCCGTCGACGCCGCGGCGGCAGTTGCAATTGGATTGATACGCTGGAAAGAAGGTCAGCTTGTCTTTCTCGGTGGCCTGCCACGTCAAGCGGACACTGGCGTCCCGGTTGGGATTGGGCCGGTCGGCCGGGTGGGTCAAATCGGGCGTGTAGATAAAGGTGCCCTGGGTGGCGTTGTAGTAATTTGCCGCCACATATTCGGAGGCTCCCCACGCGCGGGTCGAGCCGTAAAACCACAGTTTGTTCTGGACGATGGGCCCGCCCACGCCGACCCCGAAATCATAGATGTTCTTCACCGAAGGCCCGGCTGTCACGCCGCGTGCCTGCAGCTCATCGTCCAGATTCCGGCCTTGCAGGTTTCCGTTCGTGCCAGTGGCCACGCCATTCAGCGAGAACGTGTTCCCGCCCGACCGGGGCACCATGTTGATCTGGACGCCGGCCGTCTCGACTTCCGCGGATCCCGAGCCCGTGACAATGCCGATTTCCTGGGCCATCAGTTGGTTGTAGAAGAACAAGCGGAAGAATCCAGAGCCAGTCGAGAGCGTGTGTTGCATCGACATGCCGTCGATCATGGATATCTGGTCGGCCTGGTGCCCGCCATGGACCGCCATCGACGCGATCTGCTCGCCCTTGTTGCCGCCGACATCCGAAAACGACCCCGACGATGCCGATGGCGTCACCCCCAGCGTGAGCGCGGCAAGGCCCGCGATCGCCTGGCTGGCCGGAAGGGCGTCGATGCGGTCGCGCGACAGCACATTCTGCGAGACCACGTTCTGCACGTCGACGATCGGGCTCGCGCCGGTGACCGTGAGCGTTTCCTCGACCGTTCCCACGCGCAGTTCGGCATTCGCCGCGGCGGTGAACCCCGCGGTCAGCTCAACCCCTTCGCGCTTGACCGTACTGAAGCCGGTCAACGTGAAGCTGACCGTGTAGACTCCGGGCCGGAGGTCGACGACCTTGTATTGGCCCGAGGAGTCGGTCACGACCGTACGCACCCGCTCGATCAGCGCCGGGCTTGAGACCTCCACCGTCACGCCCGGGACCACCGCACCGCTCGTGTCCTTGACGACCCCGGCGATGCTGCCGCTCGTCAACGTCTGCGCCGAGAAGCGTGAGGGAACAGCCAGAAGCCCGCACACGACCATGAGCCACGCGACTCTCTTTGCGCCCATCAATGCTCTCCTGTCTCGTTCTCCCTTCCTCCAAAGACCTGACCGGCCGAGGCGCGCACGTCGAAGCCCCCAGTCCGCGTGGGCAGGACTATACGCCCATGACGCTCACTGGTTTGTCGCAAGATGTCGCAAGAGAGACCCGGGAATCCCTGGTATTTCTTCGTGAGTACGCGTTTGGTAGTTGCTTCGGACTCGGTAATTGCTACAAACTGGCCCCGCTGTTCACGGGTGATTCCGTAAAGGAGCGGTCATGCTGAAATGGAAGATGGCGGCGATGCTGGGCCTGTCGGTCGGCGTGGCGGGCGTGGGCTGGGGCTACGCGCAGCAGCAGACCGCACCGGGGTTCTACGAGCTGCGTATCTACAAGGCGCAGCCAGGCAAGAGAGATGCGTTGGCGGCGCGGTTCGCGAGCCGCACGGCCGCGGTCTACGCCAGGCATGGAATCACCAACGTCGGCTACTGGATTCCGAAGGAAACCGACAAAGAGCTCGGCATCGACGCCGAGGACACGTTCATCTATATCCGCGGCTATCCCTCGAAAGAAGAGCGGGACAAGCGCCTGAAGGCGGCCCATGACGATCCCGAGTTCGCCGAAGTCGTGGTCAAGGCGGAGCGCGATCCGGGCACCAAATTGATCATCAAGGCGCACAACGTCGATATGGTGCCGAGCGGTCCGCAGACGGCGATCAAAATTACGCCGTAGCCTCGTGTCTGCCACGAAGACCCGAGGAAATCCCCACGGGGTAGGACATCATTGAGATCACCGAGGAAACGGCCTTTCGGCTCGGTGTCCTGGGTGCCCTCGGTGGTTGATTTTCAAACTGACCACTGAGACCGCTACGACAACTTGCGCCAACCGCGCCGGCACTTCTCGTAGTAGCATTCGCTACCAGCAACATCGTCACGAAGGAGACTCCATGCCGAAGGTACAGGGCCGGAGACGATTTCTACAGAAAAGCGCGGCGCTCGCGGGACTCGCCGTGGCGCCCGCAAGCGTGGTGCTCGGCTCGCCGGCCGCGGCGCCCAATGCGCTGCCGCTCGTGCAAGGCGACGGGACCGTGGACGATGTGAATTCGACCGAGGCCGTCCTGTACGGCCGCCGTTCGCCTTACGCGAACACCTTGCGAAGGCTTGAAGGGTCGATGAACCCTGACAGCGCGACGCCGCGCCCGAACCCGACGCGCCAGGGCGCCAAAACTCCCCTCGGCGAGCTGACGGGCATCATCACCCCGTCCTCCCTGCACTACACCACGCAGCATTTCTACGGCATCCCGACGATCGATCCGGCTTCGCACCGGCTGATGATTCACGGGCTCGTCGAGCGCCCGCTCATCTTTTCAGTCGATGAGCTCAAGCGGCTGCCATTCGTGTCGCGCATCTACTTCATCGAGTGCATCGGCAACCGCCCGAACCCGCAAGGACGAACCGTCGCCGATACACACGGCCGCGCGGCCTGCAGCGAATGGACCGGCGTGCCGCTCTCGGTGCTCCTCAACGAGACCGGAGTGAAGGCCGGCGCGAAATGGATTCTCGCGGAGGGCGGCGACGGAGGGAAGCACGGCAAGAGCGTCCCGCTGCCGAAGGCGCTGGACGACTGCATCGTGGCGTACGCGCAGAACGGCGAGGCCGTGCGGCCGGATCAGGGCTTCCCTCTCCGGCTCGTCGTGCCGGGCATGGAAGGAATCTATCAAGTGAAGTGGCTCCGCCGCATCAAGGTGGTGGACCAGCCGTACCTGACCTTCCAGGAATCGTCGCGCTTCCTGCACGAAGACCCGAAAACGCAGCTCGACAGCTACGAGTTCGGACCGAAGTCGGTGATCACCTACCCCTCGGGCTCGCAGCGGCTGAACGGCCGCGGCACCTACAACATCTCCGGTCTCGCGTGGTCGGGCGCCGGCGTCGTCCGCAAAGTGGAAGTCTCCACAGACGGCGGCAAGACTTACAAGGACGCGCAGATCGCGGGCCAGGTCTTCCCGAAGGCGTTCACGCGCTTCTACTACCCGTGGAACTGGGACGGCGAGGAGGCCGTGATCCAGTCGCGCTGTCTCGATGAGAAAGATCAGATGCAGCCGTCGGAAGAAGAGTTCGCGAAGTACTGGGGTTGGACCCGCCAGCAGATGTACCAGGCGTCGAACACGACGATGGGGCACTGCAACTGGATCCAGGCGTGGAAAATCAACCGCAGCGGCGACGTGACCAACGGTCTCCCACCGGTCGCGATCACGATCACCGACATGCACGAGGATCACCGTTGATGCGTGCGCATGGACGATTCCGGCGACGACTCGCTGTTGGCGCGTGTGCCGTCGGCCTGGCCGTGTGCTGGGCGGCGTCTGCACCCCTGGCGCAGGGACGAGGGTCGGGCGGCACCGGCTTGTCGGAGCCGGTCGCGACCGGCAACCGCGGACCAAGCGGTCTGGGACGGCCGGCCAGCGCCCGCGATATCGCCGCGCAGGACATCTCGATCGGGCCCGAGGGCGCCGAGCTGCCGCCTGGAAGCGGCAACGCCACGCAGGGCGCGCTCGCCTTCACGCAGCGTGCCTGCTCGACCTGCCACGGACCAACGGGCAAGGAAGGTCCCGCACCGGTGCTCGTCGGCGGCAAGGGCGGCTTCCAGGAAAGCTACTACCCGATCGTCACCTGGCCGTATGCCACGATGATCTGGGACTTCGTGCACCGTGCGATGCCGTATGACAAACCGGGCCGTCTGACGCCGGACGAGGCCTACGCGCTGACCGCTTTTCTCCTGTATCGCAACGGCATCATCCAGGAAGACGACGTGATGGACGCCAAGAGCCTGCCGAAGGTGCAGATGCCGAACCGCGCCCAGTACAAGGTGCCGGAGCCCTGGAAGCCGGGGACGCCGCGGGGGCTTCAGAACAAAGTCCACAAGTAAGCGTAGGGCTTGGGGATTTGGGCTTAGGGATTGGAGCGGGCGAGAATCCTCCCCGGGTATTTCCGATCCCCAACCCCGAATCGCCAACCCCGGTGCTCGCTACGTGCAATCGGAAAAGCAGTTGGCTAAACAGTTAACGGTCCTTGTCCGAACGGCCGTCGTTGTCGTCGCGTGCGGCTGGACGGCGTTCGCCGCGGGGCAGGACGCCCATCTCCATACGCCAAGCGTCAGCGGCATGCCCCAGGGCGTGCCGTTTTTCTGCACCAGCCCCACGGTCACGAGCGCAGCCAGCGGCGCCTGGTCCGATCCCCGAACGTGGTCCGCCGGAAAGATACCCGGCGCGAACGACAAGGTGTTGGTTGGCGCCGGCCACTCGGTGACCTACGACGTGGTGTCGGATGCCACCATCGAGTGCGTCGAGGTTCGCGGCACGCTCGCCTTCAAACCCACCGCGAACACGCGGCTGAAGGTGATCACCATCATGGTGCTGCCGGAAGGCGTGCTCGAGATCGGGCGCCAGTCGGCGCCGGTCGCGGCAACCGTGACGGCCGACGTCGTGATCGCCGATCGGCCGTTCGACCCGCAGGTCGATCCGAGCCAGGTCGGTCACGGTCTCGTCGCGCTCGGCAGCGTCACGATGCACGGCGCCGTGAAGACGCCGACATTTCTCAGGCTGGCGCGGGAGCCGCTCGCCGGGCAGGCCACCCTCACGCTCGAACGGCCGGTTGACGGCTGGCAGCCGGGCGATCAGCTCGTGATTCCCGACACGCGCCAGCTCCGGGCCAAGGAAGCGGGGCGGGATTACCAGTCGCAGACAGAGAAAGTGCGGGCGGCATCGATTTCCGGTACCACGGTCACGCTCACTGCTCCGCTCGCTTACGACCACAAGGGTGCGCGCGACGCCGGCGGGGTCGTCGACTCGCTGCCGCACATCGGCAACCTGAGCCGCAATGTCGTCGTGCGATCGGAAAATCCCAACGGCACGCGCGGTCACACGATGTTCCTCTCCCACGCCGACATCGACATCCGCTACGCGCGGTTCGAAGAACTCGGCCGCACGAAGATGGGCATCCTGAACAACACGGAATTCGACAGCGAAGGCCGCGTGGCCAGAATCGGCACCAATCAGATCGGCCGCTACGCCGTGCATTTCCATCATGACTTCGGCCCGACCACCACGCCGGCCAACGGTTACCAGTTCACGCTGCTCGGTAACGCCTTGGACGGATCGTCGAAGTGGGGTGTCACGGTCCATCGCAGCCACTATGGGCTGATTCAGGACAACGTCGTCTACAACACGCGTGGTGCCGGCATCGTGACCGAGGACGGCAGCGAGAGCTTCAACGTCTTCGATCACAATTTTTCGCTTCGCACCGCGGGCTCGCGCGATGCCGCGCCGGGCAATGGCTACAGCAGCGTCCTGCCGAATCCCGGCGGCGATGGATCGGCATTCTGGTTCCGCGGTCCCAACAACTACATCCGCAACAACGTCGGTGCGAGCGCGGCGGAATCGGGCTTCGGGCTCCCGGTCACGGCGCTGGGTGTCGTGCGCATCCCGAAGTTCAAAGGAGCCGATACCAGCAGTGCGAGCGAATCGCTGCAGCTCGATACGAGCCACGCCGCGGTTCCCGAGTTCTCGAACAACGAAGCGTACGGGGCGATTCAGAGCGGCGTCTCGTGGGCCTGGAACGGGACGATCGACAACTTCAAGGTCTGGCA
>Ga0105248_10006100_pt1 | contig 13224 bp, 12 predicted proteins | sample KBSS34metaG_FD_81524 | JGI IMG/M metagenome (GOLD analysis project Ga0105248, IMG submission 81524) | Switchgrass rhizosphere microbial communities from Kellogg Biological Station, Michigan, USA - KBS S3-4 metaG | ecosystem: Host-associated > Plants > Roots > Rhizosphere > Soil | place... | reverse complement strand
TCCGAATCGCTGCAGTACGAGTTCAAGCACGCGCTTTATCGAGACGTCCTGTACAGCCAGATTCCAGCTACCCGCCTTCGCCAGATGCACCTCCGGCTGGCTGACCGGCTGGAAGCGTTCCAGGCGCCGCGGGATCTGTCGTTACTCTCCGAACTGGCGATTCATCTTGAAGAAGGCCGCAGCTATGAATCGGCCGTCAAGTATTTGATCCTCGCGTCGGCCGAATCAGCGCATCGTTATTCCCACAGCGATGCGTTGCGGAGGCTACAGCACGCCCTGACACTGCTTCCGCATATCGACTCGAACGCGAGCGCTGAACTCGAAATCCAGATTCTACAAAAGCTCAGTGATGCCTACTACGCGCAAGGGGAAATGAAGAAGTCGGCCGAGATCGATGAGCGAGTGGTGCAGCGGGCTGCGCAGCTCGGACAGAAGGTGGTTCAGGTCAACGCTTTAACGCGACTGGCTCGCGCCCTGGCGTTCCTGGAGCCGGATCGCGCGATCGCTGTGTGCGAAAAGGCTGTCGAGGTCGGGCGGACTCTGAACGATCCTCTGCTGCTGGCCCGGGCGGAGATGCTCGCGGCTTGTTGGCGAATCATTAACCGGGGATGCAGTCAGGAAGACATTGCAATCTGCATCGCGGCCAGGGAAAAGATTCGCGATCTCAGCGACGAGGTGCCGGCATACTACGAGATCCTGTACGCGCACGTGCAGGGCATCCTCGGCGACTACCAGGGTGCGTATGACACTGCCCAGGCCGGAATTCCCAAGGCCGCGGGAGACGACAACCTAACGGTGTATCTGTCGGCCCATTCATCGCTGGCGCAGGCTCTGCTGCCATTGGGGCGTTGGGGCGAACTTCAGCAAGTGCTGGACAGGGCGTTGGATGTGGCCGGAAAGAACGGGAACCTGCCTTGGCTGGGGATTTTTAGAGCGACCAAAGCCTGGCTGCTGTTGCAGGTGAGAGACCTGGATGGCGCGCGCCGCATGGCTGAGGAGCTCTTGGGGCAGCATACGGAGGAGCCCGCGGGACAGGTCCGAACCACCAGCCTGCTTACGCTCGCGTTCGTGGATCTGGAATCCGGCCATGTGGACCAGGCTCTCCAGGGTTTCACGAAGGTCTGCGAGCGGCCTGCTCTTCCGAGGTTCTTCCTGGATTGGCACTCAAAGCTTCTCGGGCAGATCGGATTGGCTGCGGCCCGCCTGGCGAAAGGTGACCTTGCGGGAGCCAATCAGACGGCCGATGCCCTGGTGAAAGCGGCGACTTCTTCGGCCAGTCCCGCCATCAAAGCAGTCGCCTGGGATGTGAAGGCAAAAATCGCCGCGGCGGCAAACGACTGGGAAGTTGCCCGGCAAAGTATCGAGCGTTCCCTTGCGATCCTGAGCAGGACCGACTCCCCCTGCGCCGCCTGGAAGATCCACGACACAGCGTCAGCGTGTCGTCAGCATTTCGGTGATCTGGAGGCTGCGGAGCAGCATCGTGCCGAGTCGCAAGAAGCCATCCTGGCCATGGTGCGATCTTTCCCGGTCGGACATCCCCTGCGGAATTCGCTGCTGGCCGGGGAACCTATTCGCCAGATTCTCGGCGACGAGGCGACTAGCCGCTATCTCCACGCTGAGTAAACCGGCTTGCTGACCAGTTGCGCCGGATTCGCGCCCGGCTTCGGGCGGAACTTCTGCACGCGTCCGCTGTCCACTTCGGCTGTGTAGAAGTTGCCTTCCTGATCCACGCTGAAGCCGTGCACGCCCCAGAAGCCGCCCGCGAAGTCGCCCCAGGTGCCCCATGAGTATAGGAACTTTCCATCCAGATCGTACTTGAGCATCTTGGACGTTCCGCGGTCGGCGGCCCATAGCGTGCGATCCGCGCCGATGTAGAGAAGGTGAATGTCCGACGGGTCCGGGCCCATGCTCCACTCGTTGAGATACTTTCCGTTCTCGTCGAAAACCTGGATCCGCTTATTGCCGCGATCGTTCACGAAGACGCGGCGGGTTTGCGGATCGACCGCGATGCCGTGCACGTTGTTCATGTAGCCAGGACGCTTCTCATTCGGCTGAGTGCCGGGTTTTCCCCAATCAAGAAGAAATTTTCCGTTCTTGTCGAACTTGGCGACGCGCGTTCCGTTGTAGCCATCGGCGACAAACATGGTGCTATCTGGCAGCCATGCCAGGAACGTCGGACGGTTGAAGTGCGTGCCGTCCGCGCCGGTGACTTTCGGAGTGCCGATGGTCTGGACCAATTCTTTCCCGTCGTGCGAGAACTTGTAGATAGCGCCCATGTGATCGTCCACGATCCATACGTGTTTCTCGGAATCGTACGGATTGATGGCGACGAAGTGCGGTCTCTGCAGGATCTTGTCCCACTGGGTCCAGCGCTCGATGATGTTGCCGTTGGCGTCGGCGATCACGATGCAGTTCTCCCACTTCGCATCGACTCCTACGGTTCCCGACCAGCCGTCCGTGGGCGCGCCTGGAATTGACCCGCCTGCACCGCCGCCCGGCAGCGACGCGGTGGTCGCATCACGCCAGGGAAGACGTCCGATGGGAAATTGGATGCTGGGGCCGAACTCGGTCAGCATCTTCGATTGCGGCCGGCGGATGTTGGGCAATTCCCCGCGGTACAGCATGAAGATGCGGTTGGGACTCTCGGCATAAACACTTTGGCCCGCGCCGTAGGTCCACTTATCGTTGCCGGGCAGAGTGCTGATGTCCTTCGGCCAGCCTCTTACGATGTCGTACTGGCCGAACATGTCTTGCCCGCCCTTGGTTTGGGCGAACAGGAAAACAGCGGTACCGATTAATATCAACAGCGGTTTTCTACTCATCGAGTGGCTCCACTTTCACGATGGACGCACCGTGATTATTCCCGATCCACAGCACCGGCTTGGGCCCGGAGTTATCCACGAACACTCGGCGAATATTCGTGAAGCGCGGCATTAAATACTCGGTGTACTGTCCCGATTTCGGATCCAGCCGCAGCACGCGATCCGAGCTCATTGAGCCCGTCCACGCGTAGCCATTCTTGTCGAGTGCGACATCATAAGGCGCGCTGAACGGTGTGGAAGCTTCCCATTCCTGAAACTTCTCAGTCTTCGTATCGAACATCGCGATTCGATTCCCGCGATACTCGCCGATCCACAAGCGGTCATCGGCATCCATTTGAGCACGGCGCGGAGCGGAACCACGCGTCGGAGTCGGGAACAGCTTGATCTGCCCGGACTTCGCGTCGATCCTGCCGATGTGTTCGGCGTAGAAGTCGGTGAAGTAGGCGTTGTTGTGCGAATCCGGAATCACGTCGTAGATGTTGTGATTCTCGCCTTCCTTGGCGTCCTTGAACGGCGCGAAATCCTCGAACTTGCCGGTGGCCGGATCCAGGCGATGGATCATGGCGAACCCATTATTCTGCAGCCAGACTTTGCTATCCACGTGACTGCTTTGCGGGGAGGCCATGTTCACCTGCGTCATGTCCTTGTTGAATTCGCCCGTAAGGGGAAAGGTCTGAAACTTTTCGGTATTCGGATCGAATTTCGCGACCGTAGCCTGAAAGCTCACGCCGAACCATAAGTTCCCCTGGCGATCAGACCGCAGCCCCAGTTCGCCCAGCGGCCAACCCGGCTTGGTGACTGGTGTAGAGAACTCCGTCAACTGATTTGTCTTGGGGTCGAACTTACCAATCTCCTGTTCGCCAAAGTTCGAATACCAAATGATGCCGGCGGAATCGACGATCACATCATGCGGCTGGATGGTCTTGCGCGGCAGATCGTATTCGGTGACGATCACCTGCGTGCCCTTGCCTTTCGGGCGCGGCAGAGTCTTCAGGTCATACTCCCACGTGGCGCCTTCGCGAAGATTGACGGTGCTCATGTAGGCAGCCTGACGCTCGCGAGCCAGGCGACGGCTCTCGCCGCGATCTTCGAGGAGACGCTCCGCCTTGCGCTTCTGTGGTTTCAAAGGCGTCGACTGGTTAGCGTAGGTGCTCATGCGCTCCATCACCTGGATGAATTCGGCCGGAGTGTGCCGCGAGCGCGTGATGAAGTCCAGGCGATGGCAGTTGACGCAGTTGAGCAGAAAACCTTTCTGCTCGTCTGACCCAGGCATGCTCATCAGCCACTCTGCGTTCGAAAGCTGCGACGCGAGGTCCTTGGTGCGGTGGATCTTCAAATCGGCGGAGGCAGTCTTGGCGGCGGTGACTGCAACTGGCCCGGGATCTTCCAGATCGTAACCAGTGGCTCGGATGCGAAGTGCGTACTGTCCGGGATCGAGACGATTGCGCGGAAAGCTGTATCGTCCGCCGGCATCGCTGACGACCGTGATAGTGACAGGCGTGTTTACCCGCTGGGCGCTGACGAGGACGCCTTCCAGCGCACCTTCTTCAGTGGAGCGAACGACGCCCGTGAGCGCTTGGCCGTGCACGAACCCAAGAGTCCCTAGAAATATCCACAGAATGCCGCGTGCTGACTGCATCATGCGAAGCATACTCCTAAAGTGAGGAACGCCACAACCGGGGCGTGTGAAGGCGTTAGGATGATAAGGAAACACAGGAGCCATACAGGCTGATGTCGAGAAGATCATCTTTGCAACACGCGGCGGTATTGATTCTTGCGGCGGTTCCTTCGTCCCTTTTTGCGCAATGGTTGGATTACCCGACCGCTGGCGTACCTCGCACGCCCGACGGCAAGCCAAATCTTACGGCGCCTGCGCCGCGCACCGCCGACGGGAAGCCGGACTTCACCGGAATGTGGGGCTGGGAAAACCGCGCCAATTGCGGCGCCCGCTGCAATGACGGACAAATCGGACGGGAGTTTATCAACATCGCCGCCAACCTCAAGGGAGGCCCGCCCTATCAACCGTGGGCCGCTGCAATCGTAAAGCAACGAACGGGCGACCAAGTCCAGGATCCCAACGTCCATTGCATGCCCCGCGGAGCGCCCAGAATCTGGACCGACGACTATTACAAACGGCTCATTCAAACTCCCGAGCGCTTGATCATCCTGACGGAACGCAACATTCAGTATCGCCAGATCTTCACCGATGGGCGGCCGCTTCCGGTGGATCCGAATCCGACCTGGAACGGCTACTCGACGGCCAAGTGGGACGGAGACACCCTGGTGGTTCAGACGACCGGCTTCCGCGACGATCTGTGGCTGGATGCCAACGGGAACCCTCTTACCGAGGCCGGTAAAACCACCGAGAGAATCCGTCGTCCGAATTTCGGAACGCTGGAGATCGAAATCACGATCGACGATTCCAAAGCCTACACGGCGCCGTGGACCATAAAGATGACCCAGCCCATCGTCCTCGATAGCGAGCTGCTGGACTACTACTGTCTGGAAAATGAGAAGGACGCTTTACACATGAAGAAGTAATCACCCGTAAGAGATCATGCTCATTGCGCTTGGAGTTGTTGCGGTTATCGTCGTTGCTCTGGTCATTATAATGACGATGGCCGCGTCGAAGCCCGACACGTTTCGCGTCGAGCGCACGGCGACCATCAAGGCCGACCCAGGAAAAGTTTTCTCGTCCATCAACGACTTCCATAATTGGGCAGCCTGGTCGCCTTTCGAAAAACTCGATCCCAACATGCAAACGACCTTCAGCGGCGCCGCCAGCGGCAAGGGCGCCGTTTACGAATGGAAGGGGAACAGTAAGGCTGGTGCGGGGCGGATGGAGATTCTTGAATCGACTGCCCCCAGCAAGATCGTGATCAAGCTGGATTTCCTGAAGCCTTTCGAAGGACACAATACGTCCGAGTTCACGATGTCGCCCCGAGGGAATACGACCGAGGTTTCCTGGGCGGTGTATGGTCCGTCGCCGTTCATGATGAAGATCATGCACGTCTTCATGAATATGGACCAGATGATGGGCAAAGATTTCGAGACGGGCCTGGCCAACCTCAAGACCGTCGCCGAGCAATAAAACCGAACGACAAAAACGATAAGATGTACCTGTTATGAAATTGGGACTCGGCTTGCTGGCTGTGTGCGTGTACCTAGGCGCGCAAACTGTTCCCAAGTTCAAGTACGATCCGGACTGGCCCAAGCCGCTGCCGAACAAGTGGAAGCTGGGCGGCGTGACCGGGTTAGCGGTCGATAAAGACGACAACGTCTGGGTCTTGAATCGTCCCAACGATCTGACCGACATCGAGCTGGAGGCCGAGCTGACTCCTCCACTGGCCGATTGCTGTGTGCGGCCTCCGGCGATGATCCACATCGACAAGAACGGGAACGTGATCGGATCTTTCGACGCACCGCAAGGGCATGGCATGGCGGTGGACAGCAAAGGCTTCCTCTACATCGGACAGAACACCGTCCGCAAGTACGATCCGAAGACTGGCAAGGTGGTTGGGGCGGTGCCGCGCACACCCGAGACAGAGACTGGTGGCGCCGCGGGTGCGGCCGAACCCGTTCTTCCTCCACATACTCCAGGTCGTGGCAGCGCCGGACCGGTTGCGGGATTCCTGACGCCGGCCGGCGGGCGGGGCCAGGCCAAGGCAGCGCCGAATACTGCCGCGTTCCGCGCGAAGTATCCTCCAACCACGCCGATGATCGTGGGAGGAATCGAAGAAATACGGCTGGACGAGCCAGCTCGGGAACTGTACGCCGCAGATAACTACCTGGGCGGACGCGTGATGGTGTTCGACCTGGACACGTTGAAGTTCAAGCGGGGCTGGGGCGCGTATGGCCACGCGCTATCGGAAATCAGCACCAGCGATGCGGATCGCGCGTATACTCCCGGCGGGCCGATGCCCAAGGAGTTCCGGGGTCACCTGACGCTGAACATTTCCAACGACGGATTGGTGTACGCCGCGGATCGCAACGCGAATCGCATCCACGTGACGACCAAACAAGGTAAGTTCGTGAAGGAATTCATCCTGGCTCCCATGACTGGCGTGGGCGGCTCCACCGGCGGCGTGATGTTCTCGATCGACAAGCCGCAGCGGCTGTTGTATATTTCCGACCTGACGAATAACCACATCTGGTTCCTGGATCGCGAGAGCGGCAAGGTCGTCGGCCAGATGGGGAGCATGGGCGATAACGGCGGCCAGTTCTACGGGCTGCACATGATCGCCGTCGATTCAAAAGGGACGATCTATACGGGCGAAGTGTTCGCCGGGGAGCGGGTACAGAGATTCGTCCCGGTTAAATAGAGGAGCACATGAAAATCATCATTACGTTCGCAATCCTGGCAGGCGCGGTCTCCGCGCAGAACATCAATAAGTTCGTCATCTCGGACGAAGCCGCCAAAAAGACGCTGTTGAAGAATGAGATCTCGGCCGATACTGCCGCGAAGATCACCCAGGCCTGTGTGGATTGGGCCACCAAGAACAACCAAGCCGTCAGCGTCTTCGTGCTGAGCCCCACGGGACAGATCGTGCACGCGCATCGCATGGACGGCCAGGTTCCGATCAATACGGAGACTGCGCTGCTCAAGGCGCAGAGCGTTCTCTACACTCGTGATTCGACGCATGCCCGGGCGAACCAGGTCGCCAACAATGTGTCTCTTCAGCTGCGCTGGGACAAGCTACCGGTATTTCCGGTTTCAGGCGGATTGCCGATTATCGTGGACGGCCAGATGATTGGCGCGATCGGTGTGGGCGGCGGGAGTCGCGACGAGGACTGCGCGTATCAGGCGCTGACCACGGTAATCGGGCCGCAGCCGCCCTTGGCTGGTCCGCCTCCCGCGGCGCAGGCGAAGTAAGATTAAGTAGCAATCATGACATTTTTTGGAAGCCCCACCGTCGTTGTGCACCTGCTTCGCGGGATCGTCGGCATCGGATTCGGAGTGGTAGCGCTTCAGTACACTTCGATCCTGGGATGGTGGACGCTGGTGCCTGCACTCATCGCCTTCGTGTGCCTGGGCGGATGTCCGATGTGCTGGACGGTGGGCTTGGTGGATACGATTCTGCGTCGAAAGAAAGCCGCCTGCCCGACCTGCGGGCACTGAAGCCCTGACTACGGCGCCGGCTCGATCCGCAGCACGGCTCCGTCCTTCTCATCCGTCAAGACGTAGAGGAAGCCATCGGGACTCTGGCGAATGTCGCGGACGCGCTGGCGAAGTTCGGTGAGCAGAGACTCGCGCCGCAGCTCCTGCATTTTCTCGTTGAACAAAATGCGCTCCACGTGGCCGGTCCCGGGAATCTCGCCGGTACGAAGGGAACCGACAAAGACATCGCCCTTCCATTTGGGCAATTTGTCGCCGGTATAGAACGTCATGCCGGAGACGGCGATCGCAGGCACCCAATAGACCACGGGCGCTTCGAACCCGGTGTGGCCGGGAACTTCGTTGTGATACGGACCCGGATAATCGCGGCCATAGCTCACCACGGGCCAGCCGTAATTGCGGCCGGGTTTAAGAATATTGATTTCATCGCCACCGTTGGGACCATTTTCGTTCTGCCACATTTCACCGGTTCCCGGATGCATCGCCAGGCCCAGCGTTCCGCGATGTCCGAGCGTGTAGACCTCGGGTCTCTTGCCGGCCTGTCCGACAAAAGGATTGTCGGGAGGAACGGTCCCGTCGTCGCGCAGGCGCAGCACTTTGCCGCCGAGCGTGTTGGCATCCTGAGGATCGTTACCAGTCAAGCTCATGAACAAGCTGCCGTCGCGAGCGAAGGCGATGCGCGAAGCGCCGGCTACATCGGTCACGAAAATGTCCGCCATGCCGGTGAGGGCCTGGCCATCCCATTTGCCACGCGCGAGCGCAGCAACTCTTTTCTGCGAGTCGATCGGTTTGGTGTAAGTGAGATACACGAAGCCGTTCTGGGCGAACTGGGGATGGAGCGCGATATCCATATAGCCGTGCACGGCGCCCGGCAAGCCGGATTCAATGGCCCAATACGATGCAGGCGCTCCGGCTACGGGCTTAGGATCGAGCACGCCTTTGCGGATGATCCTGAGCTGACCCGTCCGCGTGGTTACCAACATATTGCCGTCGGGAAGAAACGCGATGCTGAACGGAGACTCGAGTCCGCGGGCGACAGAGACGACGCGAATGCGCTGGCCCTCGGCGGTATCGAACTCCATGGGCAATTTGGGCATCGGACGATGCGCCAGGCCGCTGGGGGCTACCGGAATTCCTTTATCGAACGGCACCTTTTGCTGGCTGGAGCCAACAGTTGCAGCGAGCAGTAGGGCCATCGGTCCGGCGAACCAGACGAGTCTCTTCCACATGGGTGATACCTCCAGGAACGTTTTCCGATCCTATCAGATTCCGAATCGTTCGGCGGCGCGGAGTTTGGCTTTTTGGGCCTCTTCCTCTCGATTCTTGGCGGGCGCGTTGGTTTCGAGCGACGTGAGGAGCCGGATCGAAATGCCGGCGATTTCATCGACCGCGGAGAGGAACACTTCTTCATTCGCTTTGGACGGCTTGTTGAAGCCGCTGATTTTTCTTACGAACTGAAGCGAGGCGGCTCGGACCTCGTCATCGGTGACGGGAGGATCGAAGTTAAACAGAGTTTTGATGTTGCGACACATGACGATTTCAACGTAGCAAAAGAACGGGCTGTTAGAGCCAGTTCAGGTCGGCGGAACGTTCGCCGGTGAGGTGCAGGAACAGTGATTCGAGCGAATCGAATTCCTGACCATTGTGCTGAAGCACATTGATATCGCCCTGCCAGACGAGTTTCCCCGGCTGCGTGATAATGGCGACCTCGGTGCAGATACGTTCCACGGTTTCGAGCACATGGCTGGTGATGAAAACCGTCCGCCCCTGATCGGTGAAGCGGCGCAGCCACTGCTTCATGAGGGATACACCGGCCGGATCGATGGACTCGAAAGGCTCGTCGAGGAACAAAACTTCGGGCGAATGAATCACGGCGGCTGCGAATGCCACGCGCTTGCGCATGCCGGTCGAGTACTCGGAAAGAGTCTTGGACGTATCGGTCAGCTCCAACGCCTCGAGAAGTTCGGTGACGCGGCGGCGCGTGGTGGTTTCATCCAAGCCGAACATCCGGGCGACAAACGCCAGAAACTCGTGGGCGTACAGCGGCTCGAACAGGCCGAGCGTTTCAGGCATCACGCCGATGCGGCGTTTGATGGCCGCGCTATCGGCATCGAAGCGCTGGCCCAGGATCTCGATCTGGCCGCTGCTGGGATCGAGCAGTCCGGTCATGCAGCCGATGGTGGTGCTCTTGCCGGAGCCGTTGGGTCCCAGGAATCCGAACATGGTTCCGGCGCGAACGCTGAGAGAAAGATTCTCGACAGCGACTACGGGTCCGTACTTCTTGACGACGTTGGTAAGGCGGATCGCATCCACTAGGCTTTTCCTTCGACCATTGCAAGCAACTGCTCCCGCCGAGCGGTAAAGATGGGTCCGGCCGCTTTCAAGCTTCCGATGTAGAACGCGGCGGCGAACAGTGGGAGCGGCAGGATCATTCGCCAGAAGTCCGGCGAGACGGCGTCGGGCCAAGCCCGGTAGAGCACGGTGGGCAAGAAGAATGCGCTGAGCACGCCGCCTATCACCACGATATTGCCGCCAAGAGAAAGATCATTGCCGAAGCTGCTGTTGTATTTTCCGCGGCGCGGGTTGAACAGCGTAATCCAGATGCCCAGCGCGTTGAAGGCGAACAAGCCGGTGATCCCGGAGCAAGCCAGCATGACGAGCATGCGCGCGTCGATGGGGCCGGGAGCGAAGGCGATCCACGCTAAAAGGACGATCGGCAGGACCAGCGCGCCTAACGCCACCGACGCATAGCTCGCTGCGCGGATGATATCGACAGGTTCGATGGGCAACAGCAGATAACGACGAAACGCCCCGCCCACGTAGCCGAATTGATTGACGGCGATGCGCGAGGTCCACATGAAGGTCGCCATGGGAAATGTGCCGAGAGCGGCCACGAATAGACCGTGGGGACCCAGGCGCTCAGACGTGCGAACAGTGATAAACGTGAGTATCGGCAACGAGATCAGGGCCATGAGGCGGGTGCGAGTGTTCCTCAGGTAAAAGCGCAGCCAATGGCCGACAAACGGTCCGATGCGCGGCCCCAACAGCCCGCCGGCGCGATCAAAAATGCTCTGCCAGGACATCTCGACCGAAGCCGCGGCCTGCCGCTGCGGGGCGCGCTTTTCGAGCACGATCAACAAGAGGGCGAGTCCCACAATCCAAACGGCCATCGTGACGAACCCGTACACAGCAGTCATGTCGTAATGGACTATCGCGGCGGCCGCTCCGAAGGGCGGCGTGTATTGCAAACGCGCGACCACTGCCGGGAGGATTGCGGGATTGTTCTTGAGGACCGGGGCCAACAGTGATGGCCCTAGCGAAAGCGCCAGGATCACCGCGAGCATGATGGCCGGTCCGCCTTTGCGCTGCATCAGGCGGTTGACAAACAGGGCGACGACGTTCGCAAATAGATAGTTCGAGATAAACAGCAGCAGAACGGCGATGGTCCCGCGCCAGAAACTGCCGGCGCCCATAACGGATATCCCCGCAGCGAGGCCGAATTCCAGCGCCAGGAAGAAGAACCAGAAGGGATCGACGATGCCGATCAGGTGACGGGCTAAACGGCGGTCGAGGGCTGCGAGCGGATAGCGGCGCAGTTCGGTATCGCTGAAGATCGCGTTCAGTCCAAAACCCATGATGTTCGACGCGAACACGGCTTGCAGGAACAGTGCGAAGAGGACGGTCTGCACGATTCTCTCGGCTTGGCCGGCGTGGATGGCGACGATACCGGCGGCCAATCCACCCGCGGCCAGCAGCGCGATCAGCAGGACCACGAGCAGGTAGCCGACCATGAAGAGCGCGATGCGTCCGTTGCGCGAGCGAGTCTTCGCCCACATAAGCTTGTAGCGCAGCTTGATCAGTTCGGCGATGAGAGAAGTATTCAGATTATTTGACCGCGTGGGCGTCGTCTTTCTCGTTGTCGCACACGTCCTCGATCATTTCGGTGTCGGCGAGAAACTCGAATTGCATGGGGAATGACCAAGGCTTGGCGTAGACTTCCGGATCGTCGATGGTAATTTCGACATCCATGTGACCGAAGTCGCGGCGGCGGAAACGCTCGACGGTGTGCAGAGCCTCGCTATGCGGGCGGCCGCTGTCATCCAACCAGCTCTTATCGTTGAATCCGCGCGTGTCCACCACGAACCATTCGCCGTCCCAGTGGCCTATGGAATAACCCAGCCAGGCCGGATTGCCCGCGGGCGCAGCGGGACGTCCATCGGTGAAGATCTGGCGGAAGCGCGCGAATTCTTCGTACAAGATCAGGGTGAGGCCGGGATTCTGGACGATCTTCAGGGGCACCCCGATCAGCATCTGGTCGGGGATGCTGTGCGGCAGGCAACGCGATGAGGGCCGTTCCGCCATGAAGTTCGCCATGCGCGCCTTATGGAGCGCGTCGTAGGGCGGGATCAACGCCGGGATTTCTTCGCCAGGACGCATGAAGTCGGCCAGGTTGGGACCCATCGCCAGACCCGCGGCGCCAGTACGCTGCGCCGGCCGGTTGGTCCCGCGTGCGCGCTGCCAAAGTCCGGTGAGGTCGGGCTTGCCGTCGGTCGTTTTCGGGAGCGGAGCGTTGAGATTCACCTTGCCGTTGGGTAAGCGGGGAATGCCGGGAGTCGGATAGTCCAGCCACTGGGCGGAGGCGGCGAGACCGCTCATCGCCACTGCAAGACCGATTCGGAGAATCATGAATGAGCTCCTATAGCCGACGGGGCATATCAGATCATAACTCGTCCAGTTGACAGGCTCTTGACGTCCACAACCTCCAAAGTGAGCGTTATTGAACAGACGTTTCCGGCGGCAGATGTTAAATTGGTTTTCCTCCGTTTGGACAGCATAAGAGTAGTCCTCCACCCGGTGGATAGAAGAGAAGGCGAATATGGGAAATATAGCCACACGAATCGATGATCGAGGTTGGTCCGCGGAGCCCCGATTGCCCGTCTTCGCCATTCATCGCGTTCCGGATCCTGATCCGCGGGAGTTGGGGCTCGGGAGCCTGGTTGGAATCGGGCCGGCCATGCGGGAGATCTTCGCCACCATTCGGCTGCTGGCGCCTACAGCGGCGCCGGTCCTGATCGGCGGGGAGAGCGGGACGGGCAAAGAACTGGTCGCGCGGGAAATTCACCGGCTCAGTTCGCGCTGCAACGGTCCGTTTGTCGCGATTAATGCGGCTGCGTTCTCCGAGAATCTCATTGAGAGCGAACTGTTCGGACATGAGAAGGGTGCGTTTACCGGAGCGGCACAGCGCCATGCGGGATGTTTTGAGCAGGCTCAAGGCGGCACGCTGTT
>Ga0105248_10006099_pt1 | contig 13225 bp, 14 predicted proteins | sample KBSS34metaG_FD_81524 | JGI IMG/M metagenome (GOLD analysis project Ga0105248, IMG submission 81524) | Switchgrass rhizosphere microbial communities from Kellogg Biological Station, Michigan, USA - KBS S3-4 metaG | ecosystem: Host-associated > Plants > Roots > Rhizosphere > Soil | place... | reverse complement strand
TTTTTCTGGCCGGCGCCGCCATGGCACAAGTGCCTCCCACCCCGGCCCCGGCTCCGGCACCGTTTCTAAAATCGGTGGGAACCATGAGGGAATTGATGCTCGATTTGATCTTTCCCACCTCCAATGAGGTCTTCTATGTCGGGCGGAACGAAAACAAAACCCCGAAAGACTGGAACGATCTCAGGAATAATGCCCTAATGCTGGCCGAATCGGCGAACCTGCTGATGGCGGAGAACCGGGCCAAAGACCAGGATCGCTGGATGAAGGACGCCAAGCTTCTCTGGGAGGTCGGCAACAAGGCGTTCATCGCCGCTAAAGCAAAAGATCTGGACGCGCTCAAGGCCCTAAACGACGAGCTGTATGAAGCTTGCCAAAGCTGCCACGAACATTATCGTCCCGGCTACCGCAGACGTCTGTAGGAGTCGACGCGTATGCGCATCGCAATCCTTTTCGTTTATCTTGCCAGCGTCGCGAGCGCCCAGTGGATTCACTATCCCGTCCCTGGAACCCCTCGCACCGCCGACGGCAAGCCCAACCTGACCGCTCCAGTGCCTAAGGCTGCCGATGGCAAACCCGACCTTTCCGGCATCTGGCTGCGTGCGCGCCCCGCGGGATCGCCAGGCGGACCTGAATTCGGAAATACAGTCACCTACTATATGGCTCCGGGCGCGATCGTCCCCTTGCGTCCCTGGGCGGCGGAACTTCTGAAGAAGCGGCGGTATGTCGATCTCGGCGGCGGACGGCCGTCGGAAGCCTGCTTGCCGCATGGGATTATCGGCGGCATGTTGCCTACGGTTCCTTTCAAATTGGTGCAGCATCCCGGTCTGACTCTGATGCTCTACGAGCAGCTGAATCATTACCGCCAGATTTTCACCGACGGCCGCAGTTGGCCGGACGACATGCAGCCCTCCTGGTACGGCTATTCGATCGGCTACTGGGAAGGCGATACGTTCGTGATCGACACGCAAGGCTTCAACGACAAGACCTGGCTGGACGACAGCGGGCATCCGCACACCGAAGCCATGCGCACCTACGAACGCTTCCACCGCATCGATTTCGGACACATGAACCTGGAGATCACCATCGACGACCCCGTAGCGTATACGGCGCCTTGGTCGGTGACCCTGCATCTCGAATTGATGCCCGATACAGAGATGATCGAGGACGTGTGCGATAACGAAAAAGATGCGGCGCACTTCGACGCGCTGCACCGCTAGCATCTTCAAAGCGCGACCGAATGGGCACGGGCAGTAACCGCCCGTAAAGCCTGCCGCAACGGAGTTCGAGCGGCAAAGCGAAGGATCCCCGAAAGTGCACTGGCCAGAAACGGGGGATCCGATCCCCAAATCTGCGACAGTGATTTCGCCGCGCCATTGTCCATCTGGTAAAACACCCGGTCGGGCCATTCCCTCCAGCCCAGTCCATGCGCATCGTAGCTGCCCAGCACATCCATCGTGTTCTGAATGATGCGGGTCACGTGCCCTTCCCGATAGCGCGGTGTGATGAGCACATCGCTCTGCCCGCTGCGAATTTCTGCCGCGAATTCGGAAAAGGTCAGGGCCTTGCTGAGATTGAGGACCCCGTTCGGTTCGACGGCGTGACGGTCGCCGCCCGAAATCAGGGGCTTCGACCAAGTCTGCCCCAGCAGGATCGTCTGACGATTCTCGATCCAAGGGCGGAGCCCGTTCAGCTCAAACGCGTCGATATACTCACTGCACTGGCCGAGCAACTCGAGCACAGCCACGCGGTGCATCTCGATCCCTACGCCCTTCTCGTCCCACATCGGATGGTTGAAAACGATGAGCGTGTCTGGGTTGGCGTGCAGTCCCGACAGGAGATCCTCTAGAAGACCAGAACTCGACTTGGCCGTGAATTCCTTCAGACGCTTCATGATAGAGCGCGCCCTCAGGGGTGGAAGGTTGTGCACGCCCAGGTGCAAGAACGTGTTTTGAAGCGGAACGGTCCACTCCACCGAAATGGGCACTCTACGGGTCGCATCAATCGCCTGAAGCGACATGGGAGCCTCAATATCGTCGTGGTCGGTCAGGGAGACGATCGGGTTCAGCCCTAAGTTCTGGATTTGCTTGAACTCAACGGTATAGGCATCCAAGGGAGCCAAGGGCGGCGTCCACCATCCCCTTTGGTCTAAATCGGCCCCGTAGAAGGTCCGAAAGCGCCGTTCCGCATGCCGCAGGGCTGCTCGGAGCAGGGCAGAATGGCCGGCGGCTCGATAGATCAAGTCGAGCGATTCGCGCGAATGCAAAGTATGCGAATGGAGGGAAACCCCCGAGCTATAGGACTCCGCCGAAAAGCCTGGTGACCACTGAAGGTGAATGCGAGTTGCTTTCATGCCCCGAGCTTGGCGGAACTATCTTTAGGGCTCGTGTACGCCGCGTGAATCTTTAATGAAACACTTTGGGTATTAAATGATCCGAAACAGTGGGAGTGGCCGAAACACAACCGTCATCGGGTTGTAATACAAGAGTAGTATCCTGACCGGATCGCGGAGCGGGAAAGCGACATACAGCATGACCAACAGGAGAGGCGAATGAAATCAAAGAAGGCGATTAAGCGTTTGACTCGGGTGGAGAAGTTACTCGCTGAAGTCCAATCTCATTATTCTGCGCTTGAGAAACCCATGGGGAAATTACTCTCATCCGCGAAGGCTTCGATCGAAGGCATCAAGGATTCGATCGCCAAGACAATCCAGGCCAAGCCTGCTCATTCCAAAGCCGCGAAATCCAAAAAGCACGGCAAAAAGAAAGCCGCGTCGGTTAAAGCGCAAATCAAAGCGGCTCCCGCTATTGCCCCAAAGCGTCCGGCGAAGCGCTCCAGTTCTCGCACGCGAAAGTCCGGATCGGCGAAACGGCCCACCACGGCAGCAACCGGCGCGGGCATGTCCGAAGTCACCATAGCCAGCTAACCGATTCCAATTCGGCGAAATCCCAAACTGAAGAGGTATGCCGGCCTGCAAGGGTTCATTCCGCGCGCTGTTGCTGTTCGACATCGCCGAGGAAATTGACCTGGTCGCGTTGCGCGGTCTGTTGTCTGCTGCGCCTCCCGCCCGGTCGCCGGACTTTAAGCTACCCGCGCCTGGTTACGTTCGTTTCGAACACCCGCCTGTCGTTGAGGTGTGCGACCCGATTGAGCTGGCTACCGGTGAACAGGCCGACGCCCGGCTGCGATATTTCGACTACGGCGTTGTGAGCCTGGAAATCATGATTCGCTTTCAGAGCGAATGGTCTGACGTCATCGCACTCTCGAATCGTTGGATTGAAGCCGGGGAGGTGGAGCAGCGGGGCCTGAAGACAGCGCACAAGCACGTGGACAAGCTACGCTCGGCCTTGGGAAAACCCTATCCGGAATGGCTGGACGAGGCCTACTACGTCGTCGAACTGCGCGAGGTTCTGGATTCCGCGGGCAACGTGCTTACCGGAGGGCAATTGATCTCCGATCACGGCCGCGAAATCGGCCAGGTGATTCGCGGCGAAGTCTTGCCTCTTTCGGTCGCCGAGCAGAAGGAAGTCCTCTCTTCCAGCATGTCCTACTATCCGACGGATCTTCTCGTCGTCGGTTGGTCGGCCGCCATCGTCTATGACACCCCGCAAGGCGCAGGCCCTGTCATCGAGTTGCTGGAGTATGCTAATACGCAGCTTCTGGAATATCGCCGCTACGACGAAATCCTGACAAATCTATTAAAGGATGCCCGCATTGCACTGGAACGCCAGGGCGGAGTTCTCTCCCGCTGGAGACTGGCTCGCGCGGCTGAACAACTAAATCGCCTGCGGCTCGAAACCATGGAGCTGACGGAGCGCACCGATACCGCCATCAAGTTTCTGAGCGATATGTTCTACGCGCGGGCATATCGCCTCGCGGCCGCAAAGGTCGGAGCCAATGACTACCGCAGTTTGGTGGACTACAAGCTGCACGCGGCAGGCGAACTCTATGAGTTCATGGTGAATGAGTTTCGCGAAGCGCGCGCGTTTGTTATGGAACTGCTGGTGGTGATCATTCTGGTCATTGAACTGATCCCTATCCTTCGCGGAAGATGAAGCTGTAAACTAAGCTCTCAGTTGGGAGGTGTAACGTGACCAAGTGGATTCCTGGCTCGAATGTTGCCGTCGCCGGTTTCATGGCTGCTCTGTTCCTAGTCTCTCTGCCGACCCCCGGTCAGGATGGCGATGCTCCCGTCAAAGGCAAGGGCAAACAGAAGGGCGCGAAGGCCAAATCGGCTCCCACGCCGCGGCTCGCCGACGGCAAAGTGGATCTCTCCGGCCTCTGGAGTCCCGATCGCAACTTCATCTACGACATTTCCGACTCACTGAAGCCTGGCGATAAACTTCCTACCCAGCCTTGGGCGGAAAGACTCACTCGTGAACGCATGTCCAAGGACGATCCCGAGGCCAACTGCCTGCCCACCGGTGTTCCGCGCCAGGCTCCCTACCCGTGGCAGATCGTGCCCACGCCCACCCGCGTCTTCTTCTTGTTTGAAGGCAACATTCACAGCTATCGCCAGATTTTCCTCGATCGCGCCAGCCATCCTGCCGATCCGAATCCTACCTGGTATGGCGATTCCATCGCGAAATGGGATGGTGATACGTTGGTTGTCGATTCGGTCGGTTTCAACGATCTGTTCTGGTTCGATTTTGCCGGCCATCCGCACACCGAGAAGCTCCACGTGATCGAGCGCTACACGCGTCCGGATGCGGATCACCTCGACTACGAAACGGTGGTGGACGATCCCGGCGCCTACACGCGGCCGTTCACGATGTACGGGCATTCCACGCTGCAAGTGGGCGGGGAACTGATGGAATATATTTGCAACGAGAACAACAAGGACGTTGGCCACATCGTTGGCAAGGATCCTCGCAATCAACTGGGCCTGCAGTAAGCCGATCGCCAAAATACATGTACGATGGTACTGGAGGAATGGCCGAGTGGTTTAAGGCGGCGGTCTTGAAAACCGTTGACGGGGAAACTCGTCCGGGGGTTCGAATCCCTCTTCCTCCGCCACCTGTCCCTCCTGGCCAGGCGATTGCATCACCTACACCGGTGCAATGACCGGCAAAAGACTCCAGGACGCGTCAAGCTACCTTCCGAAGTCCACGAGCTTACCCGCACTTAAAAAAGCCGCGCAGAGTTGCCAGGCATGCGATCTCTATCGGCACGCAACCCAAGCGGTTTTTGGCGCGGGACCGTCGCGAGCGGCCATCGTTTTTATCGGTGAACAACCCGGCAACGACGAGGACCTGCAAGGACTCCCATTCGTGGGACCAGCCGGAAAGTTGTTCGATCGGGCCCTCGTAGAAGCCGGCATCGATCGGGCCGATGTGTACGTCACTAACGTCGTTAAACACTTCAAGTTTGAAGAGCGTGGGAAACGCCGGATTCACAAGAAGCCCAACGCCTCTGAGATCACGGCATGTGAGCCCTGGTTGGAAGCCGAGATTTCAGCGATCCGGCCGAAGATAATCGTGTGCCTGGGCGCAACCGCCGCGCAGGCGGTTCTCGGCGGCGACTATCGTCTTACCAAGGAACGTGGAACGTTTACACCCCACGATTGGGCGCCGCAGGTCACGGCAACTGTTCACCCTTCAGCAATTCTTCGCGCTCCGGATCCCGAGCGGCGCAGTCAGATGTATGCAGATTTCGTGACCGATTTGAAGAGAGTCATTCAGAAGGTGCGTCGCCAATAGAGAAGGCCCCGCGAACGAACGCGAGGCCTTCAGTTACCAACCGTTTAATTACTAGGACGAACGGTTTTTCCGCGCGAACGCCAGACCGATCAAGCCGACTCCCATCAGGAGCAGCGTGGTCGGTTCCGGAACCGGAGTTCCAGCTCCAACAACCTGGGCCAGGAAGAAGGTTTCCGGTCCGCCTGTTGCATTAGAAGCGGACGCACTCAGACCGACAACGTTGTTCATGTTGCCGAATACCCCGGCCGCAGTTGCAGCCGCCGCCTGAGTGGAATCCAGTTTGAATAGGTAGCCCGCACCGCCCACGCCGCTAATCGTCGTTGGGAAAGCGCAGTTGGTCAAACCCGCATTAGAGCAGCTCACCGCTCCGCTTTGGAACAATAGAGTACCCGTCGGGCTGTAGAACGCCACATTCAGTCCGGTCAGCGTGATGGGTCCACCCGCTGGCTGATCGGCATTGAAGATTACCGAAAAGGTGCTGGCATTCACCGTTCCGGATCCGATGGCCGACAATAGTACAGTGCCCGTCTGAGAGGAACCGGTTTTGACGTCGCCACTGCTGCCAGTGCAAACGCCTGCGCCGGTCATCGAAGCTCCCAGAATGTTGTTAAACGAGACGCACCCCGTTTCGGTGGTGGCGTTGCCCGTGCTCTGAATCGTTAGAATTGTCGGTTCACTCCCCAGACCCGCACCCGTTATGGGGGTCAGGCCCTGCAGGATCAAACTGGCATGTGCCGCTGGAGCTAGCGCCAGCGCCACTCCCAAAACCGATCCGAGTCCTACCAATTGTTTCATCGTTTCTTACGTCCTCCTCTGCGCAAAATCGTTCTCCGATACTTGGCGCACCCGAGGTCAGGAGCAGTTATCTGGCCAAAGCTCTTACTCCATGTGATCAAGAGGTTAGGGAGATTACTGAAAATACGGGGACATCCTACGCTGCAAATGTAGCGATGCAAGCTGCAGGGCGATGCAGAGTCTGCACACCGACGATCAACCGCCAGATTGTCCCTGGTCGCCTAAGACCAGATTTTCCGAGCTTATTCCGGCCAACTGCCGGTGGCTCTTGACGGGTTCCGAGTCCAAACAGGCATGCTGATGCTCGTGATGGAGCATGTCCGCGCGGCAGTTTTCGGATTCGGTGCGCGCATGCTCCGCCCGTTGCCAAGTCTCGTTGAATTCCGGCCCCGGCAGAACGCTCAGCGCCTTCGCGGCGTCGCTATAGGAATGGACTGCATCTATATACGACTCTACGAGCCGATACCACTGGTTGCAGGGCATGGGGGAGACCTCCGCATACGTGGCAACCCAGACAGGGGATTGCTTTCTGATCGAATCCTACACCTGGCATTTTGCCAAGTCAACGCAATTCATCAAGTAACGTCGATCGAAATGGATCGCTGCTGTTTCACTGGAAATTCTCTTGCGCCGATGGAATTAAGTCGCTGTCGCTTTCTCTCCGCATCCGGAATGACCGCATAAGCACACGATGTCTGCAGTCTCCGCTTCACCTTCGCAGTAGGTGCTGCAGTATTTGCTGCCTTGCTTGGCCGGACAAAGACAACTTGGATGGGCGCACTTCTCGAACTCGGATGCCATACCTGGTTCCCTCTATCTATCGGATCTGGTAAGGGAGCATTCTGTTACAAACGGTTTACTGCTGTTTCCGCCGCGGCCGTGGGATCAGCACTAAAATGCACCGCCACCTCCACTTCTGCTCTGAATTTTGCTATCTTCAATGATCGCCGGTACCCTCTGCCGGAAGTGAACGCCATGACAGAATCCATAACAGTAAATATCAATGGGACGTCCTACACGCACGACGTAGAGCCCCGCCTGCTTCTGATTCATTACCTGCGCGAGGTGGTTGGGCTAACCGGCCCCCACATCGGATGCGAGACCTCGCTATGCGGGGCCTGTACCGTCGAATTCAACGGTAAGGCCGTCAAGAGCTGCGCGATGTTCGCCATTCAGGCCGATGCCGCCAGGATCCTCACCATCGAAGGTCTGGCTGTCGACGGCAAGATGCACAGAATGCAGGAAGCTTTCTGGAACGAGCACGGTCTGCAGTGCGGCTTCTGTACGCCGGGCATGATCATGACGTCCAAGCAACTTCTGGAGCGCAACCCGAACCCGTCCGAGCAGGAAATCCGCCACGGCCTGGAAGGCAATCTGTGCCGCTGCACCGGGTATCAGCACATCGTGAACGCGGTGAAAGCTGCCGCGAAAGTGGCAGGAGCATAAACAATGGCCACTACAACCATCACCAAAACCGAGAAGCTGGTCGGCAAACGCATCCGCCGGCGCGAAGATCCCCGTCTGATCACCGGCACCGCGACTTATGTCGACGACATCAAGATGCCGGGCATGTACTACGCTGCCATTCTGCGCAGCCCCTATGCCGCGGCCAAGATTAAGTCCATCGACATCAGCAAGGCCGCTGGCCTCAAGGGAGTGCACGCGGTGTTCATCGGAAAAGACACCGAGAATGCCGGAGCCGTCCCTTGCGGAGCATCCTTGCCCGGACTGCGCGTGCCGCATCATAATCTGCTGGCGCTCGATCGCGTGTATCTGGTCGGGCATCCCGTGGCAGTCGTTGTCGCTACCGATCGCTACATCGCACGCGATGGCTGCGATCTCATCGAAGTCGATTACGAGCCGACCGAAGCCGTGGCCGATCCCGAGAAAGCCATCGCGCCCGGAGCTCCCGCCGTGCATCCGCAATGGCCTGATAACACCGGGTTCACGTTCCATCAGGAAGGCGGCGACGTCGCCAAGGCGTTCGCCGAGGCCGACGTAATCGTCAAGCAGCGCATCGTCAGCCAGCGCCTCATTCCCAACTCGATGGAGACGCGCGGCGTGGTCGCCGACTGGAAAGCGGCCGACCGCAGCATGACTCTGTACACCTCGACGCAGGCGCCGCACCTGGTGCGCTCGCTGGTGGCGCAGATCTTGGGGATCGAAGAAAACCGGTTCCGCGTAGTAGCTCCCGAGGTCGGCGGCGGCTTCGGCGCGAAGATTCAAACCTACGCCGAGGAAATCCTCATGGCGTTCATTTCCCGCAAGATCGGCAAGCCGGTGAAGTGGATCGAGTCGCGGCGTGAAAACTTCCTGTGCACCATCCACGGCCGCGGGCATGTCGATTTCTACGAGATCGCTGCCAAGCGCGATGGCACCATCACCGGGATCAAGCTGAAGATCATCCAGGATTTGGGTGCGTATTACACCGTGTTGACTCCGGCCATCCCTACGCTCAGCGTACTGATGATGCCCGGCTTGTATCGCACTCCAAACATCTCGGCTGACATCATTGGCGCATTCACCAACTGCACGCCTACCGACGCCTACCGCGGCGCCGGACGTCCCGAAGCTACCCACGGCATCGAGCGTATGGTGGACATGGTTGCCGCTGAGCTCAAGATGGATCCAGCGGAAATCCGCTTGAAGAATTTCATTCGCAACGAGGAGTTTCCGTTCCCGACTGCCACGGGTCTGGTTTACGATACGGGGGATTACGCCGCCCCGCTCAAGAAGGCGATGGAGATGGCCAGCTACGACAACCTTCGCAAGGAGCAGGTTGAGGCCCGCAAGCAGGGCAAGTTCATGGGCATCGGGCTATGTGCCTATGGCGAGATCTGCGCGTTTGGTCCTTCTCCCGCGACACCCGCGGGCGGATGGGAAAGCGCCACAGTGAAAATCGAACCGTCCGGTCAGGTGACTGTGTTGACCGGCATCTCCCCGCACGGCCAAGGCGAGGAAACCACCTTCGCGCAAATCACAGCTGACGAATTGGGTGTGGGCATCGACGACGTTCTGGTTTGCCACGGCGATACGGCGCTGGTACCGTACGGCATCGGAACTTTCGGCAGCCGTTCGACGGCAGTGGGAGGCACGGCTCTGTACTACGCCTTGCAGGAGCTGAAGGATAAGATCAAGAAATTCGGCGCGATGCTGCTGGAATCGGACGACATCGCTCTTGCCAACGGCCAGTGCACCTGTAACAAAACCGGCAAGTCGATCGGCGTCAAGTCAATTGCGGCAGCGGCGTATCGCGCCATGAAGCTGCCGCCTGGCACCGGACCCGGCCTGGTCGCGACCCATTTCTGGGAGCCTTCCAATTTCACATTCCCGTTTGGCGCGCATCTCGTCGTCACGGAAGTGGACGGCGAAACCGGCGACGTCGCCATCAAACGCTACATCGCAGTGGACGATTGCGGCAACATCCTCAATCCGCTGATTGTCGACGGGCAGGTGCATGGCGGAGTCGCGCAGGGTATCGGCCAAGCGCTGTGGGAACAGGCCGTGTATGACGATAACGGCCAGTTGGTCACCGGCGAATTCATGGATTACACAATGCCGCGCGCGCACATGATGCCCTGGATCGAAAGCGCCCATACCACCACTCCGACGCCCGTAAATCCTTTGGGTGTCAAAGGTGTGGGCGAAGCGGGGACGATCGGTGCGTCGCCTGCCGTGGTGAACTCGGTTGTGGATGCACTCTCTCCGCTAGGAGTCCGCCATCTCGATATGCCTCTGACGCCTGAAAAACTCTGGAAAGTAATCTCGGCAGGTAAACGCGCATGATTCCTCAACAGTTCGAATACTCCGCTCCCAAGACGCTGGATGAGGCGTTAGGTCTGCTGGCCGAAGGCGCCAAACCCCTTGCTGGTGGCATGAGCTTAATCCCCATGATGAAGCTCCGTTTGGCCGCGCCCGAGCACTTGGTAGATCTGGGAAGGATCAAGGATCTTAACTACATCCGTGAAGATGGCGGCTCGCTGCGCATAGGAGCCACCGCCACGCATCACGAGGTCGAAAGCTCGCCGCTAGTTCGTGGAAAATGCCCGCTGCTGGCGGAAACCGTCTCGAATATCGGCGACATGCAGGTTCGCAACATGGGGACCATCGGAGGCAGCGTCGCGCATGCTGATCCGGCAGCCGATTATCCCGCCGCGTTGCAAGCTCTCGAAGCCAAGCTGGTTTTGAAAGGCTCGCAGGCGGAACGCACCGTTGCCGCCGACGATTTCTTCGTCGATATGTTCACTACGGCCCTGGAACCCGGCGAGATCGTACGCGAGGTGATCGTTCCAATCGACGGCGACGGCACGGGCACCAACTATCAGAAGGTAGTCCAGCCGGCCAGCGGATTCGCCATCGTCGGCATCGCGGCGCGCGTCCGTAAGAGCGGCGGCAAGATCACCATGGCGCGGATCGGAGTCACGGGGCTCTCGAATCGTGCGTTCCGGGCGACCGCCGCGGAGAAGGCTCTCGAAGGCAAGGCTGGTTCGGCCGCTGACATCCAGGCTGCTGCTGCACTGGTGGCCCAGGGAATCGAAGCCAATGCCGACCTGCACGCCTCGGCGGATTACCGCAAACATCTCGCTGTAATCTACGCGGCCAAGGCTCTCACGGCGGCTCTTGGCAGGATCGCATAGAGCGTGAAAATATCCGGATCGTACATTCTTCCTCTGCCGCCTGAGGAGGCTTACAAAAGACTTCAGGATCCTAAAGTCCTGGCAGCCGCCATGCCCGGCTGCGAAGAGCTCGTCAAGATCGGCGAGGACGAGTACAGCATGAAGATGAAGATGGCCATGGCCAGTCTTTCGGGCGCCTTCGATGGGAAAGTCCGCATCACCGAACAGTCGCCGCCCAATAGTTTCAAGCTGGCCGTCGAAGGCGCCGGCAAAATCGGATTCATGAAGGGTCAAGGTGTCCTGACCTTCACCGCCAAGGATCAGGGAACCGCGGTTTCCTACGAGGGCGATGTCCAGGTGGGCGGAACCATCGCCGCCGTGGGCCAGCGCCTGATCGACGCGACATCCAAGATGATGATCAAGCGCTTCTTCGACAAGGTCGCGGCATAAATTACAACGGGATATTGCCGTGCTTTTTGCGCGGCATGGTATCCACCTTGGTTTCGAGCATCCGCAGCGCCCGGATCACCATCGGCCGCGTCTGCCTCGGTTCGATGACGTCGTCGATGAACCCATGCTCGGCGGCCACAAACGGGTTGGCGAAACGCTCTTGGAATTCCTCAGTTTTTGCGCGCCGTTCAGCCTCCGGCAGTGCTCGATACAGAATATTCACCGCGCCTTCGGCTCCCATCACTGCGATCTCCGCAGACGGCCACGCCAGGTTTACGTCGCACCGCAAGTGTTTCGATCCCATCACGCAGTACGCTCCGCCGTAAGCCTTGCGCGTGATCACGGTGATCTTCGGCACGGTCGCCTCCGCGAAGGCGTAAAGAAGTTTTGCTCCATGCCGAATGATGCCACCGAATTCCTGGGCAGTGCCCGGCAGGAAGCCCGGCACGTCTTCGAAAGTAAGGATAGGAATGTTGAAGGCGTCGCAAAATCGCACAAAGCGCGCGCCTTTCACCGACGAATCGATGTCCAGGCAGCCCGCCAGGTGCTCCGGCTGGTTCGCGACAATGCCGATGCTGCGCCCGTCCATGCGGGCAAATCCGATCACCATGTTGCGCGCCCAGCGCTCCTGCACTTCGAAGAACTTGCCGTCATCCACCACGCGCCGGATCACATCTTTCATGTTGTATGGCTGATTCGACGCCGCCGGCACCACGGAATCGAGAGCCGCGTCTTCACGATCAACCGGATCTGTACAAGTGACCCGCGGAACGCCGTCCCGATTATTTTGCGGCAGATAGCTCATCAGCTCGCGAATCATCTGGAGGCACTCAGCATCGCCATGCGCCAGGAAGTGCGCCACGCCGCTGGTGGAGTTGTGCGTCATCGCGCCGCCCAACTGATCCTTAGTGACGTCCTCGTGGGTGACGGTGGAGATCACGTCCGGCCCGGTGATGAACATGTAACTGCTGCCGTCCACCATGAAGATGAAATCGGTCAGGGCAGGGGAGTACACCGCGCCGCCCGCGCACGGCCCCATGATCGCCGAGATCTGCGGAACCACGCCGCTCGACAGCGTGTTGCGCAGGAAGATGTCGGCATAGCCTGCCAGCGAGAGCACGCCCTCTTGAATGCGCGCGCCGCCCGAATCGTTCAGACCGATCACCGGTGCGCCGGTCTTCAGCGCCAGATCCATGATCTTGACGATCTTTTTCGCGTTGGTCTCGGAGAGCGACCCGCCGAAGACGGTGAAGTCCTGGGCAAACACGTATGCCGTGTGTCCGTGGATCAGGCCGTAGCCGGTGACGAAGCCGTCGCCATCGATGACCTGGTCTTCCATGCCGAAGTCGTGGCTGCGGTGACGGACCAGCTTGTCGGTTTCAACGAAGGTGCCTTCGTCGAGCAGGAGATCGATGCGTTCGCGGGCGGAGAGCTTGCCTTCAGCGTGCTGGCGCTCGCGGCGTTCCTCGCCGCCTCCAGCTTCAGCGCGGGCATGTCGCCGGCGCAATTCTTCGAGGCGGTCAGACATTAAGGACTAGGGTAGCGCTACTGGCGGTGCTGATTGGCCGCAAATTAACGCAAATGAACGCCTTTACTCATTAGCGTGTATTTGCGTTCATTCGCGGCCATTAGTCAAACATGTAAAGCGGGATGCCCGGTGCAACCGGA
>Ga0105248_10006093_pt1 | contig 13231 bp, 10 predicted proteins | sample KBSS34metaG_FD_81524 | JGI IMG/M metagenome (GOLD analysis project Ga0105248, IMG submission 81524) | Switchgrass rhizosphere microbial communities from Kellogg Biological Station, Michigan, USA - KBS S3-4 metaG | ecosystem: Host-associated > Plants > Roots > Rhizosphere > Soil | place... | reverse complement strand
TGCAGCCGGCTTCGATCACGAGTCGATGCGGTATTTTCTGGGCGACGTCCGCGACCCTTCGCGGCTGCGCCGCGCCTTCGACGGCGTGGACGTGGTGGTTCACGCGGCCGCGTTGAAACAGGTTCCGGCCTGCGAGTACAACCCGATTGAAGCGGTCCTCACGAATGTAATGGGCGCGCGCAACATCATCGACGCCGCGATCGACGCGGGCGTCAAAAAAGTGATGGCGCTGTCGACGGACAAGGCCGTGAATCCGGCGAATCTGTACGGCGCGACCAAGCTGGTGAGCGAGAAGCTGTTCGTGCAGGCGAACGCCTACGCGGGCGCCGGTCCGACGCGGTTCGCGTGCGTCCGTTATGGAAACGTAGTGGGCAGCCGGGGCAGCGTGGTGCCTTTGTTCCGCGAGCAGCGGCGCACCGGCGTGGTGACGCTTACCGATCCGCGGATGACGCGCTTCTGGCTGACGCTCGAGCAGGCGGCGCGCTTTGTGATCCTCGGTATCGAGCGGATGCACGGCGGCGAAGTGCTGGTCCCGAAGATTCCCAGTATGCGGATGACCAGCCTGGCGGAGGCGCTGGCTCCGGGTTGCCGGATTCGGGAGATCGGGATCCGGCCCGGCGAAAAGATTCACGAGATTCTTCTCTCGGAAGATGAAGCGCGGCAGGCGCTGGAGCTCGACCGGCTGTTCGTGATCCGCCCGAATTTCCCATGGTGGAATCCGAGCCAATGGCCCGAAGGCCGGCAGATCCACGACGGATTCTCCTACTCGTCGGATAACAACCCGGACTGGCTGTCGACGGCGGATCTTCGCCGGCTGACGGGCGAACCGGTTCCGGAGCTTGCGGAGTCCGCTGCAAAATGACGTCGAAACCAATTCTGATTACGGGAGCCAGCGGGTTGCTAGGCGGAGCCCTCACCGCGGAGTACGAGGCCATGGGCTTGCCGGTGATTCCGTTGTATGGCACGGCCGCCGCCGACCTGACGGATCCGCAGGTGGTGGAAGTCCTGATGGAGCGGCATCGGCCTGCCGCGGTGATCCATTGCGCGGCGCTGACGGACGTGGACTATTGCGAACTGCATCCGCCGGCGGCGTGGCAAACCAACGTCGAGGTGACGGGTCAGGTGGCGGCCTGCTGCACCGTGTTCGGAGCCCGCTTCGCGTACATTTCGACCGATGCGGTTTTTGACGGCAGCCATGGGAATTGGCGCGAAACCGATTCTCCCTCTCCATGCAATATTTATGCACGCAGCAAGCTGGAGGGCGAAAATGCCGCGCGCCGCGAGTGTCCCGGAGCACTGATTCTCAGGACCAACATCTACGGCTGGCATACTCATCGAAAACCGAGCCGCAAACCCAGCCTGGCGGAATGGATCCTGGAGCGCCTCGAAGCGGGACTCGAAGTCCCCGGCTTTACCGACGTCCTTTTTTCTCCGATCCTGGTGAACCACCTGGCGGCGCCGATTCTCGATTTGCTGCGCGACGGCTACACCGGGATCTTCCACCTCGGCGGATCGTGGAGCGGCAGCAAGTACGAGTTTGCGTGCCGGCTGGCGGAAACCTTCGAATTCGACCGCAGTGAAATTCTGCCGGCGAAGCTCGAAGGGGCGTCCCTCCAGGCGACTCGTCCGCTCGATACTTCGCTGGATATCCGTAAAGTTTCCCGCGTCCTGAACACGCGGACGCCCGGCCTGGACGAAGGGCTGCGGCGATTCCGCATTCTTCGCACTTCGAAGGAGTTGGCGTATGCCTGATTCTGTCCCTGCCGGCTTTTCCATCGGCGACCGCCACATCGGTCCCGACTCGGCCACCTATTTCATCGCGGACATTTCCGCCAATCACGACGGCTCGCTACAGCGCGCCGCGATGCTGATCCGCAAGGCGGCGGAAGCGGGTGCGGACGCGGCCAAGTTCCAGCACTTTCGCGCGCCGAAAATTGTGAGCCAGCGCGGTTTCGAGAGCATGGGCAAGCTGTCCCATCAAGCCGAGTGGAACCAAAGCGTCTTCGACGTCTACAAGGACGCTTCGCTTCCCTGGGACTGGACCGAACTGCTGGCGCGCGAGTGCGTCTCAGCCGGTATCGATTTCTTCTCGACGCCCTACGACTTCGAAGCGGTCGAGATGCTGGATCCATTTGTGCGGGCCTACAAGATCGGTTCCGGCGACATCACGTGGCCGGAAATGCTGGAGCGGGTCGCCGCGAAAGGCAAGCCCGTGCTGCTGGCCACCGGAGCCTCCTCGCTCGAAGACGTGGATCGAGCCATGCGCCTGCTGGCGTTTCAGGCGCACGGCCTGGCGCTGATGCAATGCAATACGAACTACACCGGCAGCATGGAAAATTTCCGCCACATTCATTTGAACGTGCTGCGGACCTACGCGCGCCTGTATCCGCCGGCCGTGCTGGGGCTGTCCGATCACACGCCGGGACACGCGACGGTGCTGGGCGCAGTCGCGCTGGGCGCCCGCGTCATTGAGAAACACTTCACCGACGACCCGGCGCGGCCGGGGCCGGATCACAAGTTCTCGATGACTCCGGAGGCTTGGCGCGAAATGGTCGATCGCACGCGCGAGTTGGAGGCGGCACTCGGCGGCACGGAGAAGTTCGTCGCGGCGAATGAAAAGGCGACCGTCATCGTCCAGCGCCGCTCGCTCCGGGCCGCGCGTGACATTGCGGCCGGCGAACCGATTACGCGGGACATGATCGACGTGCTGCGTCCGGCGCCGCCCGACGCTCTTCCTCCGTACGAAATGAGCCGCCTGCTGGGCCACGCCCTGACCGTCCCGTTGCCCGCCGGCGACTGTTTTTACGCCGATATGGTTGCGCCTCTCCAGGAAAACCTCCATGCGGGTTCTGTACGTTAGCCGCGCGTGCACGCCTCACGATCGCCGCTTTCTGGCGGCGCTGACCGCCGCGGGACACGCAGTCGGGTTCCTTCCTGCGGGGGAGGCGCTTTCCGATCCCGCGGGCTTGCCCAAGGGCGTTTCGCTGCGCAGCGGTTCCATCGCCGAGGCGGTGAGTTTTTTTCAGCCCGACGTGACGCAGGCGGGTCCGGTGCCGACGTCCGCCTATCTCGCGGCAAAAGCGGAAATCCATCCGCTGGTGGCGGTGAGCTGGGGCTCGGACATCCTGGCGGCCGGCGAGAAGGATCGCTCCAAAGCGAGATTCGTGCTGGACCGGTGCGACCTGTTTCTTTGCGACTCCCTTGAGGTCGCGGGGGCGGCGCGGCGAATATCGGGCATCTCCGCCGACCGCGTCGTCCGCTTTCCCTGGGGTGTCGAACTGTCGCGTTTCGTGCCGGCTCCGGTGCGCTCCACCGTGATGAACGTTGTCTCCACCCGGTCATGGGAGCCGGGGTACGGCATCGAAACCGTGCTGACCGCGTTTGCCGCAGCCCGCCTGTTGGAACCGCAGTTGTCCCTTACGCTGTTCGGCGGCGGCAGCCTGGAAAGCCGCATTCGCCGGTTTATCGCGAAGAACAACCTGGAGCACGCCGTCCTGCTGCGCGGGGGAGTTCCGGAGGCGGAACTTCCGCTGTACCTCGCCGCCGCGGATCTGTATCTCTCCGCCGCGCCGGTGGACGGTTCCAGCATTTCCCTGCTCGAAGCGCTCGCCACCGGACTGCCCGCGATCGTTACCGACCGGCCCAGCAACCGGGAGTGGGTGACGCCACACGTGAATGGCTGGGTGGCGCCTCCGGGCGACGCGCGCGCGTTCTCGGACGCCATCGTCCAGGCGGTCCGCACGCCGTTCGTCGAGCGCGAGAAGATGCGCACGGCCAACATCGCGCTGGTTCGTGCGCGGGCGGATTGGACTAAGCATGCCGCCACCTACTTGCGTGCCCTCGATTCGGTAGCCGGGGCCGTCCCGGCGTAGGCTCCTATGTCCGATCGTTTTCTGATTCTCGGTTGCGGCTCCATCGGCAAGCGGCATATCGACAACCTGCTCGAACTGCGTGCCGGAGAAGTGATCGCGTACGACCCGAATCCGCAGCGCCGGCTGGAAGCGGAGTCGCGCTTCGGTATCCGCACGGTGGAAGATCCCCAGCGAGCGCTCACGGAGGGCGTGTCGGCGGCGTTCGTTTGTTCACCGACGCACCTCCATATGGAGCAGGCGCTGGCGGCCGCGCGCGTGGGCGCGCACATCTTCGTCGAGAAACCACTGTCGCTCGATATGCACGGCGCCGACGAGCTGTCGCGCGAAGTGGAATCGCGCGGGCTGGTCGCGCTGACGGGCTGTAACTTCCGTTTTCATCCCGGCCTCAAGAAGGTAAAGGAACTGGTGGACGCCCACGCCATCGGGCGCGTGGTGACGGCGCGCGCGCAGTTCGGACAGTATCTGCCCGACTGGCATCCGTGGGAAGACTATCGCAGCAGCTACTCCGCGCACAGGAAGATGGGCGGCGGCGTCATCCTCGACCGGATTCACGAAATCGATTACCTGCACTGGTTATTCGGCGAGGCGACCCACGTGTTCGCGATGGCCAACCGGCTGAGCTCGCTCGAAATCGACTGCGAGGACACGGCTGAGATTCTGCTGCGCCTGGAATCAGGGACTTTCTGCTCGGTTCACCTGGACTACGTGCGGCGGGTATATGACTGCTCGCTCGAACTCACCGGCGATGAAGGGACCGTTCAGTGGTCCTTCTCCGAGCATGAAGTCCGCTGGTATTTGGCAGCGACGCGGCAGTGGCAGCGAGTGACATGGCCGAACTACCCGGTGAACGACATGTACCTCGAAGAGCTGCGCCATTTCCTCCGGGCGATTCACGGCCTGGAGCCGCCGGTGCAGAATCTCCGCGAGGCGAGGCGCGCGCTGGTCACCGCGCTGGCTGCGAAACAATCTGCGGCCGAAGGCCGCCAAATCGAATTGATCGCTGCCGGTCCAACCGCGCCGCGGGAGGTTTGCTGCCCGTGAAGCCCGCGGTCCTGGCGATTGTGCAGGCCCGCATGGGGTCGCGCCGCCTGCCGGGAAAAGTATTGGCGCCGATCGGATCCAAATCGATCCTCGTGCGCGTCCTCGAACGACTTTCGTCGGCCCGGCACATCGACGCGACGTTGGTGGCGACCACCACCTGGCCGGAGGATGATGTCATCGAACGGGTCTCGACGCTGAGCGGATTTCCGGTGTTTCGCGGCAACACGTTCGACGTGCTCGATCGGTTCTACTGCGCGGTCGAGAACCGTCCGGAACAGATCTTCGTGCGGGTCACCTCGGACTGCCCGCTGGTGAGTCCGGCGCTGGTGGATGAAACCATTTCGGCGCTGATCGAAAACAACGCCGATTACGCCAGCAACGCGCGTCCCTATTCGACGTTTCCGGAGGGCCTTGACGTCGAAGCGTTCCGGCGCGGCGCACTGGTTCGCGCCTGGCAGGAAGCGACCCGGACCTCCGACCGAGAGCATGTCACTCCCTACATCTGGCGGCAGCCCGATCGCTTTCGCCTGGCGTCGATTCGCTGTCCGGACGTTCTGCCGCGGGTTCGCCTGACCATCGACGAGCCGGCCGACCTGGCCTATATGCAGGCGTTATTCCAGTTTGTCGACGCCGCCCACATGCCCTGGCGCAGCGTCGTCGCGTGGGCCGCGGCGCATCGCAATCAACTGCCCGACAACCTGTTTATTCCGCGCGACGCAGGGTACCTGCAATGTCTCGCCGAAGAAAGTGATCATGCGTCAACGCATTAGTTCGATGCAAAGCGAAGTTCCCAGGCGCGCGTCCGCGCGGACGCCGCCATCCGCCGGACTCACGCCGCGAGTCGTCGCCATTATTCAGGCGCGCATGGGATCCAGCCGCCTGCCCGGAAAGTCTCTGGCCGAGATTGCCGGCCGCCCGCTGCTGCAGCACGTGATTGAGCGCGCGCAAGCGGCGAAGACAGTGCATGAAGTGATCGTCGCCACGACCTGGGAATCGGCGGATCGCGCGATTCACGATCTCGCGGAGCGCTGTGGCGCGTATTGTTTCTCCGGCTCGATCGACGACGTCCTCGATCGCTTCTACCAGGCTGCCTGGTTGAGCCATGCCGCCATCGTGGTGCGCCTTACGGCCGACGATCCCTTCAAGGATCCGGTGATCATCGACCGCATCGTGCAGCGGCTGCTGGACCACCCGGAGCTGGATTACGTTTCAAACACGGTGGCTCCGACGTTTCCAGAGGGACTCGACGTCGAGGCCGTCCGCATCCGCGCGCTGGGGCGCGCGTGGAAGCACGCGTCGCGTCCGTCGGACCGCGAGCACGTGACGCCGTTCATCTGGCGCCAGCCGGGCCGCTTCCGAATCGGGCAAATTGAACATCCCCGCGACCTGTCGCACATGCGCTGGACCATCGACTATCCGCAGGACCTGGAATTTGCGCGCGCCGTCGCCTCCCGTTTGCCGGGGAATCCCGGAATGCGTGAAATTCTGACGCTGCTCGAGCGCGAGCCGGGCCTCGCCCGCATCAACGACCACATCAGCCGCAACGAGGGCTATCTCGCCTCGCTTCAAAAGGAACTCGTATGACCACTCTCTCGCCTTATTCCGTCGACACGCTGTACCGCGGGGACACGCCGCGCATCTCCGCCCGGGAACGCGAATACGTTTTGGCGGTGCTCGATTCGCAGTTCCGGACCTCCGCCGGCAGCTCGTTCACCAAGCAGCTGGAAGACCTGTTCGCGCGCACGTTCGAATCCAAGTACGCGATTGCGTTCACCAACGGAACCGCCACGATGCACGCGGCGCTCGCCGCCGCCGGTATCGGTCCGGGCGACGAAGTGATCGTGCCGCCGCTGACCATGGCCTCCACCTCGTTCGCGGTGCTGCATGCCGGAGCACTGCCGGTGTTCGCGGATATCGATTCGGATTCGTGGACGCTCTCTCCGGCCTCGGTCGAAGAGCGCATCACACCCCGGACGCGCGCCATCCTGCCGGTATCCATCTTTGGACTCGCTCCGGATATGGACGGCCTGGTGGATATCGCCAGCCGGCACAAGCTGTTCCTGCTCGAGGACGACGCGCAGTGTTTCCTCGGCAAGTACAAGGGCCGCGTGATCGGGTCGATCGGCGACGCGTCGAGCTTCAGCTTCCAGAGCTCGAAGCACATGACCTGCGGCGAGGGCGGCATGATCACCACCAACGACGAGCAGCTGGCAACAGCGATCCGGCGGATGAATTCGCTGGGCTACGCGGCCGTTGGCGCGGCGGCGGGCAAGGGCAAGATCACGCGGGAGACGATTCAGGATCCGCTGTACGAGCGGCATTCCTCGGTGGGCTACAACTACCGGATGTCCGAATTGTGCGCCGCCGTTGCGTTAGCGCAGCTGGAACGCCTGCCGGAACTGGTCGCGCTGCGCGGCCTGTCGGCGCGCATTCTCAACGATGCGATTACGAGTTCCTGTTCCGAGTGGCTGAAACCGCAGGCCATTCCCGGGGGCGTGACGCATTCCTGGTGGAGCTACGTGCTGAAGCTGGATCGCCGCGACGTCAGTTGGTACGACTTCCGCGATCGCTTCCGCGCCGCCGGTGGCGACGGAATCTACGCAGCGTGGCGCCTCACCTATTTGGAACCGGCGCTCCGCGGAGGAAAATTCGCGGCGCATCAGACCCAGAGCTTCGACAAGGGCCTGTGTCCGATGGCCGAGTCCGTACAGCCCAAACTGCTGCAGTTCAAAACCAACTACACCGATATGCAGCGCGTGGAAAACCAGGCGCGCATTCTGCGCCAGACCATCGAATCGTTCTAGTCACTTCCCCCCCGCCGTGCTTACTCTCTGCGAAACGCCCGCGCAAGCGATGGCCGCTCCGGCGGCTTCGGACATCCTGGCATTGACGCCCGAAGTCGCGTGGCTGTGCCAGCGAAACGGCACACCTTATCGCACGCTCGAAGAATTTTATTCGGAATCGGCCCTGGCGGCGAAGCATCCGGCCATGTTCGAAGCGGAAGTGCAGTGGCTCGACTTCGTCGACCGCTTTTTCGCCGGTTCGCTCCCGGAATTCGCCGCCGTCCGATTCCGGCCCGCGCTGGCCACCAGTTTCCTGTTCCAGACGTTCTTCGACGAGTTCTTCTTCGCCTCGCATGCCGTTCGCGGATTGTTGCATTCGACCCGGGATGCCATCCCATATTGGCCCACGGGACCCGCAGCGGTGCCGGATCATCTGCATCCGAACCAAAGCCTGATTCCGGCGATGCTCGCAGATCTTGCCGGCGAGCGGGCGCTTCCGATGCCTCCCATCACCGAGCTTCCGGCGGCAGCTTCTCCGCGCCGTTCCTACAAAGAGATCCTTCGCGGCATCCTCCCGAATCGGGCGATGGGCGAATACCGCCAGCTGCGCTATGCGGGCCTGGCCTCGTACGCGGCTTCGCTCGCCCGCACGGCGAACTCGGGCAAAGTGCTCGTGCTCGAAGGCGGCTACGACCTGGATCCGCTGGTGCTCGAACTGCGGCTCTCCGGAGTATCCATCGACTGGATGACCGGCCTGCTGCCTTCCGCGAAGCCGCAGCCACGCGCCCAAAACCTCGAAGCGGCGCTCGCCGGAATCGTCGAGCAGGCGGATTTTTGGAAGCCGCTCGCCGTCTGCGGCGTGGGGCGCAATCCAATTTTGGCCGTCGTGTTCTCGCACTGGTGCCGTCAATTGCTCCCTCAATTCTGGAGCGCCTTTCAGCACGCGCAAACAACCTTCGCCGCCACCCACTACGACGCCGTGATTGCGTGGGAAGCCGGCGCCGGCACGTTGAGCGCTCCGATCCTGCAAGCCGCGGAACACGCCGGAGTGCCCTCTGTTCTGTACCAGCACGGGAGTTCGGCACGAACCAGCGGAGCCTGGTGGTTCAGCTGGCTGGCGCACGCCGACAAGCTTTTGGTCTACGGCGATGGCACGGCGGGCCAGCTCCACCGGACGCAACCGCCGGGTCCGCTGACAGGCGCATACGCGAAGGCGGACCTTGTGCCGGTTGGATCGGCGCGCCTCGATTCGCTGCGGTCGTCGATGACTCCGTCACGCGTCGCAGAAGTGCGGCGCCAGCTTGCAGGAGACGATCCGCGTCCAATCGCCCTGTACGTTCCGACATATTTCGGCGGCTACGGACGCGCGACGTCGGACGCCGCTGCCTATCCCGAGGTCTCCTATTTCGAGACCCAGCAGGACATTCTGAGCCTATTCGCGGACTACCCGGGCGTCCGGCTGCTGTACAAGAATCTGCAGACCGTCAATTGCCTGGCGAATCCCATCCCGGCATTCCTGGCGCGCTGTGTTCCGAACGCCGGACTGATGCCGGTTCCGCCCCGATTGTCGGAGGCCATGTTCGCCGTCGACCTGATCATCGTCGATCACGTGATTACCGCTTTGGGCGAGGCGTTGCTCACCGACAAGCCGATCGTGGTGTACGACCCGGGCGCGCTCGACGCGATTCCCGAGGCTCCGGAAACACGCGAACTCCTGCGCAAGCGAGTGCATCTGGCGACCACCGCTGAAGAATTCGAAGCGGTCGTCCGCGGTTTTCTTGAAGCCGGCGACTACGCCCCGGTTTCCGATCCGAACAATGAGTTTCAAGCCGCGTTCTCGACGCAGGGAACAAGCATCGCGGCGGCGGCCGCGGCCGTGCGTCGCCTGATTCAAGCCGAGCCCGCGCGACGCCTTGCCGGAGCCGCCCAGGGAATCCGATGAGCCCACTCGCCATTCTTCGCCAGTCGTCGAAGCTGACGCTTGCCACCATCGCCGGCATGCTGCTGACGATTCCCGCGAACTTGTGGGTCGCCAATCAACTGGGGCCGGAGATGCTCGGCAAGGTGAACTTCGTGGTGCTGTTCCTGATGTACGCCACGCTGATCCGTCCGGGGTTCTTCGAAGGCGGCAGCCGCGAACTGATTCACGCGCTGGGCCTGGAGCATCCGGCCGAAGCGCTGAAAGCGCAGAACACCGGCTTCACGCTCGATCTTCTCTTTGCGCTGATCCCGGCGGCAGCACTCGGGGTGGCGGCGATGCTAACCCGCGACCCGATCCTGCGGATCGGCTTCGCCATCGCTCCGGTGGCCTGCCTCGCGATGGCTGTGGCGCGCATGCTGACGGGCTTCCAGGCGGCGCGCCAGCGATTCGGATTCACGGCCGCCCTCAGTTTCGGCCGCGCCAGCAGCAAGACGCTGTTGCTCTGCGTCTTTGTGGCGCTGTTCGGCGGACTGGGCGTGTTCCTCGCGCCGGCTATCGCCGAAGTCTCGATCGTGATCGCCGTGCTTGCCGGACCTGCCATCGGGCTGCGGCTCTCGGTGGATCGAAAGGAAGCGGGTCGCCTGTTCCGCATCGGACTGCCGTTGTCTCTCGGAGCTTTCATCTATTGGGCGTATCGCATGATCGGGTCGACGACGGTGGCGCTGGGCCTGCCGGCTGAAGCGCTCGGCCTGTACCAGTTCGCGAACCAGACGATTCTGCTGGCGATCGTCGCGCTGAGCGACTTCTCGGCGGTCCTGCTGCCGGTGTTCTGGACCGAGGCCGCGCGCAAATCCAGCTTGCGCGAACTGTCGAAGGAAACGACGCGCATCTCGATCTTCGTGATGTTCGCCGCCTGCGCCATCGCGAATCTCGCGCAAGCAGGTTTCGCGCCGATCGTCGACCTGTATCTGCCCAAATTCGTCCGGTCCGCCCCGGTGTTCGGAATCCTGGCGTTCGACATCGTGGTGCTGACGATGACCTTTCTTCCCAGCCTGGCGCTGGACTCCGCGCTGGTGAACCGGCAGCGCGCCCACTGGACCGTGTGGGGCATCGCGCTGGCTGTGAATGCCGCTGCCAACGCGACGGCGATCTATTTCGGGCGCTGGCTTTCCGCTATCGCGTGGAACGACGTCTGGATCCAGATCCTGGTGGTCATCGTTCTTTTTGGACTGGCGCAGGAGTACCTGTTCCAGGACCGACGGGAAGCGCGCGCCCTGTACGCCAAACTGGCCGCGCTCGCTTTCGTGTGCTTCGCGACGTGGTTGATTCTGCCGGCGCTGACGGTGGCGGATCCGCTGGTCAGCCTGGTGCTGCGCTCGACCTTCGTGCTCGCGATCTGGACCGCTGTCGCCTCGCTGGCGATTCCACGGCGGCAGGAAAGCCGTTCGCGTCCGCGCCTGCTGCTGTATTCCGACTGCTATATGTTTGCGGGGTCCGAAAACATGCCGGCGATCCTGCTCGACGACGAAAAACTCAATCAGCGCTTCGACGTGGACTTCGCCTACCGCTGGACGCCCTGGTATCAAAGCGATCTCGAATATACCGTGGCACGCCGCGACGGCATGTGGCCGTTGCACCTGCCGGTGCCTCCGCATGACCAGATGGGCCGCTACCACCGCAGCCTGAGCTTCTGGCCGATGTGGCTGGCTTCGAAGCTGTATCTCTTTTTCGCTTACGACGTGGTCCGCCTGTTCCTGTTCTTCCGCCAGCGGCAGCCCGACATCCTGCATGTCAACAACGGCGGCTATCCGGCGGCGGATTCCGCGCGCGCCGCGGTCCTCGGCGCGCGGCTTGCGGGCGTCCGGAAAATCATCCTCCACGTGAACTCGAAGGCGGCGCCGCGTCCGCGCGAGCCGCGCGTGGCCATCGAGTGGCTGATCGATACATTGGTCGCGGGCGCCATCACCCGTTACGCCTGCGGCTCGCAGCCGAACGTCGAGCGAATGGCCCTGCGCGGGTTTCCGCGCGCCAAAGGCATCGTGCTCTTCAATACGCCCCATCCGAAGAAGGCCCGATACACGCCGAAGCAAATCGACCGCCCCGACTGCGCGTTGTTTCTTGCTGTCGGCCACCTGCAGCGGCACAAAGGACACGGTGTGCTGATCGAAGCGGCGCGGCTGCTTCGTGACGAACTTCATGACTCGCGCGCCGAGCCCACGTTCCACGTCTGGATCGAAGGCTTCGGCGAATGCAGGGCGGAATACGAAGCGATGCTGGCTGACGCGAACCTGTACGCGCATGTGAGCCTGATCGGACGCGTCGCGGGAATCCAGGACTACATGCGGGCGTGCGATGTTTTCGTGCATCCGTCCTACGGTCCGGACGATTTGCCGAATGTCATTTCCGAGGCACTGCAACTCGGCAAGCCGATCATTGCCACCGACCACGTCGGCATTCCGACGCAGGTGACCGCATCCACCGGCTTGCTGGTCGAGCCAAACAATGCGCCGCAATTGGCGCGCGCGATGCGAACGCTGCTCCAGGACGCGGCGCTGTGCGCGCGGCTGGCGGAAGGTGCGCAAACCCATTTCGAGCGCACGTTCTCGTATCGAGCCGTGGTGCCGCAATATCTCCGCTTGTACGAAGAATTGCTCGGGGGCACGCCATCCGCAGCCCTCGCCGAAACGGAAACCTCCCTATGAAGACTGTCATTCTCGCCGGCGGTCTTGGATCCCGGCTGCAGGAAGAAACCTCAACCCGGCCCAAGCCGATGGTCGAGATCGGCGGACGGCCGATTCTGTGGCACATCATGAAGCATTACGCTGCTCACGGCTGCCGCGAATTCGTGCTCGCCCTCGGCTACAAGGGCCACATCATCAAAGACTACTTTCTTCGCTACCGCGAGCATGCCTCGAACCTCTCCATCAATCTCGCGAACGGCGACACGACGCTCGCCACCTCGCGCGGCGAAGACTGGCTGATCCACCTCGTCGATACCGGCGAAACCACGCAGACCGCCGGACGTCTCGATCGTTTGCGGCCGTACCTCGCCGACAAAACGTTTCTGATGACCTACGGCGACGGCGTCTCCGACGTCGACATTCAGGCGACTCTCGAATTTCACCAGCGCCACCGGCGCTTCGCTACGGTGACGGCGGTCCGGCCGCCCGCCCGCTTCGGAGCCATCTCGTTCGACGGCGATCGCGTCGACCAATTCTTCGAGAAGCAGCTTCCCGTGAATGCCACGGACAGTTTTATCAACGGCGGCTTTTTTGTGTGCGAACCGGAGGTGCTGCGCTATCTCGGTCCGGATCCGGACGCAACGCCTTTCGAGACAACTCCGCTGGATCAACTGGCCCGCGAACAGCAGTTGATGGCGTACCGCCACCTGGGGTTCTGGCAGTGCATGGACACGCTGCGCGACCGCCAGCATCTCGAAGAACTGTGGGCCCAGGGCCATGCTCCGTGGGCAACCTGGGAAGGTAGCCATCCGTTCACTCACGTGGAGAATCGGAATGCCGAACTTCTGGTCTGACCGTCCCGTCCTCGTCACCGGTGCCACCGGGCTCATCGGCTCCTGGCTGGTGAAGGCGCTCCTTGAAAACGGTGCACAG
>Ga0105248_10006089_pt1 | contig 13234 bp, 10 predicted proteins | sample KBSS34metaG_FD_81524 | JGI IMG/M metagenome (GOLD analysis project Ga0105248, IMG submission 81524) | Switchgrass rhizosphere microbial communities from Kellogg Biological Station, Michigan, USA - KBS S3-4 metaG | ecosystem: Host-associated > Plants > Roots > Rhizosphere > Soil | place... | reverse complement strand
TCCCGCAGACGTGGGCCGTGATTGCTGCGCGTACGATGACCGATCCGGTCTGGTTTTTCATCACTGACTGGTTCGCAATCTATCTCGTCAGTAAAGGAATCAGTCCCGAGCGAGCATTGATTGCATTCTGGATCCCGTTTGTGGCTGCCGATCTCGGCAACTTCTTCGGTGGCGGAATGTCGAGCTGGCTGATTCGTCGCGGCTGGCCGGTCATTAAAGCGCGCAAAGCGGTGGTTGTTTTTGGCGGACTCGGAATGACGCTCCTGATCCCGACTGTTTATACGTCAAGCTTGTTCTTGCTCGCAGGTCTGTTTGCAATTTCCACGTTTGCTTATGCGGCTTTTTCAACGATGGCACTCGTGCTTCCGTCCGATCTTTACCGCAGCGAGTCGGTAGCAACTGTCAGCGGCATGAGCGGCACCGGCGCCGGACTCGGCACGATCGTTTCTACGTTTCTCATCGGGTACGTTTCCGATCGCTATTCTTTTGAACCGATCTTGATCACAGCGAGCTTCATTCCATTCATCGGGATGATCCTGGTGCTGATTCTGATTCGACCGAGAGACACTCATTATGCGCAGACGTAGCTTTCTCAAAACGGGAGCCGCCGTCACCCTTGCGAGCGCTTTGCCACTCGCAAAGGCGCAGGAGGTTCCCACACACAACTGGGAGAACTACGACTTCGGCCTTGGGCCGCAGGTCACCGATCGTTTGAACCAGGGACCGTTTGGGATTGAGCAGGACGCCGGCTGGTACACGGTTCTCGTAACCTCTCAATCGACAAAACCGGTGAAGAATTACGGTCTCGGTCTGATGGGTTACACGTGGGAAGAAGGCGGCCCTTCGCTCGCCGCACGAGCCGGCACTGAAACACTCGAACAGCACGTCGAGAAGATGGCGTCGCTTCCCTTTGTCGATCTGCTTTACATCCGCTGTGATTGGCGCGACGTGCAGACGGCGCCGGGCAAACTCAACCTGCATCCCGTGTTTGCGTTAACACTCGACGCCGCTAAACGTCACAACCTGCGAGTCGCGTTTCGCGTGCAAATGTCGAACACGGAAGGCCAGCCCGGACGGCTTGCGTTACCTGATTTTCTGCAAAAACAAGTTCCGCTCGTGAAGATTGGGAAGACCTACGGCGCGAAAGAAGATTTCGTGGAGCCTCGCTATGACGATCCCAAATTTCAAAGCGCCTTCAGAGAGTTGAACGAGCTCCTGGTCCGTGAGTTTGATAACAACCCGCTGATGGAATTCGTTGACCTGATGATGTACGGGTTTTGGGGTGAGGGTCACACCAGCAATCTTCCGAATCCGTTTCCTGATTATCTGACTGCGGCCAAAACAACCCTCGCGCTGACGAGAGTTCAGCTCGAGCTCTGGAAGAAAGTGCCGCTCGCGGTAAACACTCAGCCTGACATCAGCAGCGTCGGTAATCGCGAGGTACAGGATCTTTGTATGCGCTCCGGCTGCTGGCTGCGCTCGGACAGTATCGTCATCGAGGAACCGATTCAGATCGAAGCGCTGGCGAACCGGCCGCCGTGGCTCGCGACCATCATGGAGGATGGCTACTACCGGCAATACAAGGTCGATCCGAAGTATTTGCCGGTGGACGAAGCCGGGATCAACGTACTCGAAAACTGGATGCTGCATGCAGTAGACCTCGGCGCAAATTACTGGTCGCTCTGGACCGAGTCTGACAATCTCCGCCATTACTACGAACGTTATCCAAACGGCTTTGACACGTTGCGCCGGCGACTCGGTTACCGCGTGCGACCAGCCTGGGTTTGGCAACGAAAGCGATATGAAACCGACGAGATCATCGTTGCCGTTTCAAACGACGGTGTAGCCGGTGTTCCCGGCGTGCTGCGCTTGCACGTCGAGAGTGTCGACCGAAAAATTCAGCTCAGCGGATCGCTCGACGCCGGTCATCCACACGCCGGCAAAATCCGGCAAGCCTCGTTTCTCTTACCAAAGAACAGCGATGGTCTCACCCTCAGGATCCGGGCGGAGATCGAAACGAAGGGTGGCATTCGACGTCCGGTCAACTGGGCCACGGCGCAACTAGTCAATTCCGACGGCTCGATCAACGTTCAATTACTGCGGCGCGACGATCCGAAATGGAGAAAGGGTGTTTGATCTCGAACTCATGAGCTACTCGATCGGCGTAGACCTGGGCGGAACCAACATCAAGATCGTGGTGATCTCTAATGACGGCGAAGTGCTCGAGTATCTGACTTGTGATACGGCCGACTCGGAAGGTTCGTGGGCCCAAACGATCAAAGAGAAGATCGAGCTGATCCAAAACCAGCGCGGCCAATCACCTTGTCACATCGGGCTCGCAGCGCCCGGACTCGCGGCGAAAGATGCTCGCTCGATCGCTTACATGCAGGGCCGGCTCAAGGGTCTGCAAGGTTTCGTGTGGCAGGATTTTTTGGATTCGGCTGCGCCTGTCGTCGTACTCAATGATGCGCATGCAGCCTTGCTCGGCGAAGTCTGGCGCGGCGCGGCGAAGGGTTATCGCAACGTCATTCTTTTGACGCTGGGAACAGGTGTCGGAGGCGCGGTGCTGGTCGAAGGCCGTCTCATCAAAGGTCAGATCGGACGCGCCGGTCACCTCGGTCACGTGACGGTTAACTCCGATGGCGATCCGGATATCGTAAACACGCCGGGAAGTCTCGAGCAGATGATCGGCAACTACAACGTAGCTGAGCGGTCAGGCGGTCGATTCGCCTCGACGCGTTTGCTCGTCGAAGCGCATCTTCGCGGCGACAGCGAAGCAACAACGATCTGGCTTCGCTCGGTCTTTCACCTCGCGGCGGCGATCGCTTCTTTCATAAATGCTTTCGATCCCGAGATCGTGATTGTCGGTGGCGGTATAGCTAAAGCAGGCCCGGCGCTGTTTGAGCCGCTGCGTAAAGAATTGGATCGATTCGAATGGCGGCCGCTGGGCCATACCGTGCAAGTCATACCCGCAGCTCTCGGCGACAAAGCCGGCGCGATCGGCGCCGCCTACTACGGCATTCAGGAAGCCAAAGGCTGAATCTCCTCTCCGAAAAACGCCCGCTTTCGTTTACTTTCGTTCGAAACTTCCACCACGCACCACGAAAAATGCTACGATTGGCCACCCGATGCTGAACGTCGAACGTCGCACCAAAATCCTCGAACTGCTGGAAAAGCAGGGGCAGGTCGCGGTCGTGGATCTGAGTAAGCGGTTCAAGACCTCAGAAGTAACGATCCGCAACGATCTGAAAGCGCTGCACGCGCGTGGTTTGATCCGGCGAGCACACGGCGGCGCAGTTAAAGTCGTGACGGTCAGCATGGACCCCTCGCTCAAGGTCAAAGCCGAGCTGCACGCCGACGAGAAACGGCGCATCGGCGCCGCCGCCGCCGAAATGATCAACGACGGCGACTCGATCATTCTCGACTCCGGCACCACAACCCACCAGATTGCGCGACAGATCAAACACAAGAAAGATCTGAAAGTCATCACCAACGGTCTCAACATCGCCATGGAGCTCTTCGGCGCTGACGACATCCAACTGATTTTTCTCGGTGGAGTTATCCGCCAGAACTCGTTATCGTCGGTTGGACACTTCGCCGAAGACGTGCTGGCCCAACTCTCCGCCGATAAAGTGTTTCTCGCGGTCGATGCATGCGATTTGGAATTCGGCTTGAGCACGCCGAACGTGGAAGAGTCGCAGGTGAATCAGGCGATGGCGCGCATCGCGAGGGAAAAGATCCTCGTCGCGGATTCGAGTAAGTTCGGTAAGCGAAGTCTCTCCCGCATCGTTCCGCTTTCCGATATCGACGCGATCATTACCGATCGCGCGTTGCCTGTAGAGATGCAGAATGAGTTGCGAGCTCGTGACCTCAAGCTCGTGCTGGTCTAAAACTGACGTCAATGAATCGCGACATGCGAAACCACGCGGCTGATCGCGCCGTGAGGACTCGGCTCGTCGGGTCGCAATCCTTCGCGCAGTGACGCAAAGAGGCCCAACAACTGTCCCACTAAGACGAACAACGGTGGAAGATAAAGGTCAGAGACGTCTTCGGGCAGGCCGAAACTGAGCGTTTCTGCGAAGAAATCCAAGCCATTCGGGGAAACAATGAGGGACTTCTCCGTGAGCTTTTTGTCGCAAATCTCCTGAAGCAGATCGAGCTCGAACGCTCTTCGTCGACGATCGGCGGACAGGAACCCGACGACGAGCGTATCGCGATCGATAGCCGACAAGGGGCCATGTCTTAGTCCGAGATACGATTCCGTCAAACCAACCACGCGGCCGCCAGTGAGCTCGATGACTTTCAATCCGGACTCGATTGCCGCGCCTTTCAGCGGCCCTGTTCCGAGAAAACATACTCGCGAAAACTTCTCCTCGACCACTCGTTCGCAAAGACTCATTGTCGCCGGAAGAACGCTGGAGGCGGACGCCGCCAGGTTCTCGACGATCGACCCATACGTGCCGAGGGTTCGATAATGCGCGAGGGCTTGGGCCACGATCACCATGTTTGAAAACGAGCTGGTCATGGCCAGGCCGCGATCGTTGACTTCATCATCCAGCACAAAGCTGAGCACACCAGGACGCTCTCCGAATCGCGCCATCCTGCCGTTTTGATTACACGTAACGATGAGATGGTTGATTTGCGGATACGTCGCCAGCGCTTGTTCTAAAACCGCAACGCCTTCCGAGCTGTCGCCAGATCGCGAAAACGAAATCCAAAGGTAATCATGATTTGGAAGAACATGATCTTCCATGTTCGTCAGCAGATCGGTACTCGGAACAGCCTGGACGTTGCAGCTCCACTCTTTCTGCAACAGTGCGCAGACTGACTTTCCAATGTAGTCTGAAGTGCCGGCGCCCACGAGAAGGACGTTGAGCGGCCGTGACCGATTGGCGCCCACTCCGGCGCTCGTCAGAAACTCTTCGATGAGCCGCGCCGACCGGATGACTCGCTGGTACGTCTGGCGCCACGTTTGTGGTTGCTGGAGAATCTCACGTAACGTGTGCACCAGACCCAGCGACTCGCGTTCAGCGAGGGAGAGCTCAAGCAGGTTGGAATATTCCTTTTGCAATTCGCGTTAACGCTATATTAGAATCCAAAAGCATTCGAAAGCAATCAAAAGTTTAATCGATATTAGTTGAAAGCCGCTGGCTGGATCAAGAATGAGTAGGTTAGAGAGACCTAAGATTCTCGTCATCGGCGAGTTGAATGTCGACATCGTTGCGACGGGTCTCCGGTCGGCGCCGCTGATGGGCGCTGAGATCCTGGCGGAAACATGTGAGCTGACGCTCGGCAGTGCGTCCGCGATTTTCGCTGCCGGGATGGCAAAGCTCGGTCACGCGGTTACGTTCTTCAGCCAGGTGGGCCGGGATCATTTCGGAGATTTCTGTCTCCGGGCACTGAAGCAATCAGGAGTATCGACACGACACGTGACACGCAAGGCGGAGGAAACAACCGGAGTCACTATCGCACTCAGCGGAAAACGCGATCGCGCGCTCGTGACTTATGCGGGAGCGGTCGCGACGTTCACGGCAGACTCGATCGATGAAACGGTGCTGTCGAAACACGATCATCTCCACCTGACTTCTTACTATCTCCAAACCGCCCTGCGCCCTTCATTTCCCCGCTTGCTTCGACAAGCAAAAGCATCGGGACTGACGACTTCCTTCGACCCGAATTCGGATCCCCATGACAAGTGGAACCGAAACATCGATTCGGTTCTGAAGTTTACGGATGTGCTGTTTGTGAATGAACGCGAGGCGAAGAGGCTGACGCGTTCGAACACGCTGAACGGCGCTTTGAAAACTCTCGGAGCAAAAGTTAACTGTGCGGTCGTGAAGCGCGGCGCTCGCGGCGCGACCGCGATTCAGGATGAGAAAATCTTCAACCACTCGGGCTTCAAAATCAGTGCGATCGATACCACGGGCGCGGGTGATTCTTTCGCCGCGGGTTTCATGTCGGCATACCTGCGGAAAGCCGCGGTCGCGGAATGTTTACAAATCGGAAATGCCTGTGGCGCTCTCTCGACCATGAGCGTCGGCGGCACGGCCGGCCAGCCCACGGACGAGAAAATTCAAAAATTTTTCCAGGCAAATTCGGAAAATTCGAAGTGACTGCCGATGCCAACACTTTGTCCCAGCCGTCCCCTGCTCGACGCGGCAACGCGCGCAGGCAAAGCCATTGCGGCACTAAACTTCTACAACGCGGAAACGTTGATTGCGCACGTGCGCGCTGCCGAGGCAACTGGAGAATCAATCATCCTGCAAACGACCGAAGCAACCATCGACTATCTTGGCTTGCGAATGATCGCCGGCATGGCCACGGCCGCAGCCGAGCAACTCGAACAACCGGTTGCGCTTCACCTGGACCACGGCGGTAGTTACGAATTAGCAGCGCGCTGCATTGACAACGGATATACGTCCGTAATGATTGACGGCTCCAAAATGTCTTTTGCCGATAATTGCACGGTGACGCGGCGGGTGGTTGAGCTCGCGCATTCCGCCGGCGTGTCCGTCGAAGGTGAGTTGGGCCACGTGGGCCAAAACAGTGACCCCACTGCACCAACCACACGATTTTTGACTGAAGCAAACGACGCCGCGAGGTTTGTGAGTGAAACAAACGTCGACGCGCTGGCCGTGGCGATCGGGACTGCGCACGGATTCTACAAAGGCGAAGTCAAACTCGACTTCGATCGCCTGCAGGAAATCAACGCCGCCGCGCCAAACACTCCCCTCGTGCTTCACGGCGGTTCGGGAATTTCGGCTGACTTACTTCAGAAATCCATTACTCTAGGCATTCGCAAGGTGAACTTCGGCACCGAACTGAAGAATGCCTTCACGCGCGCGATAAAACATTCGCTATCGTCCAGTGAGGACATCGATCTCAGACGAACCTTTGCTCCGGCGATTTCAGCCGTGGAAGAAATATCAAGATCTAAAATCCGGATTTGTTCGAGCGTCGCACACGAAAGGCAGACCTCTAATTCATGACAAACTTCAACTGGTTGCTGGATGGCAGCATCGTCGGTTTGTACTTGCTGGTGACGATGGTCGCGGGATTGATGGTCAGAAAGTATGTGGGGAAAGTCGAACACTTTCTGGTTGCGGGACGCGAGATGGACGTCTATCTCGGAATCGCCTCACTCGCCGCGACGGAGTTTGGCATCGTGACCTGCATGTACACCGCGCAGAACGGGTACGAGAAAGGATTTGCCGGCGCCACGCCCGGCATCCTGATGGCCCTGGCGATGGCCGGCGTCGGCCTGACTGGTTTCGTGATCAAACCGTTGCGCGATTCGGGTGTCATGACGATTCCGGAGCTACTCGAAAAGCAGTTTGGCCAACGTATTCGCTGGGCTGCCGGAGTCGTGATCGTGCTCGGCGGACTGCTCAACATGGGTGTCTTCCTCAGAACCGGCGGGCAGTTTTTAGTGCTCGTCGCCGGATTAGACGTGCGCTATCTCGAGATCATGATGACGGCGCTGCTTGTAGGAGTCGCGGTCTACACGATCCTCGGCGGCATGTTGTCAGTGCTGGTTACTGACTTCCTGCAATTCGTGGTGATGAGCGCCGGACTGATCCTCGTGACGATCCTGATCCTCATGAATGTCGGTTGGGAAAAACTCGTCACCACCGTTGAGACGAGTTACGGCACCGGTGGTTTCAATCCTTTTGTGAATCCCACGATGGGCTGGCAATACGTCTTATTCAATCTGATGTTGAATACTGCCGCCGTCCTCACTTGGCAAACCACGATCGCTCGCGTATTGGCTGCCAAGGACACAAACACAGGCCGCAAGGTCTACACCCGAACCGCCTTCTTTTTCGTCTGTCGTTTCCTGATTCCCGGCATCTGGGGCATCGCGGCGCTGGCGACGCTTGGCCCGGTCGCAAACACACTCGAAGCGATGCCCTTATACCTGAGCACTGCGGTGCCGGCCGGACTGATGGGAGTGCTCATCGCTGCGATGTTAGCGGCCGACATGTCTACCGATTCGTCGTACATGCTGACGTGGTGCAGCGTGATCTACAACGACATCCTCGCGCCGTTTCGCAAACGGCCGTGGTCCGAGCGCAAAGGGTTGTTTTGGAACCGCACCATCATCGCGCTGATCGGCATCTTCCTGCTGATATACGGCTTGTGGTATCCGCTCAAGGGCGATCTTTGGACTTATCTCGGCGTGACCGGAACGATCTATCTCGCAAGCATCTCGGTGCTTCTCATCGCGTGCTGTTATTGGCGTCGAGCAAACAGTTGGGGAGCCGGCGCTTCGATTTTCGTGAGCGCGGCTATTCCAATCGCGTACCTCGTGATGGAACAAGTACCGTCCACTGCGGGTCTCGCGAAATCGATCGGCCCCTACTATTCAGGGATCGCGACTTACTTGTTGTCAGCAGCGGCAATGGTCATCGGTTCGATGCTCAAACCTCGCGCAGAAGGGAGACCGGCTCATGCCTAATCACTGGTTTTGGGGAGCTCTTACGATCGCGTGTGTGATCTGGTACTCGACGATAACGATCTACGTCGCCATTAAAGGCGCAGCCGACATCAAGAACATGCTCGCGCGTCTGAACACCGAAAAAGAAAGAGACGCTCGGGAGTCGTAAGTCAAGAGATCAAACTGCTGGAGGCCGGTTATGCTCGTCTGCATCAGTGCAAATCCCGCCATTGACCGAAGGTTACGACTGGAAAATATCGCGGTCGGACAAATCAACCGCGCCTCGTCCGCCGAACCTTTTCCGGGTGGGAAAGCCGCGCACGTCGCGATGGTGGCGAAGTCGCTCGGCCTCGACGTGATGTGGGTGGGATTTCTTGGTGGCGCTGCCGGCGAACAATGTGAATCCGGTTTAACTGAGTTCGGAGTTCCGTTAACCGTAATCCGCACGCAAAGTGAAACGCGTGCGAACCTCGAGCTGATTTCTGCTGACGGACGCGTGACGGAGATTCTCGAGCCCGGCGGAGCTGTGACGGAAGGTGAAGTTGAACGACTGCTCGCGACGTGTCGCGATCTTTTTGCGGAAAGCGAACCCGGCACACAGGTCGCTCTGTCCGGCAGTCTGCCGCCAGGCGCGCCCGCGGATCTTTATGCCGAATTGATCCGGTTGGCCCATGAGTATGAGTGCCGAACTCTGCTGGACACGAGTGGCGACACGCTGCGCCAGGCGCTCATCGCCGGACCCGACTTTGTGAAACCAAACCGGAACGAAGCGTCAGACTTCGCGGGTTACTCGATCACGAACGCAAACGCTGCCGCCGAAGTGACGCAAAAGTTTTTCAACACCGGCGCGAAGAGTGTCGCGATCTCGCTCGGAGCTGACGGAATGATCTGGCAACGGGCAGCGTCCAGCGATGCCTTTGTCGCCGAACCTTTGCCGCTCAAAGATTGCTCGCCTGTCGGCTGCGGCGACGCTGCCCTCGCGGGATTTGCGGTGGCCCACGAACGCGGATTGAATGACGAGGAGACACTGCGTTTGGCGACGGCGTGCGGTTCGGCAAACTGTATCGCCGACGCGCCGGGCCGGGTTAAGGCTGCTGATGTTCAGCGTTTGGCCCACGACGTTACGGTGCGGCGAGTTGTAGCCGGCGAGTCTGCCCGGCGTGTCGCGATGGAGGCGCAATGATCCGAATCGCGCTCGCCGGCTGCGGTGAACATTCGCGGGCGAGCCACGCCGCTCCGCTCGCGAGATTCGCGGCTACACATCCGAACGAAATCAAACTCGTAGCGGCTTGCGATCTCAACAGCGAACGAGCCTCCGAGTTCTGTCGCTCGTTCGGGTTTGCTCAAGCTTATGAAGATCTCGACCGGATGTTGGACGTTGAAAAACCCGACGCGTGCGTGTGCGTCATGCCGATCGAGAAGATCGGTGAAGTCGGTATCAAACTCCTGGAACGCCGGCTCCCCTGTGTAATTGAAAAACCGCTTGGGACTTCTTTGCCGGAGATTGAGCGACTCGCTCGCGTCGCGCGCGAAACGCAAACGCCGCACATGATCTCGGTTAACCGTCGCTTCATGCCGTACCTGAGCCAGGCACGTTCCTGGACGCAGCAACATGGACCACTGCGCTACGCGAGAGCAGCACAAGTCCGGCACCGGCGAAGTGAGCCCGACTTTATCTGGTCGACGGCGATTCATGTTATCGACGCACTGCGATACATCGCCGGTGACGTCGAGAAGTTTGAGGTGGCGTTCTCGCGTGGAGAAGTGAGCGACGCAACGTGGTATTTGATCTCGTTACGATTCGAGAATGGCGCGACCGGTCAGGTCGAGATCCTGCCAACAGCCGGCATGGTCGAAGAGTCGTATGAGCTGTTTGGCGAGGGTTATCGTGCGCGGGTGACGGCCGGTTCAGGCACACAACGTTCGCTCGAGTGTTGGGCCGACGGCGAGCGCGTAATCGCATCGCACGCCACAGAAGATGAGCCTGAAGATCTTCGGAACGGCGCGTACCAGGAAGTCGAAGAGTTTGTCCGCGCGTTGCAAACCGGGAGCCGCCCCCAACCTTCCATTGACGACATCCTGCCCTCGGCACGAATCAGTTTTGCGATTGCTGAACTTGTCGGTGACGCCCAGTCTAACCAGCGATGAACAAATTTACGCGCCTTCTGATTCCAGCGATCACGCTGCTGTTGTTTACTGCTTCAGCCCAGAAGCAAAAACGCGCCGGCGGAAGCACGTTTGCAAAAAACGACATCACGTATTCCACCGCCGTCGTGACTCCTTATGTACCGTGGGCCGCGAAGCTGCCGCAAGGACCGATCAAGAGCTTCTTTATCCCGTCGATTCAATACGGAAGAGACATGGTCGAGCTGATGCAGCGCCTCGCTCTCGAGCCGACGACGGATTCGATCGACAGCAGTTGGGACATTAACTGTTGGGGTATCGGCGATTACTACGGTCATGAATTTCGCGGCGATCGCGACGACTTTCGCACCGTGTACGGCTACGTGGAAAAGGATCTGACCGGTGACGCGCGCTACGAGGTGATGCTGATTCCCGGCATCAACGGCTGGTCGCGCATGACCCGCGCGAGCCGCGACGCAATTTTGCGGCGAGTACAGGAAGGCGCCGGTCTCGTGCTGTTGCATCCGTTCGTTGGCGATGTGGCGGGACATCCGTTCAAAGGTGACGAACCCGTTGGTGACGATCGCATCTGGGAGATCTCGCCGCTCGTCGGAGTGGCGAATGATACGGTGAACGAACGCGGCTATCCGGAAGTAAATCGCGACGCGGTTACGAAAGGTAAATGGGAGTTCGGCGCTCCGCACTTCATCACCGAGGGACTGCCGCTCGAACTTCTCCCCGAGGGGACGGTCGGCGGATCTTTTTATCGATACAAAGCCAAAGGCGACATCCTGATCAAGTCCGGCGCTCACCCAATCATGAGCGTAGGCAACTATGGTAAAGGACGAGTCGTCGCCATGGCCTACATCGAGGAAGGTTTCACACCGCAAAGCATCAACCCCATCGAGAACAAGCTCTACTGGGACTACTGGGAATACCAGTATTCACTGCTCGCCCGCGCGGTGCTGTGGGCGGCGGGACGAAATACTCCTGTTCGCATTCAATCGCTGATCGCGGGAGAAAACGATGGACTAAAACTATCGCTCAACACATCGTCTCAGCAAACGGTACAAATCGAAGTCAACGGCCATAACGAATTTGGCCAGGCACTCGGTTCGACGACTGTCGAAAAGGTTCTGCACTCGGGCGCAAACGCAATCGAAATACCCGGCGCCAAACTGCGACCGTCTTCCGGCTGGCCGGGGGGACGACAAATCTTCAATGTCATCATTCGCGCCGCGAACGACAAGTCAACCCTCAACTGGGGCGCGGCAACGTTTACAACTCCAAAGCGCGCGATGATGACAAGCGCCAAAACAGCGGTTGACGTTTACAAGCGTGGTGAGACTTTGAGCGCTGTGTTGCGAGCGTCCGGCAATCTCGACGGATTGCAAATGCGAATGCAGGTGTGGGACGACCTCGGGCGTTTGCTCGGCAACATTTCCGCGCCCGCCCGTGGTGAACGGACCTTCACCTTTCCGCTCGCAAACTTTCTCGGGAAGTCTGCGCTCGTGAGAGGTGAGCTGGTTGACGCGCAGGGCGCGATCATCGATCAGGTGCGAGCGAAACCCGCGATGGTGGTCCAGGACACACGCCGCGCGAAAGAGTACACGGCGCTCGTTTCGTTCGGCGGCACAAAACACTATTTGCAAGACGCGCAGATGAAGATGGTTCGCGCCGCCGCCGCTGACACGGGTTTTACCTGGTCAAACGACGTAGACAATTCGCTCAACATTCCGCGCGGCACGTTTGGAGTTTACTGGTACGACCGTGGACCAACCACACCCGAAGCGATGGAGCGCGCGATCGCCGACTATCAAAAGACCGGCGACTTCGAAGCGCTCGGCTACCTCACGAAAAAAGAGCTCTACAAACGCACCGGCGATAAGAAGTTTCTCCAGCGCACGCCTTCATTCAACGATCCGGCCGTTCTGAAAAATCTCGGTGACATCGTGCGCGCTTCCGCTCGTAACAAGGCGCGCTACAACATGGATTACTACTTCGTCGGTGACGAAGGTTCGCTGACTTCCTACGGCGACGCGGTCGACTTCGACTGGAATCCACATACGCTCGCGGAGTTTCGCACCTGGCTGCAGCAGCAATACGGAAATCTCGCGGCGCTCAACACCACGTGGCGCACGAATTTCAGCGATTGGAATTCCGTCGTGCCGTACACGACAGAAGAAGCGAGGAAGACGCGCAACTTTGCGCCGTGGGCCGATCATCGGACGTTCATGGAGATCACTTTCGCGCGCGCTTACCAGACTGCTCGCGACGCGGCGATCGAAGGCGATCCCGACGCGCACATCGCTGTCTCCGGCACACAGGCGACAAATGCTTACAACGGCGCCGACTGGTCGCGTCTCGATCGAGTGATCGACGATTTCCTTTCCTACGACGGCGGTAATCAATGGGACATGCATCGATCTTTCGCGAAGCCAAACGCGATGATCGGCTTTTGGACCGGATACGGATCGCATGGCCTGGCTGTGCAAAACGCCATCTGGACCGCGGCGATTCATAACGTCCTGCATCCGAATATCTTCTGGATGTACTCGTTTCTCAATCCGGATCTCACTCACTCGGCGTCTGCGCGCGATATGGGCAAGGCGTTTAGCTCGCTGAGATCCGAAGGCGTCGGCAAGTTGTTGATGGAGTCGACGCGGCGACAGG
>Ga0105248_10006086_pt1 | contig 13239 bp, 14 predicted proteins | sample KBSS34metaG_FD_81524 | JGI IMG/M metagenome (GOLD analysis project Ga0105248, IMG submission 81524) | Switchgrass rhizosphere microbial communities from Kellogg Biological Station, Michigan, USA - KBS S3-4 metaG | ecosystem: Host-associated > Plants > Roots > Rhizosphere > Soil | place... | reverse complement strand
TCCGCCGAAAACGCCAAGCCGGTGCGCAACTGCAACGGCCGGTTGGGATGGTCAAAATCGTGGTGCGCATTGGGATAGACGTGGATCTCGACCCGGGCGCTACGCCCCCGCGCGCCCGCCACCATCTGCTGGCAGACCGCGGCCGAGGCCTGGTCGTCGGCGCGCCCGATCAAAATCAAGGTCGGCACCCGCGCGCTCCAGGCGGCGTTGTTGAGCCGCCGGCAGCCCGGATAGAACGCGACCGCGGAGCGAAAGTCGGGACCGTCATTGGATTGCGGCTGCGGCCGCGCCCGCACCGCCCACAGAGCGGCGATCGCGCCGCTCGCCCAGCCCATGAGCGCGACGCGGTCGGGAACGACCCATGATTGCGATTGCAACCAGGCGCGGGCGGCATCGGCGTCGGCGACACGCTCGCGGTCAGCGCGGATCGAGCGCGAACGCGTCGCGCACTGGCTGCCTGCTCCGCGCGAGCCGTTGCTGTCCGGCATCAGCACCACATAGCCGTTCTTGGCGAGGCGTTCGCCCCAGTCCCGATAGCGCGAGCCGAGGGCGCCGCCGGAATTGTTCAGTCCGGTGCAATTATGCAGGGCGACAACCGCCGGAAACGGGCCCTGGCCCTCGGGGCGGAACAGCATCGCCTTGAGCCGGCCGCCTTCCTTCTGAGGAATTTCGACCGCCTCGGGGCTGCCTGCGGCCAACGCATGGGTCGACCAGACTTGGATCGACAAGATTTGGCCGGCCGACATAGCGACGGCGGTTGCGATCAGGAGCGTAAAAATGGCGCGCATGAATTGAAATATCGCTGGATCAATGCAGGCGGAGGTTACCACGAGTTGCCAAGCGGTGGGCGGGCATGCGATGGCGTGGGATGGGTTTCATGTCCGCGGCGGGCGAACTATCTTCGATGCGAGCGCTCTGATAGGAACACCGGCGCCGGGGTTTTGGCCGTGAGTCACGGAGAATATTCTTGCTGAACCGCTATGATCGCCCGTCGCCGATGGCGGGAGAGGCCGAAGTGAAGTTTCTCGACGGCGATTTCCGGATCGTCCGGCCCGGCGCCTTTGTGCGCTGCGCCGTGACCGGCGTCCCGATTCCGCTTGAGGAGCTGAAATACTGGAGCGTGGAAGAGCAGGAAGCCTACGCCTCGCCCGAGGCGGTGATGCGCCGGATGCACCCGCAGCAGGTCAAGTAAGCACCCAATTCCGGAATGCATCGTCTTCGGTGACCTTGAGCGTCACCGGCACCGTGTGAACAACGGCTGCGAGCGCGGCGACGTCGTCCTGACCGGCGAGGCGCGCCACATCCTTCTCGGTGGTCGCGGGAACATGAACAAAAAAATCGGCGCGCTCGATCAGCTCCCGCGCCTCGAACCGGCGATAGCGGTGATGGTCGGCGAACGGCAGCGCCACCCGAACGTCGATCCCGGCGCCGCGGAGCGTAGTGAAGAATTTGTCCGGGTCGCCGATCCCGGCAAACGCCAGCACCGGCCGGCCCTGGAGCACGGTAAGCGCCTGCGCATCCGGCTCAAGCCGGCCATGGAATACCGGTAACCCATGCCACTGCGCGGCCGCGGCGACACCGTCACCCGCCGTTCCCGATCCGACCACGAGCAGCGCCTGGGCGCGGCGAAGCTGACTGTCCAGCGGGGCCCGCAGCGGACCTGCCGGAAACACCCAGCCGTTGCCGATACCGCGGCCGCCGTCCACCACCAGGATCGACCGATCCTTGTGCAGCCCCGGACTCTGGAAGCCGTCATCCATCACGATTGAGCCGGCACCGGCTGCGCGGGCCATGTCGGCGCCGGCGGCGCGGTCACGCGATACGATGGTGGGCGCAAAGCGAGCCAGCAGCAGCGGCTCATCGCCGACCTCGGCGGCGCGATGTCGCGCCGGGTCGACCTGCACCGGACCGGCAAGCGCACCGCCATAGCCGCGGCTCAGCACAAACGGCCGACGTTCGGCCGCGTCCAGCATCCGCGCCACCGCGATCGCGGCTGGCGTCTTACCGGCGCCGCCAAGGGTGAGATTGCCGACGCAGACCACGGGAATTCCAACGGTGTGGCCCGGCCGGGCCATCCGCTGCGCCGCCACCGCGCCATAGACGGCGGCGAGCGGCGATAACAGACCGGACGTCAGGCCTTGCTCGCGCCACCAGAATGCCGGCTCACGCATGATCCGCACTGTTGACTTGGTTGATTGCCTCGCCCACGCGCCGCTCCAGACCGAATTGCATCAGATAGGGGTCGAGCGCTGCAACGGTGCGCTCGAGCGCGCCGGTCAACGGCTCCATGGCCCGAAGTCCGGTCTGCGCCACTTTTTTTCGCGCCTCGGCATCCTTGAGCCAGGCGCCGATCCGCACCGTCAGCTTGCCGGTGTCCGCAACCATCTCGGCGCCGCCAGCGGCGTCGAGCGCCGCATAGACCTCGGCGAAATTCCAGACATGAGGGCCGTGAACGATGGCCGCGCCTAGCTTGGCGGCCTCGATCGGATTCTGCCCGCCGTGCTCGACCAGCGAGCCGCCGATGAACACGATCGGCGCGATCCGATAGATCACGCCAAGCTCGCCGAGCGTGTCGGCGACATAGATTTCGGTGTCGCGGTCCGGCAGTTCACCGAGCGAGCGCTGCGCAAACTTCAGTCCAACGCCCCGAGCAATGCCCGCGATGCTCGCGCCCCGCTCCGGATGCCGCGGCACCAGGATCGTCAGCAGGCCGGGGAAGCTGTTCTTCAGCCGGCGGTGCACGTCGATCAGCTCGATGTCCTCGCCGGGATGGGTGGAGGCGGCCGCAATCACCGGCCGCGGGCCGATCGCGGACTGGAGCTGCTGCAGTTTGGTGGCATCGGCCGGCGGCGCCGGCGCGTCATGCTTGAGATTGCCGGTCGTCACATAGCGCGGCGCGCCGAGATCGGCGTAGCGCGCGGCGTCCTGGGCGGATTGCGCCAGGCAGAGGTCGAAGCGGCTCAACAAGGCCCCGATCGTGCGCGGCAGCCGGCGCCAGCGTTGGAACGAACGCTCCGACACCCGCCCGTTGACCAGGATGAGCGGAATGCCGCGCTCGGCGCTCGCCATGATCCGGCTGGGCCATAGGTCGGATTCCACGAACAGGCCGAGGTTGGGCCGCCAATGGTCGAGGAAGCGCGCGACATATTGCGGCAGGTCGATCGGAGCGAATTGATGGATCACGCCCGGCGGCAACCGGCGCTGGGCCAATTCGGCGGCGGTGACCGTTCCCGCCGTTACCAGCACGGTGACATCGCGCGCGCGGATGCGGTCGATCAACGGCAGGACCGACAACATTTCACCGACGCTGGCGCCGTGCAGCCACACCAAGGGCCCTTCGGGCCGCGCGACGGAGCTCTCACCGCGCCGCTCCGGCAGCCGCGCGGCAAGCTCCCGGCCGCGCTTGAGACGGCGATTGAGTATTATGTCGGCAATCGGTGCCGAGACTGCGGTCAGCAGGCGATAGATCTGCAACGTCAGCGGCGCCCGGTCAGCCACGATCGGCACCTTCTGCGGTTCCGTCCGCCAGCTCGTAGGCGCGACTGGTCGCGGCGTTGAGCCCCTCCTCGACCGCGCGGCGCGCCAGCTCAAGCGTGGCGGCGTCGGCATCCTGCGGAACATAGACCGGCCCGCCGGCAATGGCGGCGCCGCGGCCGAACGGCAGGTTGATGGCAGTGCGATCCCAGTTGCCGAGCACGACGCGCCGCCTGGTCGCAACCGCGACCGGATAAATCGGCCGGCCGGACAATTGCGCAATCTTGATGATGCCGAGGCCGGCGACGCGTGCCGCCTTGGGCACATCCGCCGTCAACGCGACGCTGACGCCGGCGTGGAGACACCGGACGGCGGCATTGAAAGCGAACAGACCGCCCTTCCCGGACACATCCGGACCGTGCGATCCCGATCCGCGAATGGTTCCGAGGCCGAGCGCCTCGACCGCGGCGGCGTTGATCTCGCCATCGCGGTGACGCGAGATCAGCACCTTCGCCGGCACGTCCTTGGGCCTGACGAATGGCATCAAAAAATGCTGACCGTGCCACATCGCCAGGATGATCGGCACTTGTTTGGTGATCCGCTCAATCGCGTCTGCCGGCTCGACGCTGAACCTCGTCGTATTCCAGACAAACCTCAGGTAATAGGCGGCAGTCGCCCCGATCGCTCGTTGGACCCGATAGGAACTGACGATCTGCCGCAGCGACGCCATACAAAAATATGTCCGGTCAGCGCGCCGGACCCGCGCCGGGCGCTTCAGGATCGAGCAGCCGGTGCAGGTGAACGATGAAATAGCGCATTTCCGCATTGTCGACGGTCTGCTGTGCCTTGGCGCGCCAAGCGACATATGCGGTCGCGTAATTCGGGTAGACGCCGACCAGATCGACCTTGTCGAGATCCTTGAATTCGATCGCATCCAGCTTGCTCAGCTCGCCACCGATCACGAGATGGAGCAGTTGCTTCTTGGGAGCCTCAGCCATCGCCCGTTCCTCTACGTCGAGCATACCCGGCGCCCGACGTTACACCGGCTCGCTGGTCTGCGCACGAATGAGTTTGGCCAGAGCCGCATGCCGTCCGCGGCCTGACGCGATCAGCACGCTGTGGACCGGATCGGGCCGGTTGTAGATCAGAACCTGGCCGTCGAGCGCAGTCATCATGCCGCCGGCTTCGTGCACCAAAAGATCGGCAGCCGCAAGGTCCCAGTCGTGACCGTTGCCGCCGGCCACCGCAGCGTCGAGTTCCGCATTGGCCACCCGCGCGAGCCGTAACGCCAGTGAGTGAATGCGCGGCATCAAGACAATGCCCGACCCGTTCAGCGCGATGCGCTCCATCATGCGCTTCGGCCCGGCGATGCGGGCGCCTTCGAGACTTGGGCCGGAGCTGGCCTGGATCGGGACGCCGTTCCGCGTCGCACCACCGCCGGCGATCGAGAGGAACAACTCTTCGGTCGCCGGCGCAAACAACGCGGCGACCACCGGCCGTCCATCCACCACCAGAGCCACCGACACCGACCAGTCCTCGCGGCCGGCGATGAAGGCGCGCGTGCCATCGATCGGATCGACCACCCAGACGCGACGCGCGGCCAATCTCGTGGGATCGTCTTCACTTTCCTCCGACAACCAGCCGTCGCCCGCCTCGACCAGATGCCCGTGCAACAGCTCGTTGGCTGCGATGTCGGCTTCAGTGACCGGGGAATCACCCTGTCCCTTGGTCCATTGCTTGAGCGGCCCGCGAAAGAATTTTTTCGCAACCGCGCCGGCCTCTTGCACCGCAAGGGCCAGCCGGTCGCGATCGCGCAGAAGCTCAGACGCCGGCAATGGTCAATCCCTCGAGACGCAAGGTCGGCGCGTTGGTGCCGTAGCGGAATTGCAGATCGTTGGCGGGCGTCACGGTGCGGAAGATGTCGAGCAAATGGCCGGCGATCGTCACCTCGCTGACCGGATAGGTGCGCCGGCCCTTCTCGATCCAGAAGCCCGAAGCGCCGCGGCTGTAATCGCCGGTCACCATGTTGGCGCCCGAGCCGATCAGGTCGGTCACGTAGAAACCCTCGTCGATATCCTCGATCAGTTGTTCAGGGCTCAATCGGCCCGGTTCGAGATGCAAGTTAGTCGGGGCGGGCGACGGCGTCGACGATGCGCTGCGGCCGGCATGACCGGTGGTCACGAGACCGAGCTCGCGCGCGGTCGCGCTGTCGAGCAGCCAGGTCTTGAGCACGCCGTCTTCGACCAGCGCCATGCGCGAGCCGGCCACGCCCTCGGCGTCGAACGGCCGCGAGCGCAGGCCGCGGCGGCGCAGCGGGTCGTCGATGATGTTGATGCTAGATGCAAAAATCCGCTCGCCGAGCTTGTCCTTGAGGAAGCTCGTCTTGCGCGCGATGGCGGTTCCGTTGATAGCGCTGACCAAATGGCCGGCGATCGAGCCGGCGACGTGGGCATCGAACACAACCGGCACTTTCTTGGTCGAGACCTTGCGCGGATTGAGCTTGGCGACGGCCTTCTCGCCGGCGCTCCGCCCGATCTTTTCCGGCGCGTCGAGATCGGAGGCGTGCAGCGCCGAGGAGAAATCATAGTCGGTCTCCATCGCGGTGCCTTCGCCGGCGATCGCCTGCATCGAGATACTATGACGCGAGCCGAGATAAGCGCCGGAGAAGCCGTGGCTGGTCAGCAGCACCATGCCGCCGATACCGGCGGCGGCCGAGGCGCCGCCCGACTTGCTGACGCCGTGGACCGCGCGCCCGGCCTCCTCGGCGCGGCGCGCCATTGCCTCGAGTGCGCCGATGTCGGTCAACTCGCGGTCCACCAGATCGAGATCGGGGAAGTTTTTCGCAAGCAAGGCCTGGTCGGCGAGCCCGGCGTACTTGTCCTCGGGCGCCACGCGCGCCATCGCCACCGCCCGCTCGGCCAGCGCGGCGACGCCGTCGCCGCTCATGTCGTTGGTCGATACCACCGCCTGCTTGCGTCCGATCAGCACGCGAAGACCCATGTCGTCGCCCTCGGAGCGCTGCGATTCCTCGACCGCGCCGTCGCGCACGTCGACCGATTGCGACACCGAGCGCATCGCCACCGCGTCCGCGGAATCGGCGCCGGCCGCGCGGGCGGCCTTGATGAGCCGCTCGGCGAGCGCGATCAGCTTGGATTGGTCGAACAGGGAATCCATTGCGGCTTTCTTGGTTTAGGAGGGGTGCACGCCTCTGACAAGGCATCAAATAGTGCGCAAAGCCGCTGGATTCGAGGGTGTTACCAAAAATTGCACCTTCTCCGGCAACGCATCGTCAATCATGCGCGCCGGGCAACGCGCGATTAACCAGGCCTCTTAAGCGGATTCCGACGGCTTTGCGGCAAGCTTGCGTCATGACCGGACGTCATAAGTCCGGCTGGGAAGGCTTCGAGGCGTCAACATGGCCGGAGTCATGTCTGCGGGGTCGAGCCGCGCGTTGCGGCTCGACCCCTACAACCTGCCCGTCCGTTACGCGGCTCGCGACAATGGCGCCGACGGACAGATTCGCAACGTCGAACTGGACCGCGAGCGCGTCGTGCTTCGCCGCGAGGTGCGCGGCATTTCGATGAAAATCGGTGTCCGTGTGACCGAATTCGCCGGGGTCACGATGCGCACTCTGCCGCCCGAGGGCGACGAGCCGGCTGCCGTCGCCATCATGCTGGAGCACCGCGATATCGGGCTCTCCGTGCCGCTGTTCGTCGCGACCGAAGGCGACGACGCCATGGCGCAGTGGAAATCCTGGGCCCGCGTGCTCGGCGTACCGCTGCTCGTCGCCGACGACGATGGCGCGCTCCGCGAGCCGGTCCGCCGAATCGGCCGTCTCGCGGTAGGCAAGTCCGCGCCGCGGCGGCGCCGCCGCGCCGCCATCAAGTGGCGGCGGCCATCGATCCTGATGCGGCGCAAGCCCGGCAGACCGTCCGCCGACCCCACGGTCTATCGCGGCGAACGCGAAATCATCGCGCGGAACTAAGCGTGAGCCAAAGACTTCAAGGCTCCGGTTTGGGAGCTTGACGTCATTGGCCAACAGCGATCAGCTGAAGGCTCGCGACGCCCGCGGCGGCGCTCAACCCCGTTTGTCCCTGAACGCTGACGGGTTGCAGCGATACCGTGTTGTTCGACCCACCCCACAGCGCGTTCGCTCCGACACCGACTCCGACCGTCGCGCTGGCAGCGCCACCGCCATAGGTGCCGGCGAGTTCTCCACGGCGCAGACGGCTTGGGGCAAACACACCCCATGCGATCTGGACTTGCTGGTTGATGCCGATATCGAGGCCCGCGCGCTTCATCCTGGCCATGTAGGATTCGGCCGGACCGCCGTCCGACGGAGCGAAGCTGCAATTCAATTCGGTCACCGAGCCGACGACAAAGCTTTGGGTGGTACCGCGGCATTGCAGCATCCCGGCTTCAACGCGGTCTTGCGCCAGAAGCTGGGGCGGCGCGACCAGCACGACCACAAGCGCGATAAAGGAAAGACGAAGCATCTCAAGACCCCTTGGGTGGAGCGCGGCTTGGCCAATCAGGCGCGACAAGGTCCGAGATGCAGCGTATCCCGTCATGCCGGTCTTGTCCCAGCCATCCATCTGCGTCACCTCTGCTTGCGAGGATCGATAATGACGTCGGGTGAACGGGCCGGCTGCCGGCACGCCCCCTTCACCAAACTGTTATGCAACCTGTCGCGTGTGCGCCTTCCTCAACTGGGAAATCGGTCGCAACCGCGCTAAACTCAGGGAATCTCGCGCCTGTTGCCGTCCTCTCGGTGGAGCACGGCACGGGCACCAGGAGGATCAAGAGGAATTGACATGACCACCATCATATTCAACCGCCGCAACCTCCTCGCTGCCGGCGGCACCGCCCTCGCAGCCGGGATTTCCGGGCTCTTGTTGCCCGCACGCGCGGCAGGCCTCTCGCCGACCTCTTCGATGTCGGGTGGATCCAACAACTACCAAAAGGGCGCGGCGATCGTCGATCGGATCGGCAAGGGCGGGTTCTGGATGAGCGGCACCGTGCGCCGTGCCGGCGACGGAGCTCCGCTCGCCAAGCAGCGCATCCAGATCTGGGCGCACACGACCGAAGGGCAGGAGCACGAGCCGCAGAGTCACGGGGCCACGCTCACCGACAAGGACGGCAAGTTCCGTCTCGAGATGCCCCAGATCATTCCGATCTTCGGCCAGCCGCATGGTCACCTCGCCTATGATAGCGGTGAGTTCCAGACTGTCTTTCTCCGCCCGGTGATGCGGAGCGCAAGAGACAAGAGCCTGGAGGCGCACTTCGTCCTTCAGCCGGCCTGACCGCGTTGGGAACTGAGGAATGAGACTGGCCCGGGTGAGCCTGATCTGGGCCGTCCTTGCAGCCGCCATTTTGGTGCCGATCGGCTTGGCCGCGACGAGCCCTCAGCTCGAATGGCGGGGGCCGATCTACATCGTGGCTGGGTTCGCGGGGATCATCGCACTCGGTCTTGTGCTCGTTCAGCCCTTGCTGATCGCTGGATACCTGCCGGGGCTGTCGGGCTATCGTGGACGGCGCGCGCATTACTGGATCGGCGGCGCGCTGGTCGTAACGGTGGTGATCCACGTCGGAGGCCTTTGGATCACCAGTCCGCCCGATATGATCGACGCTCTTCTCTTCACATCGCCGACTCCGTTCTCCCCCTTTGGCGTGATCGCGATGTGGGCGATCTTTGCCGTCGCGGTTTTGGCGGCAACCCGCCAGCTATTGGGACTTCGACCGCGAACGTGGCGCATCGCTCATATGTCGCTTGCGGTGCTCATCGTCGTGGGGATCGTGGTCCACGGCATGCTGATCGAGGGGACGATGGAGACGATGTCGAAGACGGCCCTTTGCGCGCTGGTCCTCGCGGCGGGCATCAAAGTCATGGTCGACCTGCGGGTGTTCAGAAAGGGAGCGACGCCGCGCGGAGAGAACCCTGCGGGAGACGCACGATGAACCTGTTCGTGATCCTCGCCGGAATGATGGTCGTGGCCCACTTGGTGGCAGTATCGCAGAGACCGCGTCTCGCCGTGATCGTGTCGGGTATCCTGTGGCTGCTCTACACCGTCTACGAGTATTACGTGGCGACCGGCGTCCTGTGCGACGCGAACTGCAACATTCGCGTCGATCTTGTGTTCTTCTTTCCCGTATTGGCGCTCTCAACCTACTGCGCCTACCAGTCGTACATCGGGCGACCAGGCCAGCTGAAGGTCATCGGCACGGTTCTCGGCGTCATCGTCCTGATTGTTTTCGGACTGCTAGCGGAGAGCTATGGCTACGGCGATCTGGCGTTCGTCGTGGTTGTAGGTGCTCTGGCGATCGGCCTCGTCTATGCGATCAAATCGAGGTCCGTGACCCGATCGCAACCGAAATAGCGGGCATCGGTTAGCGTGAAAGCACGTTTGCTTGGGGCGGTTGAGAATCTGCAGCTATTCCGAAAATCCGCTTGGCGTTTTCGCCCGCGACCTTTGTCGCCGTTTCGCCCGGCAATCCGCGGACCAGGGCCAGGATGCCCTTCATGTCACCGACGTTGTGCGGAAAGTCCGTGCCGTAGAGCACGTTGTCGGCGCCGCCGACCGCGACGCACATCTCCAGGGCCCGGGGCTCGTAGACGACGGTGTCGTAGAAAATCCGGCGGAGATATTCGCTGGGCGGCGCCTTGATGGCGGCGCGGCAGGCCGGGATGGTTTCGTAGCAGCGGTCGAGCCGCCCACAGAGGTAGGGCAGCGTGCCGCCGCCGTGCGGCGCGATCAGCTTGACGTTGGGATAGCGGTCCAGAAAGCCGGACAGGATGAGCCGCGCAAAGGCCAGCGTGGTGTCGACCATGAAGCCGACCGGGGTGGCCAGGCTGAATTGATCGAGCCGCATGTCCTTGCCGCCGGGCGGGATTGTCGGGTGAACGAACACCGGTAGACCCAGGCGGTCGATCTCCGACCACACCGGTCCGAACAGCGGATCGATCAGATCGCGGCCACGCATATTGGCGAGCGTCGCCACCCCGACTGCGCCGTCGGCGCGGGCACGGGCGAGCTCGGCCAGCGCATCATCCGGATATTCCCACGGGATCGACGCGACCCAGGCGATGCGGCCAGGATATTTCCGCTGACTCTCGGCGTAGGCCGCGTTGCCGATCCGCGCCGCCTTGATGCTGGTCTCGCGCGTGCCCCAGAACACGTTGGGACCGGTCAGTGACAGCACGGCCATGTCGACGCCGGCTTCGTCCATCGCGCGCAGGCGCAAATCGTAGTCGAACATTTCGGGCATCAAGGTCACGAACGGCGCGCCGGCGAGATGGATCGCCATGTGCCCGGCCCGCGTCGGCTTCAGCTCGTAGTCGCCGCCTTCGAGCTGGAGCAGACCAAGCCACTCGCGCGGAATCATATGGGTGTGAACGTCGATGACCATCATGGCGCCTCAGAACGCACGCCGAACGGCCGCATCGAGCAGCAGCGCCGCGAACAACAGCAGGCCGGCGTCGCGGTTGGAGCGAAACATCCGCAGGCAGGATTCCGGATCGTCGATGTCGATGCGAACGATCTGCCAAACGAGATGCACCGCGAAGGCGAAAAGGCCGAGCATAAACACAATGCCGGCGTGGGCCGTCAGTCCCGCCGCACTGATCAGGACCACCGCTGCGGTCGAGAACAGCGCCAGCATCAGTTTGGTGTTCGACCCGAACAGCAGCGCGGTCGATTTGAGCCCGACCAACGCATCGTCCTCGCGGTCCTGATGCGCATAGATGGTGTCGTAGTGGATCACCCAGGCAATCGATCCGGCGTACAGCAGGAAGGCCGGAAGCTCGAGCGCGCCGCGCTCACCGGCCCAGCCCATCAGCGCGCCCCAGGAGAAGGCAAGCCCGAGAAAAATCTGCGGCCAGTAGGTGAAGCGCTTCATGAACGGATAGATCGCCACCACGCCAAGCGACGCGATGCCGACGCCAATAGCAAAGCGGTTGAACTGCACCAGCACCAAAAGACCGACCAGCGCCTGAAGCACGAGAAAGACGACTGCCGCCTTGACGCTCACCTGCCCGGAAGGAATCGGCCGCGAGCGCGTGCGCTCGACCCGTCCGTCGATGTCGCGATCGACCAGGTCGTTCCAGGTGCAACCGGCGCCGCGCATCACGATGGCGCCGACCAGCAATAGAACGATGTGCCAGGGATCGGGACCCCAGGCGCCGCTTGCGTCGGCGGCAAGCGCCGCCGACCACCAGCACGGCAGCAGCAGCAGCCACCAGCCGATCGGACGGTCGAGACGTGTCAGCCGGAGATAGGGACGCGCCCACTGTGGCGCGCTGTGGTCCACCCAGTTTCCAGTCGCATCGGCGACGCGGCCGGCGGACTGGATCACGGCTAGTGCCCCGTTTCCGAAGTTCGTCGTACGTTGCTGCACATTCTGTCACGAACTTCGGAAACAAAGGGGCACTAGCAAACCTATGATTCTAGTGCCGCTTTTCGATTTGAAGTTCCTATTCGAGTTTGCCGCAACCAGTGTAGGAACTTCAAATCGGCGGCACTAGCTCATTTTTGCAGAGCGTTGCCCGTCAACGTGTCGAAGGTGCCGCGCCCCGGCACCTTCGCAGACTGGTCATCGGCAATGATCGGCCCGCCGAGCGCGTCGCTCAAGGTCGGTACGGCGCTCGGACCGGCCGGCGCGGCGCTGCACACCGCATTGCGAATCTTGATGGTGGTGGCGTGATTGGTCTTCATCGACGTGATGATATTCGGGGGCACACCGCAAAGCTTCTGGTTGGTCTCGAGAAAGGCGACCATCTTGGCTTCCTTGATGGCGAAGGCCTTGAACATCGGACACACTTCTTCGCGCGACGCCTTGCGCGCGCTGGCGGCCTTGATCCCGGCGGCACCCTTTTCGACGTCCTCGCGGAGCGCCGGGAAGGTCATGCAGACCTTCTGAGCTTCAGAGGGAGCGGGAGCAGGACCGCTAAATCCGCCGCCGCCCCCCGGGGGAGCAAAGCTGCCGCCGCCGGGAGGACCAAAGCCGCCGCTCGAGGGACCGACCGTGATGGAGGTCGGCGCCGAGCCTTGGCCCGGAGGCGGAAAGGCGCTCGATGGCTGGGTGCCCGGCGGTGGCGGAAACGGGCTTCCCGACGCAGCCTGCGCAGGCGCGCTCTGCCCCGGCGGCGGTGGGAACTGGGCCGCGGCCTGGGACAACCCGGCACCGACCAGAACGCATGCGACGGCCAAAATCCGGCCAAGGGGCAAGCGATATGGCATCATTGCTTCGGCTCCAAGCCCGACCCCCCTTGGGGACGGCAATCAATATCAAGTCCAGGATTCGGGCGATAGGGCGGCATGACGCACCGCAGGCCGCCGAATTCCGCCAAACCCTGTCCCAGCCGCTCTGGCGCACCCGCGCCGGGAGGCGTAAATCCGATCAAAAGCTCTTCAAGGACCTGCCCCTTGCCCCAATACGACTTCCGAAGCCCCAGGCTCCACGTCACCGGCGGGCTGAAGGCCGATGCAGAGATCACTCTCGAGAAATCGCAGGCGCATTATCTTCGTAACGTGCTGCGCCTTAAGGCTGGCGACGGGGTTCTGGCGTTCAACGGCAAAGATGGTGAATGGCAGGCGACCCTTGCCGATGGCAAACGCCCCGTCCTGATCCTGGAAAAACAGACCCGGCCGCAGACCGAGCCGCAGGATCTCCACTATCTATTTGCTCCACTCAAGCACGAGCGCCTCGACTACATGGTGCAGAAGGCGGTCGAGATGGGCGTGTCCCGGCTGCAGCCGGTGCTGACCC
>Ga0105248_10006084_pt1 | contig 13246 bp, 11 predicted proteins | sample KBSS34metaG_FD_81524 | JGI IMG/M metagenome (GOLD analysis project Ga0105248, IMG submission 81524) | Switchgrass rhizosphere microbial communities from Kellogg Biological Station, Michigan, USA - KBS S3-4 metaG | ecosystem: Host-associated > Plants > Roots > Rhizosphere > Soil | place... | reverse complement strand
TGGGGCCGCCACGGCCGCCAGCCCGGCCAGTTCAAGTGGGTTCACAACATCGCCATCGATTCCAAGGGCAACCTCTACACCGCCGAAGTCGGTTGGGGACGCCGCGCACAGAAGTTCAGGAGGATGCAATGATCAGGAAATTGATGTTGGTCGCAGCGATCAGTTTGACGGCGGTACCGCAAGCCGGTGCCTGGAACGATATTCTCAACAGCATCTGGGGCTCGAAGGGCAACGACACCGGCGGCATCATTCCGTGGACGCCGGAGAACGAGCGCGCCTCCTTCGAAATCGCCGGGGCGCAATGCGCCCGCTGGAACAAGTTTCCGGTGGCGACCAGCATCCATCGCGTGCCCGGCGATTACATCGCCTACAAGTGCGTGTGGGATCCGCCGGAGGTCGCCGTGGTGCGACACCACCGCCGCGTCGACGTGAAGATCGATAAATAGCCAGCCGCTTAACGCGGCACCTCGATCGGATTGCAGTTACGACGGCCCGACGACAGGCAATCGTCGGCCCGCCGCGCGTCGATCATAGCATTGGCGAGCCACACGCCGACGCCGACCAGGACGGCTCCCGCCACCAGCAGGAAGATGTTCGCGGCGCGGCGGTCGCGCGCTTCTTGCTCGGGCGTCGGCGGCTTTTCGAGATCGTCGGACGACATGCCTGCCTTTCAATGGATACGCGGGGCCCGATCGAACAAGCGGGACTCTGCCATTGGTTAGCAAATCCTCTTCGTAATCCAAGAAATTTGCAGCGGCCTGCCAGCGGAATTTCAACAAGCCTCATGTAGACCGGGCTTCCGGAGGGCTTGAAGTGGGCTTGTCATCGAACCATCTGCCTACGCGCAGCCTCAGTCATGCCAAGTACCTCACCATACTGAGCCTCGCCATCACCGTCGGATTTTCCGTTGTTGTCGGAACAGTCCTGTGGGAAAGCCGCGGCCGTGATCGCGAACAGGCGCGGCAAGCTGCGTCGAACGTCATCGCCCTCCTCAGTTCGGAAATCGACCGCAACCTCGAACTCTACGACCTGTCCCTCCAGGCCGTCGTCGACGGCATGAAGCTTCCGGCCCTGGCCGAACTTAGCCCGGAAATGCGACAACTCGTGCTGTTCGACCGGGCCGCCACGGCGAAGGACATGGGATCGATTTTTGTCCTCGGGACGGACGGAACGGTGGTCTACGATTCTCAGACGCTCAAGCCGCCCCCGGAAAACCACGCGCAGCGCGACTACTTCAGGGTTCTGGCGGATAGCCCGTTGGCCGGTGCATTCCTCAGCCGGCCCTGGCGCACCGCCGACGGCGGCGGTTTTATCGCCATCAGCCGAAGGCTATCGAGGGCCGACGGCACATTCCAAGGCGTGGTCGTCGGCACATTGCGCCTCAGCTACTTCCAAAAGATGTTCAGCAATCTTCAATTGAGCGAGCGGGATACGCTGACCCTGACTAGAGAAGACGGTTCGGTCGTGATGCGCTTCCCGTTCGCGACAGCGCCGGTTGTGCAAAATTTCGCGAGCTCTCCTATTTTCAAGAAGCTCGCTGAATATCCACACGGCTCCTTCGAGTATATCTCCAACATCGACAACGTACTGCGTCTCTACGTGTACCAGCGCGTGGGCGAGCAGCCGCTGACCTTGAACTATGGCTCATCGGTCGAAGCCATGTATTCCAACTGGTGGCACAAGGCGACGTTGATCGGCGTCCTGATGCTCATTCTATGCGGCATCAATTTCGCGCTGGTCGTGTTCTTGACCCGCGCGCTCAAATTGCGAAGCGAGGCCGAGCATCAGCTCTCGATCATGGCCACGACCGACGGTTTGACCGGGCTATGCAACAGGCGGCGGCTCGACGAGATATTCGATTTGGAATGGCGTCGCGCGTTCCGCAGCCAGACACCGATCGCGCTGTTGATGATCGATGCCGATCATTTCAAAGTATACAACGACAATTTCGGCCACCAGGCGGGAGATATCGCTCTCAAAGCGATTGCGCACTGCATCGCGAGCAGCGCGCGGCGGTCCTCTGACATCGGCGCGCGCTATGGCGGCGAAGAATTCGCCGTGTTGCTCCCCGACACTTCGGCCGCCGAGGCGGTGCAGCTCGCGGAGCAAATCCGCAGAAGCGTGATCATACTGCGTGACGATCAGCAGGGCCGCCCCGACAGCACTCCCACCGTCAGCATCGGCGCCGCATCGATGATTCCCCGCCAGGGACTGCAACCGCGGGATCTCATCAAAGCCGCCGACACCGCGCTTTATGCGGCCAAAAGCAATGGCCGCAACCGCACGGAGCCGGCGCTACGCCAGCCCAGCAGGCGGGCGGTGGCGGCTTAAAAGATTTCGAGCGTGTGCCCGGCGATCCTGGCGGCCATGCAGGCGTTCGACGTCAGCCGGATTCCTTCATCGCCTCCTTCACCGCACCGACCAATTGCCTGAGGGTGAAGGGCTTGGGCAGAAACGAGAACTGCTTTCGATCATCGTTCGGCGGCAGGCTTTTGGCGAAAGCCTCCTCGGCGTAACCCGAGACGAAAATGATCTTCAGCGCCGGATTGCGCTTGCGCATTTCCTTGAGCATCGTCGGGCCGTCCATCTCCGGCATCACCACGTCGGAGACGACCAGATCGACCCGGCCGCCGTTCTGCGCCAGTACCTCGATGGCCTCGACGCCATTGCCGGCCTCCAGCACGGAATAGCCGCGTGAGGTGAGACCGCGGGCGTTGAGCGCGCGAAGCCCCTCCTCGTCCTCGACCAGCAGGATGGTGCCCTGCCCGGTGAGATCGGCCGCGGCCGGCGCCGGAGCAACCGGCTCGGCCCGCGGCGATCCAGCGGGCTCTTCGTCGGCGAAGATCGGCACGTCTTTCACCTGCGACGCGACGTCCATTGCCTGTTCGGCAACGTCCGGAACATGGCGGGGCAGGAAGATGCGGAAGGTCGTGCCGCGGCCGGGCGCGGAGTCCGGATAGACGAAGCCGCCGGTCTGCTTGACGATGCCGTACACCGTCGAGAGGCCGAGCCCGGTGCCCTTGCCGACCTCCTTGGTCGAGAAGAACGGATCGAAGATTTTATCGATGATATCGGCCGGGATGCCGGTGCCGGTGTCGGCGACCTCGACCAGCACGTAGTCGGCCGCGGGCATGCCCTTGTACTGCATGCGTGCGGCTGCGGCCGCGTCGACGTTGGCGGTGCGGATATCGAGCTTGCCGCCGTTCGGCATGGCGTCGCGCGCATTGACCGCGAGATTGACGATGACCTGCTCGAACTGGGAAATGTCGGCCTTGACCGGCCACAGATCGCGATCGTGCTTGACCTCGAGCTTGACCTTCTCGCCGATCAGCCGGCTCAGCATGATCCGCAGATCTTCCAGCCGCTCGCCGAGATCGAGCACCTGCGGCCGCAAGGTCTGACGACGCGAGAAGGCGAGCAGCTGCCGGACCAAGCTCGCGGCCCGGTTGGCGTTCTGCTTGATCTGCATGATGTCCTGGAAGGACGGATCGGTCGGCTTATGCGCGTTGAGCAGGAAGTCAGTCGCCATCATGATGGCGGAAAGCACATTGTTGAAGTCGTGCGCGATGCCGCCAGCGAGTTGGCCGACCGATTCCATCCGCGCGCGCTGGTTGACCTGGTTCTCCAGCGAGCGCTGGCCGGTGATCTCCAGCACATAGACGATCGCAGCCTCGGCGTCGCGGTCCTCTTCCTCGACCGGCGACACGTAAAAGCGGCCGTAACGCTCGCCACTGCCGCTCAAGCCGGCGTCGACCGGTGCGACCTCGCTCTGGCCGGCGGCGGCCTGGCGGATCGCGCTTTCCAAGGGTTCGCGGTCGCGCTCGGACACGGCGGCGAGGATCGAGCGGCCGTCACCCAGCGCGCCTGGGAACATGCGGGCAAACAGCGCGTTGGTGCGCGAGATTTTTCCGGCTTTGTCGACGGTGGCGATTGCCATCGGCGTCGACTGGAAGAAGCGCATGAAGCGAACTTCCGCGGTGCGCTGCGGATCGTCGGTCTCGCCACGGGCGCGGTTGAGCACCAGCGTCCGCGAGGCGCCCGGCACGCCGTTGGCACCGAACGCGACCTTGTGAAACAGCCGCACCGGCACGGTGCGCCCGCCGCGGGTCTTGAAGTCGATGTCCATCACTTCAGTTTTGACTTCGCCCGGGGCCGCGGCCAGCGTGGTAATCAGCGAAGCGCCGTTGCCGGAGACAATGTCGGCAAGCTTCAGTCCGCCGGAGCCAACCTGGGCAAGATCGTGGTCGAGCCAAGAGGCGAGTGTCGCGTTGAGATAGCCGATGTCGCCGTTGGCATCGACCGAGAAGAAGCCGGCCGGTGCATGATCGAGATAGTCGATGGCGTGCTGCAATTCCTGGAAGATGTTTTCCTGGCGCTCGCGGTCTCGCGTCACGTCGGTGACGGTCCACAGGGTGAGCTTGCTGCCGCCCTTCGCATCGCCAAGCGGGCGAACGCGAAGCCGGAGCCAGTTCGCAGCCTTCTTCTTGAGGCCGGTGACCCGCACCTCTTCCTGGGCGTGTCGACCTTCGCGCGCCGCCTTGAGCAGGCGATAGACCGCTTCCGACACGTCGGGATCGCCGATGAACGCCCGCTCGACCGGCCGGACATCGTTGGGGTCGGAGGCTTCGACGAGGCCGAGATAGGCGGCGTTGGCGTAGATAACTCGGCCACGCGGGTCGGTGACCAGGAGGCCATCGACCGCGTCGTCGACCACCATCTTGAGCATCGGGCTGGCACCGGTGTCCTTGCCAGCCACGCGCAGGATGCCGGTCGCAAGCGCAAACAGCGAGAACACGCCGGCCATAGCGAGGAAGGCGAGCAGCCCGAGGATATAAGGCCCGGCGTTACCACGGCCGACCAGCAGGAGACCGACCGCCGCGCCGACCAGCGCGATTGCCACCAGCAGCACCATGCCAATGCTGCCGCCGCGGTCGCCGCTCGAGCTGCGATCGACCGAAGTCGCCCGGGTTATTTCGCTCAAATCCTGCGTGGCCATAACCAATTTCAGGTGGGGTGGAGGGCGCGACGCAACGGCATCCCTTGGTGCCCTAGCAGAGGCCTCGCGCGCAAGGGTTTCGCTCATGCGGTCCCCCGGAGTTCCCACATCCTCCCTTCCCTATTGGTCACGGCCGCGCCTGCCCAGCACCCCGGCGCAGCTTCATGACGTAGCCGATGATTTCGGCCACCGCCTTGTAGTGCTCGGTCGGGATTTCCTCGTCGATCTCAACGGTGGCGTGCAGCGCTCGGGCCAGCGGCGGGTTTTCCACGATCGGGATGGAATGCTGGGTTGCCAGCTCGCGGATTTTCAATGCCACCAGATCCGTGCCCTTGGCGAGGCAGACCGGAGCGTTCATGCCGCGGTCGTATTGCAGGGCGATGGCGTAGTGGGTCGGATTGGTGATGATGACGGAGGCCTTCGGCACCGCGGCCATCATCCGCCGGCGCGCCCGGGCCTGGCGCAATTGGCGGATCTTGCCCTTCACCTGCGGATCGCCTTCGGTCTGCTTGAACTCGTCCTTCATCTCGCGGAGCGACATCTTCTGGCGCTCGAACCATTGCCGGTATTGGAACAGGTAGTCGGCGGCGGCAACCAGGAACAGGATTGCAACCACGGCCCCCAGCAAGTCGAGCGACAACGAACGGGTGAGCAGCAACGTGCCGAGGATGTCAGTCGACACGAGGCTGTCGAGGCGATACCGCTGCGGCCACAGCAGCGCCACCATGACTGAGCCGAGAACCGTGAGCTTGATGAGGCCTTTGATGAAGTTGGCAATCGCCTGACGCGAGAACTGTCGCTTCAATCCCGCCAGCGGAGAAATCTTGGAAAACTTCGGCGTGAGCGAATCGGCCGACCACACCAGGCGGTGCTGGATCACGTTACCGGCGATCGCGGCCAGCACCAGAACGCCGAGCGGCAGCGCGATCGCCGCCAGCACTTCGCGTTCAACGCGTGCCGTCAGCGCAATCAGGCCGCGGCCGTCGACCGGGATTTGGTACGAGTTAGCGAGAAAACCACGGAACGTCGTGGTCAGGCCGCTGCTCATGGGGCCGGAAAACGCCGCCAGCATCAGCGCGCCGCCGCCGATCACAAACCAGGTGGAGACCTCCTGGCTCTTGACGACATCACCGCGTTGGTGCGCCTCGTCGAGCCGCTTTTGTGTTGGGTCCTCTGAGCGATCTTGATCGTGTTCGTCAGCCACGGTGCTCTCGCCTCACATGCTCGGTGCCATGAGGTGCAGCACGCCTTCGACGTAATCCAGGAACGTCATCATCATGGCGCCCAGCACAAGCAGCAGGATGAGGAACCCGACCAGGATCGACAGCGGCATCCCGATGAAGAATACCTGCATCTGCGGCATCAGCCGCGATAGGATGCCGAGTCCAAGGTTGAACAGCAGCCCGAACACCAGAAACGGCGCCGACAGTTGCACGCCGATGCGAAACGTGCCGCTCACCGTGTTGGTCAAGATCGAGGCGACATCGCCAAACAGCGGAATGTCCCCGGGCTTGAACAGTAGATAGCTGTCGTTGAGGGCTGCGATCACCAGGTGATGCATGTCGGTGGCAAAGATCAGCGTGACACCGAGCACGCCGAGAAAATTGCCGACGATTACGCCCTGCTGGCCCTGGGTCGGGTCTACCGCGGTCACGAAGCCCAATCCCATCTGCTGGGCGACGACGGAGCCGGCGATCTGCAACGCGGCGATGGTCAGCCGCGCCAGGAGGCCGAGGACGATGCCGATCAAAAGCTCCTGACCGAGGGTGAGGAGCACGGGACCGAAAGCGCGGAGATCGATCTGATAGTCGTTGCGATGCAGCGGCATGATGACGGCGGTCAGCACCAGCGCGATGGTGAGCCGCACGCGTGGCGACACCGTCATTTCGCCGAGCCCCGGCAGCAGCATGACCATGGTGCCGATGCGCGCGAAGCTCAGCATGAATACCGCGGCGTACACCGGCAGGAACGAGACGTCGATTTGCATGCGCCGGCTCCTAGGTTCTGGCCGGAGCCAAGGCTAACGTCACCCGCCGATGATGCGGGCGGCAATCCGCGCCATGTGGCCTTGCAACGAGTCGGCCATGAACGGCAACGCCAGCAGCATGGCGACGAAAATCGCGAGAATTTTCGGCACGAACACCAGGGTCATCTCCTGGATCTGCGTCAGCGCCTGAAACAGCGAGATGGCGACGCCGACGGCAAGGCCGACGAGCATCAGCGGGCTCGACACCACCACCAGCGTGAGGATCGCGTCCTTCGCCACATCGAGCACTTCCGGTCCGGTCATGACATTCCTTATCGATCGCCCCCGCGATTGCACCGATCAGATCGGCATCTTCATGATCTCTTCGTAGGCCGAGATCACCTTGTCGCGCACCGAGACGAGCGTATCGATCGCGACCTCGGATTCGGCCACCGCCGTGACCACGTCGACCATATTGGCCTTGCCGTTGGCGGCCGCGTGGGTCTGCATGTCGGAGTTGTGCGTAGACTTGCTGAGCGAGTTGATCGCGTCCTTGACCAGAGCGCCGAAGCTCGGCCCGTCGGACGCCTCGCCCGCGCCCTTGGTCAGGCCCGATGGATCGGTCAGCTTGGCGAGACTGGCGTAAGCGTTGGCGGCAATGCTGGGTGTGGCCATCGTCGCTCTCCAAATCAGGATTTAAGAATGTCGATCGTGCGCTGGATCATGCGGCGCGAGGCGCCGATGACATTGACGTTGGCCTCGTAGGAGCGCTGCGCCTCGCGCAGATCCGTCATTTCGACCAGCGAATTGACGTTGGGATATTTGACATTGCCGTTTGCATCGGCGGACGGATGGCCCGGCTCATGCTTGACGCGAAATTCTGACGGATCGGTCTTGACGTGGCCAAGTCCGACGACTTGCGCATCGAGCGCGCGGTCCATCTCGCTCGTGAAGGTCGCCATCTTGCGGCGGTACGGCTCGCCACCGGCCGTTTGCGCCGTGGAATCCGCGTTGGCGATGTTCTCTGAGATGATGCGCATGCGCCCGGCCTGTGCGCGCAGTCCCGATGCCGCGATCGCGATCGACTTCATGAAGTCCATCTGCCGTCACCTCTTTCCGATAGCGATTTTGATCAACCCAAGGCTCTTGGTGTAGAGCGTGGTTGCGGCTTGGTAGTCCATCTGGTTGGCGGCGACCTTGATCATCTCGTCTTCGAGATTCACGGCGATGCCCGTGGGCCGCGCGTCGTAACCGCCGAACCGCGAAGCGTGGCTCGACGAGGCAGTCGACGACGCGATGTGAGCGGCTTCGGTGCGATCGAGCCCGATCGCCGCCAGGGTCGGCATCGTCCGGTCGAATTGCAGCGGGGTCAAATCGCGCGGCCGGTAGCCCTGGGTGTCGGAGTTGGACACATTTTCAGCCAACAGGCGCTGGCGTTCCTGATGCCATTGCATCCGGGTGCGCAGCATGGAAAACAGCGGCAGGTCGGTGATGGCCACGGCGTAAAGCCCTCGCGGATGCCGTCGGAACCTTGGCCTGCCCCATGGGTCAGGCCGTGGTCCGATCCGGTTCAACTGGGCAGACTTTGCCGGGTGTATGGTTAACGGTCGGTTAAATCCGCGAAAACACGCGGTTTGCCATCAAACGGCCGTTTACCAAAAGAATCGTTATAAATGGGGCGGCAAGCTCGAAACCGCCCTCTGGCGTTAGTTCTTTGTTAATGTTCTCGACGGCAATTATTGCCGGCGGCGTTAACGAATTGGATAACGTCGGCCGGCCCGTGCGCGCAGCGGACGCGCCAGGGGATCATCGATGAGCAGCCTCTTCGGCGTGGAGCTACCGACTCCGGTGAATTTCGTCATCGCGTTTGCCTTCGTTCTGCTGCTGATCGGCGCAGCGGCCTGGCTGGTGCGCCGGTTCGGCTCAACGCGGATGGATGCTGCAGCCCGTGGGCGTCAGCCGCGCCTCGCCGTAATCGATTCCGCCGCCGTCGACGGCCGTCGCAAGCTCGTCATCATCCGCCGCGACAACGTCGAACATCTCTTGATGATCGGCGGCCCGAGCGACGTCGTGGTCGAAACCAATATCGTGCGCGGCGTAGCCGTCGCCACCCGCGATGCGCCACCGGCTCGAAACGGCGCTCCCGAGGCCATGCCGCGCGCCATGCAAATGCCCGAACCGACACCGTGGCCATTGCAGCCCGAGCACGCCCCCGTGCCAGCCCCGGCACCGATGCCGCAGCCGGTGCGTGCACAGCGCTTGCCCTCGGACGAGGCCTGGCAGGCGCCGCCCGCCGAGCCAGCGGTCATGCCGCCGTCGATTCCCGAGGTTCGCCCGGTGCGTCCCGCCGACACGCTCGCCGGTCTTGCCGAGGAACTCGCGCGTCCGAGTGAAGCGGCCACCGCCCGGCCGGTACAGGTCCAACCCGGCCAGATCCAGCCGGCGCGGGTTGCCGCCCCGCTGCCTATGGCGGCCAGCGCAGCGCCGCCGAGCCCAGTTGCCGACCAGAGCCTCGCCGAAATGGCCCAGCGCCTCGAAGCGGCGCTCCGGCGCCCCACGGCGCAGAAGGTGGTTGCCGAAACGGCGCGAGTCACGGCCACTGTCGAAGTCAAGGCGGGCACCCCAAAGCCTGCCGTGCAGCCGCGCGGCGCCCAACCCAGGTCACCGCAAGGTAATCTCGAACAAGAGATGGCGACTCTTTTGAGCAGACCAGGAAAGACTTGAGGTCACGCGGGTTCGCCGCCTGCGTCCGTCTCACGACGGGGGTGGCGATAGCGCTTCTACTGTCAAATCCCGCGCACGCCCAAGATATCAGCGTCAATTTCGGCCAGGGCGCTGGCCTCACTGAGCGCGTGATCCAGTTGATCGCGCTGCTGACGGTACTGTCGCTCGCGCCGTCGATCCTGGTGATGATGACCTCGTTCACGCGGATCGTGGTGGTGCTGTCGCTCTTGCGCACCGCGCTCGGAACCGCGACCGCACCGCCCAATGCAGTGATCGTGTCGCTGGCCCTCTTCCTCACCGCCTTCGTGATGGGGCCGGCGTTTCAACGCGCCTATGACGTCGGCATCAAACCGATGATCGCCAACGAGATCACCGCCGAGCAGGCGTTCGAACGCTCGTCGGGGCCGTTCAAGGAGTTCATGCTCAAGAACGTCCGCGACAAGGACCTGAAGCTGTTCAACGATCTCGCCAAGGAGCCGGTACCGGCGACGCCCGAAGGAGTTTCGCTGCGGATTCTCATCCCGGCTTTCATGATCTCCGAATTAAAGCGCGCCTTCGAGATTGGCTTTCTGTTGTTCCTGCCGTTCCTCATCATCGACCTCGTGGTGGCGTCGGTGCTGATGTCGATGGGCATGATGATGCTGCCACCGGTGGTGGTGTCGCTGCCGTTCAAGCTGATCTTCTTCGTGCTGGTGGACGGCTGGAGTCTGGTTGCCGGCTCATTGGTGCAGAGCTACGGCGGCGGGTGAGGATCAGCGCGCGGAGACCCGCCGCGGGTTTTTCTGCCTGATCGAGCCGGTCGGTTCGGGATCGGCCTTCGGCTTTGGCGCGTTGACGCTCGGCCCAGCCGCCTCCGGCAATACGCCATGCATCTCCGGATAGCGCGCCTTGAGGTCGCGCAGGAAGCCCGACAGCGTGTCGCCCGCCGCCACGGACCGCGCCACCTCGCGGAATTCCGGGCTGCTGGTGCCGAGCCCGCCGGTGACCACATCGAAGGCGCGGCCGTCCGGCCCATCAGCCATCTTGGCTGCATATTTGTCGCGCAGCCGCGCGGTGCCGAGCTTATCTTCGGCCAGCGCATAGCCGACGCCGGTGCGCAGCATGTCGGCGCGCTCGGCGTCGCTAAGCGGTTCGAAGCTCTTCCAGCGGTCACCGTAGAGCAGTTCGATGTGCTCAGCCGCCTTCTGCCAGTTGCGCGAGGCCCAATAGATGTCCGAGCGCAACCGCAATGACTCGCGGCCTTCGAGTCCCGCGATCACTTCGAGCGCAAAATCGTGGCGGCCGAGATCGGAAAGCGCGCGGGCCTCGATCATCAGCCGCGGCACGCGGATCTCGTTCGACAGGTCGGCGGTGCGGGTGGCGCGCAGCACCGCCTGGGCCTTGGCCGGCTTGTGGTTCATCAGATAGATCACCGCGAGCCGCGTCGCGACCTGGGCGCGTGCTGCCCCCTGCAAGCGGTTGTCGACCTGGTACTGCAGAAGTTCGGCGGCCTGATCGAGCAGATCGACCGACACCAGACGATCGGCGAGCCGGCGGATCATCTCGTCGCCGCGCCGCCCGATCGGAGTAAGGTCGCGGAAATCATAGAACAGGCTCAGCGCGTCGATGGCGGGCAGTGCGTCGCCCTTGCCGGCGAGAAACAGCATGTCGAAGGTCTTGGCCGCTTCGCTTTGGATGTTTCGCGTCAGCGGCGAGTTCGGGTATGCGGTGAGCGCCACGCGCATGACATGAAACGTTTCGCGGTAATTGTCCTGCTCGGTGTAGAGCCGCGCCAAGGTCTGCAATGCCTCGACCTCGGTCTCGTCGCCGCGCCAAGCGACGGCGAGATTCTCCAGTTCGGCGACGTAATCGGCCTTGTTGCTCTCGCCCAGTGAATAGCGGAGCGCACTCTCGCGAAGCCGCCCCTGTGCGGCCGCTGGCCGGTCGTTGGATGCCGCGGCAAAGCGATAGGCGGCCAGCGCGTCATGGCTCCGGCCGACGGCTTCGGCGATGCGCCCGCTCAACACCGAGATCGACGGCTCGATCTCGGGCGACAGACCGATAATTTTGAAATCGTTGAGCCTTCGCACCGCGCTGGTAAAATCGCCGACCTCGATCGCAGCACGCATCGCCTCTTTCAGCACGATCCGCTGCAATTCGAGCGGCAGCGTGCCGAGGGCGCCTTCGACAGTGCGGAAGGCATCGACCGCATCTGGCCATTTGCCCTGCCGTGCAAAGACAAGCGCCCGCCACAGCGGCGCGTCGTTTTGATTGCCAACGACCGGATTGGCCAAGTCTTTTTGCGCCGCTTCGACGCGCCCCAGCATGATGTTGGCGACCGCGCGCAGGACAAGTGGCGACGGGTCTTCGGCGGTCGGCCTCTCATCGGTGAGCGCGGTGTCGAGAACAGACTTGGCCTCGACGTACATCTGCTGCGCGAAATAAAAGCGCGCGAGGTCAAGTCGCGCCTCGGTGCGTCCGGTGACCGGCGCATCGGCGGCGGCACGGACCAACTCAAACTGACGCTTGGCGTATTCCGCCTGACGGTCGTCGCTCCAGCGTTTGGTGTCGAAAATCAGCGCGCGCGCAGCCCTCTCCTGTTGCGGCATCGCCGCGTCCGACAGCGTCAAGCCGCCGGCACGCGTTAGGATGACCTTGTCGGCCGACAACTCGGCTTTGAGGTCGTCGGCAAACGGCTGCACGGCAATGCCTTGTGCGGTGCCAAGTGCGCGAAGATCGACGAAGTCCTGGCCCTTGAGAAGGCCGCGCGCCGGTCCAAATCCAGTCACGACCAGAAGCCGGTCGCCAACGTCGGCATCGTCAAGCCAATGTGCCTGCTGCGGCCCGTCGAACGGGATGGTGATGCTGGTACGCCCGGGCCCGACCATGTTGCGGGCGACGACGAGGGGCTTGGTCACGCCCGCCATCGCCTCACCGATTGTGATGAGCCAGCCGGAGTCCTGCGGCTCGGCGCTGACCAGGCGCGGCCGTTCCAGCTTGACGCGCACCACCTGAGCATCGTCCTCGTGTGCGACCGCGGCACTGAGAATGGTCTTGCTCTGGTCGGTGCCGAGAACGCCGACATCGAGCTCGGACTTGGTGTCGAACACCATCCACAGCGTGTCGGCGCGCTGGAACACCGCCGCGGATGTCGACGCCGCGAACGGAAAGAACACCCGCAGGCTTTCGCCCTGCCGGCGAAGCTCGGCACTGATCGGACGTCTCGGGTCAAGCTTTGGCGCGCGGGTCGAGGTTTCACGCTCTTTCACCGCGGGCACCGGCGGCTCAACCTCATCTGCAGCGACCTTGGGCATGGCGGCCGCGGGGGGCACGGTGGTTGGTGCAACGCCTGGCCCATGAGATTCTGGTAACTTGGCTTCTGGCGCTTTGAATTCGGGCGGCTTGGATTCAGACAGCTTGGGCCCTATGGCCACGATCGTTTCCGGCGGGGCAACGCCCGCGAGCGGGCCGGTCACAGCAACTGCGGCTGCTGCCTTGGCGTCGATCGGGCTAACGTCGACGACGTAGTTCGAATCCTCCCGGAACGTGCGAATATCGGCCTGCTGCGAGAACTTGAATTG
>Ga0105248_10006083_pt1 | contig 13247 bp, 11 predicted proteins | sample KBSS34metaG_FD_81524 | JGI IMG/M metagenome (GOLD analysis project Ga0105248, IMG submission 81524) | Switchgrass rhizosphere microbial communities from Kellogg Biological Station, Michigan, USA - KBS S3-4 metaG | ecosystem: Host-associated > Plants > Roots > Rhizosphere > Soil | place... | reverse complement strand
GACGCAGGGTCGGCCGAGCCGGTCACGGATCCGACCATCTCCAGCACTTGACCCACTTCGAATCCAGCCGCTTTTAGATCGCGAGCGACCTCATGGATCGGACGCTCGCCGTTGATCGTCACTACCATTGCCTTTTTCTTGCTTGCCATAAGGACTCCTTGAGGACAGCCACCCTAAGTTTACCGCTCGGTGATCTGTCCGCCCAGGCAAGGGAGGGGCTTATCGATAGCCCCTCCTCAACTCCAGACGGCCTACGGAGCCTGGACCAGTCCAGCGCCGACGTCGCTCGCCGGAAGCGGCAGCGGTTTTGCGGAGGAGAGTAGCTTTGCTCTCAACGTCGTCCCGCGCAGGTTCGGACTGGTCTGCGCCCACAACGCGGCACAACCGGCAACATGCGGAGTAGCCATACTGGTTCCGCTGATCGTCTTGTGCAAGACAGGTCTTGGCCAGGATGAAAACACATCGACGCCGGGTCCGGCGATGTCGATCTTGCCGCCACAAGAGAACACCGCGACGCGGAGATTGCTATCGAGCGCCGCGACCGACACAACGGTCGGTGAGTTGGCCGGTGCGCCGGCGGGCTGAATATTTCCGGGACGTTGGCTGGCATTACCGGCCGCAGCAATGATTAGACACCCATTGTTCAGAGCGGCTGCTCCGGCAGCGGTGTAAGAGGGCTGTACTCCAATCTGCGCTCCCAGCGACGTCGAAATCACGGGGCATTTGTTGGCGATCGCCCAGTTCATGCCAGCCAACACTTGGGCCTGTGTTCCGGAGCCGGAATTGTTGAGGACCTTCCCGATGAAGATCTGGGCCTTAAATGCGATCCCGTAACGCTGGACGGCTCCGGGGGGCGCCTTGGGTCCGCACGCCGTGCCGGCGGTGTGAGTGCCGTGTCCTACCAGATCCTGAATGGGCTGTCCCACGAAGGTTTGGGTGGTGAACGCCCTTCCTGCGAACTCCGGATGACCCAGATCGAAACCGGTATCCAGAATCGCAACCTTGATGCCGCTCCCATCCCGGAGGCTGGGTGGAACCTTGCAGGCGGTGAGACCCCAGGTCACACCCAATGCCGCGGGCGAGACCTCGGCTTCTTCCACGGCTTCCCGGCCGCCCAGATCCCTAGCGATCATTTGGGCCGTGTGAAGGACGCCTTTCATGTAGTCGGCTGCGTTGATCCCATTCGCGAACATGAAATACTCCGGATCGATCGAGTGAACCGGGCTATCCTCGGCGATGACGGCTTCTGCGGTCAGCCCGCGTGCATGTGCCGCTTGGGCACCCATCAATGCCACGCCGATCTCCGGAAACACCACGCCGTCCGCTCCGGCAGCCGCTTCGAACGTCACCGCTTGGTTTTTGAAATCCCGGGCACTGGCGAGTTTAAAGCCTCCTTTCGATTCCAAATGCTTCACTCCGGCGTCCGTCGCGCCCTCTTTGAAGGTCATTAGGAATCGCCCCGTCGTCGCTGTGTCTCCGCCTCTTTCGAGTGCGGCCATCAGTAAACTTTCTGTATCCGTTGCTACGTGCGGACTCTCGGCACTTGCCGGGGATGGTCCACGTTTCACTTTCTTGGTTGCCATGCGATCTCCTCCTTAAAACCGTCGACTTAAATTACAGACTGGTGACTAATGCAAACGCACCAGCATCTATAAAACGAGGAAAAGAGATCGAATCCTTTTATTGTTTTTACGAGTCGACTCGTCCATGCCGGCTGCGCGCCAGCACTTTGTAAGCGCTTCGATCCTGCGCGTGTTGCTCATACCAGACCGCCAGGGCTTCGCGAGTATCGCGAGTGAGCCGGGCGTGGCTTGCGGCGACTTCCATCGAAGGCGCACGCAGATCTCGGGGAATGAGAACCGCATGCGCCACCTCTTCGCCTTGACGATAGTGAACCGGAACGGTAGCCTTCCGCAGAATCAGATTCACCGGATTCGCGTACCACGCCGTCTCCACCAATCCGCTTTGGACCTGCAATCCCCGGCCTGTGCGATTCAGCAAGGGAAGAAAGAGCGTATCGATATTCTGCGGCGTTCGCCAGATGTACGGCAAGTGGAGCTTAAACAAATCCTGCTGATCTTCGCGGTCGAAAAAACTGATTCCGGGCTCTAATACCGTGCCTTGGCGGGGAATGTCGGTGAGCGAATAGGCGTTTCCGGCAAATCGGCAGGCGGGGTTGTCCGCGACGTAGAAGACCCAATCCGATTCGCCTGCGGATTGCGTAATCGGAGAGCGGAACGCGCGGCACCCCTCCGGCACCTCCTGAGGAGGACAATGCCCGAACCGGATCGGAGAAGGGATCAGAAATCCAAGCGCGCTCCCCGCCGTGAAGGGAAGACACTGCTCCTGGACTCCATACCCAGACGGAACATGTTCGCGGGTCCGCGCAGACGCCGGCCTCGGCAGTTCCGCGTTCGGAACCAATGGGACGATCTGGATTCCGACCGCGTCCAGGGTCATTTTCATTGCGATTCTAGCAGAAACACAAATCTCAGCTCGAAGAGTCCTGTTGATACTGAGTGTTGTATTGGACCATCCAGCAGTTTCGCGAGCTGCTGGCTTTTGATCATCCGTATCGTTTCGTGAACCACGACCGGGACACCATCTTCTCGATTCGTGGTTCATTACAATCGGGGACGTCCTCATTCATCGTTAGGGCCTGAATCCCGGAACCACTCCAGGACGGAGTTCCGGCCAGCGCTCATAGACACAAGCTGCCGCCAACCGTCGGGTCACATCAACCCGGTTCGGGACGGGTTGCATCATGAGTGTCGCCTGGAAAAGGAGGCAGCTTAGCGACGGACCGAATATTTGCGGACCACGGTGGGCTTCCTGGTCGAGCTCGACGAAAAGGATTTCGCCCAGCTTCGCCGCTTGGGCGACGACTATTTGACTCATAAGAGCGGTCCGTGAGTACGGTTGTTTCTGCCCGCTGAACTCACTTCGAACTCTCCTTGTCCTAAACCACTGGTGCCTCTTCAAGCGCTTTCCGAGCCGCCTTTCCGAGTTGTAAGGCATCGTCGACAGCCGTCACCATGAATAGAAGGTCGAAAGGCTGCTGCGGCGCGTTCGGCGTCACTGGCACCTTCGGTGGTGGTGTGCTGTGGCTTCTTTGTGTTCTCTTCACTTCCTCCTTCAGCTTCGCGTAGTTGAAGAACCTGAAGAGTATCTCTCCAATCCATTTGTCGGTGTGCAACACGCAATAATTATGTGCCTGTCCAATTCTGAGCCAAGTTGAGGTGCGGTCGCGCGCGGGATCAACTGGCTTCGCCGCAGGCCTCTCTGGAAGTACTCCCGGGTTCTCCCAATATCCTACGGGGACTATCCCATGCAGCAGTTTCGCGGCGTCGCTGATGTCGTACTTGACTACGTCGATGAAGAACCCTAGATCGAAGCGGCCTTGTAACCGAGAAGGATCAGACTGATAGAATTGCTCAACATCATCGGACAGCAGGCGGACAGCATTCCGACAAACTGGATCTTCAATTCCGGCGATCAGTTCAGCCGCCTGGTCTTTCTCGATCAGCAACGGCTCTGCCATGGGGAGACCCTCGATTCTAGACATCCCTATCGCCTAGCCAGACGGAACATGTTCGCGAGTCCGCGCGGACGCCGGCCTCGGCAGCTCCGCGTTCGGAACCAATGGGATGATCTGGATTCCGGCCGCGTCCGGGGTCATTTTCACTGCGATTCTAGCAGAAACACAAATCTCAGCTCGAAGAGTCTTGTTGATACTGGGTGCTGTACAAGCGACTCCAATATTCATTTCCATCCCAACTGATAACGCCGCCTAGTTTACTCGCGAACTGGTGAGCAATTTCGATCGCCAGATACGAAGACTCCTCGTTGCGCCGCACTGTAATTGAAATGATTCCCTTTACATCTCGTTTCGGGATCGGCCACTCTTCCCTCGAAGGCAGGTCGGCAACCGAATATGCGTCCACCCAAACGTGCGCTGCCTGTCGGGACGCGACGATCGTGCCACCCTCGCCGCGCCATGCCGAAGCGCCCGTTGCGCGAATGGCCACCAAAACCTCATCGGCTTCATGGTCTTCACGGAACAATACGCCGAACGAATCCATAAAGTGAAGTCTCCCGACCGCGTCCGAGGTTATTTGCACAGCGATTCTAGCAGAACGCTCCGTTCGAACCTAGTGTCTTCAAGGACTTAAGAGTTCCCGGCAGTCGCCACAAAGACGTGCGACAAAAGGACCCGTCGGAGCACTACTCATCGATGGCCTTGTTCCGGACCCGCTCCGCCGCCGTTTTCGGCATTGACGCGCACCTGATTGACGTGGAAGTCGACATGTACCCCGGCGTGAACCGCGAGTTCATCACGGTCGGGATGCCGGACACCGCCGTCCGGGAGAGCCGCGAACGGATCAAGTCGGCGCTTATGAATTCCGGGTTCGGATACCCCAACAAGAGCGTTACCATCAACCTGGCGCCGGCCAACGTTCGCAAGGAAGGCGCGGGGTTCGACCTCCCCATGGCGCTTGGGATTCTGGGAGCCATGGGCATCGTGGCCCCTAGCGATCAGCACCTTTTCGTGGGCGAGTTGTCGCTCGATGGGGCGATCCGGCCGGTGCGCGGGGCGCTGTCCATCGCCGCCTGTGCCCGCCGTGAGAAGATTCCCAATCTTCTGGTCCCGATCGATAACGTCGCCGAAGCGGCGGTTGCCGACGGAGTACGGGTCTTCGGGATGCGCCACTTGAGCGAAGTCGTGGCGTTCCTTCAGCGGCCCGAGGATTTTTCACCCCACTCGCCGCAGGCGGTCCCCGCGAAGCCTGAAAACAGTTCGGTCCTCGATTTCCGCGACGTTCGCGGCCAGACCACTGCCAAGCGAGCCCTCGAAGTCGCCGCCGCAGGAGGGCACAACGTGCTTCTAGTAGGACCTCCGGGATCGGGAAAGACCATGCTGGCCAAGCGGCTCCCCGGAATTCTGCCGCCCCTGACGTTTCCGGAAGCGCTCGAAACCACGCAGGTCCACAGTGTAGCCGGAGTGTTGCCGAAGGGCGTCGGCCTCCTAACCCACCGTCCTTTTCGCGCGCCGCATCATTCGATTTCCGACGCGGGACTCATCGGAGGAGGATCGGGAATGCCGCGTCCGGGCGAGGCGAGTCTGGCTCACAACGGCGTTCTGTTCCTGGACGAGCTTCCGGAGTTTCCGCGCAACGTGCTCGAACAGTTGCGCCAGCCTCTCGAGGAGGGCAGCGTCACGCTGGCGCGCGCGCAGATGACACTCCCCTTCCCCGCAAATTTCATGCTCATTGCTGCGATGAATCCGTGTCCCTGTGGGCACTTCTCGGATCCGACTCGCGATTGTCGCTGCACCGGCGGCATCATTCAGCGTTACTTGGGCAAAATCAGCGGCCCGCTGCTCGACCGCATCGATCTGCACATCGAGGTGCCTGCAGTGCCGTACCAGGAACTGCGCGGAAAAGATGGCGGGGCCACTTCAGCCGAGATGCGCGCGCGGGTGGAACGCGCCCGTTCCACCCAGCATGCGCGCGGTTTCTACAACGCTCAGATTCCCGTGCGTCAGCTCCGCAAACTATGCGCTCTGGACGAAGCGGGCGAACGAACACTCGAACTGGCGGTCCGGCGCATGGGCCTTTCGGCCCGCGCCCACGACCGCGTCCTGAAAGTCGCCCGTACGGTCGCCGATCTTGACTCAGCGGAACGAGTCACCGCTAAACACCTTGCCGAGGCGGTGCAGTACCGTAGCCTGGATCGGAATTATTGGCAGTGACATACAATGAGATAGCTTTGAGGACTAGGGAATAGCCATGAAGACTAACGGCAATCTCGGCATGGGCGACACCGCGCGCTGGGCGGTAATTCAAGGCGACTGGGAAATCGCCGCTGAAGAGTTGGTCTACAAAGGCGGGGAAGATAAATACCAAGCGCATGGCCAGCTTTTCCCGATGGGGCTAGCGGTCAGCAACCGCTCTCTTCAACACGGCCAGTGTCGCGTCGACGTTAGATTCACCACTTCCGACGAGCCGGGCCACTTCGCGGGTGGGCTGGTCATCGGCTACCGCGCTCCGGAAAGGTATTATGTTCAGGTTCAACTTGGCGCTGGCCCTGCGGCATACACCGTTTCCGAGTTCGTGCCTGGCTTTGGCTGGAAACCCCTCTACTCGGTTGGCCAACAGAGTCTCTTGCATCCGAACCGCGTTTATACTCTGGAGGCTGAGGTCCGAGGTCAGGAGGTTCGCGTTAGGGTCGACACCGTGCAAATTCTCGAAGTGCTCTTGTCGCGTCCATTGGAAGGAAAGCAAACTGGCTTAATCGCCGCGGGTAAAGGTCACGTTCACTTTTCCCACTTCGAAGTCGCCGGCGACAAGCCGAGGATCTTCGTCGCAATGGAATACCGGGAACCATTTGATACCTTCTACCACAAGGTAATCAAGCCGCAGGCGGAGACTCGTTTTGACGTAGTGAGGATTGACGAAAAAGTAGGCCCAGGAGTCATCTTCCAGGACATGCAGCGTGAGATCGCTCAGGCTGACGTGCTGATCGCGGAAATCACGCCGGCGAATCCGAATGTTTTTTACGAGCTTGGCTATGCGCACGCACTCGGGAAGCCGACCATACTTCTAGCCCAGCGTGGGGGGAATTTGCCCTTCGATATCAGCAGCTTTCGGGTGGTCTTTTACGACGATACCATCGGTGGCAAATCGCAAGTGGAAGAGGATCTTTCGAAGCACCTCGATGCAATCCTGCAATCGGTTGGCTGACGATTCTGCCCGTGCCCACCGAGCGTCTACCTGACTAACCCGCCAGCCCGAATCTGCCGATCACTCCATCGCCCCCGGTGCGGACAGTCCAAGCCGCCCAAGAATCGGAGAGGGGCCAACAAAGCAGATCTGCAAGAATAGCTAAGAAGGATTCGATCCATGTTCCTGCTCAGTCAAGCCACGCATCGCATGATCATCCAATATGATCCCGAGGTTGGGCATCGTTTCACGCCGAACCTCAGGGCCAGACTTCCGGGCGATGAGGGCGGATACTTTGTGGTGACGAATTCAACGGGTTTCCGCTCCGACTATGAGTTCGAAAAGCGGCAAGCGAAACACGGCCGAATTCTGATGTTCGGAGATTCTTACACTGCCGGCGACAATGTTTCCAACGCAGATCGTTACTCCGATCAACTTGGAAAGATTCTTGGAGTGGAGGTTCAAAACTACGGCGTGCCGGGATCAGGCACGGATCAGCACTTATTGATTCACGGAAAATTCGCCGCCGATATTGATGCAGACCTGCTCATGATCTGCGTACAAATCGATAGTTTCCATCGCATTCAGGTATCGCACCGGCCCAGCATCGATCGCATTACCGGCCGAAGAGTGCTGGTTCCGAAGCCGTATTTTGAGTGGGACGACGGGGAGATCGTGCTGCGTCATGTGCCGGTGCCAAAGGAGCGCCCGGTGGACCAGGGCCACGTCAACGTGAATGAAGGTAAGGAGCAGGCCCGTTGGTACGACGGGCTGCACGACGCGTATCTGAAAGTTCCGGGGCTGAAGTCCCTTCGCCATTCGCCGATGTTTAGTGAGATCGGCTCCCGCGCGATCTCGGAGCTGCACCGCCTGACCGGCAAGCATCCGTACCCCGATATTCTTTCCCCCGAGACTCCGGGTTGGAAACTGATGTCGGCGATTCTCCGGAAATTCATCCACCAAGCCAAGCAGCGGCCGATAGTCATTGTCCCGATCCCAACTTCCGATTTTTACTTGCATGGCGTCAAACCGGTCTATCAAGAGTTGTTTCAGACGCTCGAGGATCGCGCCAGCGGAGTCCACGTAATCGACGTGACCACACCGCTGATCAACTTACCGTGGAAGCAAAGACAGACGCTGCGGTACGACATCGGCGGCCACTTCACGCCACCCGCGAACCGCCTGGTTGCCGAGGCGATGGCCAAGGAGATCCGCCAGCGCGGGTTGCTTGACGACGCCAAGACGAAAGTTCCTGTGAGCGGATTGAACACCTCGCAACGTGTTTGCGAGCCCGCGCCGAAACCGGCCGTTTGTATCCTTGGAATTTCGTGCTTCTACCACAACTCCGCCGCCGCGCTGATCCGCGATGGGGAGATCGTCGCCGCGGCCGAAGAAGAGCGTTTCAGCCGCGTGAAGAACGATCGCCGGTTCCCGCACAACGCCATCAACTTCTGTCTGGAACAAGCCGGACTCTCGCAGAAAGACCTGACCGCGATCGTATACTACGACAACTCCGCACTCACCTTCGAACGGTTGTGCCACTCGGTGATGGCCGTCGATCGTGAGGAGGCCGCCAGAATGTGGCAGAAGATCATGCCATCCTGGCTGCGCATGAAGCTCCATCTCCCGAAACTGGTGCGGGGCTTCCTCAACTACAACGGAGCGATTTTGCAGGGCGTCCACCACCGTTCGCATGCCGCCAGTTGCTTCTTTCCCTCTCCGTTTGACCGTGCCGCGATCCTCACCATCGATGGCGTCGGCGAATGGGCCACCGCCACCGTTGGCCGCGGATCCGGCAACCGCGTGGAATTGCTGAAAGAGGTGCGCTTCCCCAACTCGCTGGGCCTGCTGTATTCGGCATTCACGGAGTTTACGGGTTTCAAGGTTAACTCCGGCGAGTACAAGATGATGGGGTTGGCGCCTTACGGCGAACCGGTCTTCCAACAGCAGATCCTCGATCACTTGGTCGATTTGAAGTCCGATGGATCCATCGAACTCAACCTTGAGTATTTCGACTTCCTACGCGGCTCGCATATGACCAATGATCGATTCGCCGCTCTGTTCGGCGGAGCCAAGCGCGCTCCGGAGAGTCGCATCACGCGCCGCGAGATCAATCTGGCGAAGTCCATCCAGGCGGTGACGGAAGAGGCGATGTTGCGCATGGCGCGCGAGGCCAAGCGGCTTACCGGCGAAACGCGTCTGTGCCTGGCTGGAGGCGTCGCGCTGAACTGCGTAGCCAACGGCCGTCTGCTTCGTGAAGGCCCGTTTGAAGACATCTGGATCCAGCCGGCTGCGGGCGATGCGGGATGCGCCCTGGGCGCAGCGCTCGACGTGTACCACACCTATTACGCCCGCGACCGAAAGTTCCAGCCCGGCAGTTCCGCTCAGGGCGGCTCCTACCTGGGGCCCGACTTCTCGGGCGACGAGATCAAGGCTTATCTGGACACTTTCGGCTATCCCTACTGCAAGGTCTCCGGCGCGGAGCGCCACCGTTTCCTTGCCGAGAAACTTCAGGAGGGCAAAGTAGTCGGCCACCTGTCGGGCCGGTTGGAGTTTGGACCCCGGTCCCTCGGCGCTCGTTCCATCCTGGGCGATCCGCGCAATTCGGAAATGCAGGCCAGCCTCAACCTGCGGATCAAGTACCGCGAGTCGTTCCGGCCTTTCGCTCCCGCTGTTCTGGCCGAGCGCGTAACGGATTACTTCGAACTGGACCGCGACAGTCCCTACATGCTTTTGGTTGCCGGGGTCCAGCCGGCGCGCCGCCTACCGCAGGATCCTCAGCTTGGCGATGACGATGACTTGTTGCCCGTGGTGCGCCGCCTCCGAAGCGATATCCCCGCCGTCACACATGTCGATTATTCGGCGCGCATTCAGACCGTGCGCCGTGAGCATCATCCCGAGTTCTACGACCTGATCGCCGAGTTCGAGCATCAGACCGGTTGCGCCGTCGTGGTCAACACCTCTTTCAACGTCCGCGGCGAGCCCATTGTCTGCACTCCGCAGGACGCTTACCGCTGTTTCATGCGGACTGAAATGGACGTCTTGGCGCTGGGCGACTACGTCCTGCTCAAGGAAATGCAGCCAGCCTGGCCCGAAGGCAAAGGGGAAGGCCTGGAAAGCGAAGACGTCGCGAAGGTAGCGAAAGAAACCCACCCCCAGGAACTGCTGGACGAATTGTCTTCAGTTTTCGACAAGGAGTTCTGGCCGGCCGCTCAGCAGGTCAAGAAGGTCGAACAGGAGTTCGGTAAGTCGCCGACAACCTGGGAAGACGCGGGGGAGCCCGGCGATATGAAGCCGATCTTTGAGATCAGTCAGGAACTGCAAAGCGACAATCCCGATCCGGAGCGTTTTGCCGAGATGCTCACCAACACCTGGAAAGGCCGTGAGGCCGCGGCCCTGCTGAAGCCAGCGGTGGCGAAAATCATCAAGGCTGGCCTCGAGCACCAAGTAACTGTCGAGCTGGATGAGGCGGTCAGCGAGTCAGTCTACGTGATGTTCTAGCGGTAATCACGTGGCGCACGCAAAGTGCGACGCACATTGCGTGCGCCACGTCGGCGGGCGGAGACTTCAGAGGCTAGAATCTTCTTGTTCCAGGGACAAGATCTTTCTAGGGACTAGACCTTTCCAAAGCTATATCTTCTTATTCCCCGGATACCTCGCCCGCATCCACTTCACAAACTTCTCCGGCGCCGCCATCGTCGATAGCCGACCCTGCCGCACCAGTGCCCAGTCGTCGAACTCGCCACTCTGCTTAATCTCCGCCAGCGACGTAGGCGGCTCCAGCAACCCCACAAATTCCAAATCCGCCACCGCCGATTTAGGATTCTTGGGGTCCGGACGCCCCGCCCCCTTCACCACCGCCAGCCCCACCACCCCCGAAACGCCCCCGGAGTGGTATATGAACACCCGATCCCCCGGCTGCATCGCCAGGATCGCCCGGACCGCCTGGGGGTTGGTAACTCCGTCCCAAACGGTCTGTTTTTCCCGCTGCAAATCGCCGATAGAATACGTGTCAGGATCGGTCTTAGCCAGGTAGTAAGTCATATGTACGCTTTCCGTAGAAACGTAAGCAGCCCGAGTAGTGTCTACTCGATAGTAACGAACTCAGTAGCTACGTTGTACAATATAAGCCAGTTGCCCACTAACACCGAATTACCTCTAAGGAGGCAAAAGATGGCGCTAGCCATTAGACCCTTGGTACTGCTCGCCATTACTTGCAGTACGATTTGGGGGCAGGCGTCTCCTCCCAAAAGTGTTCCACCCTCGGTTTCTCCCGCCGCCGACGCCGCCAGATCGCCCGGTTCGGGCGGAACCGCGCAGGCCGTCGACCCGAAGACTTATATCATCGGTGTCCAAGACGAACTGAAGATCGAAGTCTTTCGCGAGCCGGAACTCACCCGCAACGTAATCGTCCGCACCGACGGTATGATCACCATGCCGTTGCTGAACGACGTTAAGGCAGAAGGTTTAACCCCGGAGCGTCTCCAGAAGCAATTGACCGACGGACTGACGGGACCCATCGCTGCGCCGACCGTGACGGTCACCGTTCTGGCCCTGAACAGCAAGAAATATTACATCAACGGTATGGTGAACCGCCCGGGACCCTATTTCCTAGTCACGCCGATTCGGATTTTCGAAGCTCTCAACGCCGCGGGAGGCTTCCAGCCCTTCGCCAATATGAGTGATATCCTGATCGTCCGGAAAGGCGACCGGCTGCACTTCAATTACAACGATTATCTTAAGGGCAAGAACACCGACAAGAACATCTTCCTCGAAACTGAGGACACGATCTTTGTCAAGTAAGCAGGCACCAAGGAGCAACCAGAGCAATGCAACCGACTGAGGGATTTAGCATACCCAGACGAGCGCTGGACGTCGAGGATTACATCGACATCCTCCGCCGCCACAAAGGATGGGTCTTCGGACCGTTTCTCCTCACGCTGGTCGCCAGCGTGGTGGGCGCTTTCCTATGGCCGAACAGCTACGACTCGCGCGCGGTGATCATGATCAAGCCGCAGCAGATTCCCGAAAGCATGGTGCAGTCTTCCGTCAACCAGGACGTGGCCAGCCGTATCGATGCGATGTCGGCCAACATCCGCAGCGTCGCCGTGCTCACCACCATCATCAACAACCATGATCTGTATAAACGGGAACGCGACCGCATGCCTATGCAAGACGTCGTGGAGCGGATGAACAAGAAGATCCAGATCCTGCCCTGGTCCGTCAGTGCCGGCACCAAAAACATACCCGCGTTTTCAGTCCAATTCAGTTATGAGAACCGGCTGCTGGCGAACCAAGTCACCTCCGATCTGGTCGCCCGCTTTCTGGATAGCAATACTCGTAGCCGTAACGATATCACCTTCGCAAGTACGAATTTCATGAAGAGTCAGGTTGACCAAGCGCAAAAAGAATTGGCCGACGCTGAGAATAATCTCGCGAAGTTCCGGATGGAGTATAACGGGCGTCTGCCTGACCAGGTGGATGCGAACTCGCGAACTTTGACTAACCTCCAGTCTCAAGTGATGTTTTTTGACGATGCGATCGCCCGCGCTGGGCAGGCGAAAATGCAGTACGAAACCAATCTCCGGATCTACAAGGACAGCGTCACGGCGCTACGGCGGGAGCCGCAAATAATCGCTGCCCAGACTAAAAGCGAGCGACTCGCGGAGGCGGAACGTCAGGTTCAAAATCTGGACACCGCCCTCAGCGCGCTGCTCCGGAAATACGGGGAAACCTGGCCAGACGTCATCGCCACGAGAAGTCAGTTGGAAGGGGCCAAGGCTCGGCGGGACAGCGTGATCAAAGAAGAAAGCGAAGCCAAAAAGGACGTCCCCGAAACGAAGCCGCTCAGCCCTCAAACCGAGCGCGAAATTCGAGAAAAGGAAGGCGACATCGAGCGCCTGACAAGCGCTATAGCAGCCGAGCAGCTAAAGATCGACGAGGCTACCAAGAGCCGAAAAAAGGCCCAGGAAGCCATGACCGCCGCCCAGTCGCGTCTCGATTCGGTGCCGCTCGGCCAGCGCCAATACGACGAACTATTGCGGGAACGAGATTTGAAAAAACAGAGGTACCTGGAACTGGACGCTTCCCTCAACAAGACCAAGTTGTCTCAGGACATGGAAAACAACAAACAGGGCGAGCTGCTGGAAATTCTGGATCCGGCTTCTATGCCTCAGAGTCCTACCGAACCCAGGCGCGAGGTGATTATCCCGATCGGCGCGGCCCTCGGGCTGCTATTGGGCGTGGTCATCGCCGGTGCGCGTGAGATGAAGGACACCTCCCTCAAGAATCTCAAGGACGTCCGGGCCTATACCCAGATGGCAATTCTTGGCAGCATTCCGCTGCTCGAAAACGATTTCGTAGTTCGCCGCCGCAGACGGCTGGCCTGGTTGGGCTGGACCACGGCGTGTCTGGCCGCGGTGGTTACCATGGCCGGATCGGTGGTTTATTACATCGCCACCAATCAGGGGTAAAGACAGAAGACAAGCGAGGAGCTTATTTCATGAGCAGAGTACATGATGCGTT
>Ga0105248_10006080_pt1 | contig 13249 bp, 14 predicted proteins | sample KBSS34metaG_FD_81524 | JGI IMG/M metagenome (GOLD analysis project Ga0105248, IMG submission 81524) | Switchgrass rhizosphere microbial communities from Kellogg Biological Station, Michigan, USA - KBS S3-4 metaG | ecosystem: Host-associated > Plants > Roots > Rhizosphere > Soil | place... | reverse complement strand
CACCATCGACGAGCATCTCGATATGCTGATGGTGTGCCACCATCTCGATCCGTCGATCGCAGAGGATCTGGCGTTCGCCGAGAGTCGCATCCGCAAGGAAACCATTGCGGCGGAAGACATCCTTCACGACATCGGCGCGCTGTCGATGATGTCGTCGGATTCTCAGGCAATGGGCCGGCTCGGCGAGGTGATCATCCGTACGTGGCAGACCGCCGACAAGATGAAGAAGCAGCGTGGCAAGCTCAAAGAGGACAAGGCCGATAACGACAACGCGCGGGTGAAGCGCTACATCGCCAAATACACCATCAATCCGGCGATCGCCCACGGCGTGTCGAAACACATCGGCTCGGTCGAGAAGGGCAAGCTCGCCGATCTGGTGCTGTGGTCGCCGGCCTTCTTCGGCGTCAAGCCGGAGATCATCATCAAGGGCGGCTCGATTGTCGCCGCGCAAATGGGCGATCCCAACGCCTCGATTCCGACGCCGCAGCCGGTGCACTACCGGCCGATGTTCGGCGCCTTCGGCAAGGCGCTGACGGCGTCATCGCTGGTGTTCGTGTCGAAGGCCGCGCTTAAGGGTGGCTTGCGCAACAAGCTCGGCGTCGACAAGCAGTTCGTCGCGGTCGAACACAACCGCGACATTTCTAAAAAGAGCATGCTGCACAACGGCGCGACGCCTGACATCACCGTCGATCCAGAGACCTACGAGGTGACCGCCGACGGCGAACTCCTCACCTGCGCGCCGGCCGAGGTTCTGCCGATGGCGCAGCGGTATTTTCTGTTCTGAGGCTACTTGGCTCTGGTCCAGACCTCGGAGCCGCACAGCGAGCCGGCGCAGCCCTGGACTTCGAGTTCCTCCTCGCCGCGCGGCACCAGCCGGCCCTTGTAGGTCTGGCCGTCGTCGGAGTTGTAAATGCCCCCGGTCCAAGCGCCGCTGGCATCCTGCTCCATCGCGAAAATGCGGATCCCGACGATCTTACGGCTGCGCAGGCTTGGGTTCGGATTTTTATCGTCCGCCTGTGGCTGACCGGTCTTGGGGTCCATCGCATCTTTAATCCAAGCGACAGTGCCACATAGGGCCTTGCCGCATTTCGCTACCCGGATTTGGGCGTCAGCCTGTTGCGTGAGCCAGGTTCCGATCAGTTCCTCGGCCAACACCGGGACGGCGAAAAACAACAGGGCAAAAGTGACGGTGGCGACGCGGCAAAAGAGCTTGAGCATGGGCGATCCGGATCGGCGGAGGTTGCCTGGAGGCGTCGGCGGGCGCCATTCCTACCCGCCTCAAGCTAGCGGTCAACCCGGCCTTTGTCGCTTACGATAACAAATTGTTGTCTCAGCCCAGCACTAAGCCGGAACTGTTGATTGGCGCGCGCGTAGACATGCCTTCGCCGGCGGCTGAATATTTGCCTTGAACGGTGCTACGCTTCGACATGCTCGTCTGCCAAACGATTTTGTTCGTGCCATTATCTGCGCCCGGTGGACAGTCGTGAAGCGCGGCTGGGCTGTTCGCCGTGCCGGCTTCTGGAATCCAGCCGACGCAGGCGACTTTGTTGTCCTCGACGCGGGCGATCGCCATCGCCGCCGCATTGTGCTGAAGGGCGAGCGCGGCACCGAGTTCCTGCTGGACCTCGACGAAGCCGTGGCGCTGCGCGATGGCGACGGCATCATGCTCGACGATGGCAGGATCGTACGGGTTGCCGGTCAAGCCGAATCCCTGGCTGAGGTGGCCGTCAGGACGCCGCTCGCGCTGGTGCAGCTTGCCTGGCACCTCGGTAACCGTCACACCGACGTACAGATCGTTGGCGATAGGCTGCGCATCCGGCGCGATCATGTGCTGGAGGAGATGGCCGTTGGCCTCGGCGCCACGGTCACGGCGATTGACGCGCCGTTCAATCCGGAGGCGGGTGCGCCGCATCATGAGCATGACCATGGCGAGTGAGGAAGTAAGCTCCGCCGCGCTCTATCGCCTAATGGCGTGGCTGTCGCCGTCATATCCGGTCGGCGCGTTTTCCTATTCGAGCGGGATCGAATGGGCGGTTGAAACGGGCGACATCAGGGATGCCGATACCCTGCGGCGCTGGTTGGCCGTCGTGATCGGGGAGGGCGGCGGCTTCTGCGACGCCGTGTTCTTCGTTCATGCTTATCGTTCATTGGCCGATGTGGACGACCGGGCGCTGACAGCCGTAGCCGAACTCGCGGCCGCGTTTGCGCCCTCGAAGGAGCGCCACCTGGAGACCACGGCGCAGGGCGCCGCCTTCATCGAAGCGACCCGCGCAGCCTGGTCCTGTCCCGCGCTCGACCGGCTGGCTGCAGCCTGGACTGGGCCAGTGGCCTACCCGGTGGCCGTCGGCGTCACCGCGGCGGGTCACGGCATTGCGCTCGAGCCCGCGCTGCACGCCTTTCTTCATGCCGTTACCGCCAATCTCATTTCGGCGGGCGTGCGCCTCGTGCCGCTTGGACAGAGCGACGGTCAGCGCGTACTCGCCGCGCTCGAGCCTGTCGTCGAAGCGACGGCACAGCGTGCGCTCATCACGCCGTTGGACGACGTGGGCAGCGCGGCCATGCGCGCCGATCTGGCAAGCCTCTTGCACGAAACCCAGTACACAAGGTTGTTCCGGTCATGACCATTTCCAAGAACGGTCCGTTGCGCGTCGGCGTCGGCGGACCGGTCGGCTCCGGCAAGACCGCGCTGATGGACGCACTTTGCAAGCACCTGCGCGACCGCTTCGAAATTGCCGCCATCACCAACGACATCTACACCAAATGGGACGCCGAATTTCTGATGCGCTCCGGTGCCCTGGCGCCCGAGCGGATCGCGGGCGTCGAAACCGGTGGCTGTCCGCACACCGCGATCCGCGAAGACGCCTCGATCAACCTGGCTGCGGTCGCCGACATGCGAAAGAAATTTCCCGATCTCGATCTGGTGCTGATCGAGTCGGGCGGTGACAATCTCGCAGCGACATTCTCGCCGGAGCTCGCCGACCTGACGATCTATGTCATCGACGTTGCGGCCGGCGACAAGATTCCCTCCAAAGGCGGCCCCGGCATCACCCGCTCCGATCTCCTGGTCATCAACAAGGTCGACCTTGCGCCCTATGTCGGCGCCTCGCTGGACGTGATGCAACGCGATGCGAAGAAAATGCGCGGCGCGCGGCCGTTCGTGATGACGAACTTGCGAGTCGGCGACGGCGTTGCCGACATCGCGAAATTCATCGAGCAAAAGGGCGGACTGGGACGCTAACGCTCGCCGGAGAAGTTCGGTTTTTGCTTCTGCAGGAAGGCCTGCACGCCCTCGCGATAGTTCGGATGCGAACCGGCTTGGCGCTGCAAGGTTCGTTCGAGGTCGAGCTGCGCCGACAGGTCATTATCCTCGGCCGCGTCGAGCGCCCGTTTGATCAAGCCCAGGCCGGACGTCGGCGCGGTCGAGAAATGCACGCAAAGCTTTTCTGCCTCCGTCATCAAATCCGCATCGTCGACGACCTTCCAGATCAAACCCCATTCCTCCGCTTTTTCCGCCGGCAGCGGTTCGGCCAGCAGCGCCAACCCGCGCGCCCGTGCCTGCCCAACCAGTCGCGGCAATAGCCAAGTGCCGCCGCCGTCGGGAATGATGCCGAGCCGCGCGAACGGCTGCAGGAAGCTCGCAGAACGCGCCGCCAGCACAATGTCGCAGGCAAGCGCGATATTGCATGAGACGCCGGCCGCGGTGCCGTTGACGGCGCAGACGACCGGGAAGGGAAGCGCGCGAAGCTTGCGGACCAGCGGATTGTAATACTGCTCGAGCGCTTCCCCCGGCACCGTCACTTCTCCCGCGGCATTGATCCGCTCGCTCAGATCCTGACCGGACGAGAACGCGCGCCCGGTGCCGGTCAGTAGGAGCGCGCGGCAATTTTTGTCCGCCTCCGCCGCCGCGACTGCGGCAACGAGCCCCTGCTGCATCGCCACGTTGAAGGCGTTCAGACGCTGCGGACGGTTGAGCGTGATGACGTGATAGCCCTCGCGCTTTTCCACCAGTACGGGATTTTCGTCCATCGCTCACTCCATCAACGCGGCCAGTTGGAGATTTAAAATCATTTCGATGTTACAATGTGCCCATGAGTAAAGCATCCGCTCGCGATCGTCTTGAACAAGCCTTGGCCCGCATCGCCGACCCAGCCGGCGAGGGCAAGCGCGCCTGTCTCACCGTCTACGCCGATGCCGCGCGCGCATCGGCCGATGCGGCCGACGTTCGGGCGAAACAGGGCAAACCGCTCGGTCCGCTCGACGGCGCGATCGTCAGCATCAAGGACCTTTACGACGTGGCGGGTGAGGTCACGAGGGCGGGCTCCCGTGTGCTGGCCGATGAGGGTTTGGTCGCTGTGGCAGACGCGCCAGTGGTGAAGCGCCTCCGCGCAGCCGGCGCGGTAATCGTCGCCAAGACCAACATGAGCGAATTCGCCTTCTCCGGCGTCGGCGCCAATCCTCATTTCGGTACCCCCGGCAATCCGTTCGATCGCGCGCGGGTGCCCGGCGGCTCGACTTCGGGCGGCGCGGTCGCCGTGGCGGACGGCATGTGCGAGATCGCCATCGGCACCGACACCGGCGGCTCGACCCGCATTCCCGCCGCGCTGTGCGGTCTGGTCGGTTGGAAGCCGAGCAAGCAACGTGTCCCGACCGATGGTGCCTTCCCGCTGTCATTCACGCTCGACTCGATCGGGCCGATGGCGAAGACCGTGGCGGACTGCGCGGCGGCTGACGCGGTGATGGCTGGGGAAGCCGCACCCAGGATCGAAACCGTGCCGCTTGCGGGCCTGCGCCTCGGCATCTGGCAAGGCATGCCGTTCGACGGCATCGACCCGACGGTGACTGCAGCCTGGACGAGCGCGCTCCGCAGGCTTGGCCAGGCCGGCGTCAAATTAAGCGATGAGACGATTTCGTTGGTCGACGATATGGTGCAGGTCAATGCCAAGGGTGGCTTTGCGCCGACAGAGGCCTATGCCATTCATCGCGAGCGGCTGAAGAATCGCGGCGAAACTGTCGATCCGTTCATCCGCGTGCGCATCGAGCGCGGCGGCACCGTCTTGGCAGCCGATTACATCGAGATGGGCGAGACGCGGCGTCGTCTGGTCCAAGCGATGGACGCGCGGATAGCGCCGCTCGACGCTGTCGTGCTGCCGACGACACCAATTGTCGCACCCAAGATCGCCGAGGTCGCAAAGTCCGACGAATTTGGCCGCAAGAATGCATTGCTTCTGCGCAATACCAATCCGGTCAATTTCTTCGATCTTTGCGCGATCTCGCTGCCGCTGCCGCTGCAGGATGGGCTCTCGACCGGCCTGATGCTGGTCGGTCGCAATGGTCGGGATCGACGCCTGTTCGACATCGCCGCCGCGGTCGAACAGTGCCTCCAAAGCTGAACAACGAAGGCTGACCAAAGTCTGAGGCCCGCGCCTTGCCTAGCGGGGCGGCGCCCCTCTACGATGAACGCCAATTTCAAATCGCCCCGGGGAGTGAGCTATGTCTATCACGCGCAACGCATCGACCGCATTGAACCGCCGCCGCCTGTTGGCTGGTGCAGCCGCGGCTACAACCGCGATGGCGGCCCCGGCCATCGTCCGTGCCCAGGGCGGAATGCTCAAGGTCGGTGTGCTGCTGCCACGGTCCGGTGCCCAGGCTGGCATCGGCCAGGACTGCTATCGTGGTGTCGAACTGGCAAATCCGATCTTCAAGAGCATCGGCCTGCCCGAGCTCGAGATCATGAACGCCGACACCGAGACCAACGTCGAGGTGGCGCGTTCGCGTGCCGAGAAGCTGATCGCCGACGGTGCTCAGCTGCTGATGGGCGCTTTCGATTCTGGGCAGAGCAGCGCCATCGCCCAGGTTGCCGAACAGAAGGGCATTCCGTTCGTCATCAACATTGCTGCGGCACCACCGATCACCGAGCAGGGCTACAAGTTCGTGTTCCGCAACTTCCCGACCGCGGGAATGATTCTCGGCGACGCCTTCGCCAACCAGAAGGAGGTGTTTGCCGCGACCGGCGTCGAGCCGAAATCGGTGGTGTTCCTGCACGTCAACGACACGTTCGGCACCGCGATGAAGAACGGCGTTGGCGCGGTGATGCCGAAATTCAATATGCCCTACACGATCAAGGAGACGATTTCCTACGACCCGACTGCCCGCGATCTGTCGGTCGAAGTTTCCAAGGCCAAGGCCGCCGGCGCCGACGCGCTATTGGTCGTGAGCCGTCTCAATGATGCGATCCTGCTCACCCGCGAATTGGTCAAGCAACGCTGGTCACCAATGGGCATTCTCAGCATGGGCCCGGGCTGGTACGAGGATCAGTATCTGAAGACGCTCGGCAAGCTCGGCGATGGTCCGCTCAGCTTCGTGCCCTGGTATGATCCTAACAAGAAACTCAGCAAGCAGCTCGAAGGCGCCCTGGCCAAGAAATATCCGGGCGTCAACATGAACACCAATCACATCTATACGTTCGAGGCGCTGCTCGTTGCCGCCGACGCGTACAAGCGCGCCAAGTCGACCGATCCCAAGGCCTTGGCTGATGCCATTCGCGCCACCAACATCACCGAGAACGTCAGCACTGGCCCCGGCATTTCGTTCGACGAGAAGGGCCAGAATGTTAAGCTGAAGAATGCCGCCATCCAGAATCGCGGCGGCAAGCTCGTGGCCGTGGCGCCAAAGGGCGCGACCAACGCCAAGGCCGAATGGCCGATGACGGCCTACGACAAACGCCGCTAAGCCTGCTCCCTCGGTGCCGGCGGAAATCTATCTCAACGTCGCGATCAGCGGGCTTCTGACCGGCCTGGTCTATGGACTGATGGCGCTCGGGCTGTCGGTGATCTTCGGCGTCGTGCGGGTGGTCAATTTCGCGCATGGCGAGATGATGACGGTCGCGATGTATCTCGCGGTCGTGTTGTTCGCGAGCCTGGGTCTTGATCCACTTCTGATGATGCTGCCGATCGCGGCGGTCATGTTCGCTGTCGGCTATGCCATGCAGATGGCAATCATCAATCCGTTCATCTCCAGGCCGGAGCACAGCCAGTTCATGCTGATGGTCGCGATCGCGATCATCATCGTGAACAGTCTCTTGATGATCTTCGGGCCGGACGCCCAGGCGGTGCAGACGTCCTATGCCTTCGACAGCTATGCGGTCGGCCCGGTGATCGTGGACGCCACCAAACTCTACGCCGGCTTGGCGGCGATACTGGTGGCCGGCGCTCTATTCGCCTTTTTCCGGTACGCGCCGCTCGGTAAGGCAATCCGCGCCTGCGCCGACAATTACACCGGCGCGCTGGTGGTCGGCCTCGACGTCAAGCAGCTCTATGCGCTGTCGTTCGGCCTTGGCGCGGCCTGCGTCGGCGCAGCTGGGGCCATCATCGTGCTTATGGTCGACGTTACGCCACCGCTTGGCCCGGCCTACACCCTGCTGGCCTTCGTCATCGTCATAACCGGGGGCATGGGATCGATGCCGGGAGCGCTCCTTGGCGGCGTCCTGATCGGATTGACCGAGGCGATGGCGGGATTGTTCTTCTCGCCGTCGGCAAAAAGCATGTTCGCCTTCGCCATCCTCGTGCTGGTGCTGCTATTCCGGCCGCAGGGCATCATGGGCAAGAAACCGACATGAGACCAGCATGAGGCGCTCATGATCGCCCGGCTGCTGCACGGCGTTCCGCGCCACGCCATGGCGCTGCTGGCTGTGGTGCTGGCGGTTCTCGCCATCGCGCCAGTGTTCGCCAACGATTACCTCCTCACCGTTCTCATCCTCATTCTGTATTTCGCCTACACCGGGCAGGCCTGGAATATCCTGATGGGCTTTGCCGGACAATTGTCGCTGGGGCACGCGCTCTATGTCGGGCTCGGCGCTTACACCACAGCGGCGCTCTATGTGCATTTCGGCATCGGCCCCTGGCTCGGCATGCCGGTGGCGATTTTGATTTCGGTTGCGTGCGGCGCCATCATCGGCTTTCTGGCGTTCCGCTTTGGCGTCGGCGGGGTCTATTTCGCTATTCTCACCATCGCGTTCTCTGAGTTCGTCCGCATCGGCTTCGACCATTTCGATTGGGTGGGTGGTTCGTCCGGCCTGTTCCTGCCGGTGGCGAATTACAGCCGCAACGACGTCGTCCATCTGCGCGGCCAGCCGGTGATGTTCTACTACGTAATCCTGATGATGACGGCCGTGGCCTTCGTGATGTGCCACGCGCTGCTGCGCAGCCGCGTCGGCTATTACTGGCAGGCGATCCGGGAGGACGAGCAGGCGGCGCGCTCGCTCGGCATCAACACGTTCCGCTACAAGATGATTGCCATCATCATCTCATCCGGGATGACGGCTCCGGCCGGCGTGTTTTATGCGTTCTACTACAACAATCTGTTTCCGGAGCAGACGTTCTTCATCCTGCGCTCGATCGAGATCATCCTGGGGCCCATCATCGGCGGCATCGGCACTCTGTTTGGGCCGGTGGTCGGGGCCTTCCTGCTCACCGGGATTTCGGAAGGTCTGCAAGAGCTGTTGGCGAATTTTGGCTTTGATACGCCGGGCGCCAAGCGCGTGTTCTACGGCGTCTGTCTTCTGGTGGTGGTGATGGTCCTGCCGAATGGCATCTGGCCGCCGATCGCGAGGCTCTTACGCCTGCAGCGCCGTGAAACGCCGGAGGACTGAGATGGCGGCGCTCCTGGAGGTCACCAACGTCTCGAAGAATTTCCAAGGCTTGCGCGCGGTCGCCGACGTCAGCTTTGCCGTGCCCGAGGGAGCGGTCTTTGCCGTGATCGGTCCGAACGGCGCCGGCAAGACCACGCTGTTCAACCTGATCGCGGGCGTGTTCAAGCCGGATCACGGTCGCATCGCATTCCAAGGCGCGGGCATCGATCGGCTGCCGCCGGACGAAGTGTGCCGTCGCGGCATCGGCCGTACCTTCCAGATTGTTCGTCCGTTTCCAACGTTGAGTGTCGAGGACAACGTCGCCGTCGGCGCACTGCTGCGCCATTCCGATCCGCCGGCGGCAATGCGTCGCGCCCATCAGATCCTCTGGCAGCTCGACCTGTTCGACAAGCGGCGTCATCTGGCGGGGGCTCTGACCTTGCCGGACCGCAAGCGCCTAGAGGTCGCGCGCGCGCTTGCGACCGAGCCCAAGCTCCTGTTGCTCGACGAGGTGATGGCGGGCCTGCGGCCGACCGAGACCGACCACATGGTCGAAATCCTCAAGACCCTCAACAAAGAGACCGGGTTAACGATCCTGTTGATCGAGCACGTCATGCGCGCGGTGATGTCGGTTGCGACCCGCGTTCTGGTGCTGCATCACGGCGCCGCCATCGCGGAGGGCACGCCCGAGACGGTCGTGCGTGAGCCTGCGGTGATCGAATCCTATCTCGGCGTGGGGGCGGTGTGATGCTCACCGTCGAAAACCTCGAAGTATCCTACGGCGACGTCCGCGCGCTCGACGGCGTGTCGCTCGAAGTGGCGGAAGGCGCAATCGTTGCGATCGTCGGCGCCAACGGTGCGGGCAAGACCACGCTCATTCGCACCATCGCCGGAATGCTCCGGCCGGCGCGAGGCCGCATCCGGCTGCGTGAAAACGAAATCGCAGGTCTGCCGTCGCATCGGGTTTGCAATCTTGGTATCGGGCAGGTCGCGGAGGGGCGGCAGGTGTTTCCGACATTGACCGTGCTGGAGAACCTGGAGATGGGCGCCATGCTGCCGCGGGCGCGCACGGAACAGTCGCAAAATCTGGAGCGGGTGTTCGCACTGTTTCCCAAGCTCGCGGAACGCAAAGCGCAGGCGGCCGGCACACTGTCCGGCGGCGAGCAGCAGATGCTCGCCATCGGCCGCTGCCTGATGGGCAAACCTGATCTCGTGATGTTCGACGAGCCGTCGCTCGGACTTGCGCCGGCCATCGTGCAGGACCTGCTCAAGACCATCCGCGATCTCAATCGCGATGGCCTGACCTGCGTGCTGGTGGAGCAGAACGTGGCGGTGTCGCTGAAGCTAGCGAGCCGCGCCTATGTGCTGGAGAACGGCCGGGTCACGCTGTCGGGCAGCGGCGAGGAATTGCTGGCCGACGACCGGGTGCGGCAGGCCTATCTCGGAATGTAATTCAGCGCTTGCGGAGCGCTGCCAATGCCCGGATGCGCACCGCCAGCGGAGCATCTGGAAACTCGCGGCGCAACTCCGATAGCATCTCGGCGGTGGACTGGCGGCTGGCGGCCAACCGCTCGATCGCGCGAGCCATTGCGCGATCGGCGTCAGGACCCAAAGCCGTGGCGTCGTCGGCGTTCGGCACGGCCGTGAAGGTGTTCATGCGAATCACCATCCATAAAAGTTAGCCATGACCCCGAAGGATGTGAATCCAGTTTCGGAAAAGATCATGCGCAAACAACAGGCTAGCTGCCCATTTCCGATTCAATTGGATGCGGCCCGACGCAGCACCCAACGCACCAAGCCTGACAGAGTTCCATTAACGACCCGTCGACGGGCGCTCCCCCGGTCGTCTATAGGAGCGATGAGCCATCCATCTGTCTGTCTTGATTGCACCGTGTCATGAACCCAGGAGTGTGTTGATGAGGCTTTATTTCTCCCCCGGCGCCTGCTCGCTCTCGCCGCACATCGTGCTGCGCGAAACCGGCATGAAGTTCGATCTCGAGCAGGTCAACAATCAGGAAAAGAAGACCAAGTCCGGCGTCGACTACTGGTCCGTCAACGGCAAGGGCCAGGTCCCGGTGCTCGAATTCGACAACGGCGACCGCCTCACCGAAGGCCCGGTCATCGTGCAATGGATCGCCGACCAGAACCCGTCTGCCGGCCTGATCCCGGCAGCCGGAAAGCCCGAGCGCTATCGCGTCCAGGAGTGGTTGAACTTCACCACCTCGGAGCTGCACAAAGTTTATGCGCCGATCTTCCGGCCGACCACGCCGGACGCCTTCAAGGACATCTCACGGGAGAACCTCGGCAAGCGCCTGACTTGGCTCGACAAGCAACTCGCCGGCAAGCAGTACCTGATGGGCGACACGTTCACCGTGGCCGACGCCTATCTGTTCACGGTGCTGCGCTGGTCGGGCCGCATCAAGCTCGATCTCAGCCCCTACACGAACGTCACGGCCTACATGGATCGCGTCCAGGCCCGCCCGAAGGTTCAGGAGGCGATGAAGGCCGAGGGGCTCATTCAATAACGCGGCCTTATCACGCGCGACAAAATGAAAAGCCCGCCGGTTTCGCCGGCGGGCTTTGATATTTCAATGGGAGCGACGCTACTTCAATGGTGCCCCGATCGTCACGGTCAGCTTCGGCAGGCCCTCGACCTCGCATTCAAGCTTGTCACCGGCAACGGTCGCGGCGACGCCCGACGGCGTGCCGGTCATGATGATGTCGCCGGCTTCGAGCGCCACCATCTCCGACAGCTTCGAGATGACCTCGGGCACGTTCCAGATCATCTGCGCCAGATCGCCATCCTGGCGGATCTTGCCGTTGCACTTGAGCGTGATCTTGCCTTTGCTCGGATGGCCGGTCTGGCTCGCGGGCTTCAGCGGTCCACACGGCGCCGACGCATCGAACGCCTTGCCGACCTCCCATGGGCGCTTGATGTCGCGGGAGGCGATCTGCAGGTCGCGGCGGGTCAGGTCGATGCCGACGCCGTAGCCCCAGACGCAGTCGAGCGCCTTGTCGACCGGGATGTTGCGGCCGCCGCTTTTGAGCGCCACCACCAGCTCGACCTCATGGTGCATGTCCTTGGTCAGCGATGGGTACGGCGCGGTGCCGTTGTCGGGGACCAGCGCATCCGCGGGCTTGGCGAAGAAGAACGGCGGCTCCCGCTCGTCCTGCCCCATCTCCTTGATGTGCTCCAGGTAGTTGCGGCCAACGCACCAGATGCGCCGGACCGGAAACAGGTCTGCGGAGCCCGCGACCGCAAGGGCGGCCTGGGGGGCGGGCGGAATGACGTAACGCTTGCCGTCGCTCATGACTGACTTTTCGGTTGAGAATGAAGGAATGGGTGGAATTCGCGCCTCAGATAACACATCGATCTTCGGCGTCAAAGCTGGGCCGGTGTTACGCCCTCGCGCTTGCGATCGGCACCACCGACTCCGGCTCTTCCTTGATCTGGAGCCGGTAGAACGCCGAATAGCGTCCGCCCTTGCGCAGCAACTCGTCGTGGCGCCCGGATTCGACGATCGTGCCGCTCTCCACCACGAGGATGCGATCGGCATGGGTAATTGTGTGCAGCCTGTGAGCGATCACGATGGTGGTGCGGCCCTCGCAGAGTCTGTTCATCGCGTCCTGCACCAGCCGCTCGGATTCGGAATCGAGCGACGCTGTCGCCTCGTCCAGCAGGATGATCTGCGCGTTCTTCACCAGCGCGCGGGCAATCGCAATGCGCTGGCGTTCGCCGCCGGAAAGCGCCGCGCCGCGCTCGCCAACCGGTGTGTCGTAGCCGTTTGGGAATCCGCTGACGAACTCGTGGGCATGCGCGGCCTTGGCGGCGGCGATGATCTCCGCCTCGCTCGCGCCCGGCTTGCCGATGGCGATGTTCTCGCGAACCGAGCCGTGGAACAGGAATACGTCCTGGCCGACATAGGCGAGCTGTCCGCGCAGCGAACGGCGCGACACGTGGGCGATATCCTGACCGTCGATCTTGATCGATCCGCCGCCAGCCTCGTAGAACCGCAGCATCAGGTTGAACACCGTGGACTTGCCGCCGCCGGACGGACCGACAAGCGCGGTCATCCGGCCGGGCTCGGCGCCGAAGGTCATGCCGCGAAGGACGGGTTCGTCGGGCCGATAGCCGAAGCGCACGTCGTCGAATTCGACCCGGGCCTCGGTGATCTTCAGTGCCGGCTTGTCGTCGTCGCTGGGCTCGGTCGCCGGGGTGTCGATGATTTCGAACAGGATACGCACGCCGACGAGACCCGTGTTGAGGTCTATGTTCAGGCGCGCCAGCCGTTTGGCCGGCTCGTAGGCCAGCATGAACGCCGCGAGGAACGAGAAGAATTGCCCGGGCGTCGCGCCGGTCTCGATCACCCGGAATCCGCCATAGATCAGTGCGCCCGCGACCGCAAAGCCGCCGAGCGTCTCCATCAGTGGGCTCGCGCGGTGGGCCACCCGCGCCCATTTGTTGGACTCGTGCTCGAGATCGGCAACATTGTTGTCGAGCCGCGCCCGCATCACGTCCTCAAGTGTGAAGGCTTTGACGATGCGGATGCCCTGCACCGTTTCCTGCATGGTCTCCAGGATGCGCGTGCCGCCGGTGAACTGGTTGCGGGCGATGGCGTAGAT
>Ga0105248_10006078_pt1 | contig 13252 bp, 5 predicted proteins | sample KBSS34metaG_FD_81524 | JGI IMG/M metagenome (GOLD analysis project Ga0105248, IMG submission 81524) | Switchgrass rhizosphere microbial communities from Kellogg Biological Station, Michigan, USA - KBS S3-4 metaG | ecosystem: Host-associated > Plants > Roots > Rhizosphere > Soil | place... | reverse complement strand
GCGACGGCTATACGCTGATTCCGACCGCGATGTACTGGAAAGCCGGGCGTGCGAAGCTCGAGATCGCACTCGCGAAAGGCAAGCAGTCGCACGACAAGCGCGCCGCGCTGAAGGATCGCGACTGGAGCCGCGACAAGCAGCGGATCATGCGCAAGCACAACAAGGACGCCTGAGGCGGGAACGCAGACGTCGTCGCGCCCTGGCCATGCGGCGAGGACCAGCCGTCAGCCATGTCCTTCAAGCGAACCTCGCGCGAACCGCAACTGCAACGCTGCGCTGCGCTGGATCGACGCTGCGATCGTTGTGGCCAGCACCTCGTCGGTGGCCCAGAGTTCGATCCGGGACCTCGCGCGCGAGATCGCGGTGTAGAGCAGTTGTCGCGAGAGCACGGCGTTGTCTTTTTCCGGTGGCATCAGCACCGCGACGCGCTCGTATTCCGAACCCTGGCTCTTGTGCACGGTGATCGCGAATGCTCCCTGATGCGCGGGCAGGCTGCCTGTGGCGAAGCTGCGCAGCAGCGGCCCGGCATCGGACGCCGATGCTTCCGCAGCGATCGCAGGCGAGTCGAACCAGACACGCAGGCCACCTTGCGCGTCCTTCAGGCAGATGCCGACATCTCCATTGAACAGGTCGTAGGCGTAATCGTTGCGGCTGATCATCACCGCGCGGCCGGGATACCAGGTCGCATTGCCATGCCCTTCGATGCCCTTGCGCAGGCTGGCTTCGATGGCCTCGTTGGCCTGTTCCGCGCCGAACTCGCCTTCGCGCAGGGCGCAAAGCAATTGCTGGCGTCTGAGCGCATCCAGCGCTCGGCGGATGGCATGCGGATCATCGTTGGATATCGGATTGAACGCACCGGATTCCTCCAGGCTGGCGCGCAGGTCGCGGCACCACGCCGCGAGGCGCAGTCCAAGGTCGCGGCGGTCGACGACCGCAAGGCGCCCGGCGCATCCACCGGCGGCCCGCCACGCGCGCTCGAATTCAGCGATATCGCCTAGGCGAATTGCTTCATTGACCGGCACCAGCGATGTATCGGCGCGGAAGCTGTGCCGTAGGCGCACGAGGTCCTCGCCACCATCGACTTCCATCGCCGCCACGAGGTCCAGCAGCACCGATCCGGTACCGACCGAGGTGAGCTGGTCGGCATCGCCGACGAGCACGAGGACGGCATCCTCGCGCAGCGCATCCAGCAGTGCGCGCAGCATCGCGAGGTCGACCATCGATGCTTCGTCCACGACCACGACGTCGGCGGGAATCCGGTTGTCCTTGTTGTACGCGAAACCGCCGCCATGGCGACGACTGCCGAGCAGGCGATGCAGGGTGCCGGATTCCGCGCCGAGCGCATTGTCGAGGTGTCGCGTCCATGCTTCGGGCAAGGACTGCCTGCCGTTGCGCAGCTTCATCGCGCCTTCTCGCAACGAATCGGTGAGTCGCTGCGCGGCCTTGCCGGTCGATGCGCCGATGCGGATCACCGGCGGCGCCTCTTTGCGCGCGACGTGCTCGCGCCCGAGCGCCAGCAACATGCGCAACACCGTGGTGGTCTTGCCGGTGCCCGGCCCACCGGTCAGCACGAACAGGCGACGGCCAAGTACACGGCGCACGGCTTCGCGTTGCGATCGCACGTTGTCGCCGCGATCGCCATCGAACAAGGCATCGAGGTCGGTTTCGGACATCGGCGCGATCGGAGTCGATGCGCTCGCGCGGCGGCGCGCGATGTGCGCAGCCACTGCGCATTCGTGCAGGTAATTCCTGCGCAGGTAGAAATGACCCAGATCGATCGCGAAAGGCGTGGCGATTTCGTCCCCGGCATCGCCATCGATGGCGGTGACCATCGGCTCTGCCGCCAACGCCGCGATCTCATCGGCCGCAAGCAGTCGCAAGCCGTGACGACCGCTGCCGTCGACCAGCAATGGCAACGCACCATCGCCCTGCCCTTCGGCATAACTCGCCCAACCCGCGACTTCGGCCAGCAACAGCGAACCGCCATGGGCGATGACCCAACGCGCGACGGTGTGATCGAGTGCGCGCCACGCATCCGCATCCGGGATTCCGGAGCGCTGGCGGAAGTTGATGCATGTTCCCGCAGGCACCGCGCTCATGCGGCCTCCCCAAGTACTTGTGTACCCGCGAGTACTTCCTGGACCGCATCGAGCAAGCGATCACTGAACCGATGCCGCCAGATGCCGGCGCCATCGCCAAGGCCCACCGCGCGGATGAAGAGGTAATAACACTCGCCAAGATGCCTGCCGCGGTCGTAGCCGCGGATGCGCTGGCGCAAATACCGATCCAGCGCGACGACATAGATCAGCGCCTGGAAGCGGTAGTCGCTGGCGTCCATCCTCGTGGCGAGCGCATCGCCGCGGTAATCGTCGAGGCGATTGCCAAGCTGGTTGCCCTTGTAGTCGAGCACGTGGAAGCGCCCGTCGTGCTGGAACACGAGGTCGATCTTGCCGTTCATCAGGCCGGCGAGCGTGCGATTGCCGGGCGGAACCAGGCCGGGCTCCCCGTTCGCCGCGCAGGCCGCGCGCAGCGCCTGCAGCGATGCGCCATCGAGGGCGAAATGGAATTCCATTTCCGCGCGCATGTCGGCGGCACCAAGGTCCGAAAGCCGCGGGCCTGCACCTTGCGCGGAGCCGAGCGGCGTTTCGATCACCGCCTGCAGTCGGCGAATGAGCGCGTTCGCCAGCCATTCCTGGTCCCTGCCATCGCGGCAACTTACGTTGTATTCGGCGAGATGGCGATGCACCAGTTCGGACTGCAGCGCGAAGGCGACGCGCGCCTCGCGATGCTCGAAGATCGCGTGCACGGCATTGCCGAAATCCATCCCTTTCACCTGGTCGAGTTCGAGCAGGAGCGGATGCGGATCACTGGCAGGCGCGCGTTCCGGCGCAAGCGACGGCGCCGGGGTCCCATCGCCCACCAACGCCACGCCATCATAGGCGGCATCGTTCTCGTCCCCGGCCGAAGCGTCGGGCGCGAGCTCGCCCACGCGCATGCCCTGGGTGAGCGTGGTGAAGCTGTGCTTGGCAGGCAAAGGCATGGCCGCCTTCGGCAGCGGCGTGCGCGCCTCGCGTTGGTCGGTGCCATCGGTATTGCCGGACGCGTACTGCGTCTTTTCCTCCGGATACCAACCGTCGATCCAGCGGATGTTCGGCGTCGCGGCTTGCAAATCCTCCATGGCAGCAATCGGTATCTGCATGCGACCGAGCATCATGTCGAGCGCGCTGCGCGCGGTGCCTGCGGCGGGCACGGCGTTCCTCTTCGCGGTCGCTGGGCGATCGATTTTCAATGCAAGTACATGGCAGGCGTGTTTGGCGCGCGTCAACGCGACGTAGAGGATGCGAAAGCGCTCGTCCTGGAGTTCGCGACGTTCCGATTGCCTTGCCTGCTCGGTCAAGTCGATCCGACGCGTGCCATCGTCCGCAGTAACCTGATACAGGCCGGTCTTGTCGTTCTTTTCGCCGTGATTCCACAACAGCGGCAGGAACACGATGGGGAACTCCAGTCCCTTGCTCCCATGCAAGGTCATCAGCTTCACCCGTTGCGCGTCGGACTCGATGCGCAACTGGCGATTGTCGGCGGCATCGTCGCTGCCGTCGTCGTTCGACTCGCGCTGCGCGTTGAACCATGCGAGCAATGCGGTGATGCCTTCGGCTTCGTCGGATTGCGCCTGGAGCAACTCGCCGAGATGGCGCAGGTCGGTCAGCACCCGCTCGCCTGCCGGCACTGCCAGCTGTTCGCGCGCGATGCGCTCGATCAACGCGTCGACGACCGCCTGCACGCCGCGTCGATGCCAACGCTGGCGCCAGTCCTGGAACGTATCCACAACCGCCTGCCATGCAGCCGGTTCGTCGGCCATCGCGCGCAACGCCGCATAGTCGCTTCCCCACAGCCGCGTCGCCAAAGCCGCGCGCAACGCATGCAGGTCGGAACAATGTTCGACGGCATGCAGGACGATTTGCAGTTCACGCGCGGTGTCGGTCGCGAACACGCTGGAGCGCGCCGTGGTCACGCTCGGCACGCCGCGCTTGCGCAGCAGGTCGCGCAGGTCGTGCAAATCGCGGTTCGCGGGCAACAGCACGGCGATGTCCGACGGCTGCACAAGCTTCCCGCCGATGCGATGGACGGCGGAATCGAGCATGTCGGCGATCTGGTTGGCGCAGATGCTTAACGCGCGATCGCGCCGCGTGGGAGCCGACCCCGGATCGTCGTTCGAATAATGGATGAGCAGCGGCTGCACGCACGGCTGCCCGTCGATCGTGTACGGCGAATCGTCCTGGCGACCGCTCGGATGGACCGGTTTGCACAGGATGTCTTCGTCGCCAGGTTCTGCGTTGAGGCGATTCCCCGCAACCTCGAAAAACTGGTTGAGCGCCGCGACGAAATTGCGCGACGAACGCCGGTTGGTATCGAGCGTCAAACGATCATCGGCATGCGCCTCTCGCGCCGCGCGCTGATACGCATGGATATCGCCGCCGCGAAAACGGTAGATCGCCTGCTTGGGATCGCCGATCATCACCAGCCGCCCGCGCGGGCCGCCATCGTCGTCGCGGTAGATGCGATCGAGGATGCGGTACTGGACGCCATCGGTGTCCTGGAACTCGTCCACCAGCGCGACCGGCCACGCGGCGAACAAGGCGTTCGCGAACGCGCGACCGTCGCCGCCGTCGAGCGCATCGGAAACCGTGCGGATCAAATCATCGAAAGTGCGCTGGTTGAGCGCGGACAGTCGCGATTTCGCCTGCACGCGTGCCCAATCGGCGACCGTGAACCAGAACTTGCGCGCCTTGTGCAAGCGCAGGTATTCGATGATGCCGATGCTGGCGATATGTTCGGAAAACCCTGCCGCGGCGGCGACTTCGGCGGACTCCTTGCCTGTCGCCGATATGCCCGTCAGGTCCAGCGCCTTCGCCAGCCCCTTGTCGGTGTGGCGCGTCGGCAGCGCGCTGCCCGGGTCGTCGATGATGCCGGCGAGTTCGATCCAGTATTTCCGCAGGTTGCACGCCTTGGTGAAAAAGCCATCGTTCGCGCACAGATCGCGCAATCGCGCACTCCATTCCCGCGGAAGCGCTCGCGCGATTTCGGCATCGTCCATGCAAAGCACCACGTTGCCCGGCATCAGCAGCAGTTTCAACCGGTTCGTCAATCCATCCTGCTTCAACTCGACGCCGGCATCGCGCTGCAAACGGATCAGCGGGTCGGTGGCTTCGTCGCCTTGCTGGAATCGGCGCAACAGATCCTTGCCGATATCGCTGATGAGTGCGTCGCCGCCGACCAGGTCGCCGCCCTTGAACGGCACGCCCGCAGCGAAAGAATGATCGGACAGGATGCGTTGGCAGAGGCCATGCAGGGTCGTGATAGGCGCCATGTCGAGTTCAGCCATGGCGACGCGCAGGTGCTCGAGATCGCGTTGCCTGCATTCGGGTTCCGCCCGCCAGCGCGCGTGGAGCCAGGCTTCGTCGGTTTTCGTTTCGTCGATGACGAATCCAGCGTCCGGACGCGCATGGGCTTCGGCCCACAGCAACTTGCCACGCAGGCGCTCGCGCAATTCCGCCGCGGCGGCATTCGTGAAAGTGGCGACCACGATCCGGCGTGGCGACAATCCCTGTTCCAGCAACAGGCGCAGGTAGAGGACGCCGATCGTCCAGGTCTTGCCGGTGCCGGCGCTGGCTTCGATCAAGCTGCGGCCGTGCGGCGCGAGGTTGAGGTCGCGCCAGTCGCGGATTTCTTCCCCTGATTCGATGGCGTTCATGCAGGCGCCCTCGCGTCGAGGGAAATCGCATCGCGCAGGTCGTTCGCGAACGCCAGCAGTTGCGCAAGCTCGGTGGTATCCGCACCGAACGCGGCATCGCCGGCGAACAGTCGGTTGTAACCTTTCCCGTGGTCGCGCTCGCCGCGATCATCGTGGTCGGACCATGCCTTGCGGATGGCTTCCAGCCTTGCCGAATCGCCGGTTTCAGGCAGCGCTGCTTCCCCGGTCTCGACGTCTTTCATTTTCGACGGCGCCACGGCCGCCCAACTGGTTCGCGCGAAATACCAGTGCGGCTTGCGCTGCGCCTCGTGCCACCAGCGGATCAGTTTCGCGACGCGCGATTGCAGGTCGTCGAGCATCGCTTGCCGTTGGGTCGCCTCGGCGCGCAAAAGAGCCTCATCCCATTGCTGGAATCCGTCCTGCCACGGCTTTTCGCTTCCAGCGGTCAGCAATGCGACGCGCACCGGCGCCAGCGGTGCATCGCTGCGCGCCGTCTGCAGGCGCAACAAGGCCCAGTCGAGGAAGACGGCGACGCGTTCGCCGAAGTGCAGGTCGTTTTCCGACTTCAAGCGACCCGCGCTGTCCTTGATCGTCGGGAATGCCCGCACCAACTGCATCCCGCGCGCGTCGCCTGCGTCCAGCGGAAACACGTTGCCGACGCCGCCGGCAATGCGATAGCGCTGCGGCGCTTGCGAATGCGGATCGTCGATCCCGACATCCACCGATTCCTGCCGCACCTGCGTTGCGATTTCGGCATTCAACGTGCTCAAAGGCGCACGCGCCGCCGCCATCGCCGCGTCGATCGCCTGCAATTCCTTCCGCCATGCCTGCTCGCCCGCACGTCCCGGCGGCAACAGGCCGGTGAGTCGAATCCACGACGGAATCGCCGCGGGCTTCCATGCGCCGCCGGGCCAGGCCGGCAACACGTCCTTGAAAAAGACCTTGCGCGCCACGGTCGCAAGCCGATCCAGTGTCGCATCGAGCGGTTCGTCCTCGCCGAGGCGTTCGTCGTCGAGCGCATCGAGTCGCAGGCGCAACCTCTTTTCCAGCACGTTCCGCGCCGGATCCTTGTAGTAATCGACGATGGCCGACAGCGCGAGCGGATTCGGTAGTGGATCGGGCTCGCCGGAGTCCCGCAAGAATCGCTTCGGCGGCTCGCACCCCGAACCGTGCATCGACCGATAGCGCTGGTCGTAGGAGAACAGCCGCTCATCTTTCCCATCGAAATAACGCGCGTCGAACGGTTGCAATGGATGGATCACCAACCATCGGCGTTGCGCATCGCGCTCTTCTTCTTTCGCATCCGGCGGAATGCCCGCAGCCGCATCGAGTTCGGCCAGCAACTCGGCGAGCGGCGCCGCGGGGTTGCGCGACTTGCCATCCTTCACGCCCTGCCCGATGAAACCCAGATGCAGGCGATCGCGCGCGGACATGATGGTTTCGAGGAACAGGTAACGGTCGTCGCTGCGCACGTCGCGATCGCCGATGCGGCGGATGCGCGTCATCAGGTCGAGCCCGGCATCGCTGGCGTTGCGCGGGAATTCGCCGTCGTTCAAACCCAGCACCGCGACCATGCGGAACGGGATCGCGCGCTGCGGAACCATGCCGCAGAACGTGATGCCGCCCATCAGGAAGCGCTGGCGTTCGGGAACCGCACCGATGCCATCGACCAAGAGATCGCGCACGACGCTGAAATGCAATTCGGGATCCAATCCAGCGACCTGCGGTTCGGTCTCGATCGCGCGGACGAATCGCCGCAGCGTGTCCCAGGCCTCGCGCGCATCCCTGTCCCACGGATCGATCTTGAACAGCGCGTCCAGTTGGCGGTCGAGCCGCCCTGCCCACGCGCTTGCCCTGTGGGTTTCGCTGGAAAGATCGACCAGCGATTGGACGCACTGCAGCAATCGATCCAGCGCGCCCAAGGCTTCCGCCGAAGGACCGTGGATGCCGGTGACCGGAGCGAGTTCGGTGCCATCCGGCAACACGAAGGCGCGTTCGCGGTCGGCCTCTGGCGCGTCGGACATCAGGTAGCCGGCGATCATCCGGTCCATTGCCCACGCGAACGTGTGTTCGGCGATCGGCGGCACGCCGAAGCGCGCACGATGGTCGCCATCCAACGCCCACGCAACCCGGCTCTGCCGCATCCATTCGATCAGGTCGTCGACATCGTCCGTGTCCATGCCGAACCGGCGCTGGATTTCCGGCACCGACAGCAGGTCCACCACTTCCGGTGCGGTGATGCGCTGGCCCGGCAATTCGAGCAGGCGCAGGAACGTAGTGAACAAGCCGTGGCGGCGCGACACCGGCGCATCGGCGAGATGGTAAGGCAACGCCACCCGGGCATCTCCCGGTGCACCGAACACCGCGGGAATCAACGGCAGGTACGCCTGGATATCGGGCGTCATCACGATCATCTCGCCCGGCTGGATGCCCGCCGCCATCGCATCGAGCAAGGCGTCGTGCAGCACTTCGAGTTCGCGCAGCCGGGTATGGCAGGAGTGGATGCGCAGCGAGGTATCCATCAGTTCCGATGCAGCGACCCGCGCGTCGGCAAGATCGACGCGCATCAGCTCCGGTTGCAACTGGCGGATGCTTTCCTGCAGGCGTTGCAGGCGATTGGCCGGCGCGTCCGGTCGCTCGTCCTGCCAGTGGCGGATGTCCTCGCGCACTTCGCCTTCGGCCAATGCGCTGAAGAAATGCTGGCCCATGCGACCCCAGCGCGCGAGCAAGGGATGGCTCTGGTCCCGCCAGTAATCGCCCTCGCCCGCTGCGTCGATCTTTTTCTCTTCATCATCGCGATACGTATTCCATCGTTCGCGACGATCCGACCCATCGCCGGTATCGCGCTTGATCAGCCCGCCCCAGAACTCGCGGCATGGATCGGGCACGTACAAGGCGACCATGCCTTGCTCCGCGTAGGCGCGCAGGATGCCGACCTCGGCCGGCGCGAGATGGGTGATGCCGAAGACATGCAGGGTCGGACGCGCGATCGCGCTTGCTCGAAGCGATGCGTGAAGTTCCTCGATCGCCTGCGCGCGATGCCGGCCCAGGCGCAACGCGACCTGTCGCCACAACGGACCCAGCAGCCGCGCTTCCAGCGAGGAAAGATCAGCGCCCCGCGCGCCGCTTGCATAGCGGAACTGCCCACCCTCCCAGGCCTTGAGCCAATCGGGCCGATACACCAGGTACTGCGAATAGATCAGCGCGAGCCGATCCGCCAACTGGAATCGCCGCCGCGCCGACCCACCGGCACGCATCGGATCCCCATCCGCATCGCCCGCGAGATACGCGGCGATGCGCGGATCGGTCACGCCATCGACCGCCCGGCCGGGCGCGAGCATCTCGTGCAGCGTCCAGCGCAGATGCATGCGCCGATAGCGCGGCAGGGACACCGCATGTTCTTCGAGCGCGGCTTGCGCCTGCCGATCGATCCACGCGCTCGGCAGGATGATGTCGAGGTTGGCCGCGATGCCCGAGGCGCCGTTGTGCCGCGCGAGCGCACCGAGCAGCCACTGCTTCATGCCCGGATGCGCGGCGACGATCGTCTGCGGCTCCAGCAGGTTGTCCGGCCACGACGCATCCATCAGCGTGGCCAACGGAGGAATCAATGCCTCCAGGCGACTGGCACGATAGACCACGAGGCCGTTCGCACGCGATGCATCGGGCGCTGCGTCCGAAACTCCGTTGTGCAACCGCTCCAGCTCAGGCATCGATCTCCCCTTCATGGCACATGGTACCGATCGGCGTCTCAGCGGAGGAGACGCGCCGCAGGCGTGCCTGTTGCGCGACGCGAACGCTCACAACGTCGCGCTTTCCCGCGACATCGGCTTCGCGTACCGGTTTCTTCCTGCGAACTTAACAAGATGTTAGATCAACCGTGCGAACGGGCCTGCAAGTTCGTGGCGATTCATCCGCATGCAGTCAATGTGGTGCGCGTTGGATAGCGACTCACATCTGACGCTCAATGACGGACTTACAAGGAGTTCACCGTGAACCAACTATTCCAGAAGGATCTCGACACTGCCGCGACGGATCGCGATCAGGCCCAGGTCATGGCCTACAGGGAACGCATCGAGGCGAACAAGAAAGCGCACCAGAAATTCGCGAGCGCCGACGATACATTCGTCAAGGATGTCGCCGAGGCCAAATCCAGGGCGATGAACCTTGACCCGATCATCGACGGCCCGGATTCGCAACCGGTCGCCTCCACGGTCGGCGGAATCGCCGGCGCGATCGTCGACGCCGTCGTCGCCCAGGGTGTTGGAGAAGCGCTCGATCCGACCGCAGAGGATGCCTATTGGCAGCGCGCCTTCATCACCGAGCCGTATTTCAACAGGGACTATACGTACGACGATTACGGCCCGGCGTACCGCCTCGGTTACAACAATCGCGGGACGTATATCGGCAATTCCTGGGATGAAGTCGAGCCTGCGTTGAAGACCGAATGGGAACGGACCAAGGGCGCATCGCGCCTGACCTGGGAGGAAGCGCGCGAGGCTGGCCAGTCGGCATGGCACCACGCGGGAGCGAGCGTCCTGTAACCGCCGATACGACAAGCACCACTGCACCAAGACGGGCATCGAAAGATGCCCGTTTTTTTTACTCCATGATTTTCCATGGGAAGACCCATCGACTCGCATCCTGAACAAGATGCTATCCACGCCGATCGCTTGGGCACGAGGTTCATGCCGCAGGCCTATATTGGTCCGTGGCACCAAGTTGCCACCTGGGGTGACGCCCAGCCAAGGAGCATCAACCCAAGGAGTTCAGGCATGAACAGTCATTTGAATTTGAACAAGATCGCCATCGTCCTCGCTACGCTGGCGTTCGGTCTTTCCGCGCAATCGCATGCACGTGCTGCGGATGAAGTCACCGGCCATGCGACCTACGTCAACAATGCCGGCCAGGTCGTGCATTGCGTTTCGACCGAGAGCGGCCGCGCGTACTGCGGCAAGCCGCACATGCGCTATGTGATCAAGACGCCGGGCGCTGTCTGCGTCCAGGGCAGGACCTGGGGCACCGACGAGCGCGGCGTATGGGTCAGCGGCGGTTGCACCGCCGATTTCGATACGTCGGCCGAGATCGTCGCCAACGAAAAAGTCACCACCACCGTAGTCACCACCGGCGAAGTGCGCGAGGGCGAGCACGAACACGAGCACGAACACGAACGCGACGACCATGATGCCGCTTCGGTTCGCGTGGTGCACTGCATTGCCGCCGCGGACGGGCGCACCTATTGCGGCGTCCATCACACGCACTACGTGTATAGCGGAACACCGAACCCGGTCTGCGTGGAAGGCACCACGTGGGGTTTCGACGACCACGGCGTTTGGGTCACCGGCGGTTGCAAGGGCGACTTCACCTACAACGATGATTGATCGTTGAGTTATGGATCTATCCGCGAACATGCGGAGTTCCCACGGAAGGGAAGAAGAAAGGGAGCGCATTGCGCTCCCTTTTTTCATTCAAGACTACTGCGTCGCCCACTGCGCGCTGATATGCGAGCATACGGTCGGGGTCGCTGGCAGGGGGCGGCATGTCGACGGTTCGTCGTCGCGGATGGTGGAGGGCTATCCTCGGAATCGGGCTCGCACTCGTGTGCGCCGCGAGCCGCGCCGCCGCGCCGCAAACGATGCACTTCGATCAGTTCGGAGTGGAACAGGGCCTCCCTCAAGAGGACGTCACCGCTATCCTGCAGGACCACCAGGGATTCATCTGGTTGGGTACCCAGGCTGGCTTGAGCCGTTACGATGGCTACCGCGTCGTCGTGTTCCGGAACCGACCGAACGATCCCGACTCACTCGCGGACAACTGGATTTCTGCGCTGTACGAAGACAGCAAAGGCCGCCTGTGGGTCGGTACCCGCGAAGGCGTGCAGCGTTTCGACCCGACGCGAATGGCATTCCAACGCTTCGCGGCGCGCGAGTCGGAGAGTCGCGGCGCTGGCAACCTGCAGATTCGTGCCATCGTCGGCGACTCATCCAAAGGCTCCCGCGGTGCGGGCCGGCTCTGGATCGCGACGGCCGACGGCCTGCAACGTTTCGACCCCAGACGCGGGACATTCGAGATCTGGCATCACGATCCCGGTCGCGCGAATAGTCTGGCTAGCGACAACGTCCAGGCGCTCGCGCAGGATCGGCAAGGTCGGCTCTGGGTCGGTACCGACTTGGGTCTGGATCGGTTGAGCGCGCAAGGCGATGCGTTCGAGCACTTCCGGGTCGATTCGCCTGCCCAGCCCGAACCGAAACAAAACGCTGTTTTGGCCCTGCGCATCGACGCGCGCGATACCTTGTGGGTCGGAACGTCCGCCGGGCTCGAGGCCTGGAGCGTAGGCGGTGCGAAGCCCACGCGGCGACTCCTTGGAATGGACGCCAGTCTTGCACCGGAGCCAGTGCTTTCCATTTTGCTCGACCGCGACGACGTGCTCTGGGTCGGTACCTGGTCGGGCCTGCTGCGCTGGGACGCGAGCAGCGGTCGCTTTGTCCGCTACCGTCACGATATTCGCGATCCGCACAGTCTGGGCGATGATCAAATCGATTCGCTGTTCCAGGATCGCGGCGGCACGCTGTGGGTGGGCACCCACACTGGCGGTACCAGTCGGGTCGATCTGGGCAGTGGCGGTTTCGAGCGAGTGGCTGGACTGGGTGGCGAGCAGGCTTCGCGTGAAGCCAACAAGGTGTACGCGATCGCCGGCGATCGCGATGCCAATGTGTGGCTCGGCACGATCCGAGGCGGGCTGCAACGCATCGATCACCGCACCGGCGAGGTCACTGTGTTTCGGCACGATCCAGCCGATCCCCATAGCCTGCCGAGCAATCTGCTTCGCGCGGTTTGCGTCGATGCGCAGGGCCAGGTTTGGGTGGGAACCGATACCGGACTCGCGCGCTTCGACCCGAAAACCCGGAGTTCGTGGAATCGACACCTCGGCGACCACGATCCCTCGCTGGACTCGATCTGGCGCATCCTCAGCAGCCGCTCGGGGGTGCTCTGGATCGGCACCGACGGAGGGCTCCACAGGTACGACCCGGGTACCGACTCCCTGCGGACATTCCGCCATGATTCCGGCGACGCAGGCAGCCTGAGTCAGGGCACCATTTACGCCCTTCTAGAAGATCGACGGGGAAAGCTCTGGGTCGGCACCGATACCGGCCTGGATCGCTGGGATGCCGACTCTGGAAGCTTCACCCATTTCCGCCACGACCCCGCCAATCCCGAGAGCCTGAGCCACAACCGCGTCCAATATCTGTTCGAGGACCGCGACGGCCAGTTGTGGATCGGGACAGCCGGCGGACTCAATCGGCTGGAAACCCAACCCAACGGCGCGGTCCGCTTTCGCTCCTACACCCAGAAGGACAGCCTGGGCACCGATCCGATCGGGGCGATCCTGCAGGACGCCGCGGGGCGGCTTTGGATCAGCAACACCGCCGGAATGGCCCGCTTCGATCCCGCCAACGGACATTTCCGCAAGTACGACACCGGCGATGGTTTGCTGATAGGCAG
>Ga0105248_10006077_pt1 | contig 13252 bp, 13 predicted proteins | sample KBSS34metaG_FD_81524 | JGI IMG/M metagenome (GOLD analysis project Ga0105248, IMG submission 81524) | Switchgrass rhizosphere microbial communities from Kellogg Biological Station, Michigan, USA - KBS S3-4 metaG | ecosystem: Host-associated > Plants > Roots > Rhizosphere > Soil | place... | reverse complement strand
ACTGGGCCGCGCTCGCCAAGCTGCCGTGGATCTGGACGCCGCCGGAATCGGCGCATCACCGGCTGCTGTCGCGCATTTTCGAGCTGGCGGGCGCCACGCCCGTGATCGTCGCGGAAGTCGATCAGGAGCCGTCGATGCTCGATCTCGTCAAATCGGGCGTCGGCCTCTCGCTTGCCCGCGATTCGATCGCGATCGCGCAGGCGCATGCGCACGCGCTGACGATCGTCGAAGGAATGACGGTGTCCACGCAGCTTTCGTTCATCGCGCTCGCCGAGCGCTGCGACGAGCCCGCGATCGCCGCCGCGCTGCGGCTGATCGAGGACCAATGGTCGGTGTAAATGGCCGATCCAGACAGTGCCCCGGGCGCCATTCGAGCGCCAGTCGCAAAAATTTTGTTAGTCTGAGCCCTGGCTTTTCAACCGGGTTCTAGGAGTTTTCCCACATGGCACGCAACATCGAAATCAAGGCTCGCGCGCATCATTTCGACCAGCTTCGCGAGCGCGCCGCTGCGCTTGCACCCGACGCGCCGCTCATCTTCCGCCAGCAGGACTTCTTCTACGACGTGCCGAGCGGCCGCCTGAAGCTGCGTCAATTCGACGACGGCACGCCGTCGGAGCTGATCTTCTACCAGCGCGACGACCGCGACGGCCCGAAGGTTTCCTACTACTCGCGCAGCCCGGTGACCAATCCGGAAGCGATGCACGCGCTGCTCGCGCAGGCGCTGACGACGCGCGGCATCGTCACGAAGGAGCGCCACGTGTATCTCGTCGGGCGCACGCGGATTCATCTGGATCGCGTGGACGGGCTCGGCGATTTCGTCGAACTGGAAGTGGTGCTCGGCCAGGACGACGACGAAGCCGCGGGCGAAAAGGAAGCACACGACATGTTCGCGCGCCTGGGCGTCGCCCAGAGCGACCTGGTGCCGCTCGCCTACGTGGACCTGCTCGGCCAGCCGGCTTAACTCGCCGCGTCCCCCGACAGGTGCCCGAGCGGCAGCGGACCATTGCGCTTGAACGTCGTCAGCACGATGTTCGAGCGCACGCTGTCGACGCCCGGCACCCGCATCAGTTTCTTCATCACGAACGATGACAGCGCGTTCAGGTCGGGCGCGACTATCCGCAGCAGATAGTCGGCGTCGCCCACCGTCGCGTGACATTCGAGCACTTCGGGCAGCATCTCGATCTGCTGCTGGAACTGCTCGATCACCGTATCGCCGTGGTGCTTGAGCTTCAGGCTCGTGAACGCCGTCACGCCGAGCCCGAGCTTTTCAGGCCGCAACACCACGCGATAGCCCTCGATCACACCCGCCGACTCGAGCCGCTGCAGGCGCCGCCCGATCTGCGACGGCGAGAGCGGGACCTGTTCGCCCAGTTGCTGATGCGTCGCGCGTCCGAAGCGCTGAAGCACGTCGAGAAGCGCGAGATCGAAGTGATCGAGTTCCACCATGAGAGTTTCCTGCACAGAATCGCCGAGCATGCGAGTTTACTGCATCGGCACGTGCTTATTGTTTGATCAGACCGGAACGTACGGGACTAGCGCGGCTCATAATTGAAGATTCCCACACGCAGACCGAGGCACGCGATGAACGACAAGATCAGGCCCGACATGATCGAGCAATTGCTGTCCGAACTGAACGGCTGGCAGGAAGCGCTCGCCGGAAAGGCGATCTACCGGCGCTTCGAGTTCGCCGACTTCAACGAGGCGTTCGGCTTCATGACGCGCGTCGCCATCAAGGCGCAGGAGATGGACCACCATCCGGAGTGGACGAACGTCTACAACCGGGTCGAAATCACGCTCACGAGCCACGACGCCAACGGCCTCACCGACCGCGATGCGAAGCTCGCAAAATTCATCGATTCGATTGCCGCAGACGCGTGACACCGCGCGTCGAAAGTACGGAAAACCGCCGCCCGGACGCATAAGCGGATGACCGTTCTATTACGAATCATGACATCCGTAAAGTGCTCAAAAGTGGGAGAAACGGCGGCGAATCGATACTTCGAAAGCAAATTCGAAGCTTATCGCAAGTCGTTCCATACGCATGCTTTCATTCCGGCATGCTGTTTTTAACGCGCTCGTAAGCTTCCCAGGCTGCGCGGGCGCTGGCGTCCAGCCATCCCGGCGGTATTGAGGACTCACGCTGTACAATCGACTGCGCATACGGCTTTGACAGCGCGCTTGCCTCTTTGCAGAGACTCAGTTCGTCACCCGTCGATGGCGAGCGGTTGCGCCAGAAATTGATTGCGGCTTCGAGTTCGTGGATCGGGATTTCGCGCATGTCCGAGCAGGTAGATATCCGGTTCACAGCCGTTCGCGGCAGCCAGCATGGCCGCGGTGTGCCGCCTTTGACGTAAAAGACTTGAACTGGCTCGAATCCGCGCCGCTGCGTCGATGCTCCCGGTCCGGCCCGCGCCGGTTCGAGCTCAACCCATTGTACTTGAGCGACCCCTATGCGAATCCTTCTGATCGAAGACGACCGCCCCATCGCGCGCGGCATTCAAAGCAGCCTGGAACAAGCCGGCTTCACCGTCGACATGGTGCACGACGGCATTTTCGCCGAGCAGGCGCTCGCGCAGAACCGGCATGAGCTCGTGATTCTCGATCTCGGGCTTCCGGGCATAGACGGCATGACGCTGCTTTCGCGCTTCCGCCAGAGCAACCGCCACACGCCGGTGATCATCCTGACGGCGCGCGATGAACTGCACGACCGCGTGCAGGGCCTGAACAGCGGCGCCGACGATTACATGCTCAAGCCGTTCGAACCGCAGGAGCTGGAAGCGCGCATCCGCGCCGTGATGCGCCGCAGCGGGCCGCATGGCGACGTGCCGCGTCCGGAAGTGTCGCTTGGCGGGCTGCGCCTGTCGGGTGTGGATCGCCGGATCTTCAACGACGAAAAGCCGCTCGAACTGTCGCCGCGCGAATTCGCCGTGCTTGAAATGCTGCTGCTGCGCCATGGCCGTGTCGTCAGCAAGGCACAGCTTCAGGATCACCTGACGCACTTCGGCGGCGACCTCGGCGATACCGCGATCGAAGTCTACGTGCACCGCGTGCGCAAGAAACTCGAAAACACGCGGGTGGAAATCGTGACGGTGCGCGGCTTCGGCTACCTGCTGCAGGAAATCCGGCAGGCCGCGTAAGCGCCTGTCGACGACGCCTTGCGATTCCCTCCCCGGCGCACGAGCGACGAGCGTTTCGCCCGCGACGATTGGCTTCACCTCGCGCAATCCAAGGTGACCGGCACGCCGCCGCCGCCGAGCCTGCGGCAGACCCTGCTGCGCCGGCTCGCGGCGCCGCTGTCGCTGCTCGCCCTGATGAGCGGGCTGATGGCGTACTGGCTCGCCTGGCAGTACACCCAGCACGTGGTCGACCGTTCGCTCGCTGATCTCGCCACCGCGATTTCCCGCCAGATCCAGCTCGCGGGCGTCGATGCGCCCGTGACCGTCCCGCCGCTCGCGCAGGCGATGTTCTCGGACCCCGTCGAGCAGCTGATCTACCGCATCAGCGACGGCGAGAACGAGATCGCCGGCGAGCCCGATCTGCCGCTCACGGGCACGAGCGTGCGGCGCATCCACTACGCGTACGTATTCGAAACGCACTATCAGGGCACGAGCGTGCGCGCGGCCCAGGTGCGCGTGGACCAGCCGCACGGCAATCCGATCGTCGTCGAAGTGGCGCAGCGCGTCGGCTCGCGCTATCGCATTGCGGTCGAGTTCCTGGTCGCGATCATGATGCCGCTGCTCCTCCTGCTGCTCGCAGGCTGGGTGATCGTGTGGCGCGTCGTGAACCAGCAGCTCAATCCGCTGACGGATCTTGCCGACACGCTGAATCAGCAGACACACATCTCGCTCGAGCCCGTTGACGAAACGCACGTGCCGATCGAGATCCGCCCGCTCACGAGCGCGATGAACGGCCTGCTCGATCGCCTGCAGACGGCGCTCGACGCGCAGCGCAAGTTCATCGCCGACGCGGCGCATCAATTGCGCACGCCGCTCACCGCGGTCAAGCTCCACGCAGAACAGGCGGTGAACGCACGCGATCCGGCGAAGGCGCTCGAAGCGGTGAAGGAGCTGCGGGCGTCGGCAGACCGGGCGGTGCGGCTGTCGAATCAGTTGCTCTCGCTTGCCCGCGCCGAGCCGGGCGAGCAGGCGGCGCGTTTCGCCGATTTCGACTTCGCCGCGCTTGCTTTCGAAACCGGCGCGGAGTGGGTGCCGCGCGCGCTCGCGGCGCACGTCGATCTGGGCTTCCAGCGCCTCGACGATCCGGAGAACGAGCATCCGCTGTTTGCGCGCGGCAACGTGGTGCTAGTGCGCGAGGTGATCGCCAACCTGATCGACAACGCACTGAAGTACATTCCGCCGTATCGCCACGAAGGCGCGCGCGTGACGCTCTCCGTAACCGAGTTCACCGACGCATCGAACCGGCGCTTCGGCGAAGTCGTCGTGGAGGACAACGGCCCGGGCGTGCCGCACGACCAGCAGCCGGATCTCTTCAAGCGCTTCTTCCGCGGCGACGGGCAGAACGTGGAGGGCGGCGCGGGGCTCGGCCTTGCGATCGTCCACGACATCATGGTGCTGCACGGCGGCAGTGTGCATTACGAAGACGCGCCGGAAGGCGGCGCACGCTTCATCGTGCGGATTCCGCTGAAGCCACAGGACCCGGGACCGCCCCCTCCGGCATGAAAAAAACGCCACGGCAGCAGCGTTCGCCGTGGCGTTTTTCGCGTGGCGCCTGCAAGGCGGGCCCCCTCGCTCCTTGCAGCCGGGCCTACTTCTTCAACGCGAGCATCGTGCCCCGGCATTTCTTCGAGCCGCAGCGGCACTCGTATTCCTTCTTGAGCTTCTTCGTGATGCGCCCGTCGATCACGAGACCGTAGTCGTAGTTCAGTTCCTCGTCCGGCTCGATATCGCGGAGTGCGTGGATGAACACGCGGCCTTCCACTTCCTCGGCTTCGCAGTTCGGCGCGCACGAGTGGTTGATGTATTTCGCGCTGTTGCCGTCGATCTTGCCGTCGATCACGTGGCCGTCGTCGAGTGCGAAGTAGAACGTGTGATTCGGTTCTTCCGGATTGTGCGGATGACGGCGCAACGCCTCCTTCCACGTAATGCGTTCGCCCTTGTATTCCATCACCTGCTCGCCCGCCGCAATCCGCCTCGCGGCAAACACGCCCTTGCCATGCACGCCCGAGCGGCGAACGGTGACCCTGCGTGAACTCATCGAATGAATCCTTAAATATCGAACGGTGGGGATGGTTGTCTCGTGCCCGCTTCGATGCGCCGCGCGCGCGTCTAGTCCCGCGAAAAAAGCAGCTGAACGAATCGGAATTAAAAAAACGCGGCGGCCTCGGAGGCGCCGCGTTCTCGTCCTGAACGCATGGCGGCAGGACATCCGGCATCGTACACGTTAGGCGCAGACGAATTCAACCGTCGCAATCAATCCGAAGCACCCTGCGCAACATCCGGTACGCACCGTCGTTCGCGCGCTAGCGCTGGCCGAACGAGATGTCGCCGAACAGCGTCTTCAGCTCGCGCGGCTGCGAACGCCAGTACTGCGGCGGCGCATCGACGCTCGCACCGAGCACGGCCGCAGCGTGCCAGGGCCAGCGGGGGTCGTAGAGCATCGCGCGCGCCATCGCGACGAAATCGGCCGTGCCGCTCGCGACGATCTCTTCGGCATGTACGGGGTCGGTAATCAGTCCGACGGCAACGGTGTTCACGCCGGTCGCTTCCTTCACGGCCTTTGCGAAGGGCACCTGATAGCCGGGTTCGAGCGGAATCTTCTGCAGCGGCGACACGCCGCCCGACGACACGTCGACCCAGTCCACGCCACGCTTTTTCAGCTCGTTCGCGAACGCGATGGTGTCTTCGATACCCCAGCCGCCCTCCACCCAGTCCGTCGCCGACACACGCACGCCGACCGGCTTGTCGGCGGGAAACGCCGCGCGCACCGCATCGAAGATTTCGAGCGGATAGCGCATGCGGTTCTCGAGCGAGCCGCCGTATTCGTCGGTGCGATGGTTGGCGATCGGAGAAAGGAACTGATGCAGCAGGTAGCCGTGCGCGGCGTGCACTTCGATGCCGTCGATGCCGAGCCGCGCCGCCCGCTTCGCCGACGCGACGAACGCCTCGCGAACACGGATGAGACCGGCGGTGTCGAGCGCAAGAGGCGGCGTTTCGTCCGCCTTCTGCGGAACCGCGGAGGGCGCATGCGGCAGCCAGCCGCCTTCGGACACCGGAATCAGCTGACCACCGTCCCACGGCGCATGACTCGACGCCTTGCGGCCCGCATGGGCAAGCTGCATCGTCACGGCGATCTTCGAATGCTTGCGGATGGCCGCGAGCACCGGCTTGAGCGCGGCTTCGGTGACGTCGTCCCACAGGCCGAGGTCGCCGGGCGTGATGCGGCCCTCGGGCTCCACCGCCGTCGCCTCGATGCACAGCATGGCCGCACCCGAAAGCGCGAGGTGGCCGAGATGGATCATGTGCCATTCGTTGGCTTCGCCACGCTCGGCGGAGTACTGGCACATCGGCGATACGACGATACGATTGGCAAGCTTGACGCTACGCAGCGTGTGCGGTGAAAACAGCGCGCTCATGACGGATTTCCGGTGAGGAAAAGGAGCGGAACAGAATATCACTTCGCTTTTTTTCCTGCAGATCGCGCACGGCTCGCGCGTGATTCGATTCTTCGCGTCTAGCCCGCGGGCATGTCGAGGCGGCTCGTCCACGACTCCACCTGGCCGCTTTCAAGGCGCTTCGCCGCGGTCTTGCGCCATCCCGGACTGAGCGCGTCGAGCGCGGCCATGCCTTCGAGCGATGCGCGATCGTCGCGATCCACGTAGAGCACGCGCAGGAGACGCGCGACGCTCCATTCGGGATGCGGCCGCGCGAGACGCTCGACGCTGTCCCCCGCACCGATCTCGCCCGGCTCCAGCACGCGGTAGTACCAGCCGGTGCGGCGCGTATCCTGGACGCGGCGCGACATGTCATCGCGGGAGAAGCGCAGGTTGAGCTTCCAGCATGGCTGACGCGGCTGCGAAACCTGCACGATCGCCGTGCCGATGCGAAACACGTCGCCCACGCACACATCGTGTTCGCCGACACCGCGCGACGACAGGTTCTCGCCGAACGCGCCGGGCTTCTCGAAACGCGCAAGACCGGCCGTGCCGGCGGGCCATTCCTCGCGCCAGCTCGCGTAGTGATCGAACGAATAGTGAAGAAGCGCCTTTTCCGGGCCGCCGTGGTGCTTGCGCTCGAACTGCTCGTCGCCTTCGAGACCGGTTTCGCCCACCGCCACCCGCTCGGACACGGGCGTCTTGTGGATGGCGCTTTTCTTGCCCAGCGTGCCGAGCGGCGCGACCTTGCCGATCAGTACGGCATCGAGAATGGTCTGCATGAATCTGAACCTCGTGTCGGACGTTTACCGGGCGAGCCCGAACGCGAACCGGTCGAGCCATTCGCCGAACATCGCGCGGGCGGCACGCTCGAGCACCGGGCCGTGGCGCGCGGTGTCCTCGCGCAGCGACCTCACGTCGGTGGCGCTCTGCGCGATATCGCCCGGATACGCGACGAGCCAGCTTTCGAAGCGATCGGCAAGGACTTCCGGATGACATTGCAGCGCGAGCACGTGCTCGCCCCAGGTGAACGCCTGATTGGCGCAAGCGGGTGTCGACGCGAGATGCGTGGCGCCGGCGGGAAGATCGAACGTATCGCCGTGCCAGTGAAAGACGGGTATCGGCTGGCCGTCGGCTTCGAGATGACGAAGCGCCGACGCGCGGCCAGCTTCGGTGAGCGTCAGCGGATGCCAGCCGAGCTCCTTTTGCGCGGCCGGATAGACGCGGGCGCCGAGCGCGCGGGCGATCAGCTGCGAGCCGAGACAGATGCCGATGGTCGGCAGCCCCGCTGCGATGCGCTTTTCCAGCATTGCAAGGAGCGGCGCGAGGTGCGGGTAGCTGGCTTCCTCGTAGGCGCCGATCGGCCCGCCGAGCACGACCATCAGCGACGGATCGAGCGGATTCGGGGCGTCGATGCGGGCGCGGCCGACATCGAGATAGCGCACGAGGTGGCCGCGGTCGCCGAGTACCAGTTCGAGATTGCCCAGATCTTCGAAATAGACGTGGCGGATCGCCAGGACTTCATGTTTCATCGGCAGGATTTCCGTGGCTGCAGACTGCGAATAGATGACGGGCCGCGCCGCCTCAATGGGGGCACGACCCGAAACAGTCTAACCGACTCGCCGCAAGCACACATCCCGCCGAATGGCGCCTTCAGGCCACCTGGGCGAAAACCTTCCAGCTCTTCTTCTGCGTCGAGACGTCGGCTTCTTCGTATACCGAACAATCGAGCCGCAGATCGGTGTCGGCCATCGAAATCTGCAGCAGCGCGCAGTGATGCGGCGAGCGCTTCGGATTCTTGCTGACCTCGAAGTGCGCACACGAAAGACACATGCGGTGCGCCGGAATCTGTTCCTGCGCTTCCAGCTGACGGATCGTTTTCAGCAGCGTCCGATAGAACGCCGCCTGCTCGTCGTCGCGCAGCGTGCCGACCGCCTTCGCCAGGAAGTCCGGCCATTGCAGCGCGCGCTTCGCCGCCGTGCGGCCCCGCGCCGTCAGACGTACCGCGAGCGCGCGGCCATCGTCGATCGCGCGGCGCTTTTCCACCAGCCCCTTGCCTTCCAGCGTGCTGACGGCATCGCTCGTCGTCGCGGCGGTCAGCGCGGTTTCCCGCGCGATTTCGCCGAGCCGCATCGGACCCTTGCGCTGCATCAGCAAAACGAGAATTTCGCCCTGGGTCGGCGTAAGCCCCGCGCCTTCCGCCCATTCCCAAGCCTGGCTGCGCATCGCCGTGCTCAGCCGCAGCAGGCCGTGCGTTACCCGCCCGGTGGCCTGCTCACCATAAACGCCTTCGCTCATAGTCTTTCGCTTCTTGTTCCGCTCATGTGTTTTGACAGCGGACACCCGCAGACGACACGCGCTTTGCGCCATCGTGCCGCAGGCCTCTTCGCGTTCCTTCCCTGCCCGCGAATTCCGCCATCTCAAAATTCAGGCATTCCAATACACAATCGTCACGCCTGAAGGGACATTGCAACTCTTCGCGCTTGTATGCTGAAGCCAGCGCTTTCTTCCTTTCCCGCCGTGCCTCGCCATTCAGCGCAGCCGGCAAAAACGACATTCTAAGCGACACGGAAGAAACGTACACCTTAGTTATCCCCGCGAATCTGTGGATAACCCGCGGGACAACCTGTCTTTTCGATGTGCGCGGATTCTGGACAACTCTGCGTGCCACGCCGGGTGATTCCGGGTTGTCCTCGGCTCCGGCGAGCGACGCACGCCAATCGAGTGCACTTATCTCGACGCTAGTCCTTTGACTTTGCTTGGCTTTTTGCAGTTGTCCACAGAATCTTCCAGTCCTTGTTAACTACTATTACGTATGTATACGACTCTATTCAGGTAAACCTTAGAAACATCCTGTCGGAACGCATAGGCGCTGACAAACAAAAAAAATCCAAAAAAAAGCCCGCTCGAAAGCGGGCCGATTCAATCGCGGCGCAATAAGCGATCATTGACGCCATTGCAGACATTGCTGCCGCACCGCTTCGTGCAGCGACTTTTCCTTGGCGAAGACGCCCCGCAGCCACGTCGCATCGTTCACGCCACCGCGCGCGATTTCGCCGACCTGACGAAGCGCTTCCGTCGAGCCGAGCGCCTCGGCATGCGGGGCGATGACATCGAGCGTTTCGAGAATGTCTTCCGCGATGGTCCGCCGCTCGCCCGTCTGCGGATTGACGCAGCTTCCTTCCATGCCGAAGCGGCAAGCTTCGAAACGATTGAAGGTATAGACAAGGTAGTCGTCTTCCTTCAGCGTGAGCGGCTTGTCGAGCAGCAGATAGCGCGACAGCGTCTGGATGTAGCAGGCGATCGCCGCCGCCCGGTCCACCGAGAGCGGCGTGTCCATCACCCGCACTTCGATCGTGCCGAAGCCGGGCTTCGGGCGGATGTCCCAGTAGAAGTCCTTCATGCTGTTCACGACGCCCGTGCTCACCATCTTCGAGAAATATTCCTCGAAGCTGTCCCACGTGAGCGCGAACGGCGCGCGGCCCGAGAGCGGAAAGGCGAATACCGAATTCAGCCGGGCCGAGTGAAAGCCGGTGTCGACGCCCTGGATGTAAGGCGAGGAAGCCGAAAGCGCAATGAAATGCGGAATGAACCGCGACATGGAATGCAGCAGAAAGAGCGCGCTGTTCGGATCCGGGCAGCCGATGTGAACGTGCTGCCCGAACACCGTGAACTGCTTCGCAAGATAGCCGTACAGTTCGGAAATGTACTGAAAGCGCGGCGTATCGAAGATCTGCCGCTCGCTCCATTGCTGAAACGCGTGCGTGCCGCCGCCGCACAGGCCGACGTTCAACTGGTCCGCCGCGGAGACGAGCGTGTCGCGGATCGCGCGCAGGTCGGCGACGGCCTGTTCGTGCGTCGTGCAGATGCCGGTCGACAGCTCGATCATGCTTTCCGTGATTTCCGGCGTGATGTTGCCCGGAATCTTTTCGTCCTTGATGAGACGCATCAGATCGGACGCGGCCTTGGTCAGATCGTAGTCGTGCGTGTTGACGACCTGGATTTCCAGTTCGACGCCGAACGTGAACGGTTCAGAGTTGATGAAGGGTTCGAGTGACATGGCGCCTCTTGATTAATCGATGCTTCCGGTTGACTTCAGTGCCCTTACTCGCGCCGCTCGCCGACCGCCGACAGGCTGCGGTACACGAGAAACGGCGCCACGATCTGCAGCACGACGATCGAGCACATGACGATCGCGCGCAGCGTCGGGTCGTAGTCGGGATACAGGACATACATATCGTCCACGAGCAGGTACGCGAGCGCCGACATGGGCGACAACGCGACGCCGAGCGCCGCGCCCTGCTTCCAGTTCAGGCCGCTCGGCTTCGCGAACATCAGCACGCCGACGAGCTTGCCGACAAAGCGCGCCGCGATCAGCGCGAGCGCCGCCACGCCGCCGAGCACGATGTCGCGCCATTCGAACGACGTGAGCGTGAGCGCGAACAGGATCACCGTGAGCAGCCACCCCGCCGAGCCGAAGTGCGTCGGCCAGAGTTGCGGGCGCTCGTCGGCGTTCTTCACGATGATGCCAGCGGCCAGCAGCGCGAGGATCGTCGAAAGCTTGAACACATGCGCAATCGCGATCGCGAGCAGCACGAGCCCGAAGAGCGCGACGAACGAATGCTCGTCGTTCGCGTTGAGCCGCCGGTACAGCAGGTTGCAGGCGCGCGCGAGCAGGAACGCGAGCACGAGCGAGCCGAGCAGCAGATAGAGCGGCTGCACGATCGTCGCGAACGCGTTGCCGTAGATTTCCTGATGCAGCACGCCCGCTGCGAGCTTTTCGATCACCACCGCGTACATGCTGTTCAGCGCGGTCAGCGTCATCAGGCGCTGCGTGACCTGCCCTTCGGCGCGCAGTTCGGTTTTCAGCTGGATGACCATGGCGGGCGACGTCGCCATCGCGATCGCGGCGATCACGATCGACGGCATCGTCTGCACATTGCACATCATGAGTGCGATCAGGACGAGAACGAAGGTCAGCGTCGACTCGGCGATGCTCGACAGAATCAGGTACGGATTGCGGCGAATCCAGCGCAAATCGAGCCGGCTGCCGAGTTCGAACAGGAGCAGGCCGAGCGCGACGTCGAGCAGCGGCCGCGACAGCCCGGCTGCGCTCACGTCGATCACGCCGAAGCCCGCATTGCCCGCGATCAGGCCGATCACCGCGTAGCCGGTGATGCGCGGCAGGCGCCAGGCCCGCCATAGCAATTCGCCGCAGAGCCCCGCGGCGACGAGCGCGAGACCGGCCCAGAAAATGGCGTCGGGTTCGAGCGGCCAGGCGGGTAGAAACGAAAATGCCGAATTCATCGTGATGGCTTCTCCTTCGCAGCGTTCAGCAGATGATGCACGTGAACTGTTACGTGACTCGCGCGTGTACAGCGAAACACCCGCGGACGATTGACCCCGTCCGGCATTTCGATCGTTGGTTCACTCAGGCGAAACGAATTTCGGAACCGAACACGGCGTCACGGACAGGCCGTGCCTTGATTAGACGAAGCGCCGGCCGCGCCACACGGCCGCACGTGCCGCGTCTTGTCGACAGCGGGAACACACGACAACCTGGCTCAATCGCGAGACCGGACACAGCAAACGATGGTTGTCGGCTTTGGTGATTCAGATTCTGACCGCACGACCATCGTTCCGTTGAAAGCGGACGCCGTTTTCAACGGCGTGACGCGGGAAGAAGGGCGATTGTGCCATAGCTCAAAACACAACACAGTCTTTGGCTAACACAATGATTCAATGAGGTAAAAGCAACCGGAAACACTTGGAGTAACAGGAAAAAACGACCTCCTTATGATCCGATTTTTGTCGGGAACCTGGCGAATGGCGCTTCCGATGGAGGCCGGTTCAGGTGTTTACAGGTTTACCGTATGTATACGTAGTAGCAGTTAACAAGCCCGCCTCGTTTCTGTGGATAACCCGCTTTTCACGTTTGGATTCAGCGGCTTGAAGAGAGTAAAAGCGGCAGGTGAACGTGTGCGCCGAGCGAAGGCAACTCGGAACAACTTTTGCGCGCAACGCGCGGACGCCGAGTTGTCCCGTTTACGCCCACAACGAGTGCACAAGTCTTCAGCCCGCTCTTCGACGCGTTATCCACAGGTCGCGGTGGATAACGCATCGGCTGTGTCAGGAGAATGCGCCGTGACGCAAGGCGCGCAGGAGGAATCGCGCCGGGTCGACGGCCTCGGCCAGTTCGCGCTCGATCGGCCACGGCTCGCCTTCGATCTGCGACGCGATCAACTCTGCGCCCAGTGCCGACCAGACGAGCCCCCGCGAGCCGAATGCGAACGCGCCGAAAAGCCCCGGCGCGCGCGGAAGATCGAGCGGCCACGCGCCCGAAAGGCGTGCGGCGCTGGCGCGCGAGGCGGCTTCGTCGGCGAGCTGGCCGATCATCGGCATGCGGTCGCTCGTCACGCATCGGAACGCGACGCGGCCTTCGGGCGCGCTGGCTGTCCATCCGTTCAGCGACGGCAGCATGCCGGCAACGCGCTTGAGGTTTTCCTCATGGCTCGCGGGACGAATGTCGCGACCCGTGTCGTCGATGTCGTAGGTGGCGCCCGTCAGCGTGCGATGCGTGTGAAGCGGCACCGCATAGCCGTCACCGACGACCGGCACCCGCAGCGCGTCGAGCGGCGTGTT
>Ga0105248_10006076_pt1 | contig 13254 bp, 14 predicted proteins | sample KBSS34metaG_FD_81524 | JGI IMG/M metagenome (GOLD analysis project Ga0105248, IMG submission 81524) | Switchgrass rhizosphere microbial communities from Kellogg Biological Station, Michigan, USA - KBS S3-4 metaG | ecosystem: Host-associated > Plants > Roots > Rhizosphere > Soil | place... | reverse complement strand
TGCGCGGCACCTGTGGCGTCTGCTCGCCGGCATCGAGCGCGGCACGCCCGGGAAAGTGGAGACTTTGCACACGACGCTGTTCGCGATCCCGATCATTCTCGTGGCGGCGCTCGACCGTCTCTCCGCGCCGGTCGTGTTGCCCGGCGCGATTGCGCAGGCTCACTCGCTCGAAGACTTGCTGCGCGACGCGGACGAATTCGCCGGCGCAAAGACGTTCGCGCTGTCGTCGGCACTGGCGGGCGCCGATGCGCTCGACGTGCACGCGCTTCCTCGCCTGCTCGCACGAAACGTCCTGCATGAAGGAGACGGCCCGGGTGCGCCGGCAGTCGATGTCGAGCCGAAACCCATCGTCGTCGATACGCCAAGCGAACGGGTGCACTTGCGGTTCGCGCTCGGCGCCGTGCTGACCGTGCCGCACGCTGAACCTTTGGCGAACACGTCGATCGCGCAGTGGGGGATCCCTTTCGCGGAGCTTCTCGCTCGCGATCTGCGCGCACCGCGGGTGTCGCTGCTTGCGCTGCCGAGGCCCGCCGAGCGCCTGGTGGGCGCGCTTCTCACGGGCCGGGCGGCACGGCGCGAAGTTGCTGCGCAGCTATTCGCGAGCAATGCAGTCCGCAAATTTCGCGCAAGCGTCGGAGAACCCTATGCGGTGATCAGCGCGCACCGGTGCGCGGACGCTACCGGCGGAGGGGAAATTCGCCTGTCGCTGTCGTCGCCGTTCGCCGCGCGTGAGGCGGAGGGCTTTCGATGCCCGATGTACCCGTATGAACCGGTGCATGACGTCGCGGCGATGCTCGTCACGCTGCTCCGCGATTGTCGCGTGGAGCACATCGAGGTGCGTGACGGGATTCATCCGGACGCGGACCCGGTTACCGGCGGTCCCCTGCTGTTCAAGGGCGGGGATGCCGCGGGGCGCTCGCTGCATTAAGAGGCAGTCAACGCGCCTCGGAAGATGGAACGCTGCGCACCGGCCGCGATGCCGCCGGGTGTCCGATGCATCAAGAGGCAGTCGGCGCGCCTCGGAAGATGGAGCGCTGCGCATCGCCCGCGATGCGTACGCCGGGAACGGCAGACGAGTCCCGCCGCTTGACGCGGCCGATGCCGCTCACTTCCTCGACGACCTTCGGATCGCCGAGGTATTCGATGAGGCCGGCGCCGGAGATGCTCGCGCGAAGCCTCCGCTCGACGTTCACGACGACGTTCGCGACGCCGCTGACCGACACGGTCGCGTTGGTCGCGCGCAATCGCTCTGCCCGGTAGGAGCCCGCCCCCGAGATCGATACGAGCTGCTCGTCGACATGCCCGCCAAGCTCCGCTTTCAGCGCACCGGAGCCTTCGACCCGCAGCGTTGTCGCCTGCAGATCGTCGATCGTCAGCGAGGCGCCGCCCGATGCTCCGACGCGGAGCGTCTGCGTCGCGAGCTTGGGCACGACCATCCGGACGTTACCGGCGAGCGCAAGCTTGTCCAGTGTTCGCAGATGCAGCGTGATCGTCGGCGCCTCGGCAATGTGATGTCCAAGCAGGCGGTTCCACCAGCGCCTGCGATCGCTCGCGTGGATGGCGAGCCGCCCGTTCGTCACCGTCGCCGTAACCGTCGTACGGGGGGCGGCGTCGACGTCGATCGCTTCGGTGTTGCCCTGGATCAGAAGTATCTCGGCAACGCCGCCGACCTCCACTTCGTGAAACGGCGCAAGCGTATGGTGTTCGAACGGATCATCCGCACGCGCCGGACCGGCGCCGCGGGTGAGGGTCAGCCATGCAAGCGCCGCCGCGACGAGCACGGCGCCGACAACGAGCAAGGGAAGGGGCGAGCGAAGCATGAGCTGGGCGATCCGCGGTTGGATGCGCAATCGAAGCGAACCGGATTCAAAACGCTAACTTGACCCAAACCTTGTTTATGGAATACCGTATACAGTATACTAATCCGCGCCCGATGAGCGGTAACCTTGTGGGGCAGTCAATCGAGGAGGAAAAGCCGTGGAACAGTCGCAACCGATCCGCGTGATCGTCGCCAAAGTCGGTCTCGACGGGCATGACCGAGGTGTCAAGATCGTTGCGCGTACGCTCCGGGACGCGGGCATGGACGTCATCTATACGGGCCTGCACCGGACACCGGAGGAGGTCGTGGACGCCGCCGTGCAGGAGGATGTCGACGTCATCGGAGTCAGCATTCTGTCGGGCGCGCACATGACGGTGTTTCCGCGGCTCGTTTCGCTGCTGAAGGAGCGCGGCGCCGACGACATTCTGGTCGTGGGTGGAGGCGTCATACCGGACGAGGACCTCGCCCGCCTGAAGGCGATCGGAGTCAAGGACATCATGCTGCAGGACACGCCTCCGGCCGCGATCGTGGACATGATCAGGCGTGTCGTCGCCGACCGCGGCCCCCGCTGACTTCGGGTCGTTCGCGCGCGCTCGATGCAAACCACGCCGGCTCGCGTCCGCTTCCCGATTCCAGATCGCCCGATGGGTGACGCCGGATGCCCGACAGACATCCGATACCTGATAGGGGATGCATGACGCGACATCCGAACCTGACGTCCGGCACGACATCTGATACCTGATGCGCGACACCACATGGGATACCTGATGCGCGACACGACATCTAATACCTGATGCGCGTCACGCCATCCGATACCTGACACCGATCATGGAACAGTGGTCGTTTCCCCCCCGCTTCGACGCGGACTGTCTGCCGTCGCCGGACGCGCGCTATTGGTTTCCGCAGCGCGAGACGATGGCGCCCGCGAAGCGCGACCAGGCCGTTCTCGGCCGGCTTAAGGCGCTCACGCGGTACGCGTGGGATCGGTCGCCGTTCTATCGGCGCAAGTGGGATGAAGCGGGATTTCATCCGGAGCATTTGCGTTCGCTCGAGGATTTCGAGGCGAAGGTCCCCGTCATCACGAAGAAGGACCTCCGCGATTCGCAGACGCGCCTGCCGCCCTTCGGCGATTACCTCTGCATCGACGAGCACGACGTCCATCATATTCACGGAACGTCGGGCACGACCGGTCGGCCGACTGCGTTCGCGATCGGCCGCGCCGACTGGGAGTCGATCGCCAACGCGCATGCCCGAATCATGTGGGGCATGGGAATTCGACCCGGCGACATCGTGTTCGTCGCCGCGATCTTCAGCCTGTACATGGGGTCATGGGGTGCGCTGTCGGGCGCCGAGCGCTTGCGTGCGAAAGCGTTTCCGTTTGGCGCGGGCGCGCCCGGCATGACGGCGCGCGCCGCGATGTGGCTCGATCTCGCGAAGCCCGCCGCACTCTACGCGACGCCGTCCTTCGCGCTGCATCTCGCGGAAGTGGCGCGCGACGAGGGCTACGATCCGCGCGCATTCGGATTGAAGACGATGTTCTTTTCGGGCGAGCCGGGCGCGTCCGTGCCTGGCGTTCGCGACCGCCTCGTCGATGCCTATGGAGCGCGCGTCATCGACTGCGGCTCCATGGCCGAAATGACGCCGTTCATGCACGTTAGCGGCTCGGCGCAAACCGACGGCATGCTCTGCTGGCAGGACATCGTGTACACCGAAGTCTGCGATCCGCAGACGTTCCATCGCGTACCGTATGGCCAGCGCGGAACACCCGTGTACACGCACCTGGAACGCACCTCCCAGCCGATGATCAGGCTCGCTTCGGGAGATCTCACGCTGTGGGAAGACGGACCGACGCCATGCGGCCGCACGTACCCGCGCCTGCCCCAGGGCATCTTCGGGCGCATCGACGACATGTTCACGATCCGCGGCGAGAACGTCTATCCGAGCGAAGTGGACGCCGTGCTCAACCAGTTGCCGGGGTATGGCGGTGAACATCGCATCGTGATCATGCGCGATGGCGCCATGGACGAGCTCGTCATCCGGATCGAGATCGCGTCGCATCAGCACGCGCAAGGAACGCACGCTCATGCGGCGCTTCGCGATGAAGCGGGCAAGCGCTTGCAGAAGATGCTCGGCCTGCGCTCCAAGATCGAGATCGTGGCGCCGGGCACGTTCCCGCGCACCGACTTCAAGGCGCGCCGCGTCGTCGACGACCGCGAGGTGTTTCGCGAGATGAATTCGCGGCTCAAGGAAGCGGGAACCGCCTGAGATGGCGTACATCCCTTCCTCCGATCTCGCGCCGCGCGTGCTGGCGGGCGAGACCCGCGCGGTCGCACGCCTCCTTACGCGCGCGGAATCGGGCGTGGCCGAGGCGCGCGAGACGCTCGACGCGATGTTCGCGCATGCCGGTCGCGCGCACGTCGTCGGCATCACCGGCGTGCCCGGCAGCGGAAAATCGACGCTCGTCGCGAAGCTCGCCGCGGCCGTGCGAAAGACCGGCCGCAAGATCGCGATCGTCGCCGTCGATCCCTCCAGTCCATTCTCGGGGGGCGCCATTCTTGGCGATCGTATCCGCATGAGTGAGCTCGGCGGCGATCCCGGCGTGTTCGTTCGCAGCATGGCGACGCGCGGCGCGCTCGGCGGACTCGCGCAAGGGACGCTCGAGGCCGTCGACGTGCTCGACGCCGCAGGCTTCGACATCGTCCTCATCGAAACCGTCGGCGTCGGTCAGGACGAGGTCGAGGTCGCTCGCGCCGCGCACACCACCGTCGTCGTCTCCGCGCCGGGCCTCGGCGACGACATTCAGGCGATCAAGGCGGGCATCCTGGAAATTGCGGACATCCACGCGGTCAGCAAGTGCGACAGGCCGGACGCGAACAAGACGATCGCTGATCTCAAGAACATGCTGGCGCTTGGTCTCACCAAGCTCGATACGGCGCACTTTGCCGCCGAGGTCACGTCTGCGAGCCCCGCCTGGAGGCCGCCCGTGATCGCAACGAGCTCGATTCGCGACGAAGGCGTTGCGGCTCTTCTCGCTGCGATCGACGAGCATCGCGCCGCATTGGAGCGGACTGGCGACATCGAACGGCGCCGCGCGGCGATCGCCGAGCGCCGGCTGCTTGCTTCGGGCGAAGCGATTCTGCGCGAGCAATTCGTCCGGCATCGAGACGGGAAGCTTGCTGGATTGCTCGAGCAGCTGCGCGCGCGAAGCACGTCGCCCAACGCGGCTGCCCGCGCACTGCTGCGCCAATTGAACATCGGAGGAGAGACATGAACGATTTCACGACGCGAGCCGATGGGCTCGACTCACGCACCCGCGAAGCGCTGACGACCAAGGTCGACGCATGGGAGAAGAACGAAGTCGCGAACTTCCTGAAGCGCGCGCCGGAGCGTGCGACGGAATTCGCGACGACCGGCGGCTTTCCGGTGAAGCGCACCTACACGCCGCTCGACGTCGCCGATACGCCGCTCGAGGACATCGGGTTGCCCGGACAGTATCCGTTCACGCGCGGTCCGTATCCGACGATGTACCGCGGGCGCTTGTGGACGATGCGGCAGATTGCCGGTTTCGGCACGGCGGAGGATACGAACCAGCGCTTCAAATACCTGATCGCGCAGGGACAGACCGGTCTTTCCACCGACTTCGACATGCCGACTTTGATGGGCTACGACAGCGACCATCCGATGAGCGAAGGCGAAGTCGGCCGCGAAGGCGTGGCGATCGACACGCTTGCCGACATGGAGCACCTGTTCGACGGCATCGATCTCGAAAAGATCTCGGTATCGATGACCATTAATCCGAGCGCGTGGATCCTGCTCGCGATGTACGTGGCGCTCGCGCGGAAGAAGGGCTATGACCTCGACAAGCTGTCCGGAACCATCCAGGCGGACATCCTGAAGGAATACCAGGCGCAGAAGGAATGGGCGTTTCCGGTGGCGCCGTCGGTGCGGATCGTGCGCGACTGCATCACATATTGCGCGCGGAACATGAAGCGGTACAACCCGATCAACATTTCCGGTTACCACATCTCCGAGGCGGGCGGGTCGCCGCTCGACGAGGTCGCCTTCACGATGTGCAACCTGATCACCTACGTCGAGGAGGTGATGAAGACGGGGATGCAGGTCGACGAGTTCGCGCCGCGCCTCGCCTTCTTCTACGTCTGCCAGTCGGACTTCTTCGAGGAGATCGCCAAGTTCCGCGCGGTCCGGCGCGTTTACGCCAAGATCATGCGCGAGCGGTTTGGCGCGAAGAATCCGGAATCGATGCGACTGCGCTTCCATTGCCAGACCGCGGCCGCGTCGCTGACCAAGCCGCAGTACCAGATCAACGTGGTGCGGACGGGACTCCAGGCGCTCGCCGCGGTTCTCGGCGGCGCGCAGAGCCTGCACACGAACGGGATGGACGAGGCATTCGCGATCCCGACCGAGGAGGCGATGAAGATCGCGCTTCGCACGCAGCAGATCGTGGCGCTGGAAAGCGGCGTGACGAACGTCGTCGATCCCATCGGGGGATCGTACTTCGTCGAGAACCTCACGACTCAGTACGAACGCGCGATCTTCGACGTCGTGAACGAGGTCGAACGCAACGGGGGAACGATGAAGCTGACGCAGGAAGGCTGGTTTCAGCGCCGCATCGCGGATTTCGCCTACGACACCGCGCTCAAGAAGGCGGATGGGAAGAAGCCCGTCATCGGCGTCAACCTGTATGCGGATCCGGAGGAGAAGTTCGATATCGAGCTTCACCCGTACGACTCTTCCACGGCCGAGCGGCAGATTGAGCGTCTCAACCGCGTGCGCCGCGAGCGCGACAACGCGAAGGTCGAAGCGATGCTCGAGCAGTTGATCACAGTCGCCAGCAATGAAAAGGAAAACATCATGCCGATCACGATCGACCTCGTGGCGGCCGGCGCAACCATGGGCGACATCGTCGAGAAGCTGAAGACGCTGTGGGGCACCTATCGTGAGAATCCCGTCTTCTAGGCCCGACCGATGATTCTCGACTACCTGCACCACCATCCGCACGTCACCGGTGACGTCAACATCGCCGAACGAGGCGCACTCATCGGCCGCTCGATTGTCGGCGCCGGCCCCTCGCTCGCGGACTACGCGACGGTGAGGGCGGACGGCGAGAACATCGGCATCGGCGTGAACGTATGGCTCGCCGACCACGCCACCGTACACATCGCCGATCAGATCCTCGGCACCGTCATCGGCAACGATGTCAGCGTCGCGCGTTACGGAATCGTTCACGCATGCGCGCTCGGAGATGGCGTCGTCGTCGGCGAGTCGTCGATCGTGATGGACGGCGCGAGCGTCGGAGCGTACGCGCTCATCGCCGGAGACAGCGTCGTTCCACCACGCAAGGTGCTGCCCGGCGGCTTCCTCTATTCGGGGCATCCGGCGAAGCCGGTGAAGGAGATCGGCGCTGACGAAGTCCGCGCGCTCGCGTTGCAGTTACGGAGCGGACGTGTGCCGAGCGTGCTCGCATCGGCGAAGCTGCCGGCGTGGGAGCGAGTCGTCGGCGCGTTGCCGAAGGGAGATGGACCCCTGCGTGCGCTGCACGGGCGTTCGCCGCGCGTTGCGCACGCCTATGTCGCGCCCACGGCGATCGTCGCGGGTGACGTCGAGATCGCCGACGATGCCAGCGTGTTCTTCGGGTGCGCAGTCTGCGCAGGAGACGGCCGGATCGTCATCGGGGCCCGCACGAACGTGCAGGACAATTCGATTCTCGCGACCGACCGCAGTCGAGGCGATCTCGTGCTCGGCGTGGGCGTGACGATCGGCCATAACGTAGAGCTCGGGTCGGGAATGATCGAGGACGACGCCCTGATCGGCATGGGCTCGCGCGTCGGTGACCGTGTCGTCGTCGAGCGCGGCGCCTGCATCGGGGCCGGAGCGTGGGTGGAACCGGGGACCGTGGTGCCGGCGGGCTGGATCTGGGCCGGACGCCCCGCGCGTCCGTTTCGCGAGCTGAAGCCCGCAGAGCGCGCGGAATTCGCGCGCGCGCGTGACATTTACGTTACTTACTCGACGGAATACCGCCGGGACCGGCAAGGCGAATAGCGGTTTCCGCGGGCGGTCGCTCGTGAAGCAACGCATCAAGCGCCGCAGGGCGATTGGAATCGTTCCTACGCGGAGGCGATTCGCGTGTCGGGCAGCGCGACCTGCACGTTGACGGCCGCCTGCTGCAGATGCGCGCGGACGAGCGACGCAGCCGCTTCGGGATCGTGGTGCGCGATCGCGCGGACGATCTGCTCGTGCTCGACCCAGATCGCCTTCCGATAGTCCCGGTGCTGGAGCACTTCGCGCATCGCGCGCCGCAGGTGATTCCAGAGCTCGCGCATCAGGTCCACGAACAGCCGGTTGCCCGACAGATCGTAGATGTACATGTGGAACTCCATGTCCGCCGCGATCAGTTCACCGATGGAATTGTGTGCAATGGCATCCTTGCCCGCGGCAATCATGCGTTCGCCGCGGGCGATGTCTTCGGCGTTCGCGCGACGGGCGGCCAGCGCCGCGGCGAGCGGTTCGATACCGAGGCGAAGCTCGTAGATCGAGCGCATGAAGTCGCGATCGAGCGGCGCGACCATCAGTCCGCGGCGGCCGGCCTCGCTGACGAATTTCTGCTGCTTGAGCAGCAACAATGCCTGACCGACAGGCTGGCGGGAGACGGAGAGCTTTTGCGCGACCGACTCCTGCGTCAGCCGCTCTCCGGGCTCGAGGCGGCCGTCGCAGATGGCATCGAGGATCGTCCGGTACACCTGATCGACGATCGTGGGGGAGGGCTGCAGCGATTCGATGGCCGCTTTCGTTCGCGTTCCATTCATGGACGGATCATACCGTCTGCGGCATCGATGACTCGAGCAGGCGGGCGCCTTGCGCAAGCTCGTCATCACCCGCCGCTCGGTATAATCGCCGCTCCCCGGTGACCTGTTTCCTGCCCACGACATGAGCCTCGACCGCGTCCCTGCCGGCGCCGACGTTCCGAACGACTGCAACGTCGTGATCGAGATCCCGATGCACGGCGAGCCGATCAAGTACGAGGTCGACAAGGAAACGGGCGCGGTCTTCGTCGACCGCTTCATGTCGACGGCGATGCACTATCCATGCAACTACGGATACATTCCGCAGACGCTGTCCGACGATGGCGATCCGTGCGATGTGCTCGTGATCTCGCCGGTGCCGCTCATCACCGGCGTCGTCGTCCGCTGCCGTCCCATCGGCATGCTGAAGATGGACGACGAGGCCGGCGGCGACGCCAAGGTGCTGGCGGTGCCCGTCGATCGTCTCTCTTCCCTCTACCGCGCAATCGAGACGCCGCGCGATCTGCCGGAGATCCAGCTCGCGCAGATCGTTCATTTCTTCGAGCACTACAAGGACCTGGAGCTGGGCAAATGGGTGCGGCTTTCCGGCTGGGTCGGACCCGAAGAAGCGAAGCGGGAAATCCTGGACAGCGTCAGGCGATACGGCGAAACGCGCACGCGTCCCGGCGCATGACCGCGAAGTTGCGGCACGTGGAACGAGGAATCGACGCGCGCGGAACCCGTGCGCCTGAAACGCCCTGCGCATTCGTTCGATGAGCGTTCGCGCGGGGTCGCGCGCCTGAACGCACGCGCCAATCCGCTGCTGCCCGGGCTGTTCGTCGTCCTGTGGAGCACCGGGTTCATCTCGGCGAAGTATGGGCTGCCGTTCGCGCCGCCCCTCAAGTTCCTGCTGCTGCGCTTCTCGCTCGTGACCGTGTTGATGCTCGCGGTCACGCTTGCTACGCGCGCGCCGTGGCCCGGCTCCGCCAGGCAGGCGCTGCATGTCGCGGTGTCGGCATTGCTCGTGCATGGCATCTACCTTGGCGGCGTGTTCGTGTCGATCGCCGCGGGCATGCCCGCAGGTACGAGCGCGATGCTCGTCGGCCTGCAACCGATCCTGACGGTCTTCCTCGCGCGTGCGTGGCTCGGCGAGCGCATCACCAGGCTGCAATGGGCAGGCCTCGTCCTGGGTCTTGCTGGAGTCTACTTCGTCGTGCGCCACAAGATTGCCTTCGGCGGCGATGCGACCGCCCTGGTCGCGGTGCTCGTCGCACTGATCGGCATCAGCGTCGGCACGCTCTATCAGAAGAAGTATTGCGGAAGGGTTGACCTGCGGAGCGGGGCGGTCATTCAATTCGCCGCGTGCAGCCTCATCTACGCGCCGATCGTCGCGATCGCGGAGCCGCAGCCGATCGCGTTTGCGCCGCAGTTCCTTTTCGCCCTCGGTTGGTCCGTGCTGGTGCTTTCCGTGGGCGCCATCAGTCTTCTCTACTGGTTGCTGCGACACGGCGCCGCTGCCGATGTCGCACGCCTCTTTTATCTCGTGCCGCCGGTCACGGCACTGATGGCATTCGGGCTCTTCGGCGAACGTCTCGACGCACTCGCGGTCGCGGGCATGGTGCTGATCGCGATCGGCGTGGCGCTTGCACGTCGCCGCTGAAGCCGTGCGAGGTTCTCGGTGAAGCCGGGTTCGCGCAGCGACGTTGCAGAACTCCCCGACGCGCTATACGGAGCTCGCGCGCAATCGTCGCGGCAGCTGCGCAACGGCTTCCGGCACGTCTTGGAGCGGCTGGCTCTGGGCGGCAAGCGCGTCGATCAGGCGACCGATCGAGGGTGGATGCGGCAACGAGACACCGAAGTGCAACGGTTGCGTGCCGCGAAAAATCACGAGCGTCGGAAAGTTCTCCACGTCGACGTCGCCGACCACCTCCGCATCATCCTCGATGTCGAGCCAGACGAAGGTCACGTCGGGACGGGATTCCGCCAGGAGCTCGTAGCCGCCGCGGAACTCGTTGCAGGTGTCGCACCACGCCGCGCATAACGAGATCACGGCGATCCGGGACGCATCCGCAAAGGCGTTTGCGAGGAGTCCGTTGGCGTCCTCCCGGTTCGTAATGACCGTCATGACTTGCGAGCCGCGTTCCTTCAATCGAACGAAATGAGGACAACAGGCGGGTCGAGCCCTCGACTGCGGATCGGCTTACATTTGACGCACGACGCGCGTGCCTGCAAGCCGGTCGTGGAGGAACTGACGATCGCGATCGACGAGAACCCACGCGTAGTTGAATGCAAGCAGCACCGCGGCATAACGGCCCCGGTCGGGGGGCATCACCATGTACGCAAGCAATGCCAGCGCCGGTCCGATCCACCCCGCCAGGTAGCGCAGCAGCGTCGCGCGTCGTGTTACCGGGCTGCCATCGCCACGCACGATCCGCAATCCCCAGGTCTTTTGTGGCAGCGTTCGCCGTCCATCGCTCCAGCACCATGAGTAGTAGAGGCCGGCGCCGCCCGCGAGCGCGCAAAAGAGCACCGTGCGCCCGAACACCGACGGGATGCGCAAGGATGTGTGACCAGGAGCTGCGGGCGAGATGATCGGCAGGAACGCGAACCCGACGATGATGGCCATCGCAAGGAGCAGCAGCGCCTCGTAGAGGAGGGCGCCGATACGACGGGCAAAGGGGGCCGGGAGCACCGGCGGGTCATCGGGCAATATGAACGGGACGACTGCGCCATGCAGGCGCGTTCACTGGCCGGCGGGTGCCGGTGCGGGTGCCGGGGTGCGAAGGGGCTGCGGCGGCGGACGGCCGCTCGCTCGGGGTGGCGGAGGCTTGGCCGCCAATTCCCGCTTCTGGTCGGGCGGCAGGCTTTGGTACTCCTGCCACTTCTGTCTTACCTCGTCCTTCTTCTCGGGGGGAAGTGCCTTGAGCGACTTGTACCGTTCACGCGCGGCGTTGCGCTGGTCCGGCGTCAGGCGGGACCACTCCTGCATCTGGCGCTGGATCCGCTGCTGCTCATCGGGAGCGAGCGTCGGGTAGCGCTTGGCGAGCCCCATCCATTTTTGCTTGCGTTGCCCATCCAGGTTGTTCCAGTCGGACGCAAGGGGGGCCAGGACCTTGCGGTCAGGTTCCGACAGCTCGTTCCACGCCGGCGACTTGAGGGTGATCTGGGCCTGCGCGCCGGATGCGGCCAGCGCGAGGACCACCAGACCAAGCGTCAGTAGTCGAACGTGGTGCGAAGCCAATTCTGGAATCCCCGGTCCAGATAGGCGTCGATGGGAAGATCCGACGCAAGCAGGTGCAGATCGAGCTCTTCGAATTCACGGACTTCCTGCATGGCGTGCCATTGCTGGTAACCGAAGGCGAGCGCCCCGAGCAGCAGCACCGCGCCCAGCCAGCGGGTCGGCGTGAGCTGCAGTCCGGGGCGGCCAGGCGACCGCCCACCGGCGCCCGCCACCGCCATCTCCGTACTCGAAACGGGAACACGGTCGACGCCGGCCAAGGCGCGTGCCCGCGCCTGCTGCAACCGGTAAAGCGTGCCCGAGCGCAGCTCGGCCGCCCCTTGGTCGAGGTGACCGATGATTTTCCGGGCAAATAGGGATTCAGCGTCGTTCATAGAGAGACTCCCCGAGCCTTGAGCATCTCCGCCAAGGCATGAACCGCCCGGGAGCAGTGCGTTTTCACGCTGCCCTCCGAGCAGCCCATTGCCGCCGCAGTTTCGGCGACGTCCAACTCTTCCCAATAACGTAGCAGGAACGCCTCGCGTTGACGCGCCGGCAGCCTCGAGAGCGCCTGCTCGATCAACCGGACCGTCTGCGTCTGCTCGGCATTGGCGGCCGGGTCGGACGAGATATTCGTGTCGGTCCGCGCCTGCAGCGTCTCGAGGGGATCGTAATCGTCGTCCTTGTCGTCCTTGTGGCCGAGGGCGGACAGCACGGTCGTCCACGTCGACCGCACCTTCTGGCGCCGGAAATGGTCGTGGATCGTGTTCTGCAGGATCCGCTGGAAGAGCATCGGCAGCTCGGCGATCGGCCGGGCCGCGTAGTTTTCCGTCAGCTTGAGCATCGCGTCCTGCACGATATCGAGCGCGGCGTCCTCGTCGCGGACCGCGAACATCGCCTGCTTGAACGCGCGGCGCTCGACGTCGGCGAGCAGGGCCGAAATTTCCTGTTGCGAAGCCAGTTCTCGAATCCCGAGGAAGAGGCGCGGCGATTATAGGCGGAATGCGCGCGCTCGCCTCCCGACAGACAGCGGCGCGCGGCCGATGTTGCGTGGAAGCAACGATTGCGTTTTCAACCGCCATGCTGCCGCGCGCTGAGGGGATTTCGTCACCTTGACCCCCGCCCCCGTTTACCGGTATCGTCTCCCGTTCCGGACCGCGAGGCCCGGACGAAGCAGTGCAACAAAGGCCGTTGATGCTCCCTCCGCGGCGCCACAAGCGCCAACGAGCCTCCCTGGAGTCGGCCTGGCTGCCCAATTCGCGGCTTTCTACCCGATCGAGCCTTGCGGGCCCGCACTTCGAACAGGTGCGACCGGCAGTACCAGTGGAATCCTTGCCCACGCGAGGCGCGTTCACACGTTACCGGCACGAGGCCAAAGGCCCAATCATGCAATTGACAGGTTCCGAAATCCTGATCCG
>Ga0105248_10006073_pt1 | contig 13255 bp, 8 predicted proteins | sample KBSS34metaG_FD_81524 | JGI IMG/M metagenome (GOLD analysis project Ga0105248, IMG submission 81524) | Switchgrass rhizosphere microbial communities from Kellogg Biological Station, Michigan, USA - KBS S3-4 metaG | ecosystem: Host-associated > Plants > Roots > Rhizosphere > Soil | place... | reverse complement strand
GCGCCGCCGTTCGCCTCGGCGTGTCTCGTTCGTTACCCCGAGCGGTGCCGACCACGCACGTGCAGCGCGGCCGCGTCCAGGTGACGGTCTACACGATGGGCGATCTTCGCGCGTCACGATCCGTTCAACTCGCCGCGCCGCCAATGGGCGGGCAGCTGCAGATCGTCCACCTCGCGGAGACAGGAGAAGTCGTGAAGTCTGGCGATGTCGTCGTCGAGTTCGACGCGGCGGAGCAGGAGTTCAATCTCGAGCAGGCGAAGTTCGACCTCCAGCTCGCCGAGCAGGACATCGTCAAGGCAGAGGCCGAGGCGGCGGTGCAGGTTGCGGAGGACGAGGTCGCGATGCTCCATGCGCGGTACGACGTCCGGCGCGCGGAGCTCGACCTGTTGAGCAACGAGCTCGTCACCGCCATCAAGGCGCAGCAAAACGTCTTGACCCTCGACGAAGCGAAGCAGCGGCTCGCGCAGATCGAAGCCGACGTCAAGACACACCGCGCGACCACGCAGGCATCCGGCGACGGCGTCCGCGAGAAACGGAACAAGGCGCAGCTCTCGGTCCAGGTCGCGGAGCGCAACATCGAGAGCCTCCACGTTCGCGCGCCGTTTGACGGCGTCGCCACGGTGCGCACGAACTTCCAGGCGTTCGGCGGCATCTATTTCGGCGGCGCGATGCCCGACTATCGCGTCGGCGATGCAGCGTTCGCCGGACAGCCGATTGCGGAAGTCATCGACTCGTCGCGCGTCGAGGTGACCGCGAAGCTCGCGGAGCAGGATCGGGCCAACGTCGCGCCGGGACAGACGGTCGAAGTCGCCGTCGACGCGCTGCCCGATGCGAGACTTCGCGGCACGGTCCGCAGCGTGAGCGGCGTCGCCTCGCGAGGCCTCTTCGACGCAGGCACGCGTCAGTTCGACATCGCGTTCGATGTCACCAGCAACCCTTCAGTGCGGCCTGGCGTGTCGGCGGCAATCGCCATCTCCGGCGCCGCGTACGACAACGTGCTCTACGTCCCTCGCACCGCCGTGTTCGACGTGAGCGGACGGCCCACGGTCTACGTTCGAGCGGGCGGAAGCTTCGATGCGCACGAGGTCCGCGTCCGCGCGTGGACCGACAGCGTGGCGGTCGTCGAAAACATCGAAGCGTCGGCGGAAGTCGCGCTCGTCGATCCGAATACACCCTCAGGCGGCCGCGCGAAGACACCGCCGCAAGCGCCGCAGCGCGCATCGCGATGAGCTCCGTCCTGTGGCTGCCCGACCTCGGGCGCAGCGTGGACAACCTGCTGCTGCACAAGCTGCGCACGCTGCTGACCATGCTCGGGATGATCTTCGGGGTGGCAGCGGTCGTCGCCATGCTGTCGATTGGCGCGGGTGCCCAACAGCAGGTCATGGCGTTCATCGAGGACCTCGGCGTCCGCAACCTGATCGTCGAGGCGCGGGAAACCACCGAGTTCCAGGCGTTCCAGAAAATGCGCCAGCAGTCGCCGGGCCTGACGTTCAAGGACATCCGCGCCATGGCGGCGACTGTCCCGGGCCTCGACATGGTGTCGCCCCGCAAGCGGTTCACGCCGTCGCAAGTCATCCCCAAGCCGCAGGGCGAATTGCCGGCTGTGTACGGCGTCGACGCGAACTTTCAGCAGATCGCCGGACTGAAGATTGCGGCGGGCCGGTTCTTCACACAGGAAGAGGCTGCCCACGCGGCTCCCGTCTGCGTGCTCGGCGAGGCCGCACGCGTCCGGCTGTTCGGGCTGTCGGATCCGCTCGGACGGTTCGTCAAGGTCAACGGACAGTGGTATCGGACGATCGGCGTCGCCGGAGCGCAGGCGGTCGCGCAAAGCGATGTCGCCGGCCTGCCGGGTCAGGATCGCAACAACGTCCTCTACGTACCCACAGGCGCGGCGATGTTCCGGCTCGAGGACAACTACAGCCAGTTTCGCGACGAGGTCGACGGCGTCTATCTTCGGCTGAAGCCAGAGGCCGACGTGCTCGCTGCCGCCGCCACGGTTCGCGGAATCCTGACCGCCTCGCACCGGAATGCCGATGACTATTCGCTGATCGTCCCTGCCGAGCTCCTCGCCGAGCAGCAGCGGACCAAGCGGATCTTCGACATCGTCATGGTGGCCCTGGCGTCGATCTCGCTGCTGGTCGGCGGCATCGGCATCATGAACATCATGCTGGCCAGCGTGCTGGAGCGCACGCGCGAGATCGGTGTCCGCCGGGCGATTGGCGCGCGCCGCACCGACATCATCCGGCAGTTCGTGATGGAGACCACCTTGATCGCGGTGGCCGGCGGCACGATGGGTCTGCTCCTGGGCGCATCGATGTCACGGCTCATCGCCAATTTCGCCGGCTGGTCCACCATCATCAGCAGCGGGTCGCTCGGCCTGGCGTTCTCCGTCTCCGTGCTCATCGGCCTGGTGTCCGGCGTCTATCCCGCCATGAAAGCCTCCCGCCTCGATCCGGTCCAGGCCCTTCACTACGAGTAGCGCTGCAGGCCTGAAGGCCTGCACTACTTTCGGAACCTGTAGCGCGAAGGCTTCAGCCGAGCGTCGGCCTCCGGAACAAGCCGTAGACGGCCTACGTCTAAGAGCCGTAGACTGTCTACGACTATGGCCAAACAACCGGAAGACCGGCGCCTCGAACTCCTGCAGGGCACGCTCGACATGCTCATCCTGCGGACCCTCCAGTGGGGACCGCAACACGGCCACGGCATCGGACAGGCGATTCGCGCCCAGTCCGATGACCTGCTCAAGGTCGAAACAGGCTCCCTCTACCCTGCCCTGCACCGTCTCGTGAAACGCGAATGGCTCAAGGCGGAGTGGGGCGTCAGCGAAGCCAACCAGCGCGCGAAGTTCTACCGGTTGACGGCGGCCGGAAAGGCCCAGCTGTCGCGCGAACAGGATCGATGGTCGCAGCTCGTCGACGCGATCGGCCGCGTCATGAATCCAGCCCGCGCCGGCAAGGAGTAACAAAATGCGGCCAAGCCAGAACGATCTGGACGACGAGATTCGCGGGCACATGGCGCTCAGCATCAAGGAGCGCATCGAGCGGGGCGAGGATCCGGAATCGGCGAGGCTGGCCGCCTTGAAGGAGTTCGGCAACGTCACGCTCACCCGCGATTCGATGAACGCGGTCTGGCATCATCGCTGGCGGGAATCGGTCGAGGCGCTCGGACGCGACATTCGCTTCGCTGTCCGCGCCTTGTTACGCGCAAAAGGGCTCGCCGCCACCGTCGTCGTCACCCTCGCCCTCGGCATCGGCGCGAACGCCGCGATCTTCAGCGTCGTCCGCGGCGTGCTGCTCCGGCCGCTCGTCAACCGTGACGAGGATCGACTCATCTACATCCGCCAGAGTGCGCCCGGCGTCGGCGCGGCGAATCTTAACTTCTCGGTTCCGGAGATCATCGACATCAAGTCTCGCGCCACGACGGTCAGCGCGATCGGCGACTTCTCCACCGTGGACTTCGCGCTGATCGGCCTCGGCGGCGAGCCGCGCATGGTGAAGGCGGGCGTGGTCGGCGGTTCGTTCTTCGACGTGATGGGCCTTCGCCCGGTGCTCGGACGGCTGCTCGGCCCGCAGGACGATGGCCCGAATGCGGAGGGGGCCGCGGTGTTGACCAACCGCTTCTGGACCACTTCGCTGAACAGCGATCCGACGGTCGTCGGCAAACGGATCCGCCTCGGTCAGCGCAGCGCGGTCGTCGTCGGCGTGCTCGAGCCGTCGGTGCCGTATCCGGCGGACACCGAGATCATCGCCAACGTCGTCAGCAGCCCGCATCATCTCGGGGCGACGATGGTCACGAGCCGGACCCACCGGATGACCGAGCTCTTCGCCCGTTTGGCCCCGGGGGCGACCGTCGAAGATGCGAGAGCCGAGCTGACGGCGATTCACGCCGGCATCGTGCGAGACCACCCGGAGGCGTACGTGCCGAAGGCCAACACGCAGCTGCGCGTGTCGAAGCTGCGTGAACAGATCGCCGCTCCGGCGCGGACAATCCTCCTCGTCCTGCTGGCGGCGGCCGCGGTCGTCTTCGTCATCGCCTGTTCCAACGTCGCCAACCTGATCCTCGCGCGCTCGGTCCGGCGCGAGGGCGAGCTCGCCGTCCGCGCCGCGCTCGGCGCCGGGCAGCATGCGCTGCGCCGGACGCTGCTCGCCGAGAGCCTCGTGCTCTGCGGCGCCGGCGCCGCGCTCGGCATTCTGCTCGCGCAGCCGATGGTCGCGCTCGTGGCACGGTATGCCGCGCGCTTCTCCGTGCGCGCGCTCGAAGTCAGGGTCGATACCAGCGTGCTCTGGGTCGGCGTGGGGCTGGCGATGATTGCGGCCGTGCTGCTCGCATACGTGCCGCGCCTGCCGTCGCCGTGCGCGCCGGCGGGCCTCGGCCTCGCCTCCGGCGGCGTCCGGATCACGCCGGGCACCAACCGCCGCCTCCGAATCTTTGCCACCACGCAGATTGCGTTCTCGTTCGTGCTGCTCGCCGGCGCCGGCATGCTGCTCGCCACGCTCGTCGCGCTGCAATCGGCGCGCACCGGCTACGACATGCGTCACGTCGTGGCCTTCGACATCCCGACGCCGGCAACCGGCGTCGGCGGCGCCAAGGTCCTCGATTTCTACCAGCGTGCGACGGAACGCGTCAGCACGCTGCCGGGCGTGACCGGTGCCGCGGTCGGCAGTTTCGTTCCATGGCGTGACGCCGGCACTTTCGGTCCCGGCATCCAGTTCACCGTCGACGGCTACAAGCTCGCCGACGGCGAAGAGAACCCCCGCGCGCGGTTCCGCATCGCCGGGCCGAACTTTTTCTCGGTGCTCGGCGTGCCCCTGATCGCCGGGCGCGACTTCACGAACGAGGATCGCGAAGGCACCGAGCTCGTGTCGATCGTCAGCCAGAGCGTCGCGCAGCGTCTGTTCCCGAACGGCGACGCCATCAATCGGCACATGTGGTGGGTGGATCCATACTTCGGCCCCAAGCCCGCGCCGCGGCGCATCGTCGGCGTCGTCGCGGACGTGGACGACGAGCAGGTGCTGCAGCGGACGGCGATGACGATCTACCAGCCCGTGCGGCAGATCGGCCTGGCGGGCCGGCTCTTCGTGCACACTGCCGGCGATCCGCATTCGGTGATGCCCGAAGTGGCGCGCGTCATCCACGAGCTCTCGTCGGACCAGCCGGTCGAGCGAGGCGCGACGCTCGAGGACGTGAGGGCGGAAGTGCTGTCGCCTGAACGCGTGAACGCCTTCGTGTTCTCCGGCTTTGCCGGCATCGCGCTGCTGATTGCCGTCGTCGGAGTCGCAGGCGTGCTGGCGTTCTCGGTCAGCGCGCGCACGCGCGAGTTCGGCGTGCGTCTGGCGGTCGGCGCCGCACCGCGCCACCTGCTCGCTCGCGTGCTGTCAGAAGGCATCGTGATCGCCGCAATCGGGATCGCGGCTGGGGCGGCGGGCGGCTACGCGCTCGCGCGCATGGCGGCGAGCGTCTTCGATCAGGTTCAACTGCCTGGTGTACTGACCGTGACCGTCGCGGCGGGCGTGCTCATCGGCGCCGCGGTCATCGCGTCGCTGATGCCGGCCACGCGCGCGTCACGCGTCGACGTGCTGCAGGCGCTCAGGTCTGAATAGATGACTTTGTTCAAGGACTTCATCGACGATTTGCTCTACGCGGTTCGCAGCCTTCGCCGCACGCCGGGGCACAGCGCGCTCGTCGTGCTCACGCTCGCGCTCGGCATCGGCTTGACGACCACGCCGTTCAGCATGGTCGACGCGCTCATCTTCCGGCCGTACCCGGTTCCGCATCCGGGCAGCGTCGTGAACCTGGTGAGCACGTCACGCGACAACGCGTTCGATCTCTTCTCGTATCGCGAGTACCGCGACATTCGCGCGAACGCACGGAGTTATGACGGCGTCATCGCCAACGCGCAGCTGCGGGCCGTGGGGTTCAGCGTCGGCCGGGCCGAGACACCGCGGATCAGGGCGGGCATGACGGTGTCAGGCAACTACTTCCGAACGCTCGACGTGGAGCCGCAGCTCGGTCGCGGCTTCCGAGACGATGAAGACCAAGTGCCAGGCCGCGATGCCGTCGTCGTGCTGGGGCCGGACTTCTGGAAACGCGAATTCGGAAGCGACCCGTCCGTTGTCGGCAAGACGATCCGGCTGAACGGCGTGGAGTTCACCGTGATTGGAGTGGCGCCGGATTCGTTCCCGGGAATGCAGATCTTCGTGCCTCCCGACTTCTACATGCCTCTGGCGATGGCGCGAGTCTTGTCGGCGGACACCCAGAAGAACTTCTTCGAGGATCGCGACGACCGTGTCTTGAGCGTCAAGGCGAGGTTGAAGGCAGGCGCGACGCTCGTGCAGGCGCGCAACGAGCTCGGCATGCTCGCGAAGAACTTCGCGCACGACTATCCGCAGTTCAATCGCGACCGCGGCGGAGCGGTGCGCACCCAGTTCGAAATGCGCACGCAAGACGACGACATCAACTGGAAATTCAGCGTCATCTTCGCCGTGCTCGCGATGGCGGTGCTGCTCGTGGCGTGCACGAACGTCGCCGGGCTGCTGCTGAGCCGCGCTCGCTCGCGCACGCGCGAGATCGCCGTGCGCCTCGCGCTCGGCGCCGGGCGTTTCCGGTTGATCCGCCTCCTGCTGGCGGAGAGCCTCCTGCTCTCGTGTCTCGGCGGCGTGGGCGGTATGGCCGTCGGCTACGCCGGCATCGCGTACTTGACCAAGTTCAGGATTCCGAGCGAGCTTCCGGTCACGATCCCGTTTCGGATGGACGCCCGGGTCCTGATCGCCGGCATGGTGCTGTCCGCCGTGAGCGCGCTGCTCTGCGGCCTGGCGCCGGCACTTCAGAGCACGCGCGCGGATCTCGTGAACGGCCTGAAGGCCGCCGACGCCGACATCCCGGGACGCAGACGCCTCTGGGGACGCAACGCGCTGGTCGTCGCGCAGGTCTCCGCGTCGCTGATGCTGCTCGCCGCCTCGTTCCTGATGATCCGCGGCTTCGAACAGAGTCTGGCGGAAGGTACGGGGTTCGCGAAAGATCACCTGCTGATGTCGCGGTTCGATCCGCGCCTGGTCCAATACGATTCAGCGAAGACGCAGCAGTTCTACAAGCTCCTGACGGAGCGCGCGCGGCTGGCGCCCGGCGTGCGGAGCGCGGGCCTCACGCAGACTCCCCCGCTCGGCCTCGATAATTTCGACAGCCTGCAACTGGTGCCGGACGGCGTCGAGATGCCGCGCGATCGCGAGCACGTCACGTCGACGATGGACACCGTCGACGAAGGCTACTTCGAGACGATGGGGATCCGGATTGTTCGCGGCCGCGGCCTGCTGGCGTCCGATACCGCGGAGGCGCCGCGCGTGGCCGTTGTCAACGAGCAGTTCGCCAGGCACTACTGGCCCGGCGTCGACGCGGTGGGCAAACACTTCCGGCTCGGGAACCGGACGGGCACGTCGGTCGAAGTCGTTGGCGTCGCGCAAACGATCAAGTACCGGCAAGGCAGCGAGCGGCCGACCGATTTCGTGTATCTGCCGCTGGCGCAGCATCCCGTTCCGCGGATGATCCTGTTGATGAGAACGGAGGGCGACCCGCTGCAATTCGCCGACGCCCTGAAGGACATCGTCAGGACGCTCAATCCCAATCTGCCGATGATGGAGACGAGGACCTACGAGGATCTCTACCGCTATCACGCGGTCGAGGGGCCGCGGGTGGCGATCGAGCTGGTGGGGATCATGGGCGCGGTCGGACTCCTGCTCGCGATCGCCGGTCTGTACGGGCTGATCGCGTACAACGTGAGCCGCAGGACCCGCGAGATCGGCATTCGCATGGCGATCGGCGCGGGACAAGGCGATGTGCTGCGCCTCGTCATGAGCAAAGGCCTCGTGCTGGTGGGAATCGGCACGGCGATCGGCGTCGCGATGAGCTTCGCCGTCGAGCGGTTCATGAACTCGATGCTCTTCAACGCGGGCGGGATCGACATCGTCGCCTACCTGACCGTCGTGCCCGCGATGGTGCTGGCCACGATGCTGGCCGCCTACCTGCCGGCGCGACGGGCGTCCCGCATCGCTCCCACACAAGCGCTCAGGTGCGAGTAGGGCCAGCGATACACCTAGAGCCCGAGCCAGTAGACGGGGAACAGCGCGGCGAGTCCCGCCGCGAACTGCAGTGACAGTATCTCCAGGGCGGAGCGTGGAGCGCGAGGCAGCCACTTGAGGGCGAAGAACGCCACGACGGGGAGCTGTCCGGCCATGAGCAGCTGCCAGATGTGCGCCGCCGTTCCTTCGTCGGCTTCCCGCGCAGTGCCGTAGAGCGTGATGTGAATCAGCACGGTCGCGAGCGCCGCGAGCGACATTCCGATCGGGACCCATGCGCTCGCGTGTTTCATCGGTGAGACATTCATCGCCGCACCCCCAAAACCGACATCATGCAAATTACTTTGCATTGTGAAGCACAACAGGCCCGGCTGTCAAGCGTCCGCGCTTTCCCTCGGGCGTGCCGCTTGCGCGAGGATGCCGTCGATCTCTCTCATCAGCGAATCGAGTGATGCGGTACGGCCTGCCGCGTACGCCCGGGTCCATCGATCGGGACCCAGTCGCCCCCGCACTTGACGTTCCGCCTGTTCTCGCAGGTCGTGGACCGACTTGTCGACGACGGTCACGCCCGTACGATCGGTGACGGCGTCGCGCGCACCCAGAATCCTGGCGGCCCACGCGTCGTCCCCCTTCAGGACCGCCGCCGCGGCGAGGGTGCCGAGAGCATAGACGAGCGCGAACTTGTCGTGCAGCTCGCGAATGCGCGTGAGACTCTGACGAACGAGCGCGATCGCCGTGTCGGGGTTCCCGCGCCGCACGGCGGAGAGCGCGCGAGCATACAGTGTCCACGTCAGGAACCACGGGCCGGCGTGCTGAAGCACCGAGGTGGCCTCGTCGAGCAGCTTTTCCGCCGTCGCCGCATCGCCGGCGGCGAGCGTGGTCACCGCCATGCCGGTCAGCGCGTTGCCGATGCCCGATGGAAGCGCCAGCGCGCGGAAGCCTTCGACACTGCACACGAACCGTTCGCGCGCGGCGCTCACGTTGCCGCCGGCGCGTTCGATGTGCCCGTACAGGTTCTGCGCCTGCACGACGGCATCCATGTCGGCGCCGCGATGATCCAGCGCGAGCGCGCGGTCGAGCGCCGAGGATGCCCGGGTCAGCTCCCCTTGCGTGTACCACAGCGTCGCCGCCCCCACGAGCGCCCGCAATTCGGCGATTGGCGGCAGCGACGGCAGATTCAGGATCTGTTGATACCACTGGACGCCCTCGGCGGCATGCCCGCGGATCAGCCAGAAATACTTCAGTGCCCACGCGATGCCCGACGCTTCAGCGGGACGCCGGCGCTCGATGAGCCAGGTCAAGGCGGCGCGATAGCTCTCGAGATCGTCGCGCACGCGATCCAGCCATTCCGCTTGCTTCGCGCCGACCAGCCCCCGCCCGGCCAGTGCCGCCTCACCGGTGCAGTAACGCACCACGCCGGCAAGCGCCTGGTCGCGCTCGCCCGCGGTCGCGAGCTCGAGCGCCGCGAACGCTCGGACGGTCTCGAGCATCTGGTAGAGCGGACGGCTCGCCACGGACGTTTCAGCTCGCAAGAGAAGGCTCTTGTCGACCAGGCCGGCTGCCGCGGTCAGGACATCGTCGCCGCCCGCGGACGTACTTGCAGAACCGGCGAACATCGCCGTGGCCGCGTCGATCGGAAAGCGGCCCGGCAGCGCACCGAGGCATCGGAACAAATGCTGCTCGTTCGGAGCGAGCAGCTGATAGCTCCAGGCCACCGTGGCGTTCATCGTCTGCTGGCGCTCGGGCAGATCGCGCCGGCCGACCACCGAGAGGAGCGTGTCCTGCGTGAGCCGTTGAAGCAGATCGTCGGCAGACAGCACTTTGAGCCACGGCGCGGCGAGCTCGAGTGCGAGCGGGAGCGCGTCGAGACGGCGGCAGATCGCGGCGACGGCGGGAGCGTTGGCCGTCGTCAGTTGAAAGTCAGGCCGCACGTCGCGGACCCGCTCCACGAACAGCCGTACGGCTGGAGAGCGTTCGAGATCGGCAGGCGACACCGCATCGTCGCTGCCTTCGAGCGCGAGCGGTCCGACGCCGTACTCGCGTTCGCCACGAAGGCGAAGCGGGGCCCGGCTGGTCGCGAGCACGCGGAACGTGGCGACCGACGAGAGCAGGTCGGCGACGAGCGGCGCGGCATCCAGCACCTGCTCGAAGTTGTCGAGGATCAGCAGCGTCGGCTGATCGGCGCACGCCAGCCTGGCAAGCCGCGGCAGATCGAGCGCGGTCACGTCCGACAGGCCCAGCGCCTCCGCGATCGCCGACGCCACGAACGGCGCTTCGCGAATGGCGGCCAACGCGACGAACACCACGCGGATCGCCCCTTCGGCCGCGATGGCGTGCGCGAGCTCCAGGGCCAGACGCGTTTTGCCGGCGCCGCCCGGCCCGGTGAGGGTAATGAGGCGCGATGCCGGGTCGGCGAGCCACTGGCGCAACGTCTGGACGTCGGCGTCCCGACCGACGAGGACCGTGGGAGCGATCGGGAGGGCGACGTCGCTCAACTCGACGGCCGCCGTCCTTGGAACCGGCTGGCGCGCGTTGCCAATCAGCGCGTCGCGCGTCGGACCGGTCAGATCGAGCGCGGCCGACAGGGCGCGGACGGTGTCCACATGCGGACGCCGGCGCTCCCCCCGCTCCAGCGCGCTGACCGCATGGACCGACAGGCCTGCGATGGTCGCCAGCTCCTCCTGCGTGAAGCCCGCCGCCTCGCGAAGCGCTTTGAGTTGCGCGCCGAATGCCCCCGGTGCGCCGGCTTTCATGACCCTCTATCTTACTGCGGCGTACGGCCGTCGTACGGGTCCTGTACGAGTGATGTCGGTGTCGCCTTCCTCCTCGGGCCAGCACACTGGCTCTGGTCACAAACAGCACGTGTAAGCCGGGATATACCAGGAACGTTTCATGAGTCACGAACCCCGTCGGCCGGCTCCGGTAGCGGCGATGGGCGAGCGTTTCGAAGACGTCGTCCTTCCCCACCTCGATGCGGCCTACCGGCTCGCGCGATGGCTCCTGCGCAACGAGCACGACGCGGAAGACGCGGTGCAGGAGGCGTCGCTTCGAGCGTTCCGGTACTTCGGCACGTATTCCGCCGGAAACGGCCGCGCGTGGTTCCTCTGCATCGTTCGGAACACCTGTCGCGCATGGCACGGCCACAGCGACCAGAAGCCGTTCGATCCGTTCGATGAAGAACTGCACAGCCAGAACTTCCGCCAGGCCACACCGGAGACATTGCTGTTGCAAATCGACGATGCCGCCGTGATCGAACGCGCGCTGCGCGCCATCCCGGATCGATTCCGCGAGCTCCTCGTGCTCCGCGAGCTGGAAGGGCTCACCTATCGAGAGGTCGCCGACGTCCTGGACATTCCGATCGGCACCGTGATGTCCGGCCTCTCACGCGCGCGCCAGGCACTACGTGCCGCGCTGACCGAGGAGCTGAAGCCCACGAATGCGCTCACTCCCGCGGAGGAGGGCGAGCCGGTACTCACGTAATTTCCCACGCAGTTGCTGGAGGAGAACCCTGTGAACACTGTCAGGAACGGTCGCGGCGAATCGCTCACGCCGGCGATCTTCGGCCCGCACTTTCACGAGTACGGCATCGTCGGCCAGAGCCGAGCCATCGCAGAGGTCATTCAACGCATTCATCTCGTGGCGGCCACGCGCAGCACCGTGCTGATCACCGGCGAAACCGGCACCGGCAAGGAACTGGTCGCGCGCGCCATCCACGATCGCAGCGCGCAGCAGGGCATGCCGTTCATCAGGGTCAACTGCGCGGCGATTCCCGACACGCTGGTGGAGTCGGAGCTGTTCGGCCACGTCCGCGGCGCGTTCACCGACGCGACCGGGTCGCGGAAAGGCAAGTTCTCGCTCGCCAATCGCAGCTCGATCTTCCTCGATGAGATCGGGACCCTCAGCCCGGGCGTCCAGGCCAAGTTGTTACGCGTGCTGCAGGAACGCGAAATCGAGCCGCTCGGCGGCGAGCACATCGAGCAGATAGACGTTCGCGTGATTGCCGCCACCAACCGCGACCTGCGCCAGCTGGTGGGAGAGGGACGCTTTCAGGACGACCTGTTCTATCGGCTGCACGTGATCCCGATTGTGGTCCCGCCGCTGCGGGAGCGCCTCGACGACATTCCGCTCCTCGTCCGGTATTTCACCGAGAAGCATGCGGCGCACTGCGGCAAGTCGATTGTTGGCATCGAGGATGGTGTGGTCGCGTCCCTGCAGGCGTATCGCTGGCCCGGCAACGTGCGTGAGCTCGAGAACACCATCGAGCGGGCCGTCGTGTTGACAAGGGGTTCGACAATCGCGCGGGAGACGGTCACCATCGAAGAGACAGCGCACGCTCCGGGCGCGGTCATCCCTTCGATGAAGCTGCGCTACAACGTCGAATGGATCGAACAGGAAACGATCCGGCGGGCGCTCGAGCTGACGACCGCCAAGCGGCACGCGGCTGAATTGCTGGGAATCAGCCCTCGCGCGCTGTCCCACTACCTGGCGAAATATCCGTCCATCGATCAGAGCCGGAGCCACAAGGCCCCCGTGCCGCCTTCCGTTCCGGTCGACGCCCCTGCGGAAGAAGATCTTTGCGAGGAAGAGGAAGAAGTGTGCGTCTGACGTGACCGTTCGCGCTCCCCAATAGTTTTACCGTCCTTTCACAATCGGCGAGTATCATCCGCCACGTGAAGCAGTCTTCAGTGCGAGAGCTGCGGTCGGACGCCGCTGAGGGCGGAACGGAGGAGCGTCGGTCATGCCTGAGAGTAGCGAGAGCGCGGCAGCCGCGGCCCTCGAGCGCCGGCTCAAACGACTGGGTCTGACCGACGACGCCGACTGGGCCGACAGGTATCTGCTCTGCGAGCACGTCGTGGATCCGGTCAGCGCGCGCTCGCGTCAGCGATTCGAGGCGATTGCCCGGTTCATCCGCGATCTGGTGGCGCACCGCTGGGTGAAAACCCGCCTGGCCCGCGAGAAGGCCAACCCCAAGCGCGTGTACTACCTGTCGATGGAGTTCCTGCTCGGGCGCACGTTGAACAACAACATCATCAACCTGGGCGCCGCCCCGCTCGTGCAGCGCGCGCTCGACCGCGAAGGGTGGGACCTGACACGCCTCCTCGAAGAAGAGCCTGACGCCGGTCTCGGCAACGGCGGCCTGGGCCGTCTCGCGGCCTGCTTCATCGATTCGCTGGCGACGCTGCAGT
>Ga0105248_10006071_pt1 | contig 13257 bp, 14 predicted proteins | sample KBSS34metaG_FD_81524 | JGI IMG/M metagenome (GOLD analysis project Ga0105248, IMG submission 81524) | Switchgrass rhizosphere microbial communities from Kellogg Biological Station, Michigan, USA - KBS S3-4 metaG | ecosystem: Host-associated > Plants > Roots > Rhizosphere > Soil | place... | reverse complement strand
GAACTTCCTCGGAGAGCTGCTGGGCATTCGCGTAGTACATGCTGTGCGTGAACCGATAGATGATTAAACCGGGCACTGCCTGTGCGCGGGTCGCTACGGGTTGAGCCTTCCAGGCACCGGATGTGCCTCGCACCAGCACGACATTCTTGGGCCGATACCCGCGCCGTGTGTGGTCAATCAGCGATAACACCATAGCAAGCAGGATGCCTTGCTCGACCCCTACGACTACCACGATAACCGTAGTGATCAGCGCCACCCAAAATTCCGACCGCCTCTGAACATAAATGCTTTTCATCCCCTTGAGATTGATGAGATCAATACCGACGAGGAACACGATGGCCGACAACACCGGTTCAGGGATATAAGCCAGTGGCGCCGTAAAGAAAAGCAACACCAGCAGGACGATGAACGCCATTACGAGGAGTGAGAGCTGAGTTCGTCCCCCGGCGCTGTCGACCATGTGCGTTTTTGTCGGGCTACCGTTGACCATAAAAGTGCCAGACAGGCCGGCGCCGAGGTTCGCGATCGCCAGACCGGTCAGGTCGACGTTTTCATTGAAGGACTCCGTATAGCGTGCCGCGTAGGCGCGCGAGGTCGCCGCGCTTTGCGTGAGCATAACGACGAACATGGCAAACGCGATAGGAACGAGTTTCTGAATGAGTTCCCAACTCAACTGCGGATTTGGCAAGGCAATATGCGGCAAACCGCCGGGGACTGGGCCAAGAACCGGAATGTGTGTCTTGAGGTCGAGGGCCCAACTGGCGACGATGGCGCCGACCACGGCAATCAGCGCGCCCGGGATCCTCTTCGAGACTCGCTTCGTGATAACAATCAGCATTAGCGCAGTGAGCGCGGTCACGCATGCATAGAAGTTGATGTCATGAATCTGCTGTACGGTGCCCCACAGTTTCTGCAGCGTCCCGTGTCCGGCACCTTTGAGGCCCAGCATGCCCGCAAGCTGGCCCAGCGCCACCTGAAAGCCCACCCCCGTCAGGAAGCCGATCAGCACCGTGCGTGATAGAAAATCCGCCATGAATCCCAATCGCAAAAGCCGCGCTGCAATGAGAAAGCCGGCGGCCATAAAGCCAAGAACCCCGGCCAGAGCGAGATATTCATCAGAGCCTGTCGTTGCAAGACCTGTCAGGCCGGCGGCGAGCATCGCGGCAGTCGCCGAATCCGCTCCGACTACCAGGTGACGCGAGGAACTAAAAATCGCGAACAATGCTGAGGGCAAAAGCATCGTATAGAGCCCGGTGATGACTGGAGTCCCGGAGATCTTCGTGTATCCCATCACTTCGGGGATCGCCAGCGCCGCAAGCGTTAGTCCCGCGATGGCCTCCGCGGGAATTTGACTGACGTTGATGGGCAGGACACCTTGCAGTATTGGCAACCGCCGACGGTGGGAATGAATGTCCTCGCTCATGGCCATGCTGGCGTCATTTTGAACCAAAGCGAACGCTCGTGGTAGTCTGCACGGAAATGCGTAACCCTTTTGCTCGGTCGATAGTGATGCTTGTCGTGTTGGTGTTGCCTCCGTTGGCGATGGCTCAGACTCAGACAGCACGTCCTGTCGATTCGCATGATCTGTCTGGCGTGTGGCAGTTTGCGTCGGGCGGCGGCGGACAAGGTCCTGGTGATAACTTTCCACCTCTGACGGCGTGGGGACAGGCGAAGTACGACGCCAACAAGCCGGGATACGGGCCCAGGGCTGCACCTGGCGGCAATGATCCGATCTTAAAATGCGATCCGACGGGATTCCCGCGGATTCTCTTTCAGATTTGGCCTTTCGAGATCCTCAATGTTCCCGGCCGCATACTGATGTTCTTTGAAGGACAACACACCATTCGTCCGATCTGGATGGATGGACGCAAGCTTCCGGCCGATCCCGATCCGACATGGTATGGCTACTCTGTTGGAAGATGGGACGGAGACACCCTCGTCGTCGAGACTGTCGGCTTCAACGACAAGACATGGCTCGGGGCGCAGGGCCAGCCACACAGCGATCAGATGAAGACGATCGAGCGTTATCGGCGCATCGACGCAAACACCATCGACTTTCACCTCACGATCGATGATCCCAAGACCTATACGAAAATCTGGGAAGCCGAACCGAGAACGATCAAAGCGAGGCCGGGAGTGGAGATTGCAGAGTCATTCTGCGTCGCGTCTGAGGAAGAGGAGTTTGCCCGCCGCATCCGAGAACCGGCGGCGCGACAGCCGGGGAAGGAGTAGATGATGAAGAAAGCATCCATGTTTGCAATTGCCCTTCTTCTACTATGCGTCCGGGCTTCCGCTCATCACGGAAACTCGGCGTACGACGAAACCGCGCGCGTCACTATTAAGGGCGTCGTCACCGAGTTCGTGTGGGTGAACCCACACTGCCAGATCTATCTCGACGTGAAAGACAAGAACGGTAACGTTGTCCATTGGGCGGTCGAGACCAACAGTCCTGCGATTCTCACCCGAGCCGGCTGGACCCGGCGCTCTTTCAAGGCCGGCGATGAAGTTTCTATCATTCTCTGTCCTGCCAAGAATGGCGCTCCTGTTGCATACATCGGCACGGGTGATCCCGGTACGAAAGTCATCTTTGCGGATGGCCGCGAGTTGGATTTCGCGGAGAAGACCGCGAAATAGTGAGAAACCTCGAAATCATGCTCCATGGCCCTCGGATTGCATGGACATAACAAGGAGGCAGCCATGAACAAATCCCCTGGACACCAAAAAATGCCGAACCATAAAGTCGAGGAAGAGCGCGTTCCGGAAACCATGAAGGTCGAAGTCGACGGCGAAACGATCGCCCAATCCGCGGATGTGATTCTCGTGAAGGAAGATGACCATCCCGACCGCTATTACTTTCCGCGCAACGACGTCCAAATGAAGAAGCTCGAGCGAACGGTCACGACGACGGAGTGCCCATTCAAAGGCACAGCGCATTACTTCAATATCAATACAAATGGTCGCCGGTTCAACAACGCAGTTTGGACCTACGAAAACCCGTATGACGAACATCGTGACCTTAAGGACCGCGTCGCATTCTACGACGACAAAATCCCGGACATTCAAGTGCTAGCGGCATAAAGAGGTAATCGGCCTACCTGAATTTCGGAGTCAGACTGCTCGAGCACCTGCCCTGAAGAAATGTTTGGGTGGTCTGACGTCGACTCTCGCCCGCCATTTCACGACTGTCTTACTCTCCTCTTGATACAATTCGCGACCAGCCTCTCTCGAAAGGAGTGCAAATATGCGGAAGCGGCTCGTGTTCGCCGTCGTCATCGTCGTCTGCGCGGTCGCCTCGCGGACCGCGTGCGCCCAAACCCGTTCGTCGCCCGGGCCCCAGGCCCTGACAGCGCTCGACTACATCGAGATTCAACAGCTGGTAGCGAAGTACGCGCGGGCGATCGACACCTGCTCGAACAATGGCTACGATTATGCGGACCTGTTCACGTCCGACGGCGCGTTCATTCCGTCGGTCAACGGCCAGCCGAGCGCGCCGATCCAGGGACGCGAGCGACTCGCCGAAGTGTCCGGCGGTGGATCGCGCGGCTGCAAGAATGTCGGATGGATCGTGCAGGGTGTCCGTCACCTCTACGTGAACCACATCATCACACCTACAGCGGAGGGCGCATCGGGCACCGTCGACATGCTCATGATCGGTTTGGGCGGCGATCCCAATAAGATCGAGTATGACGGGTACTATGAGGATACGTACGTCCGCACTGCAGGCGGATGGCGCTTCAAGCAGCGTGTCCACCACGCGCTGCTCCGCGAGGGGATTCGGGTTACGCCGCCCCCTGCGCGATGAATTAAGGGGACGGACTACTCAACCCCCAAACTCCTGACGAAATTGCGCGGTCGAATCGCGCAGGAGTTTGGGGGTTGAGTAGTCGGTCCCCTTATTGAGGGGAACACAATGGCAGACACGATCGATCTTTCGAAGAATTACATGTTGTTGGAGCCTGATGGAGCGGCCGTCCTTCTCCCCGGTGGCGGTGACTTCTGGAGCCAGTTGATGTCAGGCAACGCCACGGATGCGGGTATCCGGAGGCTCATGGTCAGCGAGAAAGGACGGCTGCTCGCGGCGCTCTCTATGGAGAAGACTTGGCCAAACTGGGAAATGCATCCGGCCGGGGATGAAATCCTTTTCATGCTTGATGGCAAAGCCACATTTATCCTCGACCTTGCCGACGAACATAAGGAGGTCGCTCTCAGTGCGGGTCGCGTGCTCGTGATTCCAAAAGGCGTGTGGCACACAGCCCGGCTCAGTGAACCGGCTCGTCTGCTCGCAATCACCGCCGGCCTGGGGACACAACATCGACCGGCGTAAGTGCTCGGGAGTGCGGTTTGATCGAGTAGAGATTGGAGAACAAGGTGATCACGCCTACAGCCGAACCCCTGCGGCTGCTCTCAAGAGACTCGACGAGCTAGAGAAAGCTTAAGCTTGCTCAACAACGTAGTGTCGCGACGAAGTTTCTCGTCCGGCGTTTACCTAAGCTGGAATGGTTTCAAAGCCGAGAGCTCTGGCTGCGCGGGCTTGCTGTTGATCATGAGTAACGAAGACGAGGGACGTGTGGCTCTTCTCACGAACGAGGCTTGCGCTCGCAATGTGTATCGCGTCGAGCGTCTTTACGATAGTTGGCATCGGCAGGCTCGCCCGCTCCAAAACGGCGGCAGTCAGCCGCACCTTTGAGAGGACGCGTTCAAGTTTCCTAAGCTGTCCGCCCGCGTGCGCGAGATCATCATCGTTCCATTGCCCTTCTATGCGGACCCGATCGATAAAATGGCGGCACTCAATGCGCAGAAGCGTGCTCGAGTACGCTCTTTCCCACCGGCCCCATTCCTTCCACGCGTTTTCTTGACCACTCAACACGCGCAGCACGACGCTTGAATCCACGTAGCAGTTCACGGCCGCCGGTCGGCTCGCATTTCCGCCAATATGCGATCGACGTCAATGTTTTTGAGGCGTTTAAGAGGTTTCAATCTTCGGGCTTCCGATGGCGGATCCAGAGCTTCATCTATAACTAAATCATCTGCATTGGCATGCTGAATGGACGTCAGCCGCGCGATGGGCGTTGAACGGTCGCATACAATAATGACCTCGCCCTTTCGCACGGCGGCCAGATGGCTGCTCAGATGCGCCTTTAATTCTGCGATCTTGACTTCTTTCATGACCAATTATGGTCATGTATGGTCATCTCCGTCAAGAAGCGGAAATCGGGGCCAGGCACGCTGTTTCCCTATTTCCCTTACGAAGGTTGTGGGTCACTTGACGGAACAACGGAAATAGGGAAACAGCGTGCCTGGCCCCGATTCTTACTTGTCCGTGATTGCCCTAAGCCTTTCCGACAGGCGTCCCAGTTTCTCCCGACTTGCCTGGTTTTGGCCGCCACGGCCCGCAATGTCCTCTGAAAGCCTAATGCCTTGTCCGATGGAGTTCGCCAGCGCGTTCGTCGCTGACGCGTATGCGGCCTGATTTTCCCGATCTTCGGAAATCACGCCATTGGCCGCGCGCTCAATCTGCCCGAGGCTAATAAACAATCCAGGATGGTTTTGGGAGCTCACAAAGTCAGTGTCCTGCAGGGTGGCTGTGACCAACTCCAGCGCTTCTCTAGCCGCAGCGTTCGCGTCACTGAACGTCACAGTAATCGTTGTCTGATTGCCGCGTCCACGTTCGCCTCGGCCTCTTTCGCCACGTGTTCCTCTTTCACCACGGTCACCCCGTCCGCGTCGCGCCCCGACACTTTCGCTCACGAGGGGAACTGCTGCCGGTTCTGTCAGACGTCCCATGAACAGGATCTCGCTCGACGGTTCCACGCGAATGGCGAAAAAGAACGGGTGATCCGCCCGAACGATAAACGGATTTCTGGGTGGCCCGCCACGTCCCGCCAGAGCAACTGCTGTTGCCGCCGCCGCTTCCATGCCCTGCTCATTCACGTCGATGAAGGCTTTGTGATACACGCCGCTGATATAAAGGTTATCGCCCGGCGGTGGAGTCGCCATCGCCTTAAAGTCGGCCTTTTGCGGTTCGAAAGCATCGGCCATGCCCATCGCTTTCAGAGGATCCTTGAGATCGTTTGGTCGCGTGATTGTGAACTTCGGCATTAGGACCTGTCCCGGACGTGGCTCCAGTCCATTGATCCAATGAGCAAGTAATTCGGGCGTGAGGTTTTCTTCTAGACTCCTCAGGGCATCGTTTTCACGCGGAACGACCAGCAGCATCGAAGGGGCAGGAGCGTCAGGTGAGGTTTTGACAGGAAGGGAAACAACCTGCACATCCTCGTCTTCAAAGTATTGCCATGTTCCGCTGACGCGCATCATCGACACAGGGACATCCAGGGCATCCGAAACGTGGAAGTTATCGTTCCGTGTCAGCTGCGATTCGAACGGTGTTTGCCAGTCGCCTTTAAAGTAGATTGCGTTGGCCAGCACGAGAGCTGTGTATTGCGTGATTGTGCCTGGCGGCAGCAGATCCTTGATGCGAGACATCGTTTGCTCTTCAACCCATCGGTTGACTTTTTCGCGTGCGGCTTCCGGGCTGGACCGAAAGTCGACCATATAGACACCCGACGTGTCGTAGTACTTCTGAGCCAATTCCGTGAAGCCTGGCAACAGCGGATACAGACTGCTGTCCCAAAGGGAGTTCGCAATAGAGAGCAGATAAGGACGGGAACCATTTTGGCTGTTCATGAGATCGCGCGTCAGATGGGAAGCTCCTGCGTTGACCGCGTTGATGTCGGCGATGTGCAGCACCTTGCTCATCTCCTCTGCAGTGCGGCCACGGGCCCCGGCTGTAGTGAGCCCGAGAATTGTCGAGATGGAATACGGCGAAAGAAACTCGTTCTGACGCGCGTTGTTTTTGAGAAGAATCTTGTAGAGGTCTATCGCGAAAGTCGTGTGGGCTTTGACTATCTCACGCTGTGCTGCCGCAGGATCGATCATATTCGCTTGTTCCTTTTGGGCTGGAGGTTCGTCCGGAACGGTGTCTGTTGAAACGTCGGCTGCGAGCGGCTTCGATGGAGGTTTGTCCGTAGGAGCAGATGCTGTCACAGCCGGTCCGCCGGCCGGTGTTGTGCCCGGTCTCCTTGTGTAGAAGACCACGCCTAAGATCACCAGTAACCCGAGCGCTGCGAGAAGTGCTTGCTTCATCGGGGGACCTTTTCCAGCGCGGCCATTGCCTGTTGGATTTCATCGATGGAGAGCTTCAGCAGTTGGTCATTCGCACCGGGGTTCGCCGATGTCAGTTGCTCGAGCGCCAGCTTCAATGCTCTGTACGCATTTTCCACGCGTCCCGACTTTGTCGCCGGACGGAGCGGGCCGACGACTGACTTCGATCCGGGCACGGGATAGGAATAGCCGATATTTCCCTGTGCATCATTCAAGGCCTGCTGAGCCAGCGATGTCGCGGTGAGGATATCGCGATTTCGCTCTTCAGTCGTGAAGGCTTTCAGCTCCGCGATTGCCTTCAGCAATGCCGCAATGCCCAGCTCCTTGCGTGGGGACCTGCCGATCCCCGGCCCCGGATCTCCGGGGTCGCGTGGCGCAAACGGGTCCGCATCGGTGAACCACGGAGGTGTCTGGCTTGAAGTTCGAGGCGTATTAACGCCTGTAGCCGCGTTCGCAATCAACATGCTGGGACTGACCTGGCCATTCCTCCAGAAGTAGACCGTTTTCCGTTCGCCCTGATAGGTATAGGTGATGAGCAGTACCCTGCCGCCTGTACTTCGATTTACATTGAGGATCGCGTCGTCAGCAATGAACGAATCTCCCGTTGAAAGCAACTGACGTACGCGCGGTGTGACATTCGTGAACTGGTTGCCCATTCCCCAGTGTGCTGCGACGACCGTGACATCGTCATTTCTCGAGCCCGGCAATGGAAGCCGCGCGGCGGGATTCGCGTGCTGCACAAGACGGTCATAGCTGATGGGTCCCGGCTCCTCGATCGATAAGATGTAGTCCTCGCAATCGTACAAATACGAAATCACCAGATTTTTGGTCTGCCCGTTTGCAGGATCGACTTCCATCCATTTCGGTGCAGCATAGAAGTCATCCATTCCAGGCTGTGCGCGTTTCGTCACGAGGGGCGTGACATCCGCGGAGCCGGCGCTCGCGCCGTAGATTGCGGAGATGATCCGTAGCTTTCCATCGGGCGCGGTCGTTGTCGGCGTTGCGACGTCCGCATTTCTCTGGTCCACGTTTGTTACAACGATCGGGATGCACGTGTCGGGCCGGCCATCGGGCCTCAACAGGCGCAACACATAGTTGCCCGGCACAACAGCCGGGAATTCATAGCTTCCATCTGCGGCAACGCTTGCGTTCAAGGTTTGGGCGTAGGACGAACTTTTCAAGGAGACAGTCATGCCGCCCGAGATTGCTGTTGCGCTCAGGCCGGCGGCGTGGCCACTGACTTTCACGGGCTTCAGATCAGAAACAGCCACGTGCACTTCGAAATCCCTGACGTCATTCGAGATGTTGATGGGAGCATTCCGAGGATCCATTGTTCCGTAGAGGAAGGACTTCAGCGTGTATCCTTTCGGAACTACGAGGGAGAAATTCCAATAATCGCCCTCGAAAAGCGCTACTTTGAAGGTCCCATCCGCGCTCGGCTCGATCGCTACGGCGTTGTCAAATCCGTTGGGAGACGACCAATCCATCGAGAGACGAGGCAATGGCGCATTACCTTCAAGTACGACCTTCCCGCGAATCTCTTTCTTCAGCGGAACGTTGACCCGGACGTCGCGGATGTCCGCGTCGTTCACCGCCAGTAGCGGCAATACGGGTTCGCGCCTGTTAAATCCCGGGAACTGCAAATCCAGCGTATAGCTGCCGGGAAAGACCCTGGGGAACGCAAACGATCCATCAGGCGCGGCAATGGTTGTCAGGGGTGTTGCATAGAAGGCCGAACGCAGTGTCACTCGAACAGCTCCTCGCGCCTCGTTTCCAGTCAGCCCGAAGATTCGCCCGGACACCTGGACTGGAGGACGACTGGCGGTCGTCAGCGTCAGTTGGAGTTGCCGGGAATCTGCAGGGGAAATCTTTAGAAGATCGCGCGTCAAATCGGTCGCGCCGTAAGTGAACGATTTCACGCTATAACCGGGCGGCAGTGCATTCAGCGCATCGACTTTCCACTCACCTTCGGGCAGGGTGAGCCGAAAGCTCCCGTTCTTCTCCGGGTTGATCCGCACAACCGAACGTGTCGAATCCGACGGTGGGGGCGATGGGTTTGCAAGCGACACCGTGAGCTGTGGGACGGGCCCCGTTCCTTCGACGATGGCCGTGCCCCCAATCTCCACGAGGCGGCGGATGTCGAGTTGAACTCCGGTGACGTCTTTGTCCTCAACTTCGACGGGAACCGAGGATGACATACCATTCGGAATAGGGGACGACACGTGAGCAAAGTATCTGCCCGGAGGAACTCTTTGGATTTCGAAAGACCCGTCGGCCTGGACAATTGCAGAGGATATGTCGTAACTCAGCGAGACGGTCACCGGTGTGCGAGCGTCCCTTGGCACCTTCTCGATACCGGCCACACGCCCGGAGACCTTGATCCCGCCCGAAGCTGCGGCGACTCTGAAGTCGACTCCTGAAACTGTGGTATTCGATACCACGTTCACGATCGTTGCTCCACTCAGATCCCGAACTCCGGGATAGTACGTCGGAAAACTTACGAAACCCGCGACAACGTAGTACCGGCCGGGAGCCACGTCTTCAATTCGGAAATTGCCGGCACTGTCGGTTTCCGAAAGGTTAGAAAGGCCTGGGAGCGCGCCGGGCGGCGTGTTGACATCCGGTACCGGCATGACGCTGATGCGCAACTTTCCGGCGGGCGTTCCATCCGCGTTGAGCACGCGGCCCGTGATAATGCCTGGAGGCGGAGTTTGCAGGAAGAGAATCAAGGACAGTAAAAGTGTCTTCATGTGCTCCCGGGTCACGCCTCGCAAGCATGCAGCAGATTGGGCAGGGAGACAAGTTTACGACTGAGGTTGACGGTGTCTAAATTCGGGGTGCGGGATTCTACACTCGGAGCGAGCCACGAAATCCTCTGGCCGCGTAGTAGGACTCCGCACCGTTGTGATACAGGAAAACATGGTTGAAGCGGCGATCGCAAAAGAGAGCCCCGTCGAGTTTCCTGACTTCAGGGGGTGTTTTCACCCAGCTCGATGTTTTCGTGTCGAACTGTCCGAGTTTTTGCAAATCTCGATATTGTTCTTCCGTTAAGAGATCAATGCCTATGGCAGCCGCCATATTTACGGCGGAATCCTTCGGCTTATGTTCCTTCCTTGCCTCTAGCGCTTCGTGGTCGTAACAAATACTTCTGCGGCCTTTAGGACTCTCCTCCGAGCAATCATAAAAGAGGTACTCGCCGGTCTTCTTATCATGGCCGATAACGTCCGGTTCGCCGCCGGTTCTTTCCATTTCGTGTAATGACCACATTTTGTCGGGGCTTGCTTCCAACTTTGCCTGCACTTTGGCCCATTCAAGACCTTCGTGTCGTTTCATGTTTTTATCAAAACGGGATTTCAAAGCTTTGAGGAACTCTTCCTGTTGTTCTGGAGATAACTTCTTTTTATCGCGTGTGCTCACGGTCTTCGCCACTTTGGTTTCCTCCCGCTCAACATAGTTACTCAATTGTAGAGGGTTCCTCCGTAGCTGCGAAAGGTCGCTTACCAAATTCAGGCGGATCGGGGATTGCCGTGAAGCTGATTCATCAGGCCCATCAAGTCGTTCTTTGCCCAGCTCTCCATGAGTTTGTCATTCACGATGCGCACCATGGTAAGGCCTGTCATAACGATCGTTTTTCCAGTTGGGGGAATTCCAAAGATCGATCCTTTGTGAACTCCTCGTGTGGTCGCGCGTGAACAAACTTTTTCTCCTTCGGCGATTTGTTCTTCGATCGAAATCTTGAGATCGGGAGATGCTGCGCGGAACATTGTCACGATTTGCCGAACGCCCTCGATGCCCGGGGGAGTGCCCGGGGGCGCATCGTGATTGGTATAAGAAGGATCCAGAAACTTTCGAGGAGATCCAATCGTCCGTTGTTGAAGACTTCTTCGACAAAGTTGCGATAAATGAGTTTGTTTCGTTCTAGGCTCATACGGATGAAGGTGCAATCTTATTGCCTGCCGATAACAAGGATCTTGTTGCGAAAAACGGCGCGAGCAGTGCCCCAAAGCATGAACAAGTGAAACATTTACGCTCCAGCACCGCTCAGCGGTGTTAAGGATTCAATCTGAAATATCATGAAAGCCACATAAAGAAAGGACGAGCATCATGCCGAATACTGTCCGTCTTCACCGTGTTCTGCGATCAACGCCCGAGAGAATCTATCGAGCCTTCCTCGACGCTGATGCCATGGCCAAATGGCTCCCACCCAACGGCTTTACCGGCAGAGTTCATCACCTTGACGCGAAAGTCGGTGGCACCTACAAGATGTCGTTTACAAACTTTACGACGCGCCAGAGCCACTCCTTCGGAGGCGAATATCTGGAATTGGTTCCGAACGAACGCATCCGGCACACCGACAAATTCGACGATCCCAACTTGCCCGGCGTAATGCAGGTCACGATTTCCTTAAAGAAAGTTGCGGTTGGTACGGAGCTGAGCATTATTCAGGAAGGAATACCCGACGTTATTCCGGTCGAGGCTTGCTATCTCGGTTGGCAGGAGTCGCTCGCGCTGCTGACAATGCTCGTGGAGGCTGAGATTCCACAGTAGGCGGAGAGATCGGGGGACGGGGAGCTTTGTGATTGATTAACTATGAAATGTTATTTGTGAAATGAGAGTCCACTAAACCTTACAAATAACATTTCATAGTTAATCAATCACAAAGCTCCCTGTCCCCGATCTCACCTATAATGCCGGAACACAAATACGTCCTCGACAGGGAGCAGCCATGTTCTTCACAAAAAAGCGAGCCTGGTTTTCTGCAATTGTAGGTGTGGCCTTGATGGTAGGTGTCCTGTGGGGACAGACGGATCGTTGGTACCCTTCGCGGTGGGGCGCGAACGATCAACGTGGGGCTGCGAATCGGATCACGCCGGCGAAGGTTCTGGAAGCAAAGAATCTCATCACACGAGGAACCGTTTACCAGCTTGGGCGTGTCTACGAGGCCGGCATGCCTATGTTCGGAACGCGGCACTATAGCCTCCGAATACCGCAAGCATTCAAAATTGCCGGCACCAATCAGCCTATCTATCATGACGAGCTTGTTAGCGGGGAACTCGGCCAGATCGGCACGCAATTCGATGGTCTCGGACATTTTGGAATCGGCGACCTCTTCTATAACGGCAACAACCGTGCCGACTTCGCGAAGCCCGAGGGACTAACGAAGCTCGGTATCGAAAACGTCGGACCATTGTTCACGCGCGGCGTCCTCATCGACGTGGCACGCTATAAAGGTGTTTCGCAGTTGCCGCCCAGTTACGAGATTACGCCCGCCGACCTCCAGGGCGCTCTTCAGCGGCAGAATGTACAGATTCGCTCGGGAGATGTTGTGTTGATTCATACGGGCTGGGGATCGCTTTGGATGAAGGACAATGCGAAATACGGGCAGACTTGTCCCGGCATCGGTGTGGCCGCGGCGCAGTTTCTCGTAGATAAGGAAGTCACCGCTGTTGGCGCGGACAACTGGAGCGTCGAGGTTAATCCGAATCCTAATGCGTCGCTCGGTGCGCCGGTTCATCAGCTGCTTCTGGCGCGAAATGGCGTTTACCTGCACGAGAATCTGAACACTGCAGACCTCGCGCGCGACAACGTGTACGAATTCGCCTACGTCTTTGTGCCGCTGCTGCTGAAAGGAGCAACGGGTTCTCCCGGTAGTCCCCTCGCGATCAGATGAATTGTTCCGTGTTAATACGGGAAGGGCGCTGGGCTGGCGATTCTACAGTAATCAATTCACTTAAAATACGAAGTAAACCGGATAGGGGTAGAGCAGTCTTGTGCCATTAGAGTATTTGGCGGAAAATCCGCTACAACCTAGCCAAGGAGGCCACGAATGAATCGCGCGCTCACAAAGCGATTGTGGGTATGTGCAGTAATATGCCTGACAGTGCAGGCTCTTGCGCAGTCCACCACTCCTCTCTTTCCCAATCCCGGCAAAACTTCCATGTCCAAGCAGGATCAACATGCTCTCGGGATGGAAGCGGCCGCCCAGGTTTATCAGCAAATGCCGGTGCTGCCGGACACCAGCCCGGAATCACAATATATCCGGCAACTCGGGCAGAAGCTGGTCGCTACCATTCCACAGGAGAATTCGTGGCCATT
>Ga0105248_10006069_pt1 | contig 13259 bp, 11 predicted proteins | sample KBSS34metaG_FD_81524 | JGI IMG/M metagenome (GOLD analysis project Ga0105248, IMG submission 81524) | Switchgrass rhizosphere microbial communities from Kellogg Biological Station, Michigan, USA - KBS S3-4 metaG | ecosystem: Host-associated > Plants > Roots > Rhizosphere > Soil | place... | reverse complement strand
TGAAGCCCGGCTGGCGGTGACCCTGCTCAAGGCCAGTGGTGCGGACTTCCTCAAGGTCTATAACAGCCTGCCGCGCGACGCGTACTTCGCAATCGCCCAGGAATCCAAACGACTCGGCATTCCGTTTGCCGGCCACGTGCCCGAAGCGATCAGCGTGGCAGAGGCTTCGGAAGCCGGCCAGCGTAGCCAGGAACATCTGCTAAACATTCTGCTGGGATGTTCCACGCGCGAAGAAGAATTACGCGCTCAGCGGATCGTCACCATGTACGACCCGGCTATTTCCCCCGTGGATCGCGCGCTGGAGCTCGGGTTTCCCAATCCCCAGGGCGTGTTCGAGAGCTACGATGAGGCGAAAGCCGCGGCGCTGTTCAAAACCTTCGTGAAGAATGGCACCTGGCAGACGCCCACGCTCACTCTGCTCCAGAGTTTCGTGGCGGATCGGGAGCGAGCCCGCCGGACAGTGTACATGCAGGATCTGTCTCCGGAAGTCTTCGACGGGTGGATGGCCCGCATCCAAGCGTTGCTGGATCGTTATAAGAAGCTGATGCGCGACATGCATCGTGCGGGTGTCGAGTTTTTGGCGGGCACGGATACCGGGCCAAACAACCCCGTGCCGGTGGGAATCGGCTTGCATAACGAGCTGGAACTGCTGGTTGAATCCGGGTTCACGCCCATGGAAGCTCTGCAAACGGCGACGCGTAATCCCGCCCGCTATTTCGGCACGTTGAAAGACATGGGCACGATCGAGCCGGGCAAACTTGCCGATGTGGTGCTGCTATACGCCGATCCGTTGGATGATATCCGCAACACGCGGAAGATCAGCCTGGTGGTCCTGCGGGGACGAATTAACCAAAACTAAACGCGGGGACAGCCCGCCGATTTCGGCGAAATACCCCGGACCACGCAGGGTTCGTTCATCGAAATCGGAGGCAGTCCCCTTGCGGCTGCCTCGCGACGTTAGTCACCGCAGCGTTCCACTTGAACCAGGCAATTGTAGAAGGTCGGGCCGCCGCCCATATCGGTGAGCCTGTCCGAGGTGAGCACGTTCACATTGCGGGCATCCGACGCGCGCTTGAGCCAGCGAGTGGAGGGTGAGCGCACGACTCCCGCCTGCACTACGCCATCGACATGGGCTTTCAGGAGCAGACTGCCGCGATCGTTGAACACTCGCACCCGGTCACCCGTACGGATCGCCCGCGCCTCGGCGTCCGTTGGATGAAGATGCAGGATCGCAGTGTCTTCGTCGACGGCGTCGCGATTGCCGAAGGTCGAGTTCATGCTGTCGTCGTTCTTGGAGGAAATCAGCTCCAGCGGATACTTGGCGCGGAGCGCGTTATCGCCGTGGCGTGATTCCACAGGAGGCGTGTATTCGAGCGCATCTGCTCCGAATTCACACTTGCCTGACGCTGTACCGAATCCGCCTTCCGCGAAGGGCAAGAACGGCTGGTTGCCGGGCGCCACATTGAGACGGACGAAGTGCTCGCGGTCCAGGCGCTCCAGCGTGATTCCGTCCAGAAATGGATGCCCCGAATTCAACAGCGTCCGGATCATGTCGTCTTCGGTATCGCGGAAGCAGGCATCGTCGAAGCCCATGCGCAGCGCCAGCGCGCGAAAAGTATCTACGTTCGAGCGAGCCTCGCCAGGAGTCGGCAGCGCGGGCCGAGCCAGCGGCAGGTAATGATGCCCGTAGGCGAAATAGATGTCCGTGTGCTCGAGAAACGTGGTGGCAGGCAGCAGGATGTCGGCGTAGTCGGCTGTATCGGTCTGGAGCTGTTCGAGGACCACGGTGAACAGGTCTTCGCGTTGCAGCCCGCGCAGCACCACGTTTTGATCCGGCGCGACGGCGGCCGGATTCGAGTTGTATACCACCATCGCCTTGACCGGCGGCCCATCCAGCTCCGTGAGAGCCTTGCCGAGCAAGCTCATATTGACGATGCGCGCCTCGCGCCCTAGAGCCGAACGATTCTGCAACTCGGGCATCTCAAGACCGGCGCGATTGAATTGAAACGTCTGGGACGTCGATAGCTGCAATCCGCCGCCCGGCTCGCGCCACGATCCGATAAGGGCGGGAAGAGCCGCGATGGCCCGGACAGCCGCGCCGCCTTGCTCGCTGCGCTGGACGCCGTAGTTGACGCGGATCGCCGCAGGCCGCGTGGTTGCATACTCGCGTGCGAGTTGCAGTATGTCTTGGGCCGCAAGGCCCGTGAGCGAAGCCACACGCTCGGGTGGATAGTTGGCGGCACGATCGCGTAGCGCGTCGAAGCCGTTAGTGTATCGGTCCACGTAATCGGCGTCGTGCAGTTTTTCGCCGATGATGACGTGCATCAAGCCCAGCGCCAAGGCGAGATCGCTGCCGGGGTTGATGGCGAAGTGCTGATCGGCCAGCGCCGCCGTGCGCGTGCGGATCGGATCGATCACCACCAGCTTTGCGCCGTTGCGCCGCGCCTCCACGATGAACGGCCACAGGTGGATATTCGCACCGTGAATGTTGGCGCCCCAGGCGATGATCAGCTTGGACAGCCGGAACTGCTCGGGCTCGGTGGCATAACGGAAACCGTTCGCGGCGGTGAGCCCCGCGGCTCCAGCGGTCGCGCAAATAGTCCGGTCCAGTCGCGACGCGCCCAGGCGATGGAAGAATCGACGATCCATGCCAGCGCCGTTCAGCATCCCGAGTGTGCCGCCGTAGCTATAGGGCAGGATCGCCTCGGGGCCAAACTCACGCGACACGTTTGTTAACTGCGTTGCAATTGTGGCGAGAGCCTCATCCCAGGAAATCCGCTCGAACCGGCCCTCGCCCTTGGCGCCCACGCGCTTTTGAGGATACAGCAGACGGTCGGGCGAGTATTCGCGTTCCAGATATTGCGCAACCTTGCCGCACAGGAAGCCCTGGGTGACGGGATGGCTTGGGTCGCCTCGCAGGCGGGTGGCGCGGCCGTTTTCCACCTGCACCAGCATGGAACAGCAATCCGGACAGTCTAGCGCGCAGACCGAATGGACCGTTTCCATACCTCAGAATAACTCGATTTGTTAGGGGAAAGTCGTGCGCAGGACGCCGGCCAGCCGGTAGCCCGCGAGCGCGACACGGCGCGTGGCGATTCGTTCGGCCGCGGCATGATAATCGGGAGGCAGGGGAGTGCCGGCATTCTTATCGGTGCTGATTTTCAGCTTACCTTTGCGATACACGGCGGATACGGCGAGATCGAAGCTTTGGTGGGCCCACTTCTCGAAGTGCGGTTCAGCGGAAGCCTTACGAGGTTCTCGTTCCTGCGCGTTTTCGATTTTTGTAGCGAGGTCGCGAGCAGGATCGTAACGATCGTCTGTCAGCAGGATGTTGTCCCAGTAGGCATGCAGGTTCTGGGTCGTGGGATTCGAGGGATCGGGACGAATGAAGAACAAGTTTCCTCCGCGGTCTCCTTCTGGAAATTGGGTGGTGAACAAAGACACTGCGTGGAGCGGCTGGTGGGAATCGCCCAGGAGATGAAAGATCCAGCACAGCGCCACGGCCTTCTGGGCATCCATCTGAGGACCGGGCGCCGCGGTCTGAAGAATCGCTAGGTTCTGCTTAAACGCCTCGACCATGTTTTCGCTGGGAGGAGCCGGCGCCGGTACCGAAGCGGGCTGGCCTTTCGGCTTGTAAGGATAGTCGATGTAATGCCACACGGGATGATCGAATTCCTTGTCGCCGCGAATATCGTCAGGCCAGCGCGCCGCGAGCATGAACAGAAACCGACCCTGATCCTGCTCGTTCATCCCAACCAGTTGCGGCTTCCAGCGCGATTCGTATTGCGGGTGCTGGCGGAGAATCGCGATGACGCGGGCTAGGGTCGAAGGACTGGTCTTTAGGAGTTCGTCGTAGGCGATCGCGCCAGTCACCATATGTCCGGAGCGGTTCCATGCGAGGCTTGGTCCCGCGACGAGTACTACGGCCATGGCGGCGATGACGAGCTTCCGGAACATTTCCACTATTCTCACATGGCTTTTTCAAAAGGCTGGGCGTGATAGGGTGGAGGCATGACGTTCCGCCCACCAGACGCCCCGCTTCCAGCAGCGAAGAAGCCGGCGAAGGGGATGACGCGGAAGGCTTTTGGTGAACTTCTGAAGCGGGTCATTAAGCCAGACTCTCCCAAGGCTCCTCCGAAATCGTCTTAGGACCTGGTTTTTTCGGGGCGCTTGCATTTTCCCTTTTGTTCGCCTAGAATAACCGCATGGCTCTCACCAAACGCCAAAAGGAATTCCTGGATTTTCTCGCGGGCTTCCTGGAGAAGAATGGCTACTGCCCGAGCTATGAAGAGATCGCCGACGGCCTCAGTCTGGCTTCCCTTGCCACGGTACACAAGCACATCCTGGCACTCGAATCCAAGCATTACTTAAAGCGGGGCTTTAACCAAAGCCGGTCGCTCGAAATCGCAACCAAGTACTACGATGAGCAGCGCCAGCATCGCCAGGCGCCGCCTCCGCTCGAAATCCCTCTGCTGGGCCGGATCGCTGCGGGTGCGCCTGTGGAATCGCTGGCTGGAAACGACACGGTCAGCTTCGCCGACTTCACTGCCGACCCAAACACCTATGCCTTGCAAGTGCGCGGCGAGTCGATGGTCGAAGATCACATTTGCGACGGCGATTACGTGCTGGTGGAGCGCGCGGCCACAGCTCGGGATGGCGAGATCGTGGTGGCTCTGGTCGACGGCACGGAAACCACGCTTAAACGGTTCTACAAGGAGGCCGGCGATCGAGTCCGGCTCCAGCCTGCCAACGCCGCCATGAAGCCGATCTACGTCCCGGCGTCCTCGGTCGCGATCCAGGGCAAGGTGCTCGCGGTTCTTCGCAGGTACTAAGCTTCAGCGCTCTTCGAGGTGCTTGAGTCTGGCGTCCAGAACTTCTTCCACGCGATGAAGCTCGGACCGCCAAAGGTCCTTCATTTCCTCGAATCGGCTGTCCACTCGGTCGAAGCGGCGATCGACCTCATTGAAACGTTGGTCGACCTGATTGAACCGCACCTCGATGTAATGCCGAAGATCGCCCAAACGGGCGTTAACATCGCCCAAACGGGCGTTATTGATCAGGATCCCTATCAGGACCGTGATCATGGTCGGCACAGATGCCAGGGCAATGGCGAGAATCGGAGATTCAGTCATGCGACCTAGTTCAAGCATAGCGGGTTTTGTCTCAGGGTTTTTCGTTGTAGCCTGAAGGTCTGTCGGCTCTAAAAACAACACCGCTGAACGCGATTCATCGCCGTCTAGGGGCGAAGATGATCGACTTCGGCGGCTGGGACATGCCGGTGCAATATGCCAGTTTGCTCGAGGAGCATCACGCGGTGCGCCAGCGCGTGGGTCTGTTCGATGTTAGCCACATGGGCGAGATCGAGGTTCGCGGGAAGGAAGCCCTGAGGCTGGTGAACTATGTCACCACCAACGATGCCTCGCGGCTGCGGATTGGCCAAGCGCAGTACTCCGGCCTGCTGTACGAGCATGGAGGGTTCGTCGATGACATTCTGGTTCATAAGGTCGCGGACGACGATTACTTTCTGTGCGTGAACGCGTCTAATCAGGACAAGGATTACCAACATATCCTCACTTACAATCGATTCGACGCGACAGTCGAGAACGCGGGAGGGCGCTATGCGCAGCTTGCCGTGCAGGGTCCGCTTGCTCTCGATACTCTGCAGAAACTGACGCCGGTTCCGCTTGAGCCCCTCCGCTATTATCATTTTGTCGATGGGGCGGTAAGTGGCGCGCCGGCGCGGATCGCTCGCACGGGCTATACCGGCGAGGATGGTTTCGAAATATATCTTCCGCCCGCCGACGCGGCGCGCATCTGGGACGAGATCCTGACGGCAGGCGCCGAATTCGGGATCAAGCCGTGCGGTCTGGGAGCACGCAACACGCTGCGCCTGGAAGCGGCGATGGCTCTTTACGATCACGAGATTCACGCATCCATTACGCCGTGGGAAGCGGGGCTGGGCTGGATCGTCAAGATGGACAAGGGGGAATTTGTCGGACGCCAAGCGCTGGCGTTTCAGAAAGACCGCGGCATCATGCGCAAACTAGTTGGATTCGAAATGGCCGGGCGCGGCATCGGCCGCGACGGATACGAAGTGTGCATCAAAGGTATGGGAGCGGGCTGGGTAACTAGCGGAGGACCGTCTCCCACGCAAAACAAGAATATCGGCCTGTGTTACCTGCCTTGCGCGAACGCGGAAACGGGCCGGTCGATCCAGATTATGGTTCGGGGCCAGGCCGTGGACGCAGTCACCGTGCCGACTCCGTTTTACAAAAGGACGAAATAAATGGACCCAGAGAATCTCCGCTATACCAAAGAGCATGAGTGGGTGCGCGTCGAAGGCGATACCGGAACCATCGGCATCACTTTTCACGCTCAAAAGGAATTGGGCGATATCGTGTATGTGGATCTTCCCAAGCCCGGCACACTCTTACAACAGAATAAGACCATCGGCTCGGTGGAATCCGTCAAAGCGGTTAGCGATATTTTCACCCCTGTTTCGGGAGAAGTCGTGGAAGTCAACGCAACGCTTGCGGAATCGCCTGAAATCCTCAACAAAGATCCGTACGGCTCGGGATGGCTTGTTAAGATCAAATTGTCGGAGCCAGGCGAGGCCGGTAAGCTCCTTACGGCCGCCGAATACCAAGCTTTCGTCGGAACGGAATCGTCTTAATTGCGCTATTTACCGAAGTCTGATATCGAGCGTCGCCAGATGCTCGATACCACCGGCCTATCCACGCTCGAAGACCTGTACTCACATCTTCCGGCAGACGTGCGTTTCCAGGGCGAGCTGAATATTCCTCACGGCAAAAGCGAGTACGAGATCGTCGATTACTTTCGCGCCCGCGGCCACGAAAACGCGAATTCGCGCGCGAATTTCCTGGGAGCGGGCGTGTATCATCATTACCGCCCGGTACCAGTGGACACCGTGGTTTCACGCGGCGAGTTTCTGACTTCCTACACGCCATACCAAGCCGAGATTTCGCAGGGCACGCTCACAGCGATCTTTGAATTCCAGACCATGATCTGCCAGTTGACGGGCATGGATGTGGCCAATGCTTCGATGTATGACGGATCCACCGCCGTGCCCGAAGCCGCCATGATGGCCATGCGGATCACCGGGCGCGACGGCATCGCCGTGGCGCGGACAGTCCATCCGGAATATCGCGAAGTGCTGGGAACCTACACTCGTCATCAAACTACTTCCGTGACGGAGTTCGAATACGATCCGGAAACCGGGCAGGTGGACGTCGAATCTCTCGAGCAGGCCCTCAATGAAAATACCGCCGCGGTGATCATTCAATCGCCGAATTTCTTCGGCGTGGTCGAAGACGCCAAACAGATTGCCGAAATGGCCCATGCCAAAGGCGCGCTGTTGGTGTTCGTGTTTACCGAGGCCGTGTCGCTCGGATTGCTGGAACCGCCGCGCGATGCCGATATCGTCGCGGGGGAACTGCAAAGCTTCGCGATTGCGCCCAGCTATGGCGGGCCATTCGCCGGCATCATCGCTTGCAAGGACAAGTACGTGCGACAGTTGCCCGGCCGTTTGGTAGGCGAGACCAAAGATGCCAGCGGCAACCGGGCTTTTTGCCTGACGCTCGCAACCCGCGAGCAACATATTCGAAGAGAGAAAGCCACGTCGAATATCTGCACCAATCAGGCGCTGATCGCCCTGATGGCGACGGTATTTATGGCGCTTTACGGCAAACAGGGTCTGCGCGAGCTGGCGGAACAGAATCTCGCCAAAGCCCACTACCTGGGTGAGAGGCTGTGGCGCAGATTTAACGGTCCGTACTTTAACGAATTCGTGGCGGCAACGGGGGTGCAGTCTCCCGAAGAGATCAATAAGCGTCTGCTGGGTTTTCAAATCGTCGGCGGGCTTCCGCTGGATCGTTTTTATCCCGAGCTTCGGAACAGTGTGCTCCTGTGCTGCACAGAGATGTCGCGCCGCGCCGATATGGACGCCGTCGCGGAGGCGTTCGGGGCCTAGTTGGATTAAGGATGATCAAGAAGGTACGCCAACATCCGTCGCAGAACGAATCGCTGCTGTTCGAGACCAGCTCCCCCGGCAAGGCCGGCTATCAGCTTCCCCAGTTGGATGTGCCCGCGGTCGATCCGGCCGATGCCCTGGGCCCACAGCATGTCCGCCAGGAGATCCCGGACTTTCCCGAGGTCAGCGAAGTAGATGTGATCCGCCACTTCACCCGTCTCTCCACCTGGAACTACGCTATCGATCTGGGCCTGTATCCGCTGGGTTCGTGCACCATGAAATACAACCCGCGCGTGAATGAGGCCGTGGCGCGAACCGAAGGACTGATGTGGATCCATCCCTATCAGCCGGACGAGCTTTCGCAAGGAGCGTTTGCGATTTTCGCGGAGCTCGAGCGGGTGCTGGCCGAGATCACAGGGATGGACGGGGTGACGCTGCAGCCGGCTGCCGGTGCACACGGAGAGCTGACCGGGATCCTGCTGGTCCGGGCCCTGCTCGAAGCGCAGGGGAATCCGCGCAAGAAGGTCATCGTTCCAGATTCGGCGCACGGGACTAATCCCGCGTCCGTTCGCATGGCGGGCTATGAAGTGGTCAACGTAGCCTCGAATGATCGCGGAATGCTGGACGCCGAAGCGCTGGCCCGGATGGTGGATGAAGACGTCGCGGCCATCATGATCACCAATCCCAACACGCTGGGCGTGTTCGAGGAGCATATCTCCGAGGTCGCGCGCATTCTGCATTCCAAGGGCGCGCTGGTGTACATGGATGGCGCCAACATGAACGCCCTGGCGGGCATCTCGCGGCCGGGCGATTACGGCGTCGATCTCATGCACCTGAATCTACACAAGACGTTCTCTACGCCGCATGGAGGAGGTGGGCCTGGTTCGGGACCGGTCGCGGTGAAGAAGCCCCTCGATCCGTTTCTGCCGCTTCCGCGACTGCAGCATGCGGCTTCCGGATGGTCCTGGAATTACGATCGTCCTCAGTCCATCGGCCGGGTGCGGGCATTTTATGGAAACTTTGGCGTCCTGGTACGGGCGCTGGCCTACATCATGGCGCATGGCGGCGATGGGTTAAGGCGGGCTACCCTCGACGCTCTGCTCAATGCAAACTATCTGCGCAAACTGCTCGAGGCTGATTATGAAATCGCCTATAACGCACCCAGCATGCACGAGTGCGTCTTCCGCCACCCTGCTACTGGCGCAATCGCCAAGCGTCTGATCGACTACGGATTCCACCCTTACACGGTCAGCTTCCCGCTGATCGTGCACGGGGCGATGATGATCGAGCCGACGGAAACCGAGAGCAAGCAGGAGCTGGATCTATTCGCGGACGCGCTGATCTCCATCGCCCAGGAAGATCGGGAGAATCCCGATCTGTTGTTACGAGCTCCGCATTCCACGCGCACAAATAAAGTGGACGAAGTAGGGGCGGCGCGAAAACCGACTTTGAAATGGACCAGGTGACGGCCGGTTACTGGCCGCCGGCCTTCTGACCAGCCTTCTGATATGTATCGATGACTTTGTTCACGTACAGTCGAGTCTCGTTGTAGGGCGGCATTCCCTGATACTTATCGACCGCGCCCTCGCCGGCGTTGTAAGCGGCCAGCGCTTTCACCACATCGCCGTTGTACTTGAGGAGCAACTCACGCAGCAGCCGCGCGCCCGCGTCGATGTTCTGGGCGGTATCGTACGGATCGGCTCCCAGCGTCTTGGCGGTTGCCGGCATCAGCTGCATAACGCCCAGCGCGCCTTTAGGGGATACAGCGCCGGGACGGAATCCCGATTCCACCTGGGCTACGCTCTCGACGAATTCCGGAGGAAGGCCGGAGCGGCGGGCGGCGTCACGCACCATCTCTCTCGGGCCCGAGGCAGTGGGCGTGGCCGTTTCTGCTTTGACCACAGCGGGAGCCGCTAGGGCGGCCGGGGCAGGCGTGAGGACCTCTTCTTCTTCGAATCCGGAGACCAGTGTTGTCGGAACCTCGGTGACCCCTCCGTTGTAGAACAGACGGATCAGATCGCCGGACTGCTCATGCCGGTCTGCGTGGAGCTTCAGACCGCTGGAAAATACCACGTATTCCCCGCCGAAGGCTGGAAAAGCGCCGGCGGTCAGCGCGAGCAGGCAGAGTGCACACTTCATCTCGTAAGACATGACGCGGCCCAGGGATCGGCCGTGCACCATCATTTTGGAGAAAGTGCGAAGGCCACCATACCGAGCCCTGTCAGGAACAAAACCACCATTCCGGCCGCCAGCATTTGCACGCGGTGATCACCCCCGCGAAACTCCCGCCAGATCAGCAGGCCCCAAGCTATAGCCACCAGGGGCGCCGCGTTGCTCAATGCGTATTGGATCAGTGCACTCGGCTGTGCCGCGCTCGGGGCGTCGGCCACGATGAGACTGGTCAGCATGCCGGCTCCCCATACGATCCCCCCGGCCAAACCCAGCAGGTGCTGCTTTGCGGTCCCTGTCAGATATCCGGACGGCATAGCGGCCGTGCTGGTTACCGGGAACGTAGCGAAGAACAACACAAAAAACGGCGATGACAGGAGCGCGGCCACCGAGATCAGGACTAAAGCCGGGTAAGGAGCGAGGCCACCCTCTCCAGTGGCTCCGCTCAGAATTTTCGGGAACATGCTCAACACGATTCCACCCACAGCGGAAAGAACGATTGCCAGCCCTGCGCCGGCGGACTTGGCACGCTTCGATTTGGTTCGGGGATCCGGCGTCAGGGCCTTCTGGGCAGCCTCCCGGCGGATCCGCAGGAGCCGGATGTGAGTTAGAGCAGCGACTACCACCGCTCCCAGCAACAGAGCGATGCCGATGAACGTCAAGGGCATGTTGGCCTGCTTGATATTGACGAAATCCCACGCCGCACCGATCGCCAGCGCCACGCCAAGCGTCAACGGAAAGGCTATGCTCATGCCCGCGAGCGACACGGCTGCCAACAGCAGCAACATGCCCAGGTTGAGCACCACGCCGCTACCCAGGGCGAAAGCCATTTTCCGGTAGCCCACCAATAAAAGATTGTCCTGAAATGTCAGATCCTGGGGACTTCCCGATCCGAGAGCCAGCGCCGCCACGCCCGCGCATATCACGATTCCGAAGACGAAATCGTAGTAGAAATACTCAAACCGCCATTTGCCCGTCAGCTTGAGCGTATTCGCCCAGCTTCCCAGGCACAGTAGCGAAACAATCGCCAGGATCCACACCGCGAATGCTGTGCTTGGCAGAATCATGGGAGGGTCGGGATGTGGGCGTCCTAGTGCCCTTCGGCAGGTTGGGACGCATCGGCTTTGAGCGGGAAGTGCGCCCCAGCGGGGATCTGCACCAGCATCTGCTCTTTGCGATAAATCAATGTGGACGTGTTGTAGCTGGCGATCTCAAAACCGTGGCCATGGGTGATGGCGTCGGTAGGGCAGGCTTCGACGCAGTATCCGCAGAAAATGCAGCGGTTGTAATCGATGTTGTAGACCTTGGCGTAGCGCTCGCCGCCGCTGATGCGAAGCTCCTCGGTGTTTTCGGCGGCCTCAATGTAGATGCACTCCGCCGGACAGGCTGCAGCGCACAGGAAGCAGGCCACGCACTTCTCGAGACCGTTTTCGTCGCGTTGCAGCTCATGCACGCCGCGGTAGCGTTCCTGAAATTTCGCCGGTGCTTCGGGATAGTCTTCCGTGAGAGTGGGATTCAACATTTCCCGGAACGTCACGGACATTCCCTTGGCAATGGCCGCAGCTCCACCCAACACTTCCGAAATTTTCGCCATGTTTTCCTTCTTTAGTAGTGTATCGCAGGATCGCGCGCTGGCATGAACGGCCCTATGCTCCAATAGATAGTCCGCCATGCAACGTGTCTCGGTGTGGTTCTGGGTGTCCCTGACGGGAGCGTTACTGCTCTCCCGGATGTGTCACATCAACATCTTATGGGCTGATGAGGACTACCATCTGGCGGCCGCCATCCAGATGCTCCACGGCAAGATGCTGTACCGCGATCTGTGGTACGACAAGCCTCCATTGACCGCGATGGTAGCGGCGCTGTTCGGGGCGTGGCCAGGATGGCCTCTTCGTATCGCTGGGGCGGTACTGGCCGCGGCATCGTGTGTGGTGGCTTTCCGTTTCGCGTCGGGCTTGTGGAGCCGGGTTGAAGGATATTGGGCGGCAGGATTACTGGCTTTTTCGCTCATTTTTTATCTGCCTCCCGCGACCATTCCACTGGAACCGGATACGTTGATGATCCTGCCGCATTTGGCGGCGGTGTATCTGGCATGGAAGCAAAAACCTCTGCTCGCCGGTTTCGCTGCGGGTCTGGGTTTCGCGATGAACATCAAGGGTGCGGCGGTACTGCTCGTGTGCATGATCTTCGCGCCCGCCGCGTGGCCCCTTTTGCTGGCCGGATTCTTGGTCCCAAATTTGGTGCTTCTGGGATGGCTTGTGTCTCAGCACGCATTCCCGGCCTATATCGAAAGCGTCTGGCGCTGGGGGTTGTTGTATGCGGGTGCGCCGCCGGGAGATTCCCCTGTGGAAGGCGCGCTGGTGCGCCTCCGCAACTGGCTGGGATTCCACGCCGCGCTGGTCCTCGCGGCCGGTTGGTATTTTGGGCGGGAGTTCCTGCGGGATAAAGATGACGGCGCCCGTCCGCGGCTCTTGGCGTGGGCTCTGGTCTCATTTGCCGCTGCCGGCGTAGGCTGGCGATTCTCGCCGCACTATCTCAACCAGGTGCTGCCCCCCCTCGCGATCGCTGGCGCCCGCGGCATTTGCCTTTTAGCAGGAGAAACGCGCGCGGCGCTGCGGCGGGTGGTAGCGGTCGCGCTGATGATCGCCGCCCTCGTGGCCATGATCCGATTCGGCCCGCGCTACTTCCTGCTGGCTGCCGACGACCTTGCTGGACGGCCTCATGCCTGGCGCGATGTGGCCCTGGATCAAGAGAGCCGCCAGGCTGCGGCGCTGGTTCGAACGCTGGCGAAAAAGGGCGACACGATTTTCATCTGGGGCTATCGTCCAAACCTGGTGGTTTACTTGCGGCTGCCCGTGGCCTCGCGGATGTGGGAATCGCAGCCGCTGACGGGGGTTCCCGCCGATCGCCACCTTCGCGATGCGAGCAGCGTCGATCCTGAATGGGCGCGCCAGAACCGGGCGGAACTCGTCCGCAGCTCGCCTTCGATCGTCGTCGATGGCTTGAGTGCCTATAACCCGAGCTTAAGCATCAGCAGCTACCCGGATCTGGGGGCCTGGTTCCAGCGCTATTGCCTGGCGGGCCGCGCCGGGCTCACCTC
>Ga0105248_10006068_pt1 | contig 13263 bp, 10 predicted proteins | sample KBSS34metaG_FD_81524 | JGI IMG/M metagenome (GOLD analysis project Ga0105248, IMG submission 81524) | Switchgrass rhizosphere microbial communities from Kellogg Biological Station, Michigan, USA - KBS S3-4 metaG | ecosystem: Host-associated > Plants > Roots > Rhizosphere > Soil | place... | reverse complement strand
GAGGGTTTTCGGTCGACCCCGGTTGCACTATGTCGCCTGTGAGCCCGCAATTTAGCCTGAGGGCGGAGAGTCCCTATCCACGGGGACCCTGGAATGTTGCCGTCGAGCACGAGTTGTCAGACTTCTGATTCGTCCCGCGCTCCCCGCAACACGCCTGTTTCGGATCCTGTTGTAAGGCAGTGAGTTTCGACCGTGCATAGACCAGCCCGGGCAGTCAGCCAGCTCGAAGCACTCGGCTACACCGTCACGCTGTCCGAGAAGGCATAACCAGCAACCTGCGGTCTACAGTGGTCACCCGCTCCGACTGAACCGTTCCGGGTCACCAAATTTTCGTATCAGTGCGCACCCCCGCCACGGACTTAGATGAGGGCTTCGCGGAGGTCGTTGGGTAGCGGTTTACTGCGGTCAGTGCTTGGCTGCCGGCCTTGATGCGGACGCTACGATAGCGGCGCGCAGTGCGGACGAATTTCTTGATGCTCCAACCGGTTTGGGTTTGGGCCGTCCGGTTACCGCGCTGGAAGCACAAAGCTTGGCGCCTGCCCCTCATGCCCACGCACGTTGTTGCGCAACTCAAAGCAGTGTCGTCAAACCTCACACCTCATAGCTTGAAAACGCTTGCCGATCCACTCAACTGGCCGAAAGGATGGTTGTGACGATCAGGAGTCAACTTGGCTCAACTCGAACCGGGGGCTTGCCCAATGCTCGCGACACATTGCCGGTGCGGCCAACCTTGGTAGCCTCTGGTCCATGTTTGGATCAGATGCCGCCGGAATGACTTGCTTAGATGGTTTCGGCAAACCCAGCAGCCGCATGCGGTGGGCGGCCTTCGGTCGCCGTGACGCTTGCACGACAAGTGGACGCTCCGCCTCAGGCATTCTCACCTTCCGCCGCCGACACTTCGGTAGCCCGTCTGCGATCGCACCGGACCGCACCCCTGCTGAGGTGCAGGCCCTACCGCGGTGGCCCGCATGAGCCTCGTGGTCAATGGGAATTTCCGTGCTTCTTATCGAGAATCGATACTAACTGCGCTCTTTGTGTGTACATGTTCGGCTCTCGTCGCGGCATCTGGAGTGTTGGTTACTGCGGGCGGAAACGACCAGCGCGACTATCATTGGGTCACAATCCAGCAAATGCGGGAGAACCTTCCGCATGTTGATGTTGTCAACGTGCAGACCGCGACAGCACCGCTTTATCATCTGATTGTCACGTTCATTTCTGGCCCGCTTCACCTTACTCAATCGCAGACTCAATTCGTCGGCTCGCTGTTTGCGGCCGCCCTGGCCGCAGTCACCGTGTGGTTTGTGGCGCCGGTCAATGATGCTTCACTGAGGGCCTTGGCAGTCGCACCCCTTCTGCTCTCGCCATACTTCTGGCAGTCGGCCCTTTGGATGCTCAATGACGATGCCGCGCTACTCTTCGGTCTTGCGGCACTAGCGCTGATCCTGCGACATCCCGGAAGTGGCCGTTCGCAGATCTGCAGCGGTCTGCTGATAGCCGCCGCCATTGCGACGCGACAAAGTTACGTTTGGCTGTTGGTACCGGCGGTCGTCACCACCCTCTTCGCAACGCGTGGGTACCCACGGAGCGCAAGATCTGCCGCGGCCGTTCGTATCGCCCTGCCGGGCTTGATGGTAGTTGCGTTCTTGGCATCGGTATGGCACGGATTCGCCCCACCCGTCTTTCAGGAAATGAACGCCGCTATTTGGAGCTGGGTGTCGCTCTCTTACTGCTTCGCAGTGGCCGCGGTGTTTTTTCTTCCCATCCTCGTTTCAATCGGCATTAGACGCCTCGATCGCCCGCTAATTCCGATCGGGCTCGGAATGGCCGCGGCGATTCCCGCATTTGTTTTTGAGAGTAGCGCGACCAAGCCTCCCGACAGCTCCCGCCGTGGGAGCCTAATCTGGACTCTCGTCGCACACACACCAACGATAGCTGGGCGATCCATCCTGTTGGCGAGCTTGGCCTTCGCAGGTGCGTGGGCTGTCTATCTGGTGCTTGCGAACCTCGACCGAAAGACTGCCCTGCTCGTCGGATCCGGACTTGTGGCGCTGTCAGTTGCGATGGTCGCCGGGGGGCGCCTCTACCAGAAATATTTCGAACTACCCATTGCCGCACTTGCGTTGATAACCATCGCGGCGCTCGCAAGTAGCGGCGCTATCAAAAGGCGATGGCCACTTCTCGCACTGGCCGGGTTGCAAGCCGTCCTACTGGCAGGGATAGTCGTCAAGCCAATAGTGTCAGCAATCTGACCTCAGACAGTCGACGCTGCGAGCCCCATCGATGAACCGGTGCGATGACGCCAACGGCGCGCACCACTCGGTGCGACGAAGCCGCATTGACTGCGCCGGATCTTCTCCTCGTATGAGGTCAGCGGTGGCAGGATAGCCAGCGACCATCCTGGCCGGCCCCCTTCCGTCGAGCAGGATCCACCAGCTAGGCCGAAACTATTAGCTGGGACGTTGGCGATGGGCAGGCCGGTGCGGCCTTGAATGGCGTGGGCGACGGCGAGGGCGGTGAACACGATCGTCAGGTGCGCTTCGATGGCGTCGCGGGTGCGGTGAAAGATCGGCCGAGCTGGCCTCATCGAGAGTGCGGGTACCGGCGGTGACTTTGACGGACCGGGTGGACTTGGCCGCGCGTTCGCCATTGATGACGGCCTTGGCGCGGGCCTCCCGGGCGTGCAGGGTTCGTTGTTCGCGGCGTGCGCGTTTGGCGGACTACTGCCAGATCGCTCGCCGCGCCCCAGGATGATCGTCGGGGTTCCACGCCGGTTCAGCCCGGTCGGCAATGTTGTTGACGACGGTGTTGACGTGTCGGGGTGTGACGGCGTAGATGATCTGTCCGTCGGTGAAAAAGTCACCGCCCCAATGGAAATGCGAGGCGAGATCGGTCGGGGCCTTCACCGAGCGCGAGCCCACGATGAACCCCAGCCCGGCCGCATCGAGGTCCTTCAAGTTCGACGACGAAAACATGTCGGCATCAGCGGCGACGACCGTCGGGGTATCGGCGAGGTCGTGACGGTTCCGGAAGGCGGTGATGATGGGCACGATGGTCGTGGGCTCGGCGGTGTCGCGCTCAAAACAGCCGATCCCCAAGGGAATCCGGTGCGGTCGACTAACAGGCCAACGTCGATCTCGTCGCCGGCGCCTACCCCGAGGCCGATCAGGGTGTGGCACTTGCAGGTCCCGGCAGGTCCGATGATCGCCAGATTCTGTTGTGCACGAATCCATTCCAGACTGGGTAGGGAGTCGAACACCTTGAGCTTGATCGAGGAGGCGGCCACGTCGAAGGACTTCAATCTGCGTGACGGCGCGGACGCGCGGGCTGGCTCTGCGACCGGCTGTTACCCGGGCCCTGACGTGCTCAACCAACGCGAGCGTCAAACCACTTGGGTCGTATGACACGCAGGATCCCATGCCCTGCCCTTTCCAGCCTGACCCGATCAACTTCCCGCAGCGACTCCAGAACTCCTGGCGTTAGGCCAGAGTGCTTCAGCTGACGCCAGGTCCGGATCCGTGCCAGAAAAGGCATGGAGCCCATGGCCGATCGGTACACGAAGTCAATTCCTCGCGCTTGGCCCGTTCGCTGCATTCGGATGAGGGTGCAGTCCAGTGCACCCGACTGCGGTGCGATGTCATCGGTGACGAGAGCGCCTTGAGCGCCTCCGGGCCGTTGGGCGAACTCGTACAACGACTCCACCGCCTCTTGCCACGCCGCGCCGCTGTGCGTCGCCGCGATCTTCTCGCGCAGTGAGGCACCTCGCGTCTCCCGGACTTCAGCGTTCGCAGCCAGTGTCGAGATGACCTGAAGGAATTCGTGAGAGGTCTTGGGGTAAAGGATCTCGTGCTCGATCGCCGGGGGGTCGGCGCTCAGGATCTCGCAACCAGGACCGTGGCCTCGGTAACTGACAAGCGGAAGGCCGTACGCCCCAGCCTCCAGTAGCGAGGTGATCGACGCAAACGGAAACGAGTCGACGTAGATGTCTGCTGCAGCAAGAAGGGTGCCCACTCCGCGCAGCAATCCCAGCGCGCGAACTCGCCCGCCGGTGGCCTCGTAAGCGGAGGGCCACTGCCCTTCCGCCTGCGGCCCTGCTGCGAGCACGATCAAACGAGGATCGGATTCAGCTGCTCGCGCGAACAGCTGAACGAGGTTGTCGCCATCTGCGAGTGGTTCGTACTTGTCGCCCGATGCCGCGGTGGCAATCACCACCTGGCCGTCGGCAAGCCCGAAATGCGCACGGGCCTGCGCCCTCCGCAGGTCGACTTCTGGAAATGCGAGTGGCCGATTCACGAGAAACGCTGTGTCCGTAGGCAGTCCACGTCGTGTGGTTGACAACTCCTGGGCGCTGCGTCGCAAGTGGAGGGTCGTCCGCGCGACCGACACACCGGCCCAGAAGACGTGGCTCGCGTGGTTTACGACGATGCATGGCGTGGTCGTGGCGGCGAGCGCAAGGGCTGGCTGGATGTCGTCCGGGTGAGTGTGTACGACCACGACGTCCGCTTCGTGACACAAGCGACGCAGGGCCGCCGCGCGTCGTAAATGGCTCCGATGGCGGCCATCGAGGCGTACCGGGCGGTCGGCGATTAGTGCGGCCACCTTGTCTGGAATCGGGCGCCAACCTTGGCGAGTCACAGCAACGCGGTGTTGCGATTGACTGTCGTCTGCGATCCATCTGGAGAGCATCTGGGTATGCCCTCCGGTGGGGTATAACTCGGTGGCGATATGGAGCACGACCCTCTTGCGGGAGGGGGATGACGATCGAGGAGGGAAAGGACCAGTGTCCGGCACCCGACCACTCAAGTCCACCAGCAACCGCTCCAATGCGGGGTCACTAAAGACACCCGCATGGTTGAACCACGCAAACCGAGCGGCCGCCGACGCAAGCGCTGCGGCTTCTTCGAGTTTGTCAGTATCCCGGCATTTTTCAGCCGCCGCTACGAGCGAACGCAATTGGGCGTAGTTCGCCCGAATCGCATCTTCGTCGGTCGCTGCCGTTGTCGGTCGTGACATATTTCTCACCTTGGGGACGAGTGTTCACCGCTTCTAATCCGCAGGGTCGAACTCTGCAGTGCGACCGCCCGGAAATGGGCTAGTTCGGGTCAGGCGCTAGCTGGCGACGACCTCCTTTTGACACCGTATCCACTCCGAACCAGCGGGAACCGATCGAAAGCGGCACGCCAACGTAGGGCAGGCTACTCGACGACAAACCAGCTCGCAGCGGCGAGTGGAAGGCTTGCCAGCACGGTCACAACAATTCCTTCTGTTGCTGCGTCACCGGCATGTGATGTTTGATCCACTATCGAGCTGCTATCGGAACCGCTTGCCTACAGGGGCAAATTCTGATTTATAGGGGCGCCAGGCCGTCCTCGGTGTCGGCGATCGAGAAGCCGTCGTGGTAGACGACGCCGGTCGGGACGATGGAAGGGTCTCGATAGTAGCCCTGCTTGAAGTACACACCGCCACCACCAGGCATCAGGGTTCGGATCATGCACCGGGTCTGCTGGGCACACGGTCCGTCCGTAAACACCTGCTGCCCGCCATTGAGCCAGAACTCGATGAACCCTACGTCGTCTCTGGCGGACCACTTGATATGCATCTTGATGTCATTCCAGACGCCGCGAACCACTGGTGCGCCCCAAACCGCAAATTGCGGCGGATCTGGTTCTCCGGGCGAATTCCACTTCGTCAGGACAATTTTCCACTGATCGTCGCCCACGTCGACGGCCACCGGTGGTGATCCGTCGGCGTCGGCGTGCCATTGGGACAGGACGCTCCATTCGTGTGGCCCGTGTGATGTGGGAAACTGAGCGTCGAACATGGTGCTCCACTGATACCACCGTTCGTCGCCTTCGCCGGCGTGGCTGTCCGCCTCGCCGCTCACCTCGGCGCGGGCACCGCAGCAAACGCCGGCTGGCACGTCGCCTTGCCGGACCTCGAAACGGGCAGCGAACTCGCCCTGCCGGACGAGATAATTCTCAACCTGCATGCTGTAGGTCGGGGGGCCTAACGCGCTGCAGCCAACACTCCGCACGGCGACGTTCTGGCAGACAGGCCACTGATCGAAGTTGCCCGTTTCGAAGTCACCGACAAAGCTTGGGGCCGCTGCTGCTGCTGCTGGCGGTTCTGCTGCTGCGCGCGGTTCACTCTGCGGGCCGTCACACCCTGCCGCGGACCCAACCACCAAGGACAGTATCGCAGCGACGACGAATCCGCGGCCGCACGAAAGCCAACTCAATCTCATCGCCCTTTCCAACTGATCACCCAACCAGAAAGACTACAGGTCCGATGAGAAGACCGCCGCGGCGCCAACGGAGCCAGGACGGATCTTAGCCAGACTCAGGGTGCACCGCTCACACCGCATCGACCGCATCAAACGGATCGTGACCGATAACGGTTTCTGCAAAAATTGCACCTACTACCGCCAGCGTAAGATACAAATCGGGCACCGACTCGCTCTTTCTCACCATTCTGGCGACAAATAGACCAGCATATATTGCAACATAGATAATTGCTTCAGGGCGTGAGATGGTCAATAACCCGAGTGCGATGCAAAGCCGAGCGCATAACCCCGCCTTCGGCGCTCTTCCACAAGAAGTACAACAATATCATCAGCGCCAAAAGAAACGTAACCAGTGATCTTTCCATTCCTGATACATTATAGGTGTTCAAAAAAGGACTCCTAGCAATGGTGAAGAGGAGGAACACAATCACCGGTATCGCGTTGCCGCGTAGCTTCACAATCCAATAAAATGTAACCAGCATCAATAAGCCAACTACAATGCACAAGCCTTTGGCTAAGTAATACAACTCAAAATGACGTGTTAGACCTGTAACAGCACCCCCTGCGGTCACCAGGAATAACCATGTTGGGTTGGAATAACCCTCTCTACCGGCTCACCAGGTTTGAAACCCGACTTGGGACAAGTCGGGTCAAAGGACAACGCCGCGCCCGCGTTCCGTCTCGCCGCTGTAAACGGTCATTTCGAGGTCAAGTTCGCGGTACAAAGCCAGGGCGATGTCCGAAACGGCTCACATCAGGAGCACTATGGACCACCGAAACCCGCTCGGGGCTCATCTTCCCCCGTTCGATCGCTATCTTGCGATGGCTTTGATTGGAGACGACGGCGGCATCGGCTGTGGCGATACTACGACTCCACTCATCCGCACTCGACCGTCAAAGCGCAGCGAAACTTCTGTACAAGTATCACAGTGCGCCCTATCACTTCACCCATCGACTACGCGCCGCCGCCATACGGGATTGAGCTTGTCATCTGGTCGCTGGGAGATCCTGAATGCAACGGCAGAGGTGGCGAGTAACAGCCACATCGTGGTCCAAATTTGCACGAATCCACCCGCATCGAGAACAATGTTCATCACGGCATACGCGGTAAACGACGCTGCGAGACCCAAGAACAGGTGTGCAGACGCAGCCGGTAGTTCGGAATTCTTCTGGTTTCGCGTGTTCATGAAGGCGCGAAGCGCGAGCACCAATGCTGTTCCCACTAACAAGACATAAGCGAGCAGTCCAAATATTCCCGTGTCCGCCAGTCGAAATAGATACTGGTTATCGAAGATAAGGTCACTTGGTCCACCGGCTTGTCCAAACATTCCAAATATCGAGAAGTTTGACAGTATGTACTGCGCTGCGGCGACACGATATTGTGCGGATGCGTCGCCCCGCCCTAGTCCAAGTGTCGATGAATATGCCTCGAACAAAGAGCGGTTCACCACGAAGACAAGCATCGCCAGACCAAGGATGCCTCCCAACATGGCGAGCGTTCTGCGTATCGGCCAATACAACGCCATGAGAGCGAATGCCGCGAATAGACCTATCAATGCCGAACGTGAAACGCTGACAGCAATGCCGGCAAAGATTGTGAGAGTCGCTACGGCCCACAGCCGCCAACGATCGCCTCCCGCTCGTAGACTATGTGTTAGACCGACGGCGAGCGGGAATAGCATGGTCAGCACGGCTGCGAGCTCTAAGGGGTGGGATGCACTTCCCTGAGAACGCACCACATCGCCACGAAGGAGATCGCGGTACAGGATCGTTCCCCGCTCAACAAGGCCGGGGAGACGCAGATAGGTTGCTAGATCCAGTCCGGTGATATTCGCCAGTATGGCAAAAATGGCGCTAACAGCACCTCCTGCAACCAGCCCTTTGATGACTCGCCTGAGCCCAACGTAGCTGTGTACCACGTTGAAGCAAAAGATAACCGCCACAATGAGCATAATCTCGACGATAATACGATAATCAGTGTTGCGAATCGGCGTGGACTCCCGCGTCATACCTATGCCATACGCCATCAGAGTGGACAAAAGATATGTCGCTAGAATCGGTCCCAGCACGCCAAGACGGTACCCAGACCGCTGTCCCAACAGACGAGCAAGAATGAACAAGCCAGCGCCTAAGAACAGCAGAAAGCGCGCTGGGCTGAGCGAAAGCGGAAGTGCCGGGAGCACATAGGTTTGCCGCATAGCGACCAACATGAACGCGGCTGAGGCAATGATCCACGAACCGATCTCGCCGCTGGGAGGAGCGGTCTCGAGGTCGGGCAACGCGTGCAGGGAGCGACCGTTAGCCGGTAACACGTTCTTCAATCGAGTTGGGGAGCGTTCTCGGAATGATGGGGAGCGTTCTCGGAATCGCGAGGAGTTGGTCCTGCGATTTCGGATGCGTTTTCGGAATTGGAATTCAGTTCGTGCCAGTCACCGCCCTTACGGCGGTCAACCACTAGGCTCTCAAGCGGGGCCGGAATACCACGTCCCCGTAATCGCGATCGACGATCGAGCATTGATTCGATCGCCCAGAAAATCAATATGCCTCCGATCAACACCGCCGCGCCGAATGCCGCGGCACTGCGCACCTGGCGAGCCGCGAAAGTCGTCGTCTCTTGTGGGGGCGAGATCACCTGCAGCTGCGCCATGAAGGAAGGGTCGCCGGTACCAGCGTCCTCCTGCATTCCCTTGAGGACGGCGCGCGTCCCATCGATAACGCTCAAGGCCCCCGCGTGGGCTGCTTCCTTGTTCGGGCCTGTAACGGTTAAGAAAATGACGGCGGATCGAGTTGGATCTCGGGCGTCGGTAGAGAGGTTGCTTGCGTCGTAGCTGGTCGCGCCGGCTTTCACAACCGCGCCTTGCACATCGCCACGCTGGATCGCCACCACCAAGGCGGTCGCCAGTGCCGTGGCTCTGTCAGTGAGGTTGAGCATCGGGTTCTTGAAATTCTCGTCGATGAAACTCCACGGCGGAACCACGACGACGGCCGACCGGCTCTCAGCCCCGCCCTTCGCGCCAGCCCAGCCGGCGTAGGCCGCCAAAGCGGCCAAAATCAGGATGAACAGGCATACAAACGGTCGTTGCATCAACCGCCGGACGAGCGTATTCGGATTCATTGTTTCTCTCTGGTGAGTCCTTGGCAACAATAACACCCCATCAGTTGTAGTTTGCCACACCCGTTCGCCCGAGGGTCGATGGGAAGACGTTCGAGGTCCCAACGGACGTCAAGGCGGACGCGGATGGTTCGTCCGAGCTGACCGTTGGCTCCGCTGCTTCTCGTCGTTCTCTTGACTCACTTCTAGGGCCCTCCGTGCAGTTTCCCAAGGGGCGAGAGCACTGTATGCCAGCCGACCGATGACGTCGATCCAGCAAACTCGAGAAGCTTCGGCGGGATCGCACCTGCCCTGGCTGCCCTTATTGTATGCACCGTGTCGGCATCGGTGGCTGCGTCAGGCATCATGGTGACCTCGAGCAGGAGAACGAGGCGCTGCGTCGGGCGGCGGCGTATCTGTCGCAGTCCAATCTGCCGGGAAAAGGCTTTACCCGCTCGTCAAACGAGCTCGCCGCCGACGGGATTCCCGTCGCGGTGACGTGCCGGGTACTCAAGCTCGCCCGCCAGCCCTACTACCGCTGGCGGGCCAACCCAGTGACCGACGCCGAGATCACCGAGGCCTACCGGCACCTCAAGCTCTACGAAACCGTGCGCATCCTCGGTAGATGCGTTAGCGGGGTTGGCCGCTGGGCTCTGCGGTGCCGACGTCCGCTTGGCGAAGAACTCATAGAACTCAAGGAGGTGGCGACGCGATGTGTCCCAAGACAAATCTCGCTCGACACGCTCGCGACCCGCACGTCCCATACGTTCGCGGCGTTCCGGTTCATCGAGCAGGTCTCTGATGCCTTTGGCGAACTCCACCACGTCGGCCCCGTGCACATAGAACGCGGACTCTCCGGCCGAAACCTGCGCTTCTAGCAGGTCAAACGACACAGTCGGTCGGGCCATCGCCATGTATTCGACAACCTTGTTCATCGTCGACACGTCGTTGAGCGGATTGGGTGGGTCAGGAGACAAGCAAACGTCGGCAGTGGACAGGCAGCACTGGACGAACTCATCCGACACGCGGCCCGTGAATTCGACCACGTCGGCTATGCCCAACGTCTCGCTCAGCGCCACCATGTCGTCAAACGCATCTCCAGCGCCCATGAAAATGCTGTGGACATCCTCGCGACCGAGTCCGTAGCGAAGATGGGCTAGTGCGCGAAGCGCGTAATCGACTCCATCCTGCGGTCCCATGACTCCCAGGTAAGCCGTTAGATAAGATTTGCCACGACGCAGGGTCGGGGCAGGCTGGCGACGTACGAAGCGGCTGAGGTCAGGCGCGCTACGGACGACCGTAACCCGTTCTGGACTCATCTTGCCTCGTTCGATCGCTACCTTGCGGTAACTCTCGTTCGTTGCGATGACCGCATCGGCTGTCGCGAAAGTCAGCCGCTCCACGACTCGTGTCATCCAATAGAGAGTGCGACCTCTGTGCGGAAAACGGGATTGGAACAGTTCTGGCACCAAGTCGTGGTGATCGAAGACGAACCGCGAACCCGTCAGCCGCAGAACCAATGCGACGAGGAACAGAAGGTCCGGTGGATTGCAAGCCTGTACGACGTCGACGGTGTCTTCACGGCAGACCCGAATAGCCAGCCGCATCGTGTGCCAGAGCGCAGCCGAGTACTCGCGGAGATAGCCGATCGGCCCGCCGACGGCCGTAGTAAGCGGATATCGAAGGATACGAACTCCTTCGATGGTCACCTCGGGTTCTCGATCCTGCTTGGCCCCCATCGGGCAGATCACCGTCACCTGGTAGCCCGCGTCGACTAACGCCCTGCTTTCCTGCCACACTCGACGGTCGAAAGGCACCGAGAGGTTCTCGACGAGCACCAGAATGTGCGCTTTCGTCGTTCCCCCATTGTCAGAATGCGAGAGCGGGCGAACGAATTTTGCAACGTTCACGACACTCCGATCTTCAAACCTCGTCGTGGTTTGACGGTCGGCGCCGAGTCGGCCGCGCGAAGTCGCAATCGATCGACCAGAAGCGTTTTCATTCGAGACATGCGCGGTATCGGCACCACCGTTTCCGTTCCACCGTGAGCGCAGCCGAAGACGAACGCCCGTGCCAAGCGATCGGGGCTGGCTGAACGGCGTACGACGCGATGCCCATCCGTGAAGTGTGACAACTGCGCGTCCAATGCACCAGCCCCCGGTCAAAAAATACCTTTGCTCGCTACTCAACTGGCTATGACCTACCTCGGCCAAAACCCCCGATCAACGCCGGCACTGGTACCACAGTGCCGGGTGCTACTGATGTGACCTCGTCATCCTTGCACAGTTCAGGTCGTCGCCACCTCGACGCCGCGCCGGCTGAGCTGATGCCAACCTACCTAGCCACAACACCCGCTGGCAACGCCTTTGACCAATGAGTTGGTTACGACGCGATTTCCTCCATCACCTGTTAAGAGCCGTCTTCGACGGTATCGCGGCCGCTCATCTACAGGACCTTGCAAAATCTTGGCAACATTGCACATAATGACTTGCCGCACCACATACGGCTGCGTTCCCGGGCGGCCCGGGGGAGGTCCGTCACGTCATTTTCGAGCAGATGAGGCGTCACGGCTCCTCACTCGACGACGCCCGCCGTCGGTGAAGCCGGCGGACGGCGAACAGACCCGATTGGTACATACGATGACTACATCGATAGCGAATCCCACTGTCATGGCCAGCCACTGCGTGGTCGGGCGATCTTGAATCAATCATCAACCTCGGTGCGCTCGCGTCACGTCGGCCCGGCGTACGCCCCGTACGCCCCGTACGCCCACATTGCAGGCGGGGGTGGCGATTTGGCGTATTCGCGCTCGACCAATCACAGAACGACCTCGACGAATAGGCCACCAAGGGTTGTCGCCTCGTTCGCACCGGTCCTGGGTCTCCGACCGGTGGACGTCGAAGTGCAGGCAATGGACTCAGTGATCCCGCTCGACAATGCGCCGAGCGGTTTGGAGGAATGATTCAACTGCCTGATCGCCAGCATTCGATCTCACGCCCCTTGACAGTACTCATCGTGGCCTACCGCTCGGCCGACAAGCTCGAGACGTGCATCGCCTCAGTAGAGGAGTACCTACCCGGGCATGACGTGCATGTCTGGGATAACTCCGGGTCCACCCATTTGGACGTCCGTCGCCTCGCGGATCGCATGCCCCATGTTCACTGGCATCTCGGCTCCGAGAACATCGGATTCGCTCGCGCAGTGAACACGCTTGCCGCGATGTTGCCGGACGTCGATCTTCTGCTGCTGAACCCGGACGCAGAACTCATCGGCCCGCTGACGTTGACGCGCGCCGCGATCAATGACCCAAGAACCGCTGCCGCCGCGCCGATGACATCAGAATCAGATGAGCATGACCGGTCGGCGTCGTTCCTGTCCCGAAAACACTTGCCCTGGGACAACGCTCATCGCAGACCCACCTTGCTAAACGCAATAGGGGGGCCGCTCGGGGTAGCGGAGCGGCTACGGGGAACGTTCCTGTCGAACCTCTTTCGCTCACAGCCAACGTCCGTCGATGGTTACCTGACCGGTGCGTGTCTGGCGATACGCCATGAGGCATGGGACTCGCTCGGGCACTTTGACGAGGCCTTCTTCATGTACGGCGAAGAGGCCGATTGGCAGAGACGCGCAGTCGAGGCTGGTTGGCGGCTGCGCCTGGAGGACGAGATCGCCGTTCGCCACCGCGCAAATGGAACGGTGACCGGAGACTCCGCCGGTTTGAGACGTTCGAAGGATCTGCAGCGCGCAGGCGTGGCATTGCAACTCGAGTACCGGTACGGGGTGCGGACTGCTGAACTCTATCTCGCCGCTGTGTCCCTCTGCGAGGGCAGCAAACAACGGCTCCGCGGCCGCCGAGGTCGAGGTGTGGCGCATCCCGGTGTGCTCGTCACCG
>Ga0105248_10006067_pt1 | contig 13265 bp, 4 predicted proteins | sample KBSS34metaG_FD_81524 | JGI IMG/M metagenome (GOLD analysis project Ga0105248, IMG submission 81524) | Switchgrass rhizosphere microbial communities from Kellogg Biological Station, Michigan, USA - KBS S3-4 metaG | ecosystem: Host-associated > Plants > Roots > Rhizosphere > Soil | place... | reverse complement strand
TGGCGCCACTGGACCGTGGCCATAACAGGCATCAACGCCCACGCCGAAAACCCCGGCCCGGGCATGGCCGTGGCCCGCTGCCTGGTGGAGCACCCCGAGTTTCGCGGTCGTGTCGTCGGACTTGCCTACGACGCACTCGACGCCGGGCTCTATGCCCGCGACTATTTCAGCGCCAGCTATCTCATTCCCTATCCGTCGGCCGGCGATGAAGTCTTACTGGAGCGCCTGGAAATAGTGCACAGCCTGGAAGGCATTGATGCAATCATTCCCTGCCTCGACAGCGAGATGCAAAATTTCATCAGATTGCGCGGTCCACTCTCCGACATGGGCATCAAAATGCTCATCCCCAGCCGTGATCAGTTTACGATGCGGGCCAAGGATCATCTAATCGAGCTATGTCGTCGCGCCGATATTCCCGTGCCCAAAACAAAAATAGTCACCGACCCTGGATTTTTCGAAAGTCCCAAAACCGAAGGGTTCGATTACCCACTAATAGTAAAAGGAATCTTTTACGACGCTGTTATCGTGCGCAATGCCTCCGAGGCCAAAACTGCCTTTGGCAATCTCGTCCACAAATGGGGCTACCCATGCCTGGTGCAGTCGCTGATCTCGGGGGACGAACTCAATCTGGCCGGAATCGGCGACGGCACTGGCAGCCTGGTCGGCCATGTCACCATGCGCAAGCGAGCGATAACAGAAAAAGGCAAAGCCTGGGCCGGAGTAACCGTCGTAGATCAGGCCATGCTGGATGTCGCCGAGAAACTCGTCGCCGCACTGCTCTGGCGCGGCCCGCTGGAAGTAGAAGCCATACGCGGCGAAGACGGTCGCATTTATTTGATAGAAATCAATCCGCGCTTTCCCTCGTGGATTTATCTGAGCAAAGCCGTGGATCGCAATCTTCCTGTGGCCGTACTCAAGCTGCTCGACAAACAAACCGATCTGGCGTTGTCGCCTCCCCGCCCCGGCTTTTTTTTTATTCGTCACGCCCAGGAGTTGGTGCTGGATTTACCGGAATTTGAGTCGGTGCTGATGACCGGTCGCAGCCCCCGGGCACCAGAAGCAAGTGACGCCAACCTGAGCAATATTGCCTGACCGACTTAGCGAAAACCAAGCGATAACCAAGCAAAAACTTTGAGGAAATTTTGATGTCAAATGCCACACTCGTCTGGGAACCACCTCTGATACAGCCGCATCGTGTAGGCGAAATCAACAAATTTGGTCGTCGGGCACGCGAAAAAAATGTAAGTACAGTCTTTGATATCGACATCGAAGCGCTCAAGGCAAAATACGGCTCCCCCCTCTTTGTCACAAGCGAAAGGCGCCTGAGAAGCAATATCCGGCAGCTTAAAAAAGCCTTCGAAGTACGCTACGGCAACGTTGCGCACGGCTATTCATATAAGACAAACTACATCAGTGCCGTCTGCAATATATTGCATCAAGAAGGCTCGCTGGCCGAAGTCGTCTCGGCATTTGAATATGAGAAAGCCAGATATCTTGGTGTTCCAGGCGAGCGCATAATTTTCAACGGCCCAAACAAAGGGCGGGCAATTTTGGAGCGCGCCATCGCCGAAGGTGCCCTGATCAATATCGACCACCTGGACGAATTGCAATTGATAGAGGCCGTGGCACAGGCGCAGGGACGTATGGCCACGGTGTCGCTGCGGCTCAATTTCGAAACAGGCTTCACCGAGCCCTGGAGTCGATTTGGTTTTAATCTGGAAAGCGGTCAGGCGCATCAAGCCGCAAAATTAGCAGTGCTGAGTCCGCATATAAGACTGAAAGGTCTACACAGTCACATCGGGACTTTTATATTGGAGCCGCGGGCATACCAAGAACAAGTCAAAATTATGTGCAAATTTATGCGCGACCTGGAAAGTCGCGAAGGAGAAGTTTGCATCGACACGATAGACATAGGCGGGGGGCTGCCCTCGCGCAACGCGTTGCAGGGCATATATCTGCCACCCGAACAAGTCATACCTTCTATAAGCGAATACGCTGAAGCAATCTGCACAACTCTCACCGACGAAACCCTCTATCGCAACGCCACAAATAGACCCCTGCCCAGGTTGGTATTGGAGAGCGGCCGCGCCGTAGTCGACGACGCACAGTCACTAATAGTTACGGTCGTAGGCACCAAGCGCTTGCCGGATGGCCGACAGGCAGCGATTCTCGATGCCGGCACCAATTTACTTTTTACAGCCTACTGGTACAACCATCAAGTAGAGTTGACTGCGCCGCATCGGGGCGCACCGGAAGAAACTGTTCTCTACGGACCGCTCTGCATGAACATCGACGTCGTGCGCGCCAGTGTGCAACTGCCACCACTGGCCGTGGGGGACACTATGGTCATCGGCCCCACCGGTGCGTACAACAATACCCAGTGGATGCAATTTATCGAGTACCGTCCAAACGTAGTGCTTGTGCACGAAGACGGCGAAGTATCAGTAATTAGAGAAGCTGAAAATCTCCAGTCCATGGTAGCCCACGATCGCCTGCCGGATCACTTACGCAACGTGGAAACGATACGCTAATGTTGACGACGACAACAATTAAAGAACTGGCAAAAGAAATAGCAAAAATCTTCGACGGATACGGCTCATTTTTTGGCTTGAGCCATCCTTTGTCGCGACTGCTGCTGGTCGTCTGCACCATGCTCCATCCGCTCACAGGCTTCGGCGGGATAGAGTGCGCTCTTATGGTTTTGATCTGGCGCCGGCTGCTCAATTTCCCCTGCGAGGGCGTCCTGGAAATAGTCAACGGTCTGCTCTTCGGCATGCTCATAGGTTCGCTTTATGAGCCCAGCTGGTCGCAGCTTCTGGTTGTCACCCTGGGCGCACTCGTCATCGTTTTGAGCACTGTATGCCTGCAAGACACGCTTGGCCGCCTCTGGCGATTACCGGTACTGGGGCTGCCGTATGTACTGACGGGCTTTCTGTTTCTACCCATCGCCGCGCAGTTGGGCATGACGCCGCTGCCGCAAAATCCCATCGCCCAGCTCTCCATTTTGCACATGATTGCGCCACCCATGCCCCTCGACAGCCCACTAAATATTTTTGCTCCGCTGGGATCGCTATACTTCAATGGCACTCCCATTGGTGGCATGATTGTTTTTGTAGCCTTTGCCCTCTCATCGCGCTATCTGGCATTACTAACACTAGCCGCAAGCATCATCTGTGCACTGTTCCTGCAAATCTGCCCACATTACGGCTATCCATATTCATATTTTGCTCCAACCAATATCTTTCTGGTGCAACCGCTGCCCATTCTCATCGCACAGATGAACGGCATACTCACAGCCGGCGTGATAGGTGGACTTTATGCAGTCCCTTCACCCCGCAGTATCACTGTCGCCCTGGGCGCGGCGGTGCTGGCTTGCATCCTGACGCTGTTTATGGAGCACAGCTTCTTGAGCGCCACCTGGCCGCCCCTGGCCCTGCCCTTCGTGCTAACAATTTACGTAACTGTCCTGGCATTGGGTGCATCGCGGGGCGGTCCATGGTTGCGATTCTGGTTACTCGCGCCCGCTCTACCTGAGCAGAGTCTGGAGCGCCTGACCATAGCCAGTGCTAGAGGTCTCGATCTGCACAGCGTCGCACTGCAAAGTCCGGTCTTCGGATCATGGTCTGTCTATCAGGGTTTTGACGGTTTGCACACGCATCAGGGACAGTGGCGCTACGCAATAGATTTGATTCAGAAAGTACAAGGCAAAAGTTTCGAAGATGAAGGACTGAGCCTGACCGACTACTACTCATACGGCCAGCCCGTCCTGGCGCCGGCCTGGGGAACGGTAATGGCCATGGTCAATGACTGTCAGGACAATCAACCTGGGGAAATAAACCTGGCCATAAACTGGGGCAACTATTTGGTGATAGCTCTAGACTCGGGACAATCGGTTATGCTCGCCCACCTGCAAAAAGGCAGTATAAGAGTGGCTCTACATCAGCGTGTATCGCCCGGACAGCTGGTGGCGCTATGCGGGAATTCCGGTCGCTCTCCCCAGCCGCACTTACACATACACGTTCAAAAGGGGATAGGCTTCACCGGCCTTGGTGCCCAAACAATACCCTTCCACTTCTGTCACGTAGAGATAGAAGACGGAGACGGCGGCCGCGAATATCAGATGAATGCCGTGCCCAAAGAATATGAAACACTCAGAGCGACAAGGCGCAATGCTGCTCTGGTAACGGCTCTGCGTCTACCGGTCGGGCGTTGCTTCGATTATATCGTAGGAGGAAATGCGCAAATAAATCACAGGCGGCTTGTGGTCCAACTTGATATAAACGGTCAGTTTTATCTGGCAAGCGCAAATAGTGGAGAAACAGACACACCTCGTCTGGCCTTCTCAGCCAATGAAGATCTACTCGCCTTTTTTGAACGCAACAGCAAAAAAGACCTACTGTTCGACACTTTCGCTCTGGCCCTGGGTCTCTCCCCCATGGCGGAGGGCAATATCAACTGGCGCGACAAAGTGCCGCTGGCGCTGCTTCCGGCGCCGACGGCGGCAAAATGGCTCTGGTCGCTGCTTCATCCATTTAAGCCCTGCATTGACAGCTTCTACACCAGACACTGGGACGCACAGGCCATGCTCTGGGTACAAAAAGGCGACCACAGGCTGCCTCTTCCCGGACCATTTAAAAATCTGCGCTGGCAAACAGAGGCTCACGTATCCGAGCAAAGCGGGGTGCTTTCACTCATACTGACCGATACTCAAGACAACAATCTCTTGACGGCCTCACTTGATGGTTATGGCATCAAAGCAGATAATGGCATACCGGAAACAATACTCAGTCATCGTTAGGACTTGTAGTTGAACTCAGACTCTGATCAAGCCAAGCCACTTGCGGCCAAAAATCCGCAAGCAAGCGTGAGCGTCCAGACATATTACATATTTGCCTGCGCCGCCATATGCAGTGCCCTGGTCGGTGCACACCGTTGCAGTCTGGATGGCGCTGTCATAGCCTTTTGCGCCTTCATAGTACTGGGATATTTTTTGCAGGCCGAGCAAATCAAAAAACAAAAGCAAATGGCAGCGGCCCTCCTGAAACTGAAAGAGGGCAAGTGGGACGAGGCCACAATCGAGTGTGATGAGCCGGAGTTGGCCGCCGCTTTCGCCAGTCTGGCAGTCAACATGGCCGAACTCGACAAAGGCCAACGCAAATGGGTGGCCGATACATCGCATGAATTGCGCACACCAATCGCCGTTTTGCGCGCGCAGGTAGAAGCCTTCCAAGATGGCGTACAAGCAGTAACGCCGCGTAATATGGAAGTCTTGCACAAAGAAATTATGGCTCTCAGTAAACTCGTTGACGACCTGCACTGGCTGGCCAAGAGCGATGTCGGCGCGATAAAACCGACGGCCGTGCCAGTCGACATCAACCAAAGTCTACAAGACGTCCTGGAAGGATTTGAGGAACGTCGGGCGTCGAAGGCCATCAAGCTGGAAAATCTTGTACCCAGCGATACCAGGCTAATAGCTAATGCCGACGCATCGCGCATAAGACAGGTACTCACTAACGTGATTGAAAATTCGCTGCGCTATACGAACAAAGGCGGCAGTCTCAAAATCACCCATGAGTTGAGCGACACTAGCCTGAAACTCTTTTTTGATGATACAGAGCCCGGAGTAGCGACCGAAATTTTGCCCAAAATATTTGACCGCTTCTACCGAGCTGAGTCGTCGCGCAGCCGCACACTGGGCGGCTCCGGTCTGGGTCTGGCCATATGCTTAAACAATATGCAATTGCTGGGCGGCTCAATAGAAGCACACCCATCAGAACTGGGCGGATTGAAAATAACAGTGACACTACCAATGATGGCAGAGCCAAAAGCATGAGCGACAAACCATTTAACGTACTGATTGTCGAAGACGAGGTCAAAATCGCCGAGATTTTGACCGACTACCTGACTCAGGCTGGTTTTGCCGTAACCCACAAAGACACGGGTCTGGGCGTAGTGGAGCTGGTGCGGGCAACGCCACCGGATTTGATACTGCTCGATATAATGCTGCCCGGCGTGGATGGCCTGGAAATCTGCCGTGAAGTGCGCAAATTTAGCGCTGTGCCCATAATCATGGTAAGCGCGCGGGTGGAAGAACTCGACCGCCTGCTCGGGTTGGAGCTCGGTGCCGACGATTACATCTGCAAGCCTTTCAGTCCGCGCGAAGTTGTGGCTCGAGTAAAAGTAGTCTACCGGCGACAAAGACCAGGTCAGACGGCCGAGAGCAGCGAAAAGCTCTTTTATATAGATGAAGAACAGGGTCGCATAAGCGCACGCGGCACGGTACTGGATCTGACTCGCACTGAGTATCGTTTGCTCAAACTACTTATCAGCAGACCGGGAAGAATTTTCAGCAGAGATCAGTTGCTCGACCTCTGCGCTCAACCAAACGAGCCAGCCACCGACCGAGTGATAGACAGCCACATCAAGAATCTACGCAAGAAAGTGGCAAAAGCACTTCCGGATCTGGAAGTGATCCATGCCGTTTACGGTGTGGGCTATCGTTTCGAGGTCCCAGTCTAAATATTAGCCATGGCTAATATGTTTATGACCTTTTGCTAATAAAATGACCGGACGCGCCAGGGGTTACCTTGTTGCGCATCTTGTCATCGACTTCTGCAAGCGGGATATACACATGTCATTTGAAACACAGCAAATTGGAAACAGGTTACTTAGTGCGCAAGTTCTGTCATCCCTGGTGCTTCTCAACCAAATGGCAGCAGCTCCTGCACTTGCATTTGGACAGCCCGGACATGGTTCGTTCGCCGGCGGATCGACAAATCCACATACGCAATTTACTCAAAATGTGCACGCCTTCGCGCCAACAACGTCGAGCTGGCACACAGGTCACAGCGGCGCGCAATTTTTACCGGCCAGCTTCGGCATGGGTGTGACGACTCTTACATCGCAATCGCTTCCCTTGCCGCAAACGAATAACAATGCTCATTCGACAAATGCTTTCTTGTCGAATGGCCACAATGGACATGGGCAGTTTGCCTCCCACCAGTCAACTCTTCAAGCGCAGATGAACACACAGCTGGCAGCCTCTCAGAGCGTCCAACTTGATCTCACTTCGACAAATAGTTCTGTCGTACTTGACGCATCAACCGTTAGAACAGGCTCGGTAACCATTAACGTGGGCGGCACAAGCTCTACGTTTCACGTGGGCGACAAAGTAACTGCCGCTGAACTCGTAGCCATCGAACAAGCGCAAGTCAGAACTGGCCAGACAATACAACTGGACTCTGACGGCCGCGCCACAGGCGGAACATTCTCACTCAACAGCGTCACTAACGCAGCTGGTCTGAACATCACGAGTGTCGTGGTACCAAGCAATGTCACCGCTGTCGACAGAGTAGGCGTCCATTCAAATGTAAATCTCAGCGGCGACCTGATCAACTACGGGTCTATCGTTGAAGTTGGAGGACATGTTGGCGCAAAAGCTAATATTTCCGCTCAAGATATCATCAACGAAACCGGCGGTTTGATCACCTCAAAAATGTTCGGCAAAATCGCCGACCTCAATTTAACGGCCCTGCAAGATTTCACAAATATGGGCACAATCACAAGCTCTGGCAATCTCGGTATAACTGCCGGCGGCACACTAACTAATAGTGGCGTAGCAACTGCGCACAACAATGTCACTCTGCAGTCGACTAGCATTGTAAACAGCGGAACGGTTTCTTCGTCTACGGGTAATATCAATCTCGGCGTAGCCAACGGTTCCGATCAATCGGCAGCCATGAACATCGACAACACCGGCGGCACACTGAGCGCCATGCAGGGTGCCATCAATGTAAGAGACGCTGCATACGTCGGCACGGGCAACACCACTGTCGTCGGCGGCGATTTACTGTCGAAAGAACTAAATCTAAATTCCGGCGCCGGCTTGATCGATGTAAATGTAGACCAATTGACCGGCACAGTCACGTCTGCGGGTGATGCGGTGCACGTGCACGCTGCAACGGACAATCTCGTGATTGGCAAGCAGTGCTTGGTCGGCGACCCGACTTACTACAATGATAGCGGTGATATCACACTGGATGGCAACATCAACGTCGGCGAAGACCTTACAATCATCGCCAGTGGCGATATCCTGTCCACATCCAAGCTGCAGACTATAACTGCCAACGATGGTACAAACGGCAAAAACATAACAATCGTAGCAGGCGCCAATGTCACAGGTGGTGTGGGCGAAACTACAAACACTATTAGCGCCACGCCGCCAGTAGCTGGCAATGCCATCGCCGATGTTTCTTTTACTGGTGCAAGCTCGACCGGCGGAAATATCGATTTCGGTAAGGCTACTCTCCCGTTCAGCATCAATACGAGTTCCGGAAGCGGCAACGGCGGCAATATAACGCTTGCGGCGTACAACGACGGAACAACCCCGATCCCGGCCAAGGGCAGTATTAACATGTCCAATATATCGACGCTCGACGCGTCCGCGAGCACCGGTACCGCCGGCGATGTCACCATCCTCGCCGGAAGCCAATCAGCAAGTTCATTCCTTGGCGCAATAAGTGGTAGAAATGTCACTATTTCCACATCCCAGCCCTCTATTTCCGGTGGTGGCACGATTGTGTTCAACAGTGCCGGTGCGGTCACTAGCGGCAATGCGATTGTCAGAGACCTTTCGGCGCCACTGGGCGATAGAACCGTAACTCTGGCCAACAACATCAACGCTTCCGGCAATGTCGATGTATCGGCAGGCTTTCTCCTCGATGCAGCAAATGTCTCTACGACAACGGGCAGCATATTGATGACGAGCCCAACTCGGATAGACATCAGCGGAATTATTCAAACCACACAGGGTGGAAATATCTTGCTCGTGTCCGGTATGAGTATGTCATCCTACGCCGGTTCCAAAGTAATTACCGATACTGCTTTCAACAACATTGGGGCAGGCTCGATTACGATGGTGGCCGGGGCTGCGTTTACACAATCGTCCACCGATATCACGATTACCGGGCCGTCTAATAGTGGTGGGGATTTAAACCTCGTTAACGCCGCTGGAAGCGGGCGTGGCCCCATCTCCGCCCTTTCGGCCAGAAGTATGGCCTTACAGGGCTTCGGTGGTGCAATCACACTTGTTGCCTATGCGGATCAATTAACTTCTTTGTCCGGCGGCTTAGTCGTTTTACCAAGTGCCGTGACAATTACAACAGCTGGCGCCGGCAGCGGCTCTAGCGGGAACGTTATCGTAGTGGCAAACGGCAAGACGGATGCGATAGGCACTGCCGCCAACCCACTCAATATCGACACCACGGGTGGTTCTAACGGAAGCGGAAATATCACACTGTCTGCTTCACAGGCCAACCAAAATCTATTTGTACTTCCTGGACTTCAATTTGATCCAAATTCATTCCTGGGAGGCACACAAACAGCCGCTATTGACGGCGCGATCCACTTCGGCACCATGAACACCAGCAACGCTTACTTCACCCTTGTGCACGGCGGTCCGTTCGTCGTTCCAACCACTTTACCGTCCAGTTCAAACATCGTCATCCAATCCGCAGGTGATATACAAGCTTTTTCCACATACTCAAGCAATAAGTCCATAGCACTACTCGCCGGACGCGATATACAACTCGGCGCCGACCTGGTGGCGACGGGCGGTATTGCCGTTATTGCCGGCAGGAATATTTCATCATCAACTAACATCAACATATCTACCGCAACAAATGCCGGCGACTCAGGCAGCATTACTGTAGCTGCTGGTGCAGCCTTCACGGTTGCACTCAACCAAATCTTTATTACGGGGGCCTCTGCCACAGGCGGAAGTATTGATTTTAAAGCAGCTCCGGTACTTTCATTGTCCACCGCCACTTCTAACTTTGCCTTGAACAGCGGCAATATCGTGCTCTCCGCCCAGGCAGACAATGTAAACGGTAGCAAAGGCGGCTTTATAACCCTGCCCTCCAATTTGACGGCGAATACATCCGCCTTCGACACACAGGGCGGATACTTCATTGCTGTCAGTGGTGCGAAATCTGGAGTGGGGCTCGACCTTGGAAGTGTTAATACCACCAGTCAAAATGGAGCTACGACGTCTGGCTCGATAACACTCCAGACAGTGACGCCTGCTATAGGCCCACTCACCAACTACATCGTTAATTTGAACGGCTCGACAAATTCGAACAATCCAACAAATTTCAGTGCGTCCGCTGTCAATCCTGCCGATATCCACGCCGGCACACTTACATCCCTTGGTGGATCCATCATCGTAACGGGAGGCGGAAATCTCCAGATTACTGCACTAAATGCCCAGGGCCGCAATAACATCGGACCAGGGGGCGGCTCCAACGGCAGAGGCGGCTCAGTCCAAGTGCGAAATTATTCGGCGACAGACGACCTCGATATCGGCGCCGCTTCTGGAAACAACTACATCACCAGCATTCTGGCAAATGGCGTGGCCGGCGGTATTTCGGCCTCGGGCGGTTCGGTCGATATCTCACTTAATTCAGCCAAAAATCTAGTTATTTCAAACGTAAACGCCATCCAGTTTGACGCCACCTCAGCACCCAGTGGTAAGGGTGGAGACTTAACTCTAACGAACAAACTTGGCACTATTGATTTCGGCCCCCTTACTGGCCTTAACTCCAATAGCAGCAATGCTCCCCAAGGCGGTTCGATTTCGCTGACGGCTAACGATTTCGAATGGGACTCTAAAGGAAAAGGCACACCATTCACTATCAACACGAGCGGCGGTACCAGCGCGGCCGGTAACTTGTATTTTGAAAATCTGGGCACAACTGTTTTCTCTATAGGTCCAGCTACTTCCAAAACGGCCGACTTCACTTTCAAAGCTGAAGGCGGCAATGCCAATGTCACATACTTAAGCAAGAATGCTGCGGTAAATGTGGACGGTGCAGGCTTTGACTTGACGGCTACGAATAGTGGTATCCAGGGCAGCCGACTATTAATAACAGCGCTGGGCATTCACAATTCGTCGGGACCTATAGCGCTTGATGCCAGCTCTACAAACGGAAGTGGTGGCACAATCAATGTACAGGACCTCGCCAACGAAAATATAGTAGTCGGAACGGGCGCGGGCAACTTCATTTTGACTGCGCAGGGCGGAGTCGGCAGCACTTCTGGTGGTAGCGTTTATCTCTCTACTTTAGGCTCATTAACCGTAGATCCAACCCAAATCAAAGTGGGATCAGCAAGTGCAACCGCATTCAATGGTCTCATTTCTCTGACAGCAGGAACAACGCTCCTGGTCAACGGTAACTTCAACTTGGACAACGGACCGACCGGAAAAGGCGGGGACCTGACGCTCATATCAAATTCGGCAACTCCATTTAGCGTTGGCGGAACCAAACTCACGAATGGAATTACAGGAACGATATCGGTGGGAACGGGAACCTCCAGCTCCGTGAATATTCAAAATCTAGGCGGAGCCATCATCAGTAATGACTTCATGGACGCCAAAACAATAAGTCTTTTGGGTTTTGGCCCAGTGACCGTCAACTCGGCGCTCGGCAGCAGCACCACTACAAAAGTGAATCTTATCGCCGGCAACGGCGGTGCGGTAACAGCAACCAAACAGACCATTCAAACACTTAGCGCAAATTTTGGATCAGACACCGGGGCAATAACTGTTTCCAAATTAAATGCGGCCAGCGTCAGTGCGGTCACGGATAAAGCGGCCAAAACGGCTGTCGTAGCTATTACAAACGTCAATACCGTACCACTGGACATCAGCTCCGCGCAGGGCTCGAAAATCACGGTTATAACCCCAGGTAACCTCACCTCATCGGGCACCATTCAAGGCGGGCCGGTGACTCTTACATCCACAGGCAAAACCGGCACCACAATCAATCTCGGCGGAAGCGTCAATTCTACCGGTCTGGTTACGGTGACAGCACCTGGAGCGATCACCTTCGGAAGCAATCTCAACGGCGACCTTGGCGTCAAAGTAGCAAACAAGGATGCCAATGCAAATATTACATTCAAAAATAGCGGCACAATAAATACTCTTGCAACCGGAACAATTACAATCACTTCCGGCGCAGGCTCCATTATTCAAGGCAGCGGCAATGATATGAATGGCGCTAAGACAATAACGCTCACTGCCGCCAAGGGATCAGTGACCCTAGGCGGCGCCGGTCATGGTGCTCTTGCTCCACTGGCGTTAACAGTTTCTGCATTGAACGGCATCACAGTAGTTGGCTCCGTAGTTACAACCAACTCGATTTCACTTAAAACCACCAGCACGGCAGTAAACGGCGGGGATATCATCCTCAACAATTCGCTGAATGCGACCAGCTCTAAGAGTACAGTTACTGTAACGGCCGGCTCGAATAGCGCTATAACCGATGCTGGAGCGCCCTTCAACTTAAACTTCCAGGGCAATGCCGTCACACTAACAGGACCTGCAGGAGTCACACTGAGTAGCTCACAACTGCAGGCCGGCACTAAAGCTGCGACCATTGCGGCGGCCAAAGGCAATGTGAAGGTCGACACCATCACATCAACTTTAGGCAACGTTGCGATTTCAGCGTTAAACGGAATAATCCTGACCGGTCCAATCAATGCGGCTACGACGGTGGTAGTCAAATCAACCAATACAAAGGCCAACGCCGATATTAGCCTTCGTGCCAGCATAACGACAGGCACTACCGGCAGTATCACCATTACCGCACCTACGGGCAGTCAGGTCACAGATTCCAAGGCAAATCCACATCTGACCAGTGGTACAATTACCGTCGTTGGCCCATCGGGGATCAGTTTCAGCGGTGGCACAGAGCTACAGTCCACAAGCAAATCAATCACCCTGACCTCGGCTAAGGGTGCAGTCAATTTAAGCGTGATCGGCAAAGTAACTGCAGCAACAAATCTGGCAGTATCGACTCTCAACGGCTTGACGTCATCGGCACAGGTGCAAGCTGTAACAGGCATTACGGTAACGGCAACTGACAAAACAAACGGCAATCTCACTATTTCAAACACCTTCAAGTCGACTGGCGTAGGCTCAAAAGTAACACTTACAGCAAACGGTACAGGCGGACTCTCATCCGGCGGTCAGCTTTCTTCTGATGGCCTCTTTACCGTCAAAGCTGCAGCAGGGCCCATCACGTTAAATGGCTCCAGCATCCAATCAAATAGTGGTGCGATCAGTCTCACCGGAGTCGATTACGATGGCACTCAAGGTGGTTCCTCCGTGCACGCACAAACCACTATCGCTATCGTCGGCACGGGCAAAGGCGCAGCCAACTTTGTAAAAACCGGCAATACAGCGACAAATAACGGTCTGATATCTG
>Ga0105248_10006066_pt1 | contig 13266 bp, 11 predicted proteins | sample KBSS34metaG_FD_81524 | JGI IMG/M metagenome (GOLD analysis project Ga0105248, IMG submission 81524) | Switchgrass rhizosphere microbial communities from Kellogg Biological Station, Michigan, USA - KBS S3-4 metaG | ecosystem: Host-associated > Plants > Roots > Rhizosphere > Soil | place... | reverse complement strand
GGTGTAGGCATTGAACTCCGACCCCTCTTCGTCAGGTATCGCAGCACCGCCGAGCGGCCCCTCTTCGAGGGAAATCATGATCGCCATGCGGCAGAGCAAATTGGGCGTGATACCGGTACGTTGGCGAAGAGAGCGCAACTTGCTCGTCGCGTCGCTTGAGATCCTAAGCTTGCTGTAGTGCATGGATCCCCCTGTCGGCTTCGGCCCCAAAATAGCCGTTGGAAACAATCGTCCGCCCGGATTCATGGTCATAATCCAGCCTAAACGCATGGGACACACTCGGCGCCAAGTCGCGCGTCAAGGTCTCGTCGATCTCGGTGTCCGTCGACAGCAGGATCACTTGGTGCGAAGCGGCAGGAAAATAACGATCTATCAGCTTCGTGCGATGCTCCGAATCCAGCCGGGCAAGCGGTGTGTCGATGATCATCGGCAATGGGCGCCCGCTTGTCCGCGCCAGCGCCCAGAGCATCGCGATGGCGTAAATCTGTTTTTCTCCCGCAGACAAGGCCGACTTCGGGATTTCCTTGCGCAGCCGGTCGATCAGCGTCGTTGCGAATGTGTCCGGATCGATCCGGACATCGACTATAAGATCGACCTTACGGGCAAGCCGGTTGAAACAGCTGACGAACTCGGTGCGGAGCTGTTCGAGCTTGTGATCGAGCAAGCGCTTCTCATAGGAAGCTAGCGCCTGCGCGGTCCGGGCCGCAAGCTCGGCGCGCTCGATCGCCTTGGCTGATCCGGCCTGCTCATCCTCAAGGCGTCGGCGTTCCCTATCGAGCGTGACCATCTGCCCCCGCAACAATTTGAGTTCTTCTTGGCGCGCGTTGAGCGCTGCCTCAGTCGCGCCGACTTTTTGCTCCGCCAGTCGAAGTTCATCCAGGAGTACGCCGGCCGCTGCAGTGTCCGCGCGAGAAAGCGCGATATCCAGAGCGCGCACCTTGGCCGTCAGTGCGTCGAATTCCTTCAACAGGCCGCGGGCGCGCGGACGAACATCCGCCTCGACTTCGGCAAGTCGGCCCAGCGTCGCGGCACCGTCCCCGACTTCCCGAAAGGCGGAATGGCCTTGCGTTTTATCGTCGGGCTGTACTTGCGCGTCGAAGAAATCCTTCAGATCCGCCCAGTGCCCGGAATTCCATTTCTCTTGCCGCTGTACGGTCTTGTCGGCGCGCCATGCCGCCAACAGACTACGGACGAGTGTAAGCGAGCCCTGTTCTCGGTCTGGCGAATTGGCCTGCGCCAATGCCGCATGGAAGCCGGTTACCAGCTTTGGCGCAAGGGCGAAGGGCAGTAGCTTGTTCGACATGTCCCGCAATTCGTGCTCGCAGCGCGTGATCCCGCGCTTGGCTTCGTCGCGTTCCGCCTCCGTCCGGGCTCGATGTAATGCAACGTCGCCCCCTTCCGCGACGAACTGTCGGCGCACCCGTTCGGCTTGGCGCGCCTGAGAGTCACGCGCCGAAACGAGCTCGGCCACTGCATCGCCAGCCTCCTCGACACGCCGGCTGGCAGCAATGATCTCGCGGTTGACCGCCTCCAGCTTTGCAGTTGCGGCCCCATCGTCGTCGCGAAGATGCCGCGCTAAGTAGAGACCGAGATCGGCACGTAAGCGGCCGACTAATTCGATCCCGAGCAATCCACGCACCGCTTCGGCAAGGTGCTCGTTCTCCGCTTCGCCATCGGCAATTTCACTTATCTTTTCACCGTCGAAGAAGAAGAGCTGCGACACGCCGGGCGGGATCAGCTCTTGTAGGAAATAGTGCCATTCCTCACGCGGGACCGAAGTAACGGCCTCGCCATCTTTTTCGAGCAAAAGGTTCTCGACGACACTTTTGCCGCGAACAGACCATTCGCGGCGAACGCGATAACGGTGAACAACGCCGGCTTCGGCATAGTCGAACTCCAGGCCGACCGCGGCGGCCATCGCAACAGCGGCGCGGTTGATCCGGTCGCGTAGATAAGATTCATGCTCCGACTGGGCAACGCGCGCACCAAGGGCGCGACGTCCGTATAGCGCCAGACGAACTGCTTCGAGCAAGGTTGTCTTGCCCGCACCGTTTTTGCCTCCAACCAGTACGATCGGGCAGGCTTCCCCACATCGGCTACGCGGCACGAGGTCAATTTCCGTCGTACCGGCATAAAGGCCAAAATCCTCGAGGACGACATTCCGCAAGATCATTCGGCTTCACCTCGGCGTGCTGCGATCGACGCGAGCGCCCCTTCTTCGTCCTCTTCGAACTCGGCACCATCCAGTTCGACAGCGCTTTGACCAATAAGTCGCTCGGCCAGGACGACGTCCAGGGCGCGCCATTCCTGCCGGAATAGATCCTCGATTCGGGTGTGAACCGCGTGACGCCGTTTTAGCCCGTGCGCCGCGCGCTCGACATCTAGCAGCTTGATGACCAGCTCGGTCGGCACCTCGTGATCGGCGCAGATCGCGTCGAGAAGCTCGCCGTCATTGGCGTTGAAGGTGACAGCATCCTCCGCAATCCAGTTGAGATCGCGGCCGAGAACCTCACGTACGATCTGCGGCACCGAGTCCGCCCAGTCGCCGCGCTCGGCGCGCCAGATCCGCCGGATTTCATGCAGCTCGGCATCATGGACGAGAAGGGTCTCGTCGCCCGGAGGAGCTTCACGCTGGACACGGATCTGGGTTTCGAGCAGCCGGCGCAGGAGCGTCTTGCAGAAATCCAGCGTATAAGGTCCGGGCACCGGCGTATCAGTGCCCTTAATGAAGGAGACCTGCCCACTGCGACGCCTGAAGTCGCGATAGAGTTTCTTCTTTTCGGGCGCCTGGGTTTCGGCCAGTAGGTCGCGGAATTCGAGTAGCGGCTCAAGCCAGTCCTCGCCTGAGTCGATCATCGCTTCCATTGAACGATCGCGCTCGACCACAGTGCAGACCCAACACCCGAACCGTGAGTTCCCACAGCTCGGCGTCGTGGTATCGACCACCAACGGGCACTCCCCCGCTTGGGCGTTGCGGTACATCGCGACAAGATCGCGATTGTCATTCCCCCAAGGCGACGGGTTTTGAAGCAGATAGGTCCAGACGTCGTCGGTCGTGAGCGCCTCGATTGGCCCGTATACGAAAGCGTTAAGGAGCGAAGAATGGCGCGAAAGCGGCGATCCCTTGATACGGTGGAATGACATGACCTGCGCGCGGGTCGCGCTTTCCGACGACCGGACGCCCAGGATCATCACGACCTCGCCGAAATCGGCAACCTTGGATTTGATGAAATCGTTGGCGGGCTCGATCTTGAGCCGCTCGGTGCACCAGCGGAAGCGCCGCGACGGTGCCGGATATCCCCGGCCGATCATGTTCACCCAGAAGCTGCGATCGACCGTCGGCATGACCTTTTCGGTTTTGATCGGCAGGCCCTGTTCGGCGGCGGCCTTCTCAATCCGCTCCAGCGTCACGTCGATATAGCGGACGATGACCGGCGTTTCGACCAGCGTATCGGAACTGATCACGTATATTGGCTTCTGGCGCTGCTCAGGCGGCAGGGCCAGGAGCGCCTTCCAGACCATCTGCAACGCACAGGTCGAGTCCTTGCCGCCCGAATAGCCGACCACCCAGGGTCGATTGTCCGACAGATAGACTTGCTGGATTTCGCGGTAGCGGTCGTCCAGGCCGTCACCGTCGAGCACGGAAGTTCGCGCCATCAGCCGACCACCTTCAACTGCACATTGTCGGTTGGCGCGTAAAGATCCTCTACGCGCTGACCTTCTTGGTTGAGCGGGAGGCCAAGCGCGCGCACGATCACGTTGGTCACCAACGTGACATTGTTTTTCGACTTATTGACCTTGCCCGCCACCAGAGCGCGGTTATCCCACAAGGTGCGATTGGCCCGCGCCCAGTCGATTGCGCGCAGCTTGGCCAGTCGCTTGGCCCAGTCTCGCGGATGCGCTTTGATTAACTGCGCGCCAGCCTTTGCAATCGCCAGCACTGCGACACCATGCGCGTGGATATAGTCACGGCGGAGTTCGAACGAGGAGACCTCGCGCGACCCGACACGCTGCCAGTCGGGCATCTGGGCGATGACCGCGTTCCAGAAGGCAACCGCCAGCGCCTTGTCGTCGGCATCGATGGTTCCCGACTTCGGCTTGCCAATCAGCTCCCCGGTCGCTTGATGCAGACTGCTCAGCGTGAAAAACTTGATCGAACGGTTGGAGATGCTGGTGCCATCATAGCACGTAAAATCGCGCAGCAGCGGGATCGCCTTGACGACGTCGCGCGACAGGCCGGACAGGGCGTCGCGGTGGTTATAGAGGATCTTAATCGATTTCGTGGGCCGGACAGCATGGATGTTGAGATCCGCAAACATCTGCTGTGACCGGTGCAGGCCCTTGTCGACGAAGACAACCACCGAGATGGTCTCATCGCCAAGCGTCGGCCGCTCTCGGATCGCCTCCTCAATCGCAGCGCGTCGATGCTGCCCGTCATTGATCAGTATCGTCGCGCCCATGTCGATCCGCAGCTGGCCGACCTTGCGTAACGGGCCTTCGGTGGCTGCCGCCTCGAACTCGATCTCGCCGTCGATCGAGGCGCAGAGCGAGGAGAGGATATATTCGCTGGCATTGCTGGTGATGTAGTTAGCGATCGCAGGGACACGCGCCTTGTTGAGGACGCGCTGCGCCCGCAGCTCGGCCGGCATGGCCTCATCGTCGAATTTGAAGAGCCGCGGCACCACCTTGAGGGGCACCATGATCACATAATAGGCGCTGCCCGCTTGGACGCCCCGAATGGCAGTAAATTCTAGGCTGTTGCCGTCCATCGAAATCGTCCCACGTGAGGACGAAATCCTACTCGGCCACCAACATGGAAGTCAATTGCTGATAATTGGAAGTGTATTTTTTCTATCAATTTCACTTCCAACTTTTAGCCCAACGTCCCTGTAGCATGGCATCAGGCGGACGCGAATGGCCATCTTGGTAGTCCGGACGCCGGCCGAATGACTTCTACCACCTTCGTCAGGATGTCCCAGCGGGTCGCCCATGGCTGTCAAAGCCGCGCTGTGCCAAGATGGCTCGAACAATTGACACAAGGCGAACGGATGGAAGAAAGCGAGCATTCAGAAGGATATCACCGCCTGCAGGTGTTTCTCGATCAGAAGATGTCGATGAGCCACATCTACCAGCCGGTAATGCTGAAGACCCTGCTCGCGCGCGACGGGGTCGCGTCTCGACGTGATATTGCCGCCGCCTTCCTCGCCGAGGATCAGAGCCAGCTCGAATATTATGACGAGATCGTAAAGCGCTATCCGACCCAGACACTGAAGCGGCACGGGATCGTAGAGCATGACCGGGGCCGATATTCGCTTTGCGATATTTTCAGGGCAATCGGCGACGGTGAGCGCGCCGCGTTGATCGCCCTGTGCGAGGCGAAGCTGGCCGATTTTGTTGCGCGCCGTCAGCAGATGGTTTGGAAGCACCGCTCCCAAAATTTCGATCCCATCCCCGGCTCGATCCGCTGGCAGATCCTTCGGCGCGCAATGGGGCGCTGTGAAGCGTGCGGCATCAGCGCGACCGAGCGCGCGCTACATGTCGATCATATCATTCCGCGCTCGTGGGGCGGTTCAACCGATATCTCCAACTTTCAGGCCTTGTGCAGCACCTGCAACGTCCAGAAGCTCAATGGCGACGCGACCGATTTTCGGGGCGCGGCGGAGGCGCTTGCCCACAGGGCACCGGACTGCCCGCTATGTGATGCACACCCTGTGCAGGTGACGGCGGAGAATGCGCTCGCACGGGCTTTGCCCGTCGCGGGAGAAGCCGGCTGCTTCGACATCGCTCCCAGGCGCCACGGTGCCAGCTATTTCTCGCTGTTTCAGCCGGAACTGAACGCGATCCGCGCGCTGGAACTCGGGCTCGCCGACAAGGCAAGGTCGTGGGGGCTCAACGGCCGCTCCGCGTCGATTTCCATCGTCGCGTCGGGCCAGTCGGACCATTGCGTGATGCGCTGCCAGTTTGAGCGCATCAGTTGAAAGAGGGGAAACGATGGCGATCAACGCGGTGACCGACGAGCAGGCGAAGGCGTTGCAGCTGGCGGCCTATAATCAGAATTGGGAGACTTTCCGGTCGCTCAACGCGCTCATGTGGCAGATTCCGCTGATCGCTATGACGCTGACCGGCGGACTCTGGTTCGGCGTCTCTACCGTTAAGGACATGCCCTATTTCGCGGCGGGCCTTCTGTTCCTCGCCGGTTGCGGCAATATCGGGCTGATGCTGACCTTGCGCCGGCTCCGCTACATCATGGCCCAATATCTCGACTGGTCTAAGACGACCTATGCTCCGGGCCATGTTTCAGCGCCGGGCACTTCTTGGTTCACCGGGAACGAGACGGTGCGTCGGATCTTCCAGGTGCTGCTTGGATTGGCGGCGCTCATCAGCTTCGTGCTACTCGTGGTGACGATGACATCAGACAAAAATTCTCAAACCGACCGGGCCGGCAATCAGGCAATCGCCTATTATGATCGTCATGCCGTCGAGCTCGCCGACAGTTATGAAGGCATCTCCTTCGAGAACACTCACCCGGCATTGGCTCAGGTGCTAGTCGGCAAGCCGCCGTTGCGCATTCTCGATGTCGGTTCCGGCACTGGCCGCGATGCGGCGGCGATCGCGCGGCTGGGTCACCACGTGGTCGCGGTTGACCCCTCCGCGAAAATGCTGAAGCTGGCGCAAACGCTTCATCCGGATCATCGGATCGCGTGGTTGTCAGACGCGCTACCTGATCTAGCCAAGGTTCAGGGCCGGACTTTCGACATAGTGTTGCTGAGCGCCGTCTGGATGCATATTCCGCCGGGCGGCCGGCCCAACGCGTTTCGTCGCATCGCTTCGCTGATCGTTTCGGGCGGAAGTATCTATATAAGCCTGCGTATGGGGCCAGGAGATCCGGCACGGGGCATCTGGCCGGTCGATGCCGAAGAAGTTGGCAGGCTGGCCACCGCGCAGGGATTCAAAGTTACGAACTTAGGTGCCCAGCCAGACCTGCTCGGCCGAGCTGAAGTCAGCTGGCAGACCTTACTCATCGGCCGGCCCTGAGCTGCACATAAGCAGAAGCACGATTAAACGTCTGCCTGGCGCAGGCGGGCTACGCGATCTTAGTCGGGAGCTTGATTTTCGCGGCTGCCTCACCGGTGACACTCGAAATGTCGGCACGGAGCGCCGCAACAGACACGTTACCCCCATTCTTTCCAAGCATGTAGAGCAGGATGCGCCTCACAAGGGCCTGGCGTTTTAAATTGAGCGTCCCTGACGATGGATCCCACAGCAAGCCTTTGTACGGAGCGGCGTTCAGGTTTCTCGGAAGCTTGCCCAACAGTTTGGCCGCTTCGTCCAGGCTCACATTCTTGACCAAAACCTCGGTAATCAATGCGAACATCGTGAGCCCGACGGGCCGGAAGAGAATGCTCCCTCCTTTGGCATGCCGGTTGGCCGCAACGATCGGAGCACCATTTGCCGCTTTGAAAAACGCGCCCAGTTCAGGCACCGCTGCTGAAAGAAGAGTGAAGTATTTTGAAGAAAATTCGTAATAGTCATCCAAATCACTTTCGCTTGGACGCTGGTAAGAGAGATCCTTTATCGATTTTTTCTGCATAACCTTCGAGAACAGGATTGTCAAAACGTCGTACAAGTTTTGAATTGTCGTGAGATGCGTATCATTGGTGGCCGGCAGGTTCGGTGAATCGATTACCAAGATGCGTTTATCGCTGAATTTTTTGTCCGTCTCTATGAATCGTCTAGCGGTAATCGCCATTACATCTGCCTCGTCCAAGGCAATTGTCTCGCTTTTGTTCACAGGCTTTGCAGTCTTGTTCAGGGTCGTGAACAGCGCCCGCGTTCGGCGCATTCCGAGGGCATCGTTCTTGTGTGAGACAAAAATTACCGAGACCTCGTCATCGTTCAATTCCGTGTCAGCGGCGACCGCCTTTTGGATGCCCGCAAGCCTGTGTTGCCCGTCCAGCGCGAACAGAAGTTCATCGCCCGTAAAACTGAGAAATCCAAGGCTGGCGATGGCGTCCTTCGAGACATCCTTGACGTCGAAGTCCTTGTGCTGAGGCTTGATCTCGTCGAGGGCGTGCCAAGCCGGATCGCCGCCGTACACCGCTACTACCAGCGAATTGAAAAACCGCTCCGAGTTGGTGTTCAAATACGCAGCGATGTCGTCGGCACGTTCGTCCTTGAGTTTCCTTTGGATGAGGTCGGAAAGCGCCTTGCTTGCGTGAATTTGGTCGGCGAATTTCACGCGCGTGGCCAGCTCCTTAAGGCTGATCAAACATGAGTAATACGCCCAGTCACCAAACAAGCCGCGTAGTGCTGGAAGGAAATGTCGCTTCATGGTGGCTCCTAATTTGCTCTTAGGACGCGCACGAGCTGTCGAACCTCGGCTGAGAAGTCCTGCGTCACATAGGGTGGTATGATGGCATCATTCAGAGCCGTTTCCGCGGCGCCGAGATCGAAGGCAGCGTCGACGGGCGCAAAGTGGAAGAAGATGTCATCCTTCCATTTGTTTAGCATCGACCAAATCGAGAAGCGCTTTGGGCGACGTTGGTCGCGCAGGTAATCTCCATAACGATCAAACAAAGTTCGATCAGATGCCACCTCGCCGGTGACGCCGCCGTACATAACATATCCATGCGGCGGCAGGGCGATGGGTAGAATCCCGTGGTTTTGGAATTGTACGACAAAGGCGTAGATTCCCCGCTGCTTGGGGACATCCTCGCGGTTTGCAATCGTAAACTGAACAGAATCCCAAGCCAAAGGCACTGCAGGCGTAAAGCTTCGCCAACGATCAGGCATGAGCAACACGTTCTGTTGAAATCTCTTCAACTGATCCAAGTTGCTGTCGAAGTCGATCGGCACGGCCATCAGCGGAGGCCATCCGATAGCATTGCAGGCGAGACGCGAAACCTCTGCTTCCGCTGGACGTCGTCTCGGATCGCAGCGTGGTCCTCATTGGCTTTCTGAATCAAGCGACCCCCACCGCTAATGCTGTTCGAGAGCAGGATTAGCCGATAGCCACGTCGAGACAAGCACAGTCTGAACCAGAGTGGTCCATGGTTCAAAACCCGTGCGCTCCCCAACTGGGCGCCCGGTTTCTGGCTATCATCAACCAGGCGTCGATTGAAGGGTATGTCGGCCAACACTGAATGTCCCTAAGTAGGCCCCTAGGTTCCCCAGAGAGTGCCTGATCAAAACATGTGGAACGGCAGAATTTAAAGGCCAAACCCGCACAGGCTGATTCTTGTGCGGGCGGGAGCCCGCATGACACCGACCAAGCTACTTATCGGCCAGATCTTGATCGTCTTCGCGATCGTTCTCATGGGCATCTGGGGCGCAACCCAATGGGCGGCGTCCGCCCTAGCCTATCAGCCGCAGTTGGGAACGCCCTGGTTCTCGCCGCTCGGTCGCCCGATCTACCACCCTTGGGCACTGTTCCTGTGGTGGTTCGAGTTCGATGCCTACGCCCCGCGCGTCTTTGACGAAGCAGGCGCGATTGCCGCCGCGAGTGGCCTGGTTGGATGTGGCGCGGCCATCTTCGGATCGCTGTGGCGCGCGCGGCAGCTCCAGAACGTGACCACCTACGGCTCGGCACACTGGGCATCCGCTGCCGACATTCGCACCGCGGGGTTGTTCGGCGAAACTGGCGTCTTCCTCGGCCGCGACGGCAAAGACTATCTCCGCCACAACGGTCCCGAGCATGTCATTGCGTTCGCGCCAACTCGATCGGGCAAGGGTGTTGGCCTGGTCGTCCCGACCCTGCTCGGATGGACCGGCTCGACGGTCATCCACGACATCAAGGGCGAGAACTGGCAGCTGACCGCGGGGTGGCGCGCACGTTTCTCGCATTGCCTGCTGTTCAATCCGACCGACGTCCGCTCGGCGCGCTATAACCCGCTGCTCGAGGTTCGACGCGGCGACTTCGAGGTCCGCGATGTTCAGAATATCGCCGATATTTTGGTCGATCCAGAAGGGGCGCTCGAGCGCCGCAACCACTGGGAAAAGACGTCGCATTCACTGCTTGTCGGCGCGATCCTGCATGTTCTCTATTCGGAGCAGGACAAGACGCTCGCCCAAGTGGCGACCGTCCTCTCCGATCCGCAACGACCGTTCACCGCCACGCTGAGCCGGATGATGACCACCAATCATCTCGGCACCGACTATGCGCCTGTCGTCCATCCGGTCGTCGCCTCCGCGGCCCGCGAACTGCTCAACAAATCCGACAACGAGCGTTCGGGCGTGTTGTCGACCGCGATGTCGTTTCTCGGCCTCTACCGCGACCCGACCGTCGCCGCGGTCACGTCCAGCTGCGACTGGCGCATCGCCGACCTGGTCGACGGCACATCGCCGGTCTCGCTCTATCTGGTCGTGCCGCCGTCGGACATCAGCCGCACCAAGCCGCTGATCCGGCTCGTGCTCAACCAGATCGGCCGCCGGCTGACCGAGCATCTCCATGCCGACAACGTGCCCGGCCGGCACAAATTGCTTATGATGCTCGACGAGTTTCCAGCGCTCGGCCGACTTGATTTCTTCGAGACGAGCCTGGCTTTCCTCGCCGGTTACGGTGTCCGCGCCTTCCTGATCGCGCAAAGCCTCAACCAGATCGAGAAAGCTTATGGCGAGCACAACGCCATTCTCGACAATTGCCACGTCCGGGTGGCTTTCGCCTCGAACGACGAACGCACCGCAAAACGAATCTCAGATGCGCTCGGCACCGCGACCGAACAGCGCGCGATGCGCAACTATGCTGGACACCGCCTCGCGCCGTGGCTTTCCCATGTCATGGTCAGCCGTCAAGAGACTGCCCGCGCACTGCTGACCCCGGGCGAAGTCATGCAGCTGCCGGCGACCGACGAGCTTGTCCTGATCGCCGGCACGCCGCCGATCCGGGCGAAGAAGCTGCGCTATTTCGAGGACCAGACCTTTACCGCACGGGTACTCCCGGCGCCGGTTCTCGCCGAGGCTGGATATGCCGACCGGCCCGTCCCGCGCGCCGATGCCTGGTCCGGCATCGTTCGCGGCGCCGACGCACGTCTCGTAGCCACCGACGAACCCGCTGAAGAGGATGGCGCCAGCGGCGGCCTCGAGCAATCCCGCCATCCGGGCCACGAACTCGATCCGCCGATCGCACCCGAGCCGGTCACGGCCGATCCGCTCGGCCTTGGCGACGACGAGACCGACCCCGCCACCGACAAACGCGCGATGGATCAGGCGCGGGCGATAGCTCGCACGGCCTACGGCGTCGATGCCGGGCGGACCCCCACCCAAGACATGCTGCCGGGGTTGTGATCATGGCTGCTCAGAAAATCCGCCATCAGCTCTTCCTGTCGAAAACGGTCAGCGATCGTCTCGAAGCCCTGGCCGCGAAGCCGGGCGCCTCGAAGTCGGCGATCCTTGCCGACGCAGTCACCGCCTGGCTCGACCGCCGCGCGGGCAACGAACTCGACGACCGGTTTGGCCTTCGCCTGGATCGCATGACGACGGCGCTCGGCCGGATCGAGCGCGACGGCCATATCCTGCTCGAAACGCTTGCCCTGTTCGTCCGCTACGAGCTCGCAATCCACGCGCCGCTCGCCGAGAATGACCAGGCGGGCCGGGCGATCGCGCGGGAGCGCTTCGAAGCCTTCGTCGCTCAGGTTGGCAAGCAGATATCCGGCGGCCGGCGGTCGATTGCCACCGACGCGGAGCGCGACCAGTGATCGGCTCGACATCCGCCGACCGCCGTCGCGCGATGCTGCGCACTGCCATGGGGCCGGAGATCGCTGCGGCTCTCGCCGATGCGCAAGTCATCGAGATCATGGTCAATCCCGATGGCGCGTTACGCATCGACCGGCTCGGCGAAGGGCGTAGCGATACCGGCACGCGGCTCGACCCGACCGAGGTCGAGCGGATCATCCGCCTCGTCGCCAGCCATGCCCGTGCCGAGGTCCACCCTCAGGCTCCCATCGTGTCGGCGGAACTGCCGCCGCATATCGAAGGACGGGCCGGCGAACGGTTTGAGGGCGTCTTGCCGCCGGTCTCGACGGCACCCTGCTTCTCAATCCGCAAGCCCGCCGAACGCATCTACACTTTGCTCGACTATGTGACCGACGGGATCATGTCGCCCGAAGCCGCTCGGCTGCTAAGCCTCGCCGTAGTCGATCGCCGCAATATCCTGATCGCCGGCGGCACCAGCTCGGGCAAAACAACGCTCGCCAATGCGCTGCTCGCCGAGATGGCCCATCTCGATGAGCGGGTGATCCTGATCGAGGACACGCGAGAGCTGCAGAGCTTGGCGCCCGATACCGTGGCGCTGAGGACGCGACCAGGCAGCGTCAGCATGGCCGATCTCGTGCGTTCAACGCTGCGCCTGCGCCCCGACCGGATCATCGTCGGCGAGGTCCGCGGGCGTGAAGCGCTCGACATGCTCAAGGCGTGGAACACAGGACACCCCGGCGGCATCGCCACGGTTCACGCCAACAGCGCGACCTCGGCACTCTACCGCATCGAGCAGCTGATCCAGGAAGCCGTCGTAACTGTGCCGCGCCGGCTCATCGCCGATGCGATCGACATCATCGTCTTCATCGCCGGCCGCGGTCTCGCGCGGCGGGTCGAGACGATCGCCCGCATCGCCGGCGTAGATCCCGACGGTGGCTACGCCGTCATCGACGTCACCCCAACCCCTGAAATCCAAGGAGCATGATCATGCGCATAACCAGACTTCGCCGCTCATCCTTGCTGATCGCGACCGCGCTCGGCCTCACCATCAGCCTGGCGGCCCGCGCCCAAGCCGCCGGCACCGGCATGCCGTGGGAACAGCCGCTCGAGCAGGTGCTGGAATCGGTGCAGGGACCGGTCGCGAAGATCATGGCGGTGATCATCATCATCGTCACCGGCCTGACGCTTGCGTTCGGCGAGACCGCCGGCGGCTTCCGTCGCCTCATCCAGATCATCTTCGGGCTATCGATCGCCTTCGCGGCATCGTCATTCTTCCTGAGCTTCTTCAGCTTCGGCGGCGGAGCGCTGATCTCGTGAGCCGCAATGGTGAGCATATCGACGGCTTCGAAGCCCCGATCCACGGAAGCCTCGGTTCGCCGATCCTGCTCGGCGGCGCGCCGCGCGCCATCGCGATCGTCAACGGCACGATCGCCGCGGCAATCGGGCTCGGTCTGCAACAGTGGCTGGCCGGCCTGCTCGTCTGGGCGGCGGGGCACAGCCTCGCCGTGTTCGCCGCCCGCAAGGATCCCGATTTCGCGCCGGTGCTGCTCCGGCATCTGCGCCAGAAGGGCTATC
>Ga0105248_10006064_pt1 | contig 13269 bp, 15 predicted proteins | sample KBSS34metaG_FD_81524 | JGI IMG/M metagenome (GOLD analysis project Ga0105248, IMG submission 81524) | Switchgrass rhizosphere microbial communities from Kellogg Biological Station, Michigan, USA - KBS S3-4 metaG | ecosystem: Host-associated > Plants > Roots > Rhizosphere > Soil | place... | reverse complement strand
CCTCAGCCGTACAGCCGCAGGTCACTCCCACACCTTCCGGCGCAACCCGGCCCAACTTCGGCTCAGTACCTGGCCCAAGCGCTGAAGGATCAGCGAATGCGGCGCTCAACCAGATGAAGAGCTCGCAGGATGCTGCCCTGGCCCCTCCACCCACGAGCGGACCTCCCGGAGCTCAGCCTCCAACTCCACCCGGACCGGCTGGGAACGTTAATCTCATGCTCAATCTGCCGGCTTCAGTGATCAATGGAACCTCCTTCCAGGTGCCCGTGGTCCTCACCGGCGGCACGGATGTGGCGGCGGTTCCGCTGCAGGTTCAATACGATCCGGCCAAGCTGTCGCTCGTGAACGTTGGCGATGGGGATCTGCTGAACCGCGATGGCCAGGTGGTCCAAATGGCCCATCGGGACGATGGCCCCGGGAACATCACTCTGAACGTTTCCCGCCCCCCTGGAGCCTCCGGCGTGAGCGGTGCGGGGGTCGTCTGCGTCCTTACATTTCAGGCGAAGGCCTCAGGGCCGACCAACCTCAGCATCACACGTGGCGGGGCGATGAACAGTGCCGGCAAACCATTGCAGGCTCAAACCTCCCAAGCCACGCTGAATGTGAACTAGGAGCTTTGAATCCATGAAGGCGCATCGGCGAACCCGGAGAAATTCGGAGCGCGGCCTCACGCTGGTCGAACTGATCGTCACCGTGGCGATCCTGTCGATCCTGGCTTCGGCAGCTATTCCCATTGCGCGATTCAAGGTCAAACGGGATAGGGAACGCGAACTGCGGCGCGATCTTTGGGAAATGCGCGACGGCATCGACCACTACAAAGATGCTGCCGACAAAGGCGCAATCCAGACCAAGGTGGATAGCCAGAATTATCCTCCCGACCTGGAAACGCTGGTAAATGGGGTTGATATTCAGGGCAAAAAGGTGAAGTTCCTCCGCCGGATACCAACGGACCCAATGACCGGGAAAGCTGAATGGGGTCTGCACTCCATGCAGGACGATCCAAAATCGGATTCCTACGGCGGTCAGAGCGTCTTTGATGTGTACTCAAAATCCACCGGGACGGCCCTGGACGGAACGAAATACTCAGATTGGTAGATTCCGTTTCAATCGCCGCCAGGGGCTCATCCGAGGTAATGACCTGCGGTGGATGAGATGGGGCCAAACACCAATAGATGTAGGAGAATAGAGTCAGCTATGCGCAGCAACAGGAAAAACGAAGCCGGCTTCACGCTGATGGAGTTGATGATCGTCATGATGATCATCGGCGTGCTGACGACTCTCGCCATTCCCAGCTTCGTCGGCGCCATTCGCAATGCGAGGGAAGCCGTCCTGAAGGAAGATCTGCGCGTAATGCGATCTGCAATTGACTCCTACACCATGGACAAGCAAAAGGCTCCCCAGTCGCTTGAGGACTTGGTGCAGGAGGGATACTTGAAGGTCATCCCAGAAGATCCAATGACCAAGGCGCGCGACACCTGGAACACGGACACCAGCGATGCTCTACACTCGCTCGATCAGACCGACCCGGGAATAGACGACGTGCACTCCGGCTCTCAGGAGACAGGATCCGACGGACAGCCTTACTCCACTTGGTAGTTGCGAGGGAAAATGGCTCGAAGGACGATTGGCTCTTTGCTGTTCGTGTGGTTGATTGCGCTGTGCGGCACTCTATTAGGCCAGGAAACCAAGACGATTACGCTCAAGGTTTTCGACGGCAAGACCGGACACCCGATCATGGCCACCGGATACCAGGTTCGCGCTGACCATCTCAAGGCGGTTCACAACGACTGGGTGAAACAAAACGACGACGGCTCTGCCGATTTGACCATCCCTTCGGACGTTCACGAGATTTCAATTCACCTTGCCTACGACAACTCGATGGACATCTACGTCAACTGCGACGCGCAGAAGAACACCTTCGGGGACGTCTGGTATCTTGTTCCGCAGATCATGTCAGAAGGCATGGTCATGGCCAACGGATGCGGCCACGCCAAAGTGAATGAAAAGTACAAAACCACCGCGCTTCCCGGCGAACTCATCATGTTTGTGCGCGAAAAGAACTGGTTCGAACGCGGGAAGGACTAAGATAATGTCCCGTGCTGCCTGAAATCACTGCTCTCGATCCTGCATCTCCGGTGCTCAGAGCTTATTCCTGTTATCGCAGCCTCATCGATGCGGCCGGAACCGCTCTCCTTCCTGATCCCGGCTTCGGCGGCAAGCTGCTCTATGCGGGCGAAGTCGACGAAGAAGGCCGTGCCATCACGATTGCAGGGAATGTAGCGGGCTGTGCAACCCTCACAGCGACCGCCGATCCAGCAGATCAAAAACGAGCTGTTCGCGAGAGCATCGTCGATTTCTTTGTAAACTCTCTCGACGAAGCCCTTCGCATCCTTAAGAACGAAATCCGCAAGCGTGCGACCGTTGCAGTCTGTGTCGACCTATCGACAGACGAAATGGAACGCGAGATGCGCGAACGCGGTGTTCTGCCCGACCTCAAACGGGCAGACGCCCTTGAGAAGCAGTTCAATGTGTGGGCTGCTCGCAATGTGTGGCGTACTCAGGGCGAACCGATGCAGGCTGCCGCCACCGTGGCCTGGGCCGTAGATTCCCTTCCGGCAAAGTGGCTTCCCAGATTCGATGCGATTGCTCTAGAGTGCCTTCAACCGGGAGACGTCTGGAATCGCCGCTGGATCGAACGCTCGCCACGGTATCTGGGCAGAGCCGCCTCGAGTCTTCGTGTCGTATGCGCCGATCGCGAATTCGCGGCTCACTTCGTGGAGATATCGCGGATCGCTGTCAAAAACGGAGACATCAACACCGCGGCAATGATCTGGGTTGCATCCGAAGGTGGTCCAGAAGCGTTCAAGCTTCAACCAGCACAGCAAACGTCCAGCTAATCCTCCAGCGCCGCCACCCGATTCCAAAGCTCCTTAATCCCTACGTTCGTCTTCGCAGATACCGGCAGCACCTCGTCCAGTCCAAACTCCCGCTTGATTGCAGCCAGGTTCTTCGTGCGCTGGTTGCCGCTCAGCCGATCCGTCTTGGTCGCCACCACGAGAAAGTCGCGCCCCACGTGCCGCAACCACTCCAGTAGCTTGGCATCGTTCTCTTGCGGCGGAATATTCGAGTCGACCAGGCACACGCACAGCTTCAGCGTTTCGCGTTCGCCGAGATACGGCTCTATGAACTTGGGCCACTCCGCCGATATCGATTTTGAAATCTTTGCGTATCCATACCCCGGCAAATCGGAAAGCACGATCCTCGGCCGTTCCTTGTCGTCGACGAGTTGAAAGAAGTTGATAGCGCGCGTCCGCCCGGGGGTCGACGACACCTTGGCGGCTTTTTCCCCCACCAGCGCGTTTAGCAGGCTCGATTTGCCGACATTCGACCGGCCCAAAAACGCTACCTCCGGTACTGACGGTTCAGGGAACTGCTTCGCGTCCAGTGCCGAAAGAAGAAATTGAGTTTGATATCGCATCGACTGCTCCCAGCATACCGGACCCTGCCTGGCCGCATGCCTGAAGTAATCATTCGTGACGAATGACCCGACATTCCTGCTTGCGATTCACGAGACCTGCCCTATACTGGCCTCACCGCTACAACCTAACTGGAGTCAAACGTGCACGCTTTTGTTGCCATTTGTCTGCTCGCCGCTACCTCCAATGGGCCCGACGTTCGCGCCATCAAGTTTGCGGCGCCGCCCGTTACCAGGCCGGCAATCGTCCAGGCCTCCAAAGGCTCTGACAACCTCACTCTCTTCAACGAGAAAGGTGAACGCGTCGCCCAGTGCGACAAGCAGGACGAGAAGTTCTCGCACTGCAAAATGGAGCCCGGCATGACGTTCGACGACGTTATGAACGCCTGGGCCCACGCCTACCAGGACATCCAGACCAGATAAAACAAAAGGGAAGGCATATAGCCTTCCCTTGTCCGTTCTCAATCTGAGCTGATTCTACTGCCGTGCGACCTGCCCACCCACCACGTCTGTAGGAGGCGGCACAGCTGAAATCACTTCAGATTCCGCCTTGGGTGCGGGCAGCGGACTTTCCAGCGCCAGTGCCAGCACCTCATCCATCGTATCCACGAAGTGCAGCTTCATCGAGTTCTTGATGTTGTCCGGCAATTCGGTGAGGTCTTTCTCATTGGAGCGCGGCAGAATCGCTTCAAAAATGCCTGCACGCAACGCCGCCAGCAGCTTCTCCTTCAATCCGCCGATCGGCAGAACCTTCCCACGGAGCGTAATCTCGCCGGTCATCGCGATATCGCGTCGCACCGGAATCTTGGCCAGTGCACTGGCTAACGCCGTCGCCATCGTGATGCCGGCTGAAGGCCCATCCTTCGGAATCGCGCCCTCAGGCACGTGCAGGTGCAGATCGACGTTGCGATAGAACTCGCGGCTTAGCCCAAGCGCTTGCGCCTTGCCTCGAATGTACGCCAGCGCGGCCTGCGCCGATTCCTGCATCACATCGCCAAGTTGACCGGTGATCGTCAGCTTGCCTTTGCCATCGAGTACCTGAACTTCGGTCGTCAGGATGCTCCCACCAACCTCCGTCCATGCCAGGCCGGTAACCAGGCCCACTTCGCTCTTCTCGTGAACTTCGGAATCGCGGAAGCGCGCCACACCGAGAAATTCGCTGATGCTCGCAGCCGTGATCTCTTCCTTGTGCTTTGCGCCCTTCTTCACCACCCGCCGCGCAACCTTGCGGCACACATTGCCGATCTCGCGCTCCAGGTTGCGAACACCGGCCTCGCGCGTGTAGTTGCGTATGATCTCGAGGATGGCATCATCGGCGATGACGATGTTCTTCTCGCTCAACCCGGTCTGCTCGCGCTGCTTCTTCACCAGGTATTGCTTCGCAATTTCTAGCTTTTCCTGCTCTGTGTAGCCCTGCAGCCGCAACACTTCCATGCGGTCCTGCAGCGGAGCCGGCACGGTGTGCAGCACATTTGCAGTCGCAACGAACAGCACCTGCGAGAGGTCGTAATCGACATCGAGGTAATGATCCTGGAACGTGGTGTTCTGTTCCGGGTCCAGAACTTCGAGCAGCGCCGATGCCGGATCGCCCCGGAAGTCCGAAGCCATCTTGTCCACTTCGTCCAGCAGGAACACCGGATTCTTTGTCCCCGCACGCTTCATGTGCTGAATGATTTGCCCCGGCAGAGCGCCGATGTACGTGCGCCGGTGCCCGCGGATCTCGGCCTCATCCCGCACGCCGCCCAGCGAAAGCCGCACAAACTTGCGTCCTGTCGCCTTCGCAATCGACATGCCCAGCGAAGTCTTGCCCACGCCCGGAGGGCCAACGAAGCAGAGAATCGATCCCTTCGGGTTCTTCACCAGCTGACGAACAGCGAGAAATTCAAGAATGCGCTCCTTGATCTTTTCCAGTCCGTAGTGATCCTCGTTCAGAACCTTCTCGGCGAAGTCGATCGAGCGCGTCTCCTTCGACTTCTTCTTCCACGGCACCGCCAGCAGCCAATCGATGTAGTTGCGGCTCACCGTAGACTCAGCCGACATCGGAGGCATCGCTTCCAGCTTCTTCAACTCCTGAACAGCCTTTTCCAGCACATCCTTCGGCATGCCCGCGGACTCTATCTTCTTCCGCAGCTCGTCGAATTCATTCTTCTCGCCGCGGCCCAGTTCCTTCTGAATCGCCTTGATCTTCTCGTTGAGGTAGTACTCTTTCTGTGCCCGCTCCATCTGCCGCTTCACGCGCGACTGGATGTTGCGATCCAGATCGAGCTTTTCAATCTCAATGTCGAGCACATCGGCAATCCGCGAAAGCCGCGCCGCCGGATCGAAGATTGCCAGCAGTTCCTGCTTCTCTTCAATTCCCATTTGCAGGTTCGCCGCAATCGTGTCCGAAAGCTTGGCAGGCTCATCCATCCGCACCGTCGCGATGATGGTCTCGTAATTGAGCGACTGCTGCAGCTTCACGTATTGCTCGAACAAGCCGGTCACGCGCTGCATCAACTGCTCAACCGCCGGCGTCATCTCGAAGTCGGTCTTGCCCGTGCGAACCGTGGCAACGAAGAATCCATCCTTGTCGTTCACGTCGGTCGACTTCGCGCGCTCCACGCCTTCCACGAGCACTTTGATATTGCCGTCCGGCATCTTCACGCTCTGCACGATGTTGCAGATCGAGCCGACCTGGTAAATCTCTTTCGCTTTTGGCTCGTCGATCGATGCGTCGTGCTGCGTGGCCAGAAATATCTTGCGGTCACCATTCAGCGCTTCTTCAAGAGCGCGCACGCTCGAGAGTCGGCCCACCACAAACGGCGTCATCATGTAGGGGAAGATCACCATGTCCCGGATGGGCATCATGGGAAGTTTGCGAGGCTCGTTCTTGTCTTTTGAAGAAGTCATATGAATACCAATGATTCTTAGACGCGCCAGCAGGCCTCACGATTCAGCCGGCCTAGCGCGTCATGTTGGGATTGTACAGCCGTTTACTGCTGCGGAGGAGGGTCTGGACGGCTAAAGACTCAAAGGTCACATCCACAATGTGACGTGACCCTTGACCGTACGAAAACTGAACGGTACTAGAACCTGCAGCGATCTATCCGGCCTTCTCGAGCAGACACAGAGAGAGATCGCGCCGCTCCACCATGTCCTTCGTGATCTCCAGATCGCGCACCTTCTTGTTCGAAGGCAGGTGGTACATCAGGTCGAGCATCAGTTCTTCCAGAATCATGCGCAATCCGCGAGCGCCAACCTTACGCGCGAGAGCCTCGCGGGCGATCCCGCCGATGGCTTCCTGCGTGAAGTGCAGACGAACGTTCTCATATTCGAGCAGCCGCTGATACTGCTTCACAATCGCATTGCGGGGCTTGGTTAGAATCTCCACCAGTGCTGCTTCATCCAACTCGTCCAGTATGCCCATCACAGGCAGACGACCTACGAACTCAGGAATCAATCCGTACTTGATCAGATCCTGCGGCTCCGTCTTGCGTAGCAATTCTGTGTCGCGATGCGAACGTGTCGTCGCCGCATCTGCTTCTGCATCCACTGCCCTGAATCCGAGCGCCTTCTTGCCTATGCGCCGTCCCACAACCCGCTCCAGGCCAACAAACGCTCCACCGCAAATAAAGAGGATGTTGGTCGTATCGACAGCAGTGAATTCCTGGTGCGGATGCTTGCGTCCGCCTTGCGGCGGCACATTGGCAACCGTCCCTTCCAGAATCTTCAGCAATGCCTGCTGCACGCCTTCGCCCGAGACGTCGCGCGTAATCGACGGATTCTCGTCTTTACGGCCGATCTTGTCGATCTCGTCGATGTAAATGATGCCCTGCTGCGCTCTCGTCACATCGCCATCGGCTGCCTGCAGCAGCTTCAGGATGATGTTCTCCACATCCTCGCCGACGTACCCGGCTTCCGTCAGAGTCGTCGCATCCACAATTGCGAAGGGAACGTCCAGCATCTTCGCCAGCGTGTGCGCCAGCAGTGTCTTGCCTGAACCGGTCGGGCCAATCAGCAGGATGTTCGACTTTGCCAGCTCGACTTCGTTATTGCGCATCCGATTCATCTGCACGCGCTTGTAGTGGTTGTAGACCGCGACAGCAAGCTTCTTCTTCGTCTGGTCCTGTCCAATCACATAGTCGTCGAGAAAGCTCTTCACTTCCTGCGGCTTGGGCAGGTGTCCGGCGGCTGTTGCCGGGTGCGCGGCATCCCCCCGGTCGTCTTCAAGGATGGAGTTACAAACAGCGACGCACTCGTCGCAGATGTATGCCCGTGGATAGTCGCTGGGCGACGAGATCAGCTTGGCCACAGCATCCTGCGACTTGTGGCAGAACGAACACCGTAGCGCTTCTTCGGGTCCCGTGCGCGTTTTCATTGTTTGACTCCCCTTGGCCTCACCAATTTGATTCCGCTTGCCTGGCCTCTACGTGCGGGGCCGGTCGATGATTTCGTCAATAATGCCGTACTCTTTCGATTGTTGCGAGTTCATGATGAAATCGCGCTCCACATCTCGTTCGATCCGGTCCAACGGCTGGCCGGTGTGCTTTGCCATCAGGGTGTTCGTGATCTCGCGGATACGCAGAATCTCCCGTGCGTGAATATCGATATCCGTCGCCTGACCGCTCAATCCCCCCATGGACGGCTGGTGGATAAGAATACGCGAGTTTGGCAACGCAAACCGCTTCCCCTTGGTACCGGCGAGTAGAAGGAACGCCCCCATGCTGGCCGCCTGACCAATGCAGTATGTCACCACGTTGTTCCGTATGAACTGCATTGTGTCATAAATCGCCAATCCGGCGGTAATGCTCCCTCCGGGGGAGTTGATGTACAACTGGACATCCTTCTCCGGATCTTCGCCTGAGAGAAACAGCATCTGGGCAACAATGAGGTTGGCCACCTGGTCATCGATCGGTGTACCGAGGAAAATGATGTTATCGCGCAGCAGACGGGAATAAATGTCATAGGCACGCTCGCCCCGACTCGTCTGCTCAACCACCATGGGAACCAATGCCATTCGGAATTCATCCTCGCGGGGTCAATCCTGCACAGTCGCCCCGTTCTTTTTGATGGCCGTATAGCCTGTCGCGGTTCAGGCTAAGGTCCATACGGCACGTGATTAAGCCGGCAGTCGTTCGTACAGCAAGCTTGCGGTTTTTTCCCTTTTCAATTGTTCCCGGATTCTAGCCAGCCCGCCATCGTCAGTCAAACGCTGGTGGAGTGTCTCATAAGGTTCGCGTGACTGAAGGGCAGCCAGATGTAACTCGCGGTCCAGCTCCTCATCGCTGACGCTAACCCCTTCTTTTTCAGCGATCCGGTCGAGCAATACCTGTGCCTTCACCTCGGCAACTGCGGAATCTCGCTGCGCAGCCCGCAGGCGCCCAAAGTCCAGCTTCCGCATCTGGTCCGTGTTCATTCCCTGCGCTGCCAGCGCTCGAAGACCCCGTTCCAGACGAGCTTCAATCTGGTCTTGAACCAATGATTCCGGCACCGGGAACTGGAACTTCTCCACCAGGGCGGCAAACAGGCGGTCCTTGGTCTCAGACTCCACACTGCGGCGCTTTCGGTTTGCCATGTGCTCCCGGACCGCGTTCTCCAACTGGGCCAAACTTTCGTAATTGCCCATTTCCTTGGCGAACTCGTCGTTCAATTCGGGAAGGATTCGTTTCTTGATCGCCTTCACCGTCAAGTCGTAGGCGACCGTCTTGCCCTGCAGCTTGGCTTCGGGGTAGTCCGCTGGGTAGATCACCTCGGACTTCAGCTCCTGGCCCGCCTTGGCACCCCGCAGAACCTGGGTGAATGCATCGACCGTATCCTTGCCACCAACTTCGACCAGCGAGTCTTCACCGGCAATCGGAGCCGCCTCGGAATCATCAGCAATCGTCCCCGAGTACGAAATCTGCGCCCAGTCGCCGTCCGTCAGCGGCCGGTCTTCTTCCACCGGCTCAATGGTGCCACGCGACTCACGCAGCTGTTCCAACTCGTGCCTGAACTCGTCCTCAGTCACCTCAACCGATGGCTTGTCGACCGCGACTTGCTCATAACCCTCGATCGAGACCTCAGGCATGTACTCAAAGACCGCCTTCACATGCAGCGGCTGCCCTTCTTCAATCGTCAGCTCCGTCACCTGCGGCTGGCCCACGGGACGAATCCCGAGTTCCTTTACGTCCTTGTTGAACCGCTCCGGCAGTAGACCATCGATAACATCTTTCCGAATCTCGGTCGCGAACTTCCGCTTAATCACCGACTCCGGCACCTTGCCTGGACGGAAGCCAGGCAGCTTGGCATAGCGCTGGTAGTTGCGCGTGACCGTTCGGTAAGCCTTATCAACATCCTCAGCTGGAACGTCGATGACCAGCTCGCGGGTGACCTCGGGATTTAAAACCGGGCCATGCTGATGTTCGTGGTTATGTTCGTGGTTGTGATCGTGATCGTGGCCTTCGTGGCCGTGGGTTTCCTCGGGTGTTCCCGATGGCTCATTGGTTTCGAGAGTGTCAGTGGTGCTCAAGTTGTTTTTGCCTTCCGGGCGCGACAGGCGCCAAATCTACTGCCCTGCGGGCTGTCGCCAATGGGAAACAGCGTCGTGTGGCGGGGGATTTACTCCAAGCTAATGGTAAGAGGGTTTGCGGAAGGGGTCAAACGCGTGCATCACAGGGATTTCTAGCCCTGCACCGGGGTTGCCACGTTACTGCTCAGGGACCTCCGGCTTGCGCACAAAGCGCACAAAGCGCGGATGTGATGCACCGCACTCGGAATAGTGCATCCGCGCCTCCGCCAGGCTCCAGTCGCCGTTCACAGTATTCCGAACGTCGTGTGCGTTGCCGTCCTCCTGGCCGTCGTCTTCCCACCAGCAAACCGGGCACAACGCCAGGATGTCCGGCGCATCCAGAGTACGAAATCCACAGCAAGGACATTGAAAGCGAGTCGGTGCCGTCCCCATGTTCGCATTGACGGATTTTCAGCAGCATCGGTTTACAGGTTGATCGTGCGTCCTCTCTCTGTCGTGACGAACCTTGGATCCTTTCAGCGCGCCAACTCGTCACAGTCCTATCTGTACAATCGGCTCTTCAGGGGGACTCCAACAGAAATGCGCTCTTACTTTTCTCGCCGCTCCGCCGCGATATACACGCTCTTGATGCTTTCCGCCTGCGTCACTTCAATCCCCGCGCAACAGCCTGCCACCCTGAAGGTCGCCATCGTCGGGCTCGAACACGGCCATGTCGCAGGCTTTCTCTCGCAGCTCCCGAAGCACTCCGACGTGAAACTGGTTGGCATCGCCGACGCCGATTCCAACCTCTGCGCGAAGTACGCCAAGCAGTTCTCGCTGCCTGAAGACATCTTCTACAAGACCGAAGCCAGCATGATCGAGCGCGCCCGCCCAGACGCCGTTCTGGTGTACACCTCGATCGCTCAGCACCGCCCCGCCATCGAAATCGCGGCGCAATACGGCGTCTCCGTGATGGTCGAGAAGCCCCTGACCATCTCGCTTGAAGACGCAAAGGCCATTCGCCGCATCGCCCGCGAGAAAAAGATCCACGTCCTCGTGAACTACGAAACCACCTGGTACGCGAGCAACCGGGCCGCCTACGATGAGGTTCGCGACAACCGCATCGAAGAGATCCGCCGTGTCGTCGTCCATGACGGCCACGAAGGTCCAAAAGAGATCAACGTGCAGCCCGAGTTCCTGAAGTGGCTCACCGATCCCCAGCAGAACGGTGCCGGCGCACTCTACGACTTCGGCTGCTACGGCGTGGACCTTATGACGTGGCTGATGCACGGCGAAACACCCGAATCCGTCACCGCCATTACCAATCAGGACAAGCCCGAGATCTACCCCCAAGTCGACGACGACGCCACCATCATCCTCAAGTACCCCCACGCCCAGGCCGTCATCCAGGCCTCCTGGAACTGGCCCTTCGGCCGTAAAGACATGGAAGTCTATGGCGCAACTGGCTACATCATCACCGTCGCCGCCAATGACGTTCGCGTGCGCCACCAGCATGACAATCAGGAGCGAACCGATACCGCTCCCTCACTGCCAGCCCGCGAGCGCGATTCGCTCTCCTACCTTGCCGCAGTTATGCATGGCCAGATCGTCCCTAAAGGGGACCTCACCGCCCTCGACACAAACGTAATCGTCACCCAGATCCTCGACGCCGCCCGAGAGTCCGCCCGAACCGGCCAGACAGTAAAACTCACTCCGGTTCACTGATTCCGTCAGGAGGTCCGATGAGCCCGTATGTCCTCTCAAATCGTTTGAAATCAACGATCCTGCAAAATATGCGATGCGATCGCATATTTTGCACCCCTGCTTTCATCCGTTCGGAGTGCCCCATCTCAATCAACTCGACCGGAGGGTGATAGCGCTCTGCCTACCGCTCTCCCCTGGCCCAATCACCATCCACCCCGCTCCCGCCGCGATCATCACCAATCCAGTCCAACTCTGAATATCGACGTGTGGCCGGATCAGAGCGAGGCTGATCAGATTTGCCATCAGCGGCGCAATCACAAATCGCGTCGTCATCTGCACCGCGCTCATCCGCCCCATCAACCAAAACAGCAGCGCCAACGCGAACAAATCCGGCATCGCCCACGCATCAAACGGCACGCTGCCGACTTGATCGCGAAGCGCGAGCCCCACGATCCCGAGCACGAGTCCTGCCGATCCGGATGCCACAATCGCGAACGTTAAAACGGATGCGCTCTGTCGTGCCACTCGCACTCCCGCACAGTTGGCCACAGCAATCGAAACTGCCGTACCCACTACCCAAACCATCACCATTGCCGCTCCATACGACCGGGGCAGCTCCACAGGGAAAACAAGGAACGTGCCTGCGATCGAAGTCATCGCCGTCAGAAAGCCGCCGCGGTTTTCAACTGCTTCTCCGGCACCAATCCCGAGGTACGGCTCAAAGAGGAATGCAAACAGTGGCGTCAACGAAAACAGCGCGACCCTGGTCCCATCACCGATACGCTCTTTGGCGAAGCTAGTCAGTACCGCTGGCACGACGAAGAGTCCGATGCCGACGAGCGCCGCCTTCCAACCGAGATCTCTCGCCGGCCACCTCACACGGCGAACCACTGCCGCCAAGCTCGCTGCGAAGGCAAATAGTCCGAGCAGCACAGCCTGCGCCATCAGCGGCGTAAGTGACCATCGCCCGGATACTCCCGGCTCAAAATCCGCGCGAACCCATCCCACAGCCCAGATCAGGCACAGCAGCAGCAACCCGCAGATCGGCAGCCATTTCCGCGTTCTCCCGAGCCGGTCACCAGGAACCTTCAGCATCTCCCCTAAGCTACAATGAATAGTGGGCCGGATCTGCGCGCGAGGCGCAGCATCGCCAACTTTCCAGGTACAGCAAGGAGTTTTCTTTTTATGGCGATTCCCGCCACCCAACTGCGTCCGGGCATGATCATCAAACACAATGACACGCTGCACAGTGTCTTCAAGGTGGAGCATCGCACCCCGGGCAATTTGCGCGCCTTTATCCAGGCCAAGCTTCGCAATCTCAAGTCCGGAGCCATGTTCGAGCACCGCTTCCGCTCTGCCGACGCAATCGAGAAGGTCTCTGTCGATGAAGTCACCATGGAGTTCCTCTACGCTGATGGCGATGACTACTACTTCATGAATCCCGAAGACTTCGAGCAGACCGTGCTCAATAGCTCGCTTCTGGGCGATGCCGTCGAGTACCTCACTCCGAATCTGCAGATCAAGATCAGCTATATTGATGGCCAGCCCGTCGGCGTCGATTTGCCCACCTCCGTCGAACTCACCGTTGTCGAAACCGAGCCGGGACTCAAGTCGGCGACCGCCT
>Ga0105248_10006060_pt1 | contig 13272 bp, 10 predicted proteins | sample KBSS34metaG_FD_81524 | JGI IMG/M metagenome (GOLD analysis project Ga0105248, IMG submission 81524) | Switchgrass rhizosphere microbial communities from Kellogg Biological Station, Michigan, USA - KBS S3-4 metaG | ecosystem: Host-associated > Plants > Roots > Rhizosphere > Soil | place... | reverse complement strand
TCGATGAATTCTCCATGGTGCGCGTCGCCGGACTCAAGGGTCAGTTGCGCGAGGGCATTCTTACCCAGAGTCCCGACGGTCTCACACCCGCCGAACAGCTTTCGCGAATCAGTGAGGCCGTTTCGCAACTCGCGCGTGACCAGCAGCAGCGCTGGATCGATCTGCGAACGGAGCTAGCGAATGCCGGAGTGGTGCTGCTGGACGGCGGGGACATCAAGAAATCCGACCGCAGCTGGCTCGAGGAACACTTTCTCACGCATATTTTTCCGTTGCTGACACCGCTTGCGATCGACCCCGCGCATCCGTTCCCCTTTATCCCAAATCTGGCCTTTTCCATCGCGTTGCAACTTGCGCGCAGCAAAGACGGCAAAGCGATGAACGCGCTTATCCGCATGCCGCAAAAGATCGAGCGATTCATCAGGCTGCCAGGTGGCAGCGATCAGGGGATTCGGCTCATCACGCTGGAAGAAACGACAGCTCTGTTCATCGGCCGGTTGTTCCCCGGATATACCGTCAAAGGACATGGAGCTTTCCGCGCAATCCGGGATTCCGAAGTTGAAATCGAGGAAGAAGCCGAGGACCTGGTGCGGCTGTTCGAGACCGCGCTCAAGCGCCGGCGGCGCGGTTCGGTGATCCGTCTCGAACTTGAAGGATCAATGCCGGGGGAACTGTGCAACTTTGTGCAGCGCGCACTGGCCGTTGCCGACGACGAAGTCATCAGGGTCGATGGAGTGCTGGCACTGAACGACCTCAATCAGTTGACCAAGCTCGACCGGCCGGATCTTGAATTCGTTCCCTATAATCCGCGCTACCCTGAGCGTATCCGCGACCATGGCGGCGATTGCTTCGCGGCGATCCGGCAGAAGGACCTGATCGTCCATCACCCATACGAGTCATTCGACGTGGTCGTGCAGTTTCTGCAGCAGGCCGCGCGAGACCCAAACGTCGTCGCGATTAAGCAGACGCTCTATCGTACGTCAGCGGAATCCCCGATCGTAAAGCAACTGGTCGAGGCCGCGGAAGCGGGAAAGTCGGTGACCGCGCTGGTCGAATTGAAGGCGCGGTTTGACGAAGAGGCCAATATCCGCTGGGCGAGGGACCTTGAGCGCGCCGGCGCGCAGGTCGTCTACGGCTTCATCGAGCTGAAGACCCACGCCAAGTTGTCGCTGGTCGTCCGCCGCGAGGCCGGCGAGCTTGCCACCTATGTGCATGTCGGTACCGGAAATTATCATCCGGTGACCGCGCGGGTTTATACCGACTTGTCGTTTTTTACAGCGGAGCCGGTGATAGGCCGCGACGTCGCGCGCATCTTTAACTACATCACCGGATATGCGGAGCCAGCCGAACTTGAGCGGATGGCGATCTCGCCGATCAATTTGCGTAAACGGATCCTGGACCATATTACGCAAGAGATTGCTCACGCTAAGGCAGGACGACCGGCTTCAATCTGGATGAAGATGAACGCGCTCGTTGATCCTGGAATCATCGATGCCCTCTACGACGCCTCGGCTGCCGGCGTTTCGATCGATCTCGTGGTGCGCGGAATCTGCTGCCTGCGGCCGGGGGTGCCCGGCCTGTCGGAGAATATCCGCGTCAAGTCCATCGTCGGCCGATTCCTCGAGCATGGCCGTATTTACTGTTTTGGCGCAGGCCATGCGCTGCCGCACCCAAAAGCGGCGATCTATATTTCATCGGCCGACATGATGCCGCGCAATCTCGACCGGCGCGTTGAAGTGCTATGCCCGATCCTCAATGTTACCGTGCACGAGCAGGTCCTCGGCCAGATCATGGTGGCGAATTTCAAGGACAACGAGCAAAGTTGGAAGCTCTTGCCCGACGGCAGTTCCACGCGCATAAAGGCGGCCCCGGGCGAGGAACTCTTCAACGCCCATAAATATTTTATGACAAATCCGAGCCTTTCGGGCCGTGGGAAATCGCTCAAAGAATCGTCGCCGCGCAGCCTCTTACGCCGCCTCATCGAAGGCGCGTAACCCTTCACGTGCCATCATCCCGAAGGGCCGCCTTGACCACGGGCCGCCGATTGCTGTTATCGACATCGGCTCGAACTCGATCCGCCTCGTCATCTACGAAGGCCTGACGCGCGCGCCGACGCCGATCTTCAATGAGAAGGTGCTCGCGGGCCTCGGACGACAGGTTCAGTCGACCGGATTGCTGCCCGCCGACGCCATCGAGACGGCGCTCGATGCACTGAGGCGGTTCCGCGCTCTATCTGACATCCTGCACGTGCGGCGCGTCTGGGCCATCGCGACAGCGGCGTGTCGGGATGCACGAAACGGGCGCGCATTCATTGCTGAGGCGGAACGCATATGCGGCACGCGTATTTCGATCCTCTCGGGCAAACGCGAGGCTCATCTCACCGCACTCGGTGTCGTCTCCGGCATCCACAAGCCCGATGGCATCGTCGGCGATCTCGGTGGCGGATCACTTGAGCTTGTTGATGTTCATGGCACGCGCGTGCGCGGCGGCGTGACATTGCCACTGGGCGGCCTGGCCTTGCAGGACATCACCGGCAAGTCGCTGAAAAAGGCCGAAAAATTCGTCGAGGAGGCCTTCGAGGACCTCGACATGCTGCACGATGGGGAGGACCGCACGTTTTATGCGGTCGGCGGCACATGGCGCGCCTTGGCGCGCCTTCACATGTGGCAGACCGGCTATCCGTTTCACATCATGCACAACTATCGGATTTCAGCGCGCGAGGCGCAGGAATTCTCACGGTTGGTGCACCACGTCGATCCTGAAACCTTGTCGAAGATCGAAGTCGTCAACGCCGCACGCCGGCCTTTGCTCGCTTATGCAGCGCTGGTCATGGAAAATCTCGTCCAGACCATCAAGCCGAAACAGGTGATTATTTCGGTGCTCGGTGTGCGCGAGGGTCTGCTCTATTCATTGCTTAACGCGCGCGAACGCGCGCGTGATCCGCTCATTTCTGCAGCAGCCAACCTCAACGTATTGCGCTCACGCTCGCCACTGCACGGTGAGGAACTTATTGCGTGGACCGATCGTTTTATTGCGTCGTCAGGACTGGAAGAGACAACCGACGAACAACGGTTGCGACACGCCGCCTGCCTGCTCGGCGACATCGGCTGGCGCGCCCATCCGGACTATCGCGGCGAGCAGTCGATGAACATCATCGCGAACGGTGCTTTCGTGGCGATTGATCATCCTGGCCGCGCCTATCTCGCGCTGTCCGTTTACTTCCGTCATGCGGGATTGAGCGAAGAGGATTTGTCGCCGCGGCTGCGCGAGCTCGCGACCACTCGCATGCTCGATCGTGCACGCGTGGTCGGCGCTGCCATGCGCGTCGCTTATATCCTGACCGCGGGGCAGGCTGGGGTGCTTCCAAAAACACCGATGCACGTCAAACGTGGCAAGCTCATTCTCAAACTTCCGGGTGCATACGGCCAGCTTGCAAGCGACCGCCTGGCCAACCGATTGCGGCAATTGGGACGGTTGGTTGGCCGCGAGTCGACGATAGAGGCATAACAGGCTTAGTTCTTCTCCACCGTCACGACTTTTCCCTTGTCGACGGCAAGCGCCAGGCGCCCATGCTTGAGCGCGAGCGCGTTTTCGCCGAACAGTTCACGGCGCCAGCCTTTCATCGCGGGAACGTCGGCCTCGTCGTCGGCGGCGATCCGGTCGAGATCGTCGACGGTCGCGATGACCTTGGCGGCGACACCATGCCGCTCGGCGGTCATCCGCAAAAGAACCTTGAGTAGCTCGACGGTCGCCGCGCCGTTCATCGCCGGGCGGAAGCGTTCCAGGCGTGGCAGCGTCTTCTGGTCGCGTTCGAGCCCACGTTTGACCGCCTCGAGGATCTGCTCACCCCAACGCGAACGCTCAAAACCCTTCGGCAATGAGCGGAGTTGGCCAAGCCGCTCCGGCGTGGTCGGCGCCTGGACCGCAATGTCTCCGATGACGTCGTCCTTGAGCACGCGCCCGCGCGGGACATCACGCGTCTGCGCCTCGCGCTCTCGCCATTCGGCCACTTCGATCAATACGGCAAGCTCTTTCGGCTTGCGCACACGGGTTTTGAGGCGCTCCCAAGCACGTTCGGGATCGGCCCGGTAGGTGTCGGGCGAGGTGAGAACATCCATTTCAGCCTCGACCCAGCTGTTGCGGCCACGCTTCTCCAGATCCTCAGTAAGCTTGAGGTAGACCGTGCGCAAATGCGTCACGTCGGACAGCGCGTAGGTAATCTGCGCGTCGCTAAGCGGCCGCCGCGTCCAGTCTGTGAATCGGTGCGATTTGTCCAGCGTGTCGCCGGTGACGCGCTGCACCAGCTGATCGTAGGAGATCGAGTCGCCATAGCCGAGGACCATGGCGGCAACTTGCGTGTCGACGATCGGGTGGGGGATCTTTTGCGCCAGGTTCCAGACGATTTCGATGTCCTGCCGGGCGGCGTGGAAGACCTTGGTGATCTTTTCGTCTGCCATCAGCTCGAAAAACGGACTCAGATCGATACCGTTAGCTAGGGCGTCAATCACGACGGCTTCGTCGGGCGAAGCCATCTGCGCCACGCACAGCAGCGGATAGTAGGTGGTTTCGCGGAGGAATTCGGTATCGACCGTCACGTAGGGGTGTTTCGCCGCCCGCGCACAAGCCGCCGCAAGTTGTTCAGTGGTAGTAATAAGGTCCATTTCGAGGCTGACACTAACCCTATCAGGGTCGGTCATGGCAACCCGCTTCATGGTCCGCGCACGCGAGGCATTAGTATGAACTCCCACGGGCTCGGCATAGCCCCGACCGGCACCTCGATCAGCGTCGGCTCACGGCGTGCGAACGATTCCCGCAGGATCTTGCGCAGTTCGTCCGGCCCACGCGCACGGCGGCCTGCTGCACCGAAACTTTCCGCGTATTTGACGAAATCTGGATTGGCTAGGTCGCAGGCTATCAGGCGATTGCCGAAATCTTCCTGCTGGATGCGACGGACGTTGCCATAAGCGCCATCAACAAAAACGATGGCGACCAGCGGAATACCGTGCCGGATCGCTGTGGCAAGTTCGTTACCCGTGTATAGAAATCCACCGTCGCCATTGATAGACAGAACCGGTACATCCGGCCTTGCGTGCTGCGCGCCAAGCGAGGTCGCATAGCCCCAACCGAGGTTGTCCTGATAACCGGGCGAAAGAAACGTGCGGGGTCTGTATACGGGTAACGCAAGCCGTGCCGCAAATCCGATTTGCGTGACCTCGTCGACGAAAATTCCGTCATCCGGCAGTTCGGCGCGGATCGCCTCGAGGAAGGCCAGTTGTGGCGCGAGCTTGGCAAGACGCTTGCGCAGCTTGGCCTGACGGCCCAGCATTTCGTCGTGGCGTGGTGCACGGCGAGGATTCACTTTGGCGAGCTCGTCGATCAATGCGCGCAGGATCGGAGCCGCATCACCGACAAGCGCGACCTTCGGCTTGCCGATCCGCGCGGGCTCGTCCGGGTCGGCGTCGACGCGCACGATCTGCAACGTCTTGTCCATACCCCACTGTGTCATCGGATTGAGAAGGCGCGTGCCGACTGCGAGCACGGCATCCGCCTCCGCCCATAAGTCGCGGCCAAGCGGCAACGTCACGCTGAACGGATCGCGCGAGTCCAAAATGCCGCGTCCGCGCCGATAGCCGAGCACGGGCGCCTGTAACATGCTTGAGAGCAGTGTAACTTCCGGTGAGGCATCTTGCGCTCCGCCGCCGACAACGATCAGCACGCGTTGGGCTTTGCCGAGAATTTTTGCCGCGGCGCGCACTTTATCGATGTTGATTTTGCCCGGAGCGAGTAAGGCGGGGCGTGCGATCGCCGGCACAGGGCCACGCCTGCCCCAGACATCGATTGCGCATTCGATGGCTGCCGGACCCGGACGATCGCAGCTCATCGAGTGAATGGCCTTTGCAATCTTGGCGGAGGCTTCGACCGGCCCCTCGATGAAGGAAGAATGATCGACAAGACGTGACACGATTCCGGCCTGATCGCGGATCTCGTGCAAATGACCATGACCCTTGCCGATTGCCGTCGCCGGAATTTGCCCGATGATCGCGAGCACTGGCGCGTTCATTCCGTACGCGGTGAGCAGGGCTGCGCCGGAATTGAGCAAGCCGGGTCCGGGAACGACAGCGTATGCTTGAGGTTTGCCGGTGGATAGTGCGGCGCCGAGCGCCATGTAGGCGGCGCCTTGCTCGTGGCGGGTATGGACCACACGCAGATTTTCGGAGGTGCGCTGGAAGGCATCGAAAAGGTGATCGTTGTGGATGCCGGGCAGTGCGTAAACGGTATCGAGCCCATGCGCGATCAGGGTCGCCACCGCAGCCTCTGCGGTCGACATTTCGGCCGCTGCTGGTGTGGTTTTCTTCGTGTTCTTTTTTCTGGCTTTGCGCATGAGTGCCCGGTCACCTAAAACCAACTGTGCAGGGCGCAGGCAAGCGTGTCGAGGCATTTGGGCGCGGCGGTGCCTTCGAGGTCGGTTGCCTTGACAAAGCCCACCCCTCATGCGCTTTTCGCCCGCTTCACACTGAGATCCTGACTCGTTCCCCGGCAGCCCAAAGAACCGACATGCATCGTTATCGCTCCCATACCTGTGGCGCACTTCGCGAGAGCGATATCGGCAAGGTGGTGCGGCTCTCGGGCTGGTGTCACCGCATCCGCGATCACGGCGGCGTTCTTTTTATTGACCTGCGCGACCACTATGGGCTGACCCAGGTCGTCGCCGACCCGGACAGCAAGGCGTTCAAGCTGGCCGAGACGCTGCGCTCGGAGTGGGTCGTGCGCGTCGACGGCAAGGTGCGCAAGCGTCCGGGGGGCACCGAAAACCCGGAACTGCCGACCGGACAGGTCGAGATCTATATCGATGAAATAGAGGTGCTCGGCCCCGCGGCCGAGCTTCCGATGCCGGTCTTCGGCGAGCAAGATTATCCGGAAGAAATCAGGCTGAAGTATCGATTTCTCGACCTGCGCCGCGAGCAACTGCACAACAACATCATGCTGCGCGGCAAGGTCATCGATTCGATTCGCTGGCGGATGAAGGAAGCGGGCTTCTTCGAATTCCAGACGCCGATCCTCACGGCATCTTCACCCGAAGGTGCGCGCGACTACCTCGTGCCCTCGCGGCTGCATCCGGGGAAATTTTACGCGCTGCCGCAGGCGCCGCAGCAATTCAAGCAGCTGATCATGGTCGCGGGTTTCGACCGTTACTTCCAGATCGCGCCGTGCTTTCGCGACGAGGATGCGCGCGCCGATCGCTCGCCGGGCGAGTTTTATCAGCTCGACCTTGAGATGAGCTTTGTGACCCAGCAGGACGTTTTCGATGCGGTCGAACCGGTCATCCATGGCGTGTTTGAGGAATTCGCCAACGGCAAACCGGTGACGCCGAAATTTCCGCTCATTCCCTATGCCGACGCCCTGCGCAAATACGGTAGCGACAAGCCCGATCTGCGCAATCCGATCGTGATGCAGGACGTGAGCGAGGCGTTCCGCGGCTCTGGGTTCAAGATTTTCGCGAAGATCCTGGAGACTCCTGGAAACGCCGTGTGGGCGATCCCGGCGCCGAAAGGCGGCAATCGCGCATTCTGTGATCGCATGAATTCCTGGGCGCAGGGCGAGGGGCAACCTGGTCTCGGTTACATTTTCTGGCGCGAAGGCGAGGAGGGTGGCGCAGGCCCGCTGGCCAAGAACATCGGCCCGGAACGCACCAAGCAGATTGCCGACCAGATGAAGCTCGGTATCGGCGACGCCTGTTTCTTCGTCGCCGGAAAGCCGAAGGATTTCGTGAAATTTGCCGGGCCGGCACGGACCAAGGTCGGGGAGGAGCTGGGGCTCATCGACAAAGGCCGCTTTGAGTTCTGCTGGATTGTCGATTTCCCGATGTACGAATGGAACGAGGAAGAGAAGAAGATCGACTTCTCCCACAATCCATTCTCGATGCCGAACCTGCCGGTCGAGGAATTTCTCGCACTCGATGCCAAGGACAACGACAAGCTGCTGTCGATCAAGGCAATCCAGTACGACATCGTCTGCAACGGCGTCGAATTGTCATCGGGTGCAATCCGAAATCACCGCCCCGAGGTAATGAAGAAGGCCTTCGCGATTGCCGGCTACAGCGAGGAGATGCTCGAGACTAAATTCGGCGGCATGCTGCACGCGCTATCGCTGGGCGCGCCGCCGCACGGCGGCATCGCGCCGGGCATCGATCGTATTGTCATGCTACTTGCCGGCGAAGAAAATCTTCGCGAAGTCGTGCTCTTTCCGATGAATCAGCGCGCCGAAGACCTGATGATGGGTGCGCCGTCGGAAGCGACGCCCAAGCAGCTCAAGGAGCTGAATATCAGGCTGGATTTACCGAAGAAGTGACGCGCAGCCGCGCGCTATTTGTCCGGCAACGGAATGAATTCGATTTCGTCGCCCGGCACCTTGTCAAAATGGCCGGCCTTCCAGTCCGCCTTGGCCTGCTCGATGCGCTCCTTGCGGGACGATACGAAATTCCACCAGATGTGACGCGGGCCATCCATCGGCGCACCGCCGAGGATGACGAAATGAGTATTGTCGACTGCGGTGATGGATATCGAGTCGCCGGGCTTGAAAACCAGCAGCCGTCCCGGCTCGAACCTGTCGCCAGCGATATCGACGACGCCTTCGATGATGTAGATTGCGCGCTCCTCATGGGCCGCGTCTAGCGGCAGCGACGTGCCCTTCTTCAGATGCACATCGCCGAATATCGTCTCGTGCACCGTAGGCACCGGCGATGATGCGCCATAGAGCGAGCCGACCACCACGCGCACGTTCTTTCCGTTCTCCTTGATGACCGGGAATTCGGCGGTTGCGTGATGCGCAAAGCCGGCGTTCATTTCTTCACTGGCCGCCGGCAATGCGACCCACATCTGCAGGCCGTGGATCGGCTCGCCGTCGACACGCCGTTCCGGCCGCGTCCGCTCGGAATGGACGATGCCGCGTCCCGCGGTCATCCAGTTGACTTCGCCCGGCCTGATCGCCATTGCGGTGCCGAGGCTGTCGCGGTGCATGATCTCGCCGTCGAAAAGATAGGTCACGGTGGCGAGCCCTATATGCGGATGGGGACGAACGTCGAGCCCGTTACCTGCGTGAAACTCTGCCGGTCCGAAATGATCGAAAAAGATGAACGGGCCGACCATGCGTGTTTGGGCGGACGGCAGTGCACGCCGGACCGCGAAATCACCGAGATCGACCGTGCGCGGAACGATGACCTGGGAAATGGCGTCGCATTGATAGGCGTCGCCAGCCGCCGGATCCTTGCCGGGAAAGAAACTCATGCTCGGCTCCTTTGCAATCCCGCAGCCCGCTTCAGGCGAGGGTGACGAATTTCTGTCCTTTCACCGCCTCGACCGGGCCGTTGATGACGTCGCCAAAGGTGACGATCCCCGATCCGAAATTGTCGACGATCATGATCTGATCTCCGCATAGATAGGTCTCGTTGTGTCCCAGCCAATAGCTGGGCCAGCCAGCCCCGGCAGAAACCAGTCATTCCCCGCATGGGCATGTTTGAGCCATTGTAGAAAGCATCTACAGAACGTCACCGGATGTATCCGACGCCAAGCTATTTGACGAAATAGTGCATCTCTCGTTACTTAGCGGCAGACAAAAGGGTGGCGATGAGCCGGATTCTGCTTGTCACGATTGCGTTGCGTGGTCGAAGCGGCACCGAAGTTGTGTCTTATGAGACAGCCCATGGCCTCCGCAAGCGCGGCCATGATGTTTATCTGTTCACACATATCACAGGTCCTTTGGCTGAGAAGCTGCGTGCTGACGGATTTCCAATATTTACCGATTTGGCGGCATTGTCCTCGGTCCCTGACGTGATCCAAAGTAATCAAAGCGATCAGTTGCTCGATGCTGTCGCAAAATTTCCCGATGTTCCGGTAATCTCGATCTGTCACGACGCTTCCACTTGGTGGAGCGAGCCGGTGGACTTGCCCTCAATTCGGCGGCATGTTGCGGTTGATTTAGCCTGCCACGCACGAATTGTTGATCGGATTCCTGAACTCGCGGAGCCGGTCGAACTTCTTCACAATGCTGTCGATCTTGATCGCTTTCTATTGCGGTCTCCCTTGCCCGAGCGGCCGAAGCGGGCGCTGATATTAGCCAAACAAGGCTCGAATTATCTGGACAGTGTGCAAGCTGCCTGCTTGCGGCGTGCCATCGATGTTGATGCCGTTGGCGCTACGATCGGAAATGAAATCGACAATCTACCTGCGCGCTTGCCCGAGTATGACTTGGTATTTGCCACAGCCCGTTCGGCCCTGGAAGCCATGGCCATTGGCTGTGCGGTGATTGTTGTTGATGGTCGAGGACTTAGTGGTCTTGTTACGCGCGATGTCGTTTCGTCATGGCGGGACAATAATTTCGGTGCCTGGCTGTTATCTCGACCAATATCTGCAGATGCAATTGGGGGTGAGATCGATCGTTATGATCCGTCGGATGCCAGAAAGGTGTCTGACTACATTCGAAAACATTCTTCATTGGACCGCTATCTTGATCGCGTTGAAGAAATGTATCGCAACGTGATCAGCCAGGGCCTTGTCGCGCCTGTCGGCAATGATATGTGGCTCAGTCGGATGAACCAAGCGTTTCGCTTACTGGCAACTCTCGAACGAGCGGCCAGGGAGGCAGAGGTCGTCCGCGCGCGAGCCGCCAGGGAGGTAGAGGTAGCCCGTGAGCGAGCAGCCATGGAGGTGGAATTCAAAGCTTCGTTTCAAGCCTACCAAGAATCAATGAAACTCGGGCGCCGAATTAGAGGTAAAATAAAAAGCCTCTTAACTCGTTAGGTCCAACACAAGTCAACGCTCACTTATTCAAAGACACGTCAGCTCAATGGTCTGGTCTGCCGGCACCATTCCCACGAGGGGTCAAGTTGAGTTTTGACTCTCGCGCCTTTCGAAATCGACCCAACCACCTCCAGTCGTTCGCCAGCCTAATTCTGTCAAGGAGGGCATCAGTGGCGCGAGCAGACGGTAAGTGAGGAGGCTGTCGCCAGCGCCAATTCTTGCCCGCTCGATATCGGGGCATTGCGATGCGTAGGCGATAAAGTCCAGCGTGAAGGTTGTCGGCAGCGAGAAAGTTGTCGGCCATTTCTTTTCCCGATAGGGCTCGGCAACCCACACGGCAAACCCGTGCAACTCAGAACCATGACGTTGGAAGAAAAGGTGACCGATGACCTTGTGGTCGGCGATATACAGGAGACCGTCGTAGTCTTTGTGTCTAAGCGCAGCGGCGAGGGCGTCGTCCGTCATTTCTGACCATTGGCGCATCGCTGCAGCAAATTGCCCGTTTGGGTTTGCATTGCGTGCCCACCAGCAGCAGTGTGCCGTCGCCGCAGTCAGTCCTTCTTCCAAAAGTTTACTTGCGAGTTGGGGAAAAACGTCTGTTGGTGGCAGACCGCAACGTTCTGCAAGCCACCTTACGCGGCCTAAGTCTTTATCAGCAACCAATGGATCGACGTGGGTTTGAGCGCCATCTCACGGGCCGCATCGAGCGCAGCATAAGACACTGATATAGTTGTCGATGACTTTTCTCAAGTGCCTCTGCGTGCGGCAGAAAGACGTTTGGTAGTCTCGACAAGTCTTGAGCGGCCATGCGAAAAAATGACTTGGATGTGTTGTAGCGGGGGTTCCAGCCGTGCCATTGCGAGACGACCCTTCCTATCGCTGGGAATCCCGGCGTTCAGCACTGGTGATCGCCCACCCGGGCCACGAATTGCGGCTCTATCACTGGGTAGAGCGAGCGCGGCCGCTCGTACTCGTGTTGACGGATGGGTCGGGCCACACAGATCATTCCCGACTTGCATCGACCACGGCTGTTCTATCCAAAGCGAACGCGACTCCCGGATCGTTATACGGCCGGACCTCGGACCGTGAACTGTATGAAGCTATCCTTGCGCAGAACGCAGACTTTTTCCTCACCTTGACCGACGAGATCGCGAGAATCCTGCATGAACAAGGGATAGAATACGTCGTCGGTGATGCGGTAGAGGGAGTCAATCCGGGTCACGACATGTGTCGGCTTGTGCTCAACGCGGCGCTTTTGCGAATTGAACAGACCGCGGGTCGCCGAGTACGAAATTTTGAGTTTCCCGTCGAGGGTCCGCCGTATGAACATTCGGATAACGAGTCCGAAGGTGTACGGCTTGTTCTTGACGACGACGCTTATCGCCGCAAATTAACAGCGGCCAAAAACTATACCGAACTTGCCGTTGATTTAGAGAGGATCGTGAGCACTCATGGTGAACAAATGTTTCGTATCGAGTACTTGCGCCCTGTTCGATATGGTTTGGAGATCGGTCAGCTCTTTGAGCATCCGGCTATTTATGAACGCTATGGGGAGAGGCAGGTAGCCGCCGGACTCTATCAAGAGGTCATCCGGTTTCGTGAGCACATCTCTCCGTTGGCCAAGCGCCTCGCTCCCAGCAAGCCACAATGATTTCGGTCAGTCGGGGACGTTCTCCAGTCGCCACAACCCGAGTCGTTTATCTGCGCCGTCCGGATGCGGGCAATATTCGTCGATCAGCCGATCCGGAGGCGGGAAATTGAAAGGATGTAGCTCCATGTTCAGACGACGCCACTCACCGGTTGCGACGTCGAGGTTCTCCGAGAATGCAATAAAGGTCGTCGCGAGAAGATAGCGGGATTGGCTTTTCTTGAAATTATCAATTGCGGCGAAAATGTCCTTAAAAGAAAAATGCACGAGACAATCCCGACACAGAATAACGTCGGCTCGCGGGAGCGCATCGCGCGTTATATCTCCATGCATAAAGGTTCGTCGTCCTGCGCTATATTTTTCCCGGCAGTGAACAATCAGTTCGGGCACAATGTCGATGCCGAGATATTGCTCGATCGGCTGAACTTCCCTCATCCAGTTAAAATCGCCGCAACCGGCATCGAGCAGAAACGGCGCCTCCAGGTCGCTGAGGAGGGAGGGAATCTGTTCGCGAAACTGCTTGGTCCGGGCTAATCCAGATCCCGGACCGGAAACCGATTCCGGATCACCCCAAATATTGTGCCGATAGGCGTGTCGGAAAACGTCTTCCATGCCAGCATCCTCTCACAACCGGCGGCGGCTACAAACGGGGCCAGACGGCATTGAACCCGGAGCTGCTGGAAGCCGACAAAATTGGCGACCACCACAGTGGTTGACCAATGCGTGGCGCCGCGACGCAAAAAGAGCGGGAACGGTTGAAGCGCGGGGGCGAGGCTGCGAATTTAACCTATCGCTAACCACCGCCACGGCTTGGTTCCATTTCCCGCATTA